>JAEEGF010891294.1_pt1 | contig 24593 bp, 26 predicted proteins | sample 9134171 | NCBI WGS metagenome assembly JAEEGF01 (sample SAMN16246542, study PRJNA631951) | gut metagenome | biome: gut microbiome; feature: rumen; material: AP-attached | host: Bos | place: Iran: Karaj | collected 2018-10
CAGTTAAAGGGAATGCTGTTCGGTGCCGGCGTGACCGCTGTGATCCAGTCTTCGGGTGCCACATCCGTCATGGCCGTGGGCTTTGTAAACTCCGGTATCATGCAGCTGCGCCAGGCCATTTCCATCATCATCGGCTCATTTCTGGGCACCAGCATCACCGGCGGGGTGGTGTGTCTGAGCTACATTGAAGGCTCCGAGGGAATTGCCGCCATCCTGTCCACTTCCACCCTCACGGGTATTGTGGCTGTGGTGGGCATCATCCTGCGGATGTTCGGCAAGAAGCAGAACAGCATTTATGTGGGTAACATTATGCTGGGCTTCGCAACCCTGATGCTGGGCCTCAGCACCATGAGCGGCTCCGTCAGCGCCCTGCGCGACAATCCTGCATTCATCAACCTGATCACCACCATGAGTAACCCCGCACTGGGCATTCTCGCGGGAACTTTGATCACCATGGTACTGCAGTCCGCATCCGCATCCGTCGGTATTCTGCAGGCTCTGTCCATGACCGGTGCTGTGTCCCTGGATGTGGCACTTCCCGTGCTGCTGGGCATCGCCATCGGCGCATCCGCTCCCGTGCTGCTCTCCGCTCTGGGCGCAAACCTGAACGGTAAGCGGACCGCTGTGGTTTATCTCGCCGCATCCATCATGGGTGTCACCGCCTGTGCATCCATCTTCTACATTGCCAACGCCATCGTGGACTTCAGTTTCATGTCCATGACCATGTCCCCGGTGCTCATCGCCACCGTAAACTCGGTGTTCCGACTGGCTATGACGCTGGTCCTGATTCCCTTCACGGATGTCATCGAGGCCTGTGTTTGCCTCCTGGTGCCCGACCGGGGCTCCGAGGAAGCACCCGAGCTTCAGCTGGAGGAACGTTTCCTTGCTCACCCCGCCCTGGCTATCGAGCAATGCCGCATGACCATCAATTCCATGGCCGAGCTGGCGAAGAAGTCCATCGACACTGCACTGGGCCTGCTTTGGAATTTCAATGAGGACAGCTTCAATTTCGTGAAGGATATGGAAGCCAAGGGCGACCAGTACGAGGACATCCTCGGTACCTATCTCGCGAAGCTGACCGGTAAGAACATGACCACCAAGCAGAGCCGCGAGGTTTCCAAGTTCCTCCATGTGCTCTCCGATTTCGAGCGTATCACGGACCATGCCCGCAACATTGCGGAGAATGCTCAGGAGCGCATCGAGAAGGGCGTGGAATTCTCCCCCGAAGCGCAGAAGGAGCTGCATGTCATCAATAACGCAGTGTCCAAGGTCATCCATCTGACCGCGGATGCCTTTGTGGCTGAGGATCTGGAAGGCGCCAAGGAGGTCGAGCCTCTGGAGCAGGTCATCGACAATCTCTGCGACGAGATGAAGCTGCATCACGTGGAGCGCCTGCAGCAGGGCACCTGTACCATCCGCACCGGCTTTATCTTCAACGATCTGCTGACCAACCTGGAGCGTGTCTCCGATCACTGCTCCAACGTGGCCGTCGCCATGATCGAGCTGGACGAAGGTTCCTTCGACACCCACGAGTATCTGGACACTTTGGAGGAGCGCCAGTCCGAGGAATTCAACAGAGAGCTGGATAAGTTCCACAACCAGTTTACGCTGGATTAAAGAGTTATAGAATAAGTGAAGCCTTCCGACCGCGGGTCGGAAGGCTTTTTTTGCGGTTTGAGGGCGGCTTTCCTGATAGTTCTTTCCTCTCGACCGGATGTCGTCGGGATCGTGTTCTCGTGTTGCCAAAACTCTTGCCTGCGCGATTTTGGCAACCAATTGTCGATGTTTGTTGCCATTTTGGATGTTTTCGGAAGATTGGCAACTGTTTTATGCTGGAGAATGTATTATGTAAACCTTTTTTGAACCCTATTGTTGCCATAAGGAAGCGAAAAGTGAAAATGGCAACTAGTTTCTCTCCTGCATCGGTTGCCAAAATGAAAAATCCCCTAAAAATGGCAACATTAGAAAGCAAGATGGCCCCTGCGGGGCCTGAACTACAAGTCGAAAGTGTTGCCATCCCATTAGATATCCATGTTTTGGCAACAGCAGAATGTCAGAACCCCAGGGCCGTAAGGCCCTGGGGTTCTCTATGCTGGGGGTACAAACAAGTCCAGATTCAGTTATTTTTCTACATATCCCCAGGTTTTCTCTACAGTATCCACCCAGACAAATCTCTGGTCTCCGATGGGACGTCCATCCCGGTAGGTGGAAAAGGTATCCAGCGTCAGGAGATTTCCCTCTTCCAGTGCATATTTCACCGGGGTGTGGCCGACCACCTGCAGGACATCTGCGGGGTACAATTGCATCTCGCCGTACTGCGGCCGCGCCCAGATGGGGGAATCGTTCGCCCACATCTCGTCCTGCCCCATCCGGTTGATCTTTGCGATCATGGTGTCCAGGCTCGCCTTGCTCCTGCCAAAATGCTGCTTCATGAAGCTCTCCATCAGTCCGCCGTGACTGAAGACCACACTGTCAATCTTGTGAACATACTCGCAATTCTCAATGGGAAGGGCCTTCCGCAGATCCCGTATCCGCGACACAACGGTCTCCCTTGCACGCCAGGAATAGCCGGATTCCATGGCTTCCCACAGATAACTCAAGTCGTGATTTCCGTAGCACCAGAAGGTGTCCGGGTGCTTTTTTACAAAGTTGATGGCAGCATCAAAGGTCTCGTTGTACAGATCGAGATTCGATTCCTGCCCCCAGTCGTCAACTAGATCCCCCAGCAGTACTACCGCACCATAGGAACCCTTCGAGATCTGATCAGATGCCTTCTCAAACATCCAGGGTTTCAAATGTACATCCGGAATAACAAATACTTTACTCATTGGTATTTCCTCATCAAAAGGAGCATGTAAAACCGAACTTCCATGCTCCGGACGCCGAAGCGCAAAGTTTTCGGCAGGGCTGATGATTTTGCATGATCACCTGATTTAAGCAACCATGAACAATAACTTCATAAATCAATAACAGAATAAGCGATAACCTAAACCTTAAACGTTTTGCATTCTGCAACTGATAACCGGAGTTTTATAAAGAGTTCAGCCCTGCCCGGAATTCAAGGCGCAGATTAGATCTGCACCTCAAATTCATAGGTCTGATTGTACTTGTCGAGCGCAATCTGCATTTCTGCGATCTGCGCATCGATGCGCTTGTACTCGCGCTTTACGAGGTCGAGGTCGTAGTTGATGTATTCGTACTCGGGAGCAGTCTTCCGTGCCGAATACAGCCCGGAGCTGATGCGGGTCTTGGGCTCCTGCTTGCGCATGGTGTCCAGGACAACCTTACGCTTGTTCAGCTGTGCCATACGGACGAGGATCTCGTCGATGGTCATCTCTGCATCGCCCACGGCGATGCGGTTGGTTGCGTTGTTCAGGTTGATGGCATGCTTAATGCGCACCATCTTCTCATCGATGGCGGCAATCTCGCCGGCTACGGTCTCGTAGTCGTAATTGGGAATGACGGGCTCTTCGTCAACCGCAGCCACGTAGGTGCAGCCTTCGTTCTCCTTCTTACGCCAGTACTCCTTGTCCTCGGCCAACTTTTTGAGGACCTTGTTTGCATATGCGGAAGTCATCATTGTCATGGTCTTATCCTCCTCTGAATCGAAACTCTCTCTGAACGTTACAATACTATATTACACATGCGTGATGGAGGTCACAATCAACCACTGGTTCAGTAATCGTCCTATACTTATATGCCATACCCATCCCTCCATATCATAATTCTACCGATTGATTCATGCTGTGTCATTCAACGCGTGGTTAAAAAAAGAGCTACGAATGTAGCCCTCTTTTACGCGTGTTCATTTTCCGAAGCTCGTCAAATGAGATTGTAAACTCCTTCATGTCATTGAGCCGCAATATAATGCCGCCCTTTCTCCAACCATCCTCGCTATTATGTCGAGCGCAGCCACCATCAATATCAATGATGTTGTCCACCCGATACGACGAGAGTGGGCGTTCTCCTTCCTTCTCACCCGCATGATAGGTTGGTACATGACCAATGATGAATAGAAATGACTCATATTTCGAATACTCTCTTGTGCTTACATAAAGATCGAACCGAAATGGACTGTCCCAGACAATGTCCCATGCGGTCCGGTAATCGATTTTCCGACAGGGAACCTCCATCTTATCGAAGCTAAAAAAAGAATGCGTCAGCACAAAACTCTGACCATTCACTTCAATTTGGCTCGATAGCGGACATGACCACAGCCATTCAAGGACTTTCAGTCGTTCCTCCTTTTTCAGGCGCTTATACTGGAAGTACGTCTTATTACCGCCATTATAATGAATCCAAAGATCCGCATTCCTTCCCGGAAGCTTATCAAAATCCGTTGACGCTGTTCCGTCCTGAGCGACGCTGGTTAGCATCATAAGCTCATGATTTCCAATGAGGAAATGCATATTAGGAGCATACATGACATGTTGCAAGATCTTTATTCCGTCAGATCCGCGGTCGATGGCATCACCCAGCATATAAAGCTGGTCATCATCGCAGAAATTCACTTTTTCCAAGAGCTTTTGAAACATCCCGTACTGACCGTGAAGGTCGGAAACTACGTAAACAGCCATTGATAATACCTCCCTCTTTCACGGCCAGTATCGTCCTATCATTCACCCCAAAATCTTCTCCATCCAGATCATGTTGTACCATCTCCCAAACTTGTATCCGCATTTGTGGAACTCTCCCACTTTGGCGTAACCCATATGGGCGTGGAAGTGCTCGCTATTCTTCGTGAGGTACTCGTCCTCCACAATGGGATCGCCGATGCAGGCGTAGAGATTGATGATGCCCATCTGCTTCAGGGCGTTTTCCAGTGCCTCGTACAGCGCCTTGCCATAGCCCTTTCCCTTCGCATTGCGGTCAAGATAGATGGTCATCTCGCAGCAATGATCGTAGGCGGCTCTTCCCTTGAAGACGCCGGCGTAGGCATAGCCTTGGATCTCCCCTTCGTCCTCCAGGACGAGATAGGGATATTTCTCCAGGGTGTGGGCGATGCGGCCCCGGAATTCCTCCGGGGTAGGTGTCTCGTATTCAAAGGAGATGGCGGTCTCCTCTACATAATAGGAATAGATTTCCAGGAGCCTTGCGGCATCCGTTGTGGTTGCGGTTCGGATCGTCATGGGTTTCTTACCTTTCCGGGCTCACGCCCCTTCGGATTTTGCTCAATAATATCAAAGACCGGACCTCAGAATAACTGAGGCCCGTTCTCTTTGAGCCAGCGGTTCCATTTATCATATTCCGGGTAAACCCGGCGGACTTCCGCGTAAAACCGCGGGGAGTGGTTCATGTGCTTGCGGTGGCACAGTTCGTGGACAACGACACTGTCCAACACTTCGAGGGGCATCAGCATCAGGAGGCAATTGAAATTCAGGTTCCCCTCTGCGGAGCAGCTGCCCCAGCGAGTCTTCTGATGCCGGATGGAGATGCGGCCGTAGCTGACGCCCACCAGTGGTGCATAATACGCTACCCGCTGAGGAATCATCCGCTTCGCTTGCTTCTTCAGCTCGGCGAGCTGCGCATCGGTTAGGGGCTCCCGGGTTTCCCGCTCCTGTTCCAGCTTCTTCATCTTTTCCAGATTCTTCAGGATCCAGTCTTTGCGCTCTTCCAGCATGTTCTCAATCTCCCGCTTCGACATGCGAAGGGGCACCCGCACGAGGATCTCGCCTCCGGGCTTGATCTGTATGGACACGGTTCTGCGTCTGCTCCGCAGGACCTGATATCGGATCATGTAGTCATCTCTCCTTCAGTTGGCGTGATCAAGGGGACGGGGTGGGGGAGTCACCTATTTTTTCTTCCCCAGAAATGCATCCATAGGGTTCACGCTGGCAGCCATCTGCTTCAGCCTGGCCAGATTGTCCCGCATGTAACCCTCCAGCTGGGCCACTTCTTCCTCCGTAAAACCCTTGCTACTCTGAATCTTGCACGCGGGGATCACACCCTCCGCGTTCCGCTGAGCGTCCTCAAAGGTCACATATGCCATTCGCTCCCCGTCCTTCATCACGATGGGGGATACGGATAATTTCAGGGAATCATCAGCCATGGAGTGCTCCTTTTATAATATGGTATCTATCCAGTGTCAATCGATCAACAATAAAATCTCCATCGAAGATCTTTTTTGCCAACTCATTGTTTTTCCACTTTTCCAGTTCTGCTGTGATCTTGCGTTTAAACATCCATCATCCCTCTACCACGAATTATACACTTTTCGGGGGGACTTTTTTCGGCCCAGACACACTTTTCCGGGGGAGTTTTTTTTACCCGAACATCCAGTGCACTTTTTTCAGGATTTTTTTTGCGCTAAATTGCAGTTATTTCAGTAAAACGATGTCCTTTTCTCCTATATGATATATCTGCCATGAGAGAGAGCACCCATATTCGGGTGCTCTCTCAGCAAATATTTTGGCTCCAAGAGCCGGAAAGGAGAAACGACTTCCGGTATTAACCGGTCACCGTATATATATTTTCCTTCCGTATCCGGAAGGTCAGTACGCTGTGTCAGGGATGTTGTTCCCTTTCGATGAAATTATACTAACACAATCCGGTTCTCTTCGCTACGGCCTCACGCGTGATTCTTTGCAGAGAGGCTGATCATCTTCCAACGAATAGACCCGCTCCAAATAAATAGGCAGAATATGAGCGTGGTCGCACGCGTTCCCATCCTTGTCCTCGTAGTCAACTCGAATGGCAGCATCACTATAATCCACGATAGAATTCGGCGCCATAGCGGTTCTGATGAATTCCTCATAATCCTGAGGCCCACAGCTGATCCTGCCGACCATTCCGTTATTGTCAGTGTCGCCCATTCCAACAACACGAACCCTATCGTTCGCGTTGAAAGACCTCGGGAAAAAGACGAACCTATTCTCGAAGCGCTTGTTACTTAGCGTATTGACACGGATTTCTCGGTCCATCGGGATCTCGTTCGTCCAGAAGGACAGGAGCTTTCCATGCGGATCATATTCGACACGCGCCAAAGCACTGTAATAGTCAGTTTCCTCTATTTGCTTTGTTACGTCCGGCTCTATGACAGGGGACGTGATACTGCGCCCCCTTACCTTTGCCGTGTTCTTGGTCAGCACCTGGTGCTTCTCCACCGCGAACCGAAAGCCTATTTTACAACCTTCTTCTGCTGCAAGATCACTGCTTCCAAAAACTCCGGCGAGATCTTCCTCCGGTGCATGCTCAGATGAGTAAAGCAAATAGACGCACCCTTCCGAGCGATCTGCAAAGATCTCGAGTGCGTCATTATCGTAACGGATCCGCTCTATGATCTGCTCCCGAAGCGTGTCGTCAGATGTGTCGTCCGCGATCATCTGAAGTTCTCTGTGCCGATCCAATAACGGTGTCACGCTATTCCAGATGATTGCCGCTCGCTCCCATTTCGAGAACTGATGGCCGGTCTCTAGTACTTTCTCTCGTACATCCGCAGAAGGGATGTATTTGTCCAAGAACCCCTTGTACTCATTTGACAATACCATGATTCTATCCCTCATTTAATGTATCCCACGCGAAGCCCAATCCCGCCCCTATTTTTTCCTTCCAATAGTTCTATTCAATTGCGCGATGGATTCGGTCAGGATAGCCTGGTTTGCCTCACTGTAGAACGGATCTTTCATATCTGTTTTTATCCTTTTTGCTAAATCGATGTACTTTTCAGTATTCGCACCAATTGCAAAAGCTTCGTCAAATATAACAGCAATATGTTCCGCAATATTCTCTATACTGTCTTCCCAAATATACATCAGAAAAAAATCGTCATAGACCTCGATCTTAATATCTTTGCAGGCGTGTAAGACTCTCTTTGCATCCGCTGTTTCCATCAAATCCATTTGCAATTCTCACTAACGTTATCTTGTTTTAATAATTTTATCGTTTAACTGTACACTTGCTCTGTCATATCTCTATGGATTATCACAATTCTCTTCCGTGCGATCTCTGACATGTCCCTGCCGCTCAAACGGCTCTCTATAGGCTTCTTTGTAGGCTTCCCAACGCCATGTATCTTCGTATTTTACATCGTTTCAGACATTGTATCCAACCTCCTTCTAGCTGAATCAATCATACAACAAAGGAGAAATGATTACATTTAACCTATAGTTGCTTCGGATCCAGGACCTTGATGTCGGAAATATCGTCCGCATTCAGGAGAGGCTCCAAGATATAATTGCCAAACACGGCATCATACATCTTGTTGAGGATCAGGTTCAGGTCATTTTCCGTGATATCCTTGTACTGTCTCTTCAAATATTTTTCGATCTCCTCCATGAAGCCTTTTCGTGAGATCGCTCCGCCCTGCGCTTGCATGTACAGACCTTTCTCGACGCCCACCGTGAAATAGGATACCGTATGGGTGATGATCTGGCGGAATGTCGGATACGGCATGTCGATCCGTAACTTTGCGTCCTCTTTCAAGGCATCGTAGATCATCTCCTGATGATCATAATGCTCCGGCGCTGCAAAATTCATTTCGGAGATCAGATCGACCTGGGCTTTTGCTTCACCCGCCGTGATGCTGGCAAACCCGGTCAGTTCTCCGTATACGACCGTATCGCCCAGTTCTTCTTGTAATGTTTTTTGCAGGCCCGCTACTGTCTTTCTCTCGAAAAAGAACTCTTTAGAATCCTGGTCTACCTCAAACCAGACATCTGGCTGCAGCGCTCTGCGAACAAGGGGGTATAAAAGGAAATTATAGAGCATTTCCCCATCCTGATAGCTCTGCTTTGCGGAAAGCAGGTTCTCTTCGGAAAAAGTATTCTTAAAAAAGGATACAAGCTCGTCTGTCAGTTCTGCAGGAGAAACATCAGAACGTACTCTGAGTTCTGCCATGATACCGTAAATGCGATGAATACCGATACCTGCATTAACCCTGTTGTGGTGCTTTGTCAAAAGTTCCTGCCAGTCTTCATCCGGCCCGTAGACCGCACTGGTCCCTTCTGAAAATTCTTTGGAAAAAGACAAGTCAAAAATAGGTGTAACCTGAATCTGTGTAAATGTGATCATATTTTTATCCTCCACGCTTTAATATGGTTTCCTCTTCTATATTACGGAAAAACAAGACCCTTCTTGATGCTTCCCCTATCACAAAAAAGCCCCCAACCGAAGTTGAGAGCTTTCTGTTTCCTAAGCCGCTTCTTAACAGTAATGCCTTTAAGGCTCACCTTTTGGATCATTGATGAGCGGTTAAGGTTGTGCGGAAGTCATCCAAGACCGTTCCTTCGATCGCGAACGATACGTTTCGCTGCAAGGTCCGTGATGCCAGGGTCGTGTTTCCTTCCGGAGTGATGACGATCTCATTACCGGTCACTGCCGTTCCGTCGCCCTTGTAGGCCGTTACGGTGAAGGTGAAGCTGTCACCATCCACGATATCCGTGAACGGCAACACGACCTGTACCTGCGTGGTATTAGTTCCGTCGGAACCTGCAGGGTAGGTGATGTACTGTACCAGCCAGTCTCCTACGACTGCTTCTGATGCATTGTTGGCCGGATCGAACACCGTTGCATAGTCCGGAAGCAGCGCATAGCCTGTATCCGTATCGTGCGTGATGAATTCCTCCGGCATCTCGATCCGCAGTGCATCCGCATAACCGGTGGTGGTGATCTCCAGTACGACGGCTTCTCCTCTCATGTAGATCCTGGATTCGTCATGCTCCGGATAATACATGGAGCGGAGGTCTAGCTGCATGGTAAACTCCTGCAGATCCTGCACTTCGGTTGCCACATTTCCGACCCGGTCGGTTGCGTATACATGAAGTTCCAGGTTACCGGAGAACAGAGGTTGATCATCCTTTAAGTATTCCTCCAACAGGTCGATCTGAATGCTCGGCGCTGTGGTATCCGACTGTTTTCCAGTCTGGCCTTCTGTTGTATTTGCGATCCACCGTCTGGTCAGACCGTTGTCGGTGTTCTTGATGACTACCATGAGTCCGTACGGTACATTTGTCTCTGTCGTAAGCGTATCGGATACGGTTGCTGCCGGGAATCCACTGGACTCCTTTGTGGGAGCTTCCGTATATCCGCTAAAGTACGCATTGTCCGGATAGTCCGTTGCGGAGATCGTCACGGAGTAGTTCTTGTATTTGGTAGGCTCTGTCTGTGCAAATCCTGCGGCGCTTCCGTGAGATTCCACGTATGCGTCATATTGGGTCTTCCATGCCTTCCATGCATCCGTCTCAAAGTCTTCCTTGTCCAGGGCTGCGCTGAAGTTTGCTGCCATGGTCTTTAAGGTATCCAGGCCGGAAATGACCGGCGCATGATAATCGATCTTGGTCGTTACCCGGATGGTCACGCTGTTTCCTGGCTGATCAATCGCCTCAAGCACGTAATAGCTGATCCCTTCTGCGTTCGCAGTGTACGTGATCTCGGAATTATTTCCTGCCACCTCTTTTAACTTTGTCTTCTTATTGAAAGAAGAATCGGCCAAATAAAGGGTAAAGGTCTTCACTCCGGAAAGCGAATCACTTGCTTTGAATGAGAAGGTGATCGGTTCATTCTTCCAGCCGTAGGTGTAATTCTTTGTGCTGTTTTGCGTGGTTATGGTAGGCGTTTCATTTTCCTTAGAAGGCTGCTCTTCGATCTCGGGGATACCGTCATCGTGTCTTGTGAGTACCTTATAGGTTGATTTGTTTCCTACATTGTCCGTCAGAACGATCAGATATTCTGTCTCGGCATTGGTCTTTGCGGACCAGTTCGGGATTCCATCCGCGTTGGTTGTCCTTGATGTGAATGACTTATCTGCAACCAGGCCGCTACTACTTTCCGTAAGGCCTTTGTATACCTTCGCATTTGCGACACCCGAAGCGGGATCCAACGATGTGAAGCTGGGATTAATGGCAACAGATGTCCAGTCATACAAGAAATCATATCTTGTGCCGTTCACGCTGCCGGAAGTTTTCCCATTTTTGTTGGTAACTGTCGGTACTTTTGTGTCGCCCATGATGGATACGTGGTCCCCTGTCGTCACCTTGTTCTTGCAGGTGCTGCAGGTGTTGTAATTATCATGCCAGTCGCAGTCTACGGAAACGAATGGATAAACTTCGCCATTGTTATCGCCGTTTATCGTGATATTTACCGTACCATCACAGGTTATCGCTGTGTTGGTATTTGTTGTTACTGCCACATTTCCGTTCTTGGAAAGGCCGTAGGACTTAATGGCATAATAGGTATCGGTACTTCCGCTCTTTCCCTGCACACGCCAGCTTAAGGTAGTCAGCTGATTGGTACCCACCCAATATCCAAGCTTATTGGACGTATAATACGACGGTGCGCTTACCTGATAGAGATAAGGCGAGCTTGTGGCCATGGAACTGCCTGTAACGGAAGCTGCTGGATGCGCATGTTTCCAAGTTGCGATCAGGGTGACCGTTCCTCCGCTTACGGAGGTCAGGTTCCATTTTCCGCTTCCGGTTAAGTAAGTGGAAACACCGTTGGTCAAAGGATTGGTCTTTGTGCCATTATTCGTATATTTGTTGGATCCTTCCGATACCAGCCATCCGTTAAAGGTATATCCTGTTCTTCCGGGTGACGGTAAGGTAAAACTGCTATCGTATGTTACCGTAGCTGTGCTGTCGGTACTGTTCGTGGATCCATTGACGATGTATTTTACCTTGTAATTATTTGCGGTCCATTTTACATACAGGTTGACCGTGCCGCTTGTGGCAAGGTTTTTGGAGTTTTTCGTATAATTTCCGGCCGTGCAGGCTGTGTTCGTATAGAACTTTGCATTATCGATGGTCCAGCCATCCAGGCTGTAAAATGAACTGGGATCAAGACCAATCGTGGTGCTGTCATAGGTAAAGGTCCTGGTCCAGTGATCGCTGCTCCAGCTCCATCCGGATACCGCATTCGGATGCTCCACATTGGCAGATGCAGTGCTCGGCTTATTCGGATAAACATTGACCGTATAGGTATTTGGTGTCCACTGTGCGTAAAGGTAGACTTTTCCGCCATTTGTTGCTGTCAGTTTGGACACTGTTTGCTTGTCGGAATAAGAAGTTGATGTTCCGCCTTCATTCAGATTCCAATTTTTAAACGTATAACCGGTCTTGGTAAATGCATTTGCCGTAAGGGCTTTGGACTCCTCATAAGTAAAGGACTGGTAGTTCATGGATCCGGCACCGCCGTTTGCCTTAAACACGACCTGGTACGTGTTTTCCGTCCATTTGACATACAAATCGATCGTACCGCCATTTGCTGATGTCAGGTTCTTGGAACCGGAAGTATATGTCGTACCGGTACATGTCGAATTGGTGTAATAATACGTACCGTTAATCGTCCAGCCGGTTAAGCTGTAAAATATACTCGGCGCATTTCCGATCGTGGTACTGTCATAGGTAAATGTCTTGGTCCAATGATTACTGCTCCACGTCCAACCGGATACTGCATTGGGATGCGCAACATTTGACGAAGCTTTCCCCGGTTTATTCGGATAGATATTTACCGTATAGGTGTTGGGTTTGGTTTCGATCTCAAGGAGATTTGCTGCGCCCCAGTTACTGTTATAGCTATAAGCTGTCATCGGGAAAAGAATGCTTTTCCCATCATAGTTTTGCCAGTTTCCTCCGTTTATCCTGTAACGGGTGATGTGGTAGCCGGTTGCCGCCGTTGCAAACACTTCGGTATATTGCGTATAGCAGATGGCGCTTGATGATATGCTGCTGGTACCGCTCAGGTTCACCGCATTTCCACGGACGATCGCACTGCCGATCAACGGCTTATTATGATTATAATTAACGGCATTAAAAGTCCAGTTCGTAAAGCTTGCGCGTACGCTGCTGAGGTAACTTCCGGATGCCGCTGTTACCTTCATACTGACCTTCTTCGGGACATAATAGATCTGGAATGTGGGGTCTGATCCTCTAAAAGGATATTCCATGTTGGTAAAAACGGTTGTGCTCGAAGATGGTAATCCCCGGTCTGTATACCATTTTCTCGAAGGATAGTATCCGCTACTGTTCGAGTTATTATAATCCGTCCAGCCGCTTACGCTGTTATAATTCCAATACCATCCGGTAGCATAATGATCAAAACCACCTGTTCCGGTCTGGAACCGCAGGCTATCACTCGGCAGATTTCGATTCGTATTGGCTACAGGATTTGTCCCGTATCGGAAGGACATATAGTTCATGTTCTTGCCATATCTGACTATACGCCTGAGGCCATTATCGTAATCCACTCCTCCATCATTGTTTACTTCGATTTTTGTGATCAAAGCATCAAATTCATCTTGGGCGCCCAAATTGGCGTAATACGGCTCATTCTTCGTATCCTTTTTTACGAGGGTGTAATCGCTTCCTGTAACGCCTTCGTTCGGGTCAAATACCAAATGCTCGTAATAAGTATTGGCATAGTTGGGTTCTATTGGCGCGGTACGAATCTCAAGGGTATTATTGCCCACATTCGTCATTTGGAAAGGGATATCGTTGTTAGTTACTTCCCTGCATGGGGTTATACTTTTCCAGTTTCCTCCATTTACACGATAGCCGGTGATCCGATAGCCAGGGGCGGCTTTGGCATGAACATATGTATATTGTGTGTAGCAAATATCATTTGCGGTTATGCTACCATAACCATTTCCATTCCATTCGCGTCCATTCCCGTTATTTGTCCAATCCCATTTGATTGCATTTAGCTTGTTACTTTGATTGATTCCGCTGGAGTCGATCAATGGCTTACTATTCCAATAGAGTGTTTCCGGTCTTGTATTGTAATGATATGTAATGTCATTAAAAACCCAGTTTTGGTAATTCGTATATATATGAGAGAGATGGTCTCCTGATATTTTCATCGAGACTTTTTTCGGGACATAATAAATCTGGAATCGGCAATTCTGGGAATACTCATTTATAGGGTATTCTATATTGGTAAACACGATTGGACTTGTGGGCAACCCCCAAACATCATGATACCATCCTCGTGAAGGATAACGTGCTCCTGGTTCGTCACAGCGATTATTAGCGTCGTACCAGATATTTACGTCATTGTAGTTCCAGTACCAGCCGGTTGCATAATAATTAAAGCCATCTGGATCGGTTGTGAAATGGAAGTTATTTACACCCGATTTGGTTTCACCAGTTGCAGGATGAGTGCCGTATTCCCAACGTAAGACATCTCTGTTTGGGCCATATGTAACAACAGTTCTGGTATAGCTGTTATGGTCGTTTGGTACATTATAATCAATTCGTACATCTGACCAAAGATCGTCTTTTGGCACCACTTTTGTAGAACCATCATTTAAATAATCTTGATTTCCATTTATTACCTCGGTTGGAATATAGTTTATTGATTTAATAACATCTCTTACATAGGAATAATCGCTGTGTGTAGTAGCCTCATTTGGATCGAATACAAAATATTCAAAATGAATATCAACGTGTCTATCCTCTGGCGTAGGGTCCCTCTCCGCTTTGGCCGTAAATGGCGCACCAAGAAGGCATGTTCCTACAAGGAATACGCCTGTCAAGGATCTGATGATCTGTTTCTTATCGATCAAAGAAATCTTCATGGTTCCTTTTCCTCCTACTAAGTCTCTAAACCATATCTCATATCTTTATATGAAAAATCTGAAAATCTTCTATTCTTTAATATGATAGCGGAAAGAGAAAAAAGATGCGGATTTCCCACATAAAAAGAGACAAGATGTGTGATCTTGTCTCCAAAACATTATAGTTTATAAACAAACTTTCTCATAAACCAATACCCGCCATTGCTGACGGGTATCTTTCGGAAGATATTGTCGTTTATTAGAAGCGATACATAGCAACAGTAAAGCCACAGTCTGGACATACATATTTATAATATCGTCCAATGACTTCTCCATTATCATCTAAAAGATCATAGGATTGATCGTCGAGATCACGAATCTGGCTGTAACCGTGGTTGCAATAATCACAAGAGTCTGTTTTCTCTGTAAAGGTATTAATGGTCTGTAGGTGATACGTTCCATAATCGCTAACATAAGACACTACAACATTTCCATTTTCATCTTTCGTTATGATATTTGTCTTGCTTCCGCCTCCACAAGGACGTGTTTCGTAAGCAACCTGTCCGGGTTCTAAGGCTTCATAGTTCTCGTAATAAGACAGTTCTGGGTCTGTTTCGATCTGCACTACTTCCAGTTCTGCTTCACTTGTCTTTTCTTCCGCAGAATAAGGTCTCATATCGGATGTAACCACGCTGTAATCCGCATCCGGAGATACCTGTTCTACACTGGTAGCATATTTGGGATTTGCACTTGCGACCAGGACTCCGTTCTCATTAAAGGTGTTCCAGTAGCCATCGATGATGAAATATCCGTCCTTTACCATGGAACCGGTCACGGTGTCATAGTAATAGGTATTTCCTGCCTGATCGGGATAGATCTTTGCAAGGTCACCCTCAATGGTCACCCAGCCCTTCATCATCTTGCCGTTCTCGTCGTAGCGTACCCACTTACCGGATCTGGTCAGCATCTGACGCTCTACCATTTCAGAAAGTCTCGTGGAGGGGAACCAGCTCTGCTGAAGCAACTCATTATAGTTGCTTAAGGAATAAGAGTTCTTCATCATCTCTCTTCCCGTGCCGCTTTCCGCCATCACCAGTTCGTCCTGATAGGTGTAGGGCATCCAGACTTCCTTGCTGACTGCCTTTGCTCCGTTATAGCAGGAATCCAGCCAGTACCATGCATTCGATGCGGGATCATAGATCTCTCTGCCACGGTTCGTAGCCTCTCCGGTAGCCGGATCCGTTCCCAGAATGCCCTGGGTGTCATCATAGGTTCCCTGCTTTACGCCATTTTCGTACCAGTATGCCTTTCCATTTTCGTCATACTCCCACTCCAGGTGCCTCTCGGACACCGATGTTGCAGAAGCTGTCATAGAAGGGGCGATAGACAGCGCTGCAGCCATCACGCCCGTGCAAAATGCCATTGCAAAACATTTCTTCATTTCATTTACCTCTTTCTTTTCTTCTTTTGGAGATTCTCTCCGGTTGTCGTTATCGCTATTTATTATGGTTTTTTGGAAAAAGGATTGGTAAGGCCCATAATCACGACAGGTTATGATTGCTGTTCTTTTCGTTCTTTGCGATATATTAACCATATCACAGAAGCGATCTTTATGCAGTTTTCCCACATAAAAATAAGCAGGCCGGTAGCCTGCTCCCTAAGTTGCAGCTGGCTGCCATGTCAAAGGCCCTGTAGCTTTGCGTCGCCGGCTTTCACCGGGTTTGCCAAAGGTTTTTGTTGGATGTATTGTAAGTGTTCTTGGGGGTGGTGTCAATGTATTTTTGTGGGTACAAAAAGTTTAGGCATGGTGAGTATCAATCATTCGGCAATCTACATTTACCCATTATGACCGTACCTTCTTTTACATAGCACGACGCATATATATCCCAGTCATCCATTGATGCAGATAGTCCCCTAAGCGTAGCCTTCGGATGCAAAGCTACACCTAAAAAGCAAAACAATCCATTTTCTTCTTCGCCATAAGAAAAAACAGCACTTTTCTCATGTTCCTTAAAAAATTGTTCGCCAATCACCTTAACCAAAGTATGGAATCCCACTTTTACATCATTCATCTTTATAATCTCCTTATACCAGGTCATCAAATCGGTTCGCATGGAATGTAATAATTTTGCCCGTATAGCTTGATACGATACGACTTGATTGTTGTCCAAAACTTGCGATAAAATCTCTATCGTCTTGTGAAGGAATAATTATCTCATAATCAGGATGAGAATGACATTCTAAACGTATTTTATGTGTGTTTAAAAGTTCCATTAATAATTCATCTTTTTCGATGTGGCAATGTGCCCTTGATCCATGATATAGAATATCTTCGTTCTTTCCCCTCAATAATGCAAATTCATCACCTGTGGCAGCTGATAAATACGCCAAGTCTTTGTCCTCAATACTTTCATGTGAAAAAACTGACCATTTTTCTTGTTCTGGAACCCTGCTTAATAAAGATTGGCGATGTTTGTTTAGCCCGTCTCTTTCTTCTCTAATAGATTGCAAAGAAATCCTTGTAGACTCTTCCGATGCTAATGGCGTAGCTAATCCTTGAAGAATGCACTCTCTTTCATCTTCTGTTTTTGTACAAATGCCGTTAGAATGAGCAAACTCTTCTGCAAGAGTTTTCGCTGCGTTTTGTATTTTTTCATGTTCATCTATTTGTTGGTCATGCCTATTATCGTCAATTATGCTTCGTAAATCCATTTCAATGGTCCTTTTGTGTAAGGTTGTTTTTATAGAGTTTTATTATATTAATTATAACATATCAGCAAAAGGAATAGATACCCACCATTTCTGACGGGCAGTTTGAGATTTGCGAAATTATTTGACTGCTGATACTCCTCTTATCGATTCTTGAGCAGTGCAATTTCTTCCTTCAAAATCACACTCAAATTGCCCGAAAGCGTATCAACCGGGGCCTTACGAACGATATCCTCCAGTTCCTGCGCATCCACATGATGACTTAACTCATTTGAATAAAAAACGGAAAGGTAGTGAAGGCAACTATCCTCGGTCAGATCCATATAATTCTTATGCATGATTTCTGCAATTTTATCGTCAATCAATAAATTTTTGTTGTAGACGCAAATATTCATGATTCGACCTTTCTTTTATGATTTTATGCTAAGCCAATATGTCGGTTAACGTATAAATATATTATCATACAAACAATCTTTATGCGGCTTTCTCACATAAAAGGGTGGTGTCAATGTATTTTTGTGTGTACAAAAAGGCAGAAAATGGTAGGCTTTGCATATTTCGCATATAAAATCAAACATAATATCTATATCAAGATAATCGGAGGAATAAACCCTCCGGATTGTTTATTTATGGAGGCAAAACATGAAGATTTATATTTTTAAAAAATTTTGCGATGAAAACGCATATGACACAGAAGTGGTAGAAGCCTATATGAAGAAAGAAGATGCGTTAAAACGCCTGAAAGAAGATGTAGAGAAGGTCTATGGTCTGGCATGGGACGAAATCCCAAATACTCCATGGGATGCATTCGAGAATGTGGTTGGTCTGGACGCAGATGATACATTCAAAGAAGACTACGTTGCTATTTCTAACGGAGACGGCGCTACCAGCTTCTGGATCGTCGAAGAACTTGAACTATTGTAAAACTGGCATATATGCTATAATATCCTTACCAAGAAGGATTCCCTTTGGGAGAACAGAGGGAGCCCTTCGAAGGACTTTCTCTAAACTTGGAATATAAGAGAAAGGAGCATTTGTATGAAAGGAGCGAGTATGTTAGTTTCAAATGAGACAATAGCAAAAATGCAGTCTTTACCAGAAGAACAGTTTTCATTTGTTGTTGATTTTATCGATCAGCTTTCTGCTAGTAGTCCTGTTGATATACTTAACGACTTATGTATGAACGGTTGTGAAAATCCTATGACAGATGAAGAAGTAGCTGCTTTTGTTGCAGATGTTAGGAAAGAACGTCATGCTTCTCGTAATTGATACAAATATTATTGTTAGCGCAATAAAATCTGGAATTAAGAAAGACAGTAATGGCGACATAACCTATACAAAAGCGTACAAACTCATGAGGGATGTTTTTATAGGAAAACACAAAATGGTGGTATCCAGTGAGATAATTGCTGAATATGAAGATGTTTTGCGTCGACCGTATTTACAGCTCGATCAGATAAAAGTTGATAAATTTCTTTCTTTTGTCAAATATACTGCTATTCGGATCGAACCATTACCCACAACACAGTCACAAGTAGAAATGAAAGACGAGGACGATCGGATATTTTTCGATGTCGCAAAATGTTTAAACATCAAATTGGTTACAGGCAATTTAAAGCATTATCCAGTACATGAGCTGCGGACAAAAATTGATGAACTTTATTGATGATAAACATGATCACAAAACTGAACACTTACACAAAAAAATGCTCTCAACTTCCTTTAGGTTGGGAGCATTGTTTTTTATGCACAAAATTTGGTTTAATGGGCACTTTATGAGTAAAAACATTCGTTTACAAAAAGCAAAGCCCCAGGAACATGTCCCAGGGCTTTTGCTTTTTACCACGAATATTCATCGATCATACCAAATACAAGGAGCCCCTTGTCATAATTGGCCTTGTACGTACTTGTCTGCTATTTCTCGATGATCTTTTTTGCTCCTGCTTTTGAGAATGCCCAGCAGCGATCGAAGACATCGGCCTGGTCCATTGTGGGATCCAGTTCGATCCATTGGTCGTCGGTCTTGTGGGCCTTTACATACAGATGCGTTTTCCCAGTCACCTTGCTTTCCATGGTGATGTACACCCTTCCTGTAGGTTCTGGAGCATCATACATAGGATTTGCGTCCATTCATGCCTCCCTATCAAGCGACTTTATACAGCTCCTCAATACCCTGACGGATCAGATAGAGTTGATATCCAACCATCTCATCTACGGTCTCGCAATTATTATACCACTCGTTAGCGCGATCCAGGATATACTCCTTGTCCCGGCCATGGGCCTTCATACGCTTCGCGATCCCAAGGTACTTATTTACTACCTTGTCCTTACAAAAACTTGCAAAAATAGAGTCAAACTGCAAATATTCCTGGGGAATAGCCTCAAAGTCAATTCCATCCGGCATGCACCACTTCCGGTAAGACATAAGCGCGTTATCGCCTTCGTCTACCAGCCACTGGCCGATGATTTCTTCGTCGGTAGCAGTTTTCTCAAACTCCTCCCAGAAATCCAGATTACTATCGCCGTCGCAGAGGTGCGTGATCGATGCAACCTTATCCCGATAAGCCTTTTCGTACTCTTTTCTAGTTATATTTCCTTTCTCCTTCTGTGAAAATTTGTCTTTTATGAGCTTTTCAAAAGCTTCGTAATCTCTTTCGGACAGAAGTCCGGCCTCTTCATGAAAGTTGCAGTCATTCAAAAGTTCCTCAATCTTCTTTCGGAACTGAATATTCTTATGCAACTCGCCCAAATGCCTCAGATCTTCGGCCTCAAGGTCAATTCCATCCGGAAAGCACCACTTCCGGTAATACATCAGCGCGTTATCGCCTTCATCTACCAGCCACTGGCCGATGATCTCCTCTTGAGTAGCAGTTTTCTCAAACTCCTCCCAAAAATCCAGATTACTATCTCCGTCGCAGAGGCGCGTGAGTGCTGCAACCTTATCCCGATAAGCCTTTTCGTACTCTTTTCTGGTCATTTTCGTTTCTCCTTATGTGAAAATTCCGGAGGTTTTATTTCTCCGGTTATCTATAGTCATAGTTATTATGTATTTTTATTGTAAAGAAATTCGCTTATTAACAGAAAAGGCTCCCAACCGAAGTTGAGAGCATTTTTTATGATTTACTGGATAATTATTGTTTCTTGAATGACAATATGCATGAATAACCATATTGCGAAATTTTCCCATCAGCAGTAAGTAGTTTGGCTTTTGTAAAGATACCAGATTAAAGTATGCGTGTCTAATAATAGTCTCATATTTTTTTCACGTCAAACAATTCTGCAATTTCATCATTACAAAAGTCAATGTCGTCAACCACTTTGTATTTTCCATCAAATTTACCTGCGCGCCTAATATGTGTTTTCATCTTACTTTTTGATACATTATTGATAAATGTATCAATTAATTCAACCAAAGCGTTCTGTTCTTCATTTGGTAACGAGTATGCTTTTTCAATTGTTGAGTGAAGATTATTCATAATTAATCCTCCTCGCATGTGACGTGCCCTCCTTTCTTTCATACTGCAAGAAAAAGAGAGCCCTCGAAGGACTCTCTTTGTCTACCGAATCCTTCCTGGTAAGGATATTATAGTATTTCTAACCGTAAAACTCAACAGACTGCCTGGATACGGATGCCGAAATACCAAGTTCATTAAGGTATTTTTGAAAGATCGCAGCCATATCTTCTGCCCTCATGTTCTTTACTCTGTCTGTCATTTCCCACGGCAACCTGTCTTTATATAGAACGGCGCCGTATTCTTCGAAATGAAAATACTCAGGATTAAATCCATCTTCGTTCTCCTGTATCGCTATAGCGAACAGTCCAGGGAATCCCACTGTGTCGCCCTGAGCATCCTCATATTCATTTATCCAGTTCCCACAATAGTCCAGACAGTCGGAAGTATTGCTCATATCGCAATTTTCACACTTTTCGCCATCTTCCTGCATCTCTTTGTATTGCGTAGGAAGATATTTCTTGATGAATGCAATCTGTGCATCAACAGAAGGGCAAAGCTCTTCTGCGTCCACGCCATAGCCTGTCACCGTCCAATAGTTCGTATTCATATTTTTACCTCTTGCTTTCCTCATAAAAACCGGAGCTTTTATTTGCTCCGGTTATCTATAGTTATTCTTTATTATGTATTTTCACAGTAAAGTATTTCGTTTATTAACAAAAAGAATGCTCCCAACCAAAGTTGAGAGCATTTTTAAATTATGCGATATGATAAGTAACTTCCAGTTCGTCATTAGTCATTCTGCCGTAATAATCCTTGGCATATTCCAGACTTACAGATTGTACTCCTAATGCTTTCGATATTAATATTTTTGCTGGAGCATTTTCATATACTTCGAAACAGCAAGAATCATAAGGATATGTCTTACTATATTCGAATTCGGACATAGGCACTTCGCCGGTCTCCTTGCAATTTTGCTCATATGCAACATACCTATTGCGCATCTCAACATCGCGAGGAATCACCCGGACAGCAGCATTAGCTTCGGCGAGTATTTTGTTAAAAGTCTCAGTTTCGATGCAAACCGTCCGTTGTGCTTTTTTGTCATATTTCTTAAATGTATCAATCATGGTTGCTCTCCTTTTAGAATTCTCTTATGCGGTTTTTCTATATACGCTTGATTACTGAATTCTCTACTTTATATCCTTTCTGTTCCAGTTATCTTGACGGTTTTAATATGCTAGATTTTTTTAAGAAAAAAATATAACAGGCAAATCTTGGCATAAGAAAAACTCCCGATTACCGGGAGTTTCAGACTGAAGACAAACTGGGCTGGCGGATTGCGCCAGCCCAGTTTTACTGTTTTTATGACTTAAATATAACAAAAACGAGTTTTTCTGATAATCAAGTACAAAAAATATCTAGATTCGCCTGTTCTCCTCCGCATTTTATATCTGATCTTGGCCAGTTTCTTTAGATTCATACACGCAAATGTAAGCCCGGTTTTCATTCTCATTCGGGCATTTCCATACATCTGAGTATATCTGAAACCGTGATTCTCTTTTGCGGTTCCAAAAATTCTCTCTATTGTTTCTTTGCGTTTGCTGTACAAGTCATGCATTCCAAGGGTGTGCCGTATATCTTCGCATATTTCCATGTATGGTTCCCAAATGTGCCTTGTGACCAGCTTTACGTAATCCCTGCTCCCTGTGCACTGTGCCAGGTAAGGACACTTGCTGCAGATATAACCACAGCTCTTATATTCGCGGTATCCGTCGCGGTTTGTTGTGCAATACTTCAGAGTCTGGTTATTCGGACAGATATAGCAATCATAATACTCATCGTAAACATACTCACTTTTGCGAAAGAATCCCTCTTTGGTCATTGGCCGTGTGTAGGGAAACAGAGGATTAATTCCGTCATCGATAAGCATTTTTGCAATCGCAGGAGTCTTGTATCCAGCGTCTGCAACAAGTGTTTTAATCCCGATATGTTTGATTTTGTCGTATAAGCCCTTAAATGTCCTACTATCATGCATGTTTCCAGGACTTACAGTGTAGCCAAGAATCCAGCCATTCTTATCGCACGCCGTCTCGATGGAGTAGGCGAAAACCTGTTTATGTTCCCCTTTGTGAAACCAGCCGCTTTCAGGGTCTGTCGTACTTACTTTCACCTCGTGTTCTTCGCCGCCGGAACCACCGGACGGAGGAGGGTTATCATCGTCATTCCTGTCTTTTAATGGCTTTTTCCCATGCTCTGCTCGATCTTCATTAATCTCTTCCTGAAGCTGTTTTTCATAGAATAGTGCTTCCTGTTGTGACTTGCATAATTCCAGCTTATGGCTATTAGCTCGTGCTTTGACGTGAGTCGCGTCAACAAAGACTTCACTAGGGTCGATCAGATTTGCTTTATAACATTCCTCAAGGATGTGGCTAAAAATCTGTTCAAATAGATCTGTATCCTTGAATCTACGCGTATAGTTTTTACCAAACGTGGAAAAATGCGGCACGGGATCAAACATATCAAGTCCCAGGAACCATTTGTAGGCGACATTGACCTGAATCTCTTTGATGGTTTGACGCATGCTTTTAATCCCATAGAGGTATTGGATAAAGGGGATTTTGATTAGCATGACAGGATCCATGCTTGGACGGCCGTTGTTTGCACAGTATTTATCCTCAACAAGGTCATAGATGAATGACCAGTCGATGGCATTTTCAATCAATCGTAACAAATGATCCTGCGGAACCATGTCATCCATACAGAACATTTGCACTTGAGTCCGCTTCTTATCCGCATCCCGAGTCATCATATGAGAATCCTCCATATGATTATTATACCACAATATGACACACGTGTCATTAATTTAGCAAAAAAAGATGCGGATTCACAAAAAATCCGCATCTTTGTCTACAGTCTGAAATGGGAGCCCCTTGGGCTCCCATTTCTTTTATTCCGACACCTTGAATATCGTTTCTAACGCGATCATCAGATTACTTCCATGCTGTGTTTCCGCTTTTTTCTGAAATAACGACAAGTCCAGTTCATTGATCTTATGACTTCTCTGATAATTGGCCGCCTCTTTTACCTTGCTACTGGCTTCAACCCTGTGCCCCTGAAACACATCTTCGATATCGATATTGAACCAGACCAGAGAATAATGATTGCTATCGCAATATGCCTTAATTTCTTCGAACTCTTTTTTCTGTACCGGATCAGAAGTGAGTTTGTCTGTATCGATACACATTAGTACATAGCTATCACCCGGATACATTGACACACTTTCTTTTATACTGTTCTTCGTTTCCCGGGCATTATATCTTTGCTTTGATCCCATGCAGATCGGTGTGTACTTTACGTTATTGTCAGGTGAGTACACTCGATCAAGCAACGCCTTTATATAGATCCAATCCGTGTTTGCTTTCTTATTTGTTTCCAGGCAAAATATCAACTGCTTACTCATTATCATCCTCAAAAATGCTTACGAAATCGGATTCGTAGATGTTGAACGGCAGTTTTTCGATCATTCCTTTGCGATACAGAACATCCGGAGAATAATGACCATTTTTTACCCACCGGATGATTTGGTTATCCCGGGTCAGGAAGTTGATGGATTCTTTTTCCTCTCTTAACGAATCCATGGAGCTTGTGTTATGAACAGTAAAGCAAAGCTGGCCGTCAGAATAATCCCTCACGTACTCGATCAGTTTATCAAAGAATACCGAATTGACATTGGCATCGAATTCATCAATAAAAACAATTCCTCCATGTGCAACTCTCCAGATTGCCTCATACGTCTGCACCATCTTCTTAATACCGGTACTTTCAAACTCGTAATCCACGCGATACGTCCCATAGTTGAACACAAGCGACACCTGGTAGGAATCGTCACCAGCATCCTTCTTATCGACATCAATCCCCTTAAGGGAAGGCTTGAAAATACG
>JAEEGF010141090.1_pt1 | contig 24577 bp, 27 predicted proteins | sample 9134171 | NCBI WGS metagenome assembly JAEEGF01 (sample SAMN16246542, study PRJNA631951) | gut metagenome | biome: gut microbiome; feature: rumen; material: AP-attached | host: Bos | place: Iran: Karaj | collected 2018-10
CCAGGGACAGATAATAACGCCTGAAAACCACCAAAGAAGTGATCTTTAATGCATATTCCACAAAACGCACCATCATGTTGATCTTGCTTCCCACATCGGTACGCTGGTGAGCGGAAAGCAGACAGTTTTTGTAGGCAAAAAGCCAATAGGTGAGTACCGTGGCACCAAGGTTCATCAAGTAGAGCACGTAAAGATTAACATCGGCAGTCACTTCGTCTTTTATAAGATACGGCAGGAAAGGTGTAAGGATCAGTCCTACCGTAAGTATGAATAAGCCAATGATGCGGTAAATGGTGCGATAGAGCTTCATCAGCGCACATATTGTATCGGCATCGTCTTCCGCGATAGGTTTGTACATGCTGAAGACCATTGCGCTTCCTACACCGAGTTCCGCAAGGTTAAGGATAGAAAGGATCGATCTGAAAAGTCCGTTTAACCCGAGGTATTCAACGCCCAAAAAATGTATCATTATTGAACGCATGGCAAACGGCACCAGAATATTGATCAACTGGGAAAGTCCGTTGAACATTATATTTCTTGTGGCATTTCTGGTTCGTTCTATTTTCATGATATAACCTCTTTTATCTGTTATGCGTCTACAGGACGATGGAATCCCATTTTTTCTTTCAAATTAAAAATCCGCCAATAGATGCGTCGTGCGGTATAGTATGCATATGGATGTACTGCGGCAAAGCGGGAGCATCGTTTATGCAAAGGAGTATATATGGTACAGTTGTAAAAACATTTTCTGTATTTTTTAAAGTATGACTGTAAAAGCAACAGAACTTTTTTGTCTCTCATGCCGGAACGATAGTAAATGATCATATCATCCAAACACATTTTACAAAGTGATGCATAGGCTATTATCTCTACCTCGGGAAAATCTGCATGTGTCATTTGACCTATTTTTTTATATGTAGTCAATCCGCTTAATTTTCTGTGATTAAGCGGAGAATTTAGTGAGGTAACAGATGCGTCGTTGACTATGTAATGATAAAAAGGTTCCGGGTCGTACACTATTGTAGAGCAGTATTGGAAATATCTTACGTTGAAGTGGAGGTCCTGCACCATACCCAGTTCTTCGTCAAATCTTAGGGCGTTTTTCTTTATGATATCCATGCTATATAGCTTATTCCACGCATAGCCGCTAAACGAAGAAGGAAGCATCAGTTCAAAAAGAGCAGATCTCATATCCAGGACAACAGGCTTTGCATTTTGGTTCCAGATGTCTTCTCCATTGAAATGACCACAAATACTAAGGTCTGCAAGATTATGCTCTTTAATGGAAATGAGTTTTTCGAGATACCCCGGCTCTACCCAGTCATCCGGATCCGGAAAGGTTATCAGGTCACCAAGAGCGTGGTCTATACCAAAATTACGTGCAGAAGACAGACCACCGTTTGGTTTATGAAAAACACGAATAGAGGTTTCTTTTTTTGCCCATTCATCACACAGAGACGAAGAGGTGTCGGTGGAACCGTCATCTACGAGTATTATCTCATATTCCTTATATGTCTGCTTCAGCAAGCTACTGATACATCTGTCCAGATATTTTTCCATATTGTAGACAGACACCACTACGGAAATCATTTTTACAGCTCCTTTTTATGTTTCTGATGAAGGGGTTCCCATAATTTACAGATATCCTCAAGACGGTCCCCATACAGACTTGAAGGCTTAAAGTTCAGACGTATTGATTCCCGATACGAGGCAGATAACGAAGGGTCATTTATAAAATCGGCAATGGTATTTGCCAGAGCATTTGCGGAATTGTCGACAAGAACACCGAATCTTGTGTCAAATGATTCAATGATCCCCGGACATTTAACAGCAATGACAGGCACTTGGAAGATCAATGCTTCCTGAACAGCCAGGCCGTAACTCTCGCTGACAGATGAACTAACAAACAGATCAGCCTGCATGATCATTGGATAGGGGTTATTTTGGAAACCCAATAAACTGACATTATTTAACTGATTGACTTTGATATAATCCTCAAGCTGGGCTCTTTGAGAACCGTCACCGATGATCCATAGGTCAAAATTGGATTTATCCTTTAATAGTTTACAACTTTCCAATAATGTCAAGAAGTTCTTTTTTGGTGTGAGTCTGCCGACTGCAACAATAAGAAAGTGGGAAGGGGCTTTTTGATATTTGCATGTTGTTTTTGATAGTTCAATAATCCTTTTGTAGTTGATCGGATTGTGCTTTATACAGAGATTTTGGGTATCTCCGATGGTTTCAATAAAGCCGGTTTTAGCTGTGTCAGAGACGCAAATAACTTTGTCATATTTCATCATGCATACTTTAGCGTTTGAAAGAGAGCCAAAGACATAAGTGATAAATTCAGTAAAGTCTCTCAGGTCACAATGTATAAAGGCGTATTTCTTTTTTGCCCGGACTTTCAGACAGTCCAGAGCAGGGAACCCTTCTTTGAGTGCAACGCAAACATCGTATTTTCTAAAATGTATGAATATTGAGAAGAAAGCTCTGTATATGATCCTTGCCAAATAATTAAAGAAAAATGGTATCGAGAAACGCTTATATTGTTTTCTTGGCCATCTTGAAAGAATGCGATGCACACCCTTTGGAAATGCCTTGCGGAAAGTCTTTGGTTCCGGAGGACAGGCCATTACGGTAACATCGTAGCCTTTTTTGGCAAACCAGTCAACTGTACAGTGTAATATGGTCTCAACGCCACCCATGTAAATATAATCATTGCAAATTAAGATTTTCATGATTGGGGCTCCTGGTTAATACATAAGACTATATATCAATACGCTCCCGGTATCTCCACTGTTATATCGCTGGTCGGGAATGCGGCGCAGGGGTGGATGTAACCGGTTTTTTTGTCCGTATGGCGGCGCTTGTCATTTGCCGCGGGGATGTAGACCGTGCCGGAAATGAGCTTTGATCGGCACAGGCCGCAGACACCGCTCCGGCAGGATGACGGGGCTATGATGCGGGCGCGCTCCATGGCGACGAGCAGGGATTCGCCTGCGGCAGCGGTAGCGCGGTATTCTTTGCCGCTCTGGCGGACGGTCAGCTTAAAGCGCTTGCCGGCGCAGGCTACGGGATAATCGCTGCATCGGGAGACGTCTTCGGGAAGCGGCTCCATTTCGAAGCGTATCCTTCTGGGCGGGATATCAAGTTTTTTCAGTTCTTCCCGCATATACGCGGTCATGGCCGGCGGGCCGCAGACAAGGAGAGAAGCGGTATCGACGTCGGTGTATTTACGGACGAGGTCTGCTGTGATGATCCCATATTCAAATCCCGGTCTTTTCTCATGTGAAAGGACGTGGATGACTTTTACTTTGTCGCATTCTGCGGCAACCGCGCCAAGCTCGTCATAAAGAAGGATCTCGCGCGCGGTCCTTGAGCCATAGATGACAGTGAGGTTGAAATCTTCAACACCGTCGCGGATGGCAAGAGCCATTGAAAGCACGGGAGTTATTGAAGAACCTCCTACCAGCGCTACCACATTGCCACCGTCACGGAGTGGCTCATGATAAAAATACCCTTCGGGAGCGGAGACATTCACGGTCATGCCTTCTTTTAAGAATCTCACTGCATAAACCGATGTAAAGCCACCGGGAAAACTTTTTATGGTGATGGAATATTTTCCGTTTTTTGCCTGTAATGGGGAAGAGGCTATGCTGTATGGGCGGGTCACATGTTCTCCGTCGATGTTGTACGATACGCTGATGTACTGCCCCGCGCGGAACATGGCGGCAGGCTTGCCGTCCTTCCGCTTTAATTCAAACGTCTTTGCGCTGCAGCCCGGATGTTCGGTCACCCGGTCTATGACCATTTCCTGGGACATGGGGTGCATTGCATGCGCCGCGTCTTTTAAAGGGTCCTCAACATGGACATCGGACGCTTCCGCGGCCTCAATCTTATCATCGCGGTCTTTTGCAAGATTTTTGAATTTCAGCATGTCAAGCGCGCCTATGAGATTTACTTTGACTTTTTTACTCATTGAGCCGCCTCACTTTCGGCATTCTTTTCGGCTTCGGCTGTTTTTTCGAGTTCTTTTATCACACGAAGCACGGTCTCGTTCCCAACGGAGTAGGTCATGCTGTAGCCGTCCGCTCTGGGGCCTGCGGCGCCTATAGGGCTGAGCCCCGGGATGCCGTTGTCCTTTGTGACACTTATCATCCTTGCGAGCACGCTGTCCCAATCAGAGGCTTCATAGCCGTAGACAGAGCCTTTGGGCGTGTTCAGATATCTTGCGAAGGTGAGGGGCGAAGCGGTCACCATTTCTTCAATATGCGGAACAAGGTCTATGCCTGTCTTTTCGTGGAATTCACGAAGCAACTCCGATGCTACGCGTGACTTTTGCGCACCATAGCGCTCGGGCTCGACATTTTCCCAGTCTTTGGGAGAAGTGAACGTAGTAAAACTCACAACACACGTGCCTTCCGGTGAAAAATCGGGTATTGCCACGTTGTAGCAGAGAAAAATGAAAAAGTCGTCGGTGCTGAAACCATTACGGATCGATGCGTTTTCTTTGGCGGTGTCCATGGTTCCGTAAAAGAAAACGGAATAATCATGTATCCCAAGGCTTTCAGCGGTGCAGTCGAGTCCGAAATAGCAGGTGTACATTATGCCGTTGTAATTTTGCGCGCGCGCGGCCGAAAGCTTTTTTTCGCGGAGGGGCACAAGTTCCTGCGGCATCATTTTTTCGTATATGACGTCGGGATTGATATTTGCAAGGACATGGTCACAATGAATGACACCGTCTGTGGTTGAGACACCGGTGATATGGCCGTTTTCAAAGAGAAATTCATTTGCGCGGCAGTTCATGCGCACGTCTCCTCCAAGCTCGCGAAAACGCTCGAGGAGTTTTACGCTTATCTCGTGTGACGTGTGACGAGGGATATATGCGGCCTTTGTGACATAGTCAAAGACCATGGAGGCATAGTGCTGGAAGGAAAGGTGGTCAAGATCGACACCCAGATAACTCCAATATGTGCCAAGTATATCGCGGGCGTGAGCAGGTAGTTTCAAGGCTTTCAAAACTTTTGAAGCAGGATGGGCGGCAGTCCGCAAGAAATTCCCATGTTCTTTTTTCAAGACTTCGGGATCGGGCTTTCCCTTTGAGGCAGAGATATAAAAAAGCCCGTTTTTTATATCTCGGAAAAGTGAGAAAAGATCTTCCATCGACCTTCTTGAGCCCGGCACGTATTCCTCCATTTTGTCTATAAAGGCCTGCTCGCCCGAAGGCATGGTCACATCCATTGGCTTGCCGTCGGAATAGGTCGAGACCACGCGGAAACAGTCGGAGATCTTTACCCATTCGATATTTACGCCAAATTCATCAAAAAGCTTCCTGACGCTCCCGGGATCGTCCTCGGGCCCGACACTGCAAAGCTCGTGAAGGCTTGGATCGAATTCGAAGCGTCCGCGGACAAAACTTGTCGCACATCCGCCCGGTGTATTGTTCTGTTCGATAAGCAGAGTCTTTTTGTGGCTCATCGCAAGCCTTAAAGCCGCCGAAAGTCCGGCGTTTCCGGCTCCCACGACCACAGCATCGTACTTTTCCATGTCTCCCCCGGCATTTTTTACAAATAATCTGTCAAGTTTCTAACAAAGTATTTTATCATTATTGAAAGTCAATGACAAGGTGCGATAGTCCCGAAACAAGAAAAAAAGTCGTTGACAAGCAATATATTTTAGGGTAAAATAAGCAAGCTGTCGTGAGACAGATTTATATTCCGGCGACATAGCCAAGTGGTAAGGCACAGGTCTGCAACACCTTGATCACCAGTTCAAATCTGGTTGTCGCCTCGATTAAGAAAAACCCGTAAGATGCTTGAAATAAGCATGTTACGGGCTTTTTTGTACTCTGTTCATTTTTCGCAGTTGTTCGTTTTTCTTCACGTTTTTTCGTGCCTTTTTACAAGATAAGGTGTCTATAAGGTGTCTATGAATTGTCGTACCGGAGAACTTTTTTGGGGTAAAAAAGTAGGAAATAATATGGGGCGCGTTTTGAGTGATGATTTGTGTTGTTTTTTTTTCAGTATAAGTAGATTTCTACACGAATTTTGATGAATTGTAAAAGGCAAATAGCAACTTGCTGCTTTTCTGATGGAATTTAGTGACTTACCATTGTATATACAATTCTAGAATGATAAAATCAAATATGGATAGATGTTCTTTTAGTGCATAAAAAGTTGAAAAATGGCCAGAATCATTAAAGAATCACCAGTGGGAGAGGGCACAATACTACAAAACTGAATAACGTATTACCATAGTTGACATAGTGATTATAAGAAAGGAAATGTGTAATCATGGTAGACAAAAATAATTTGATGCCGGGCTATGTCGAATACCTAAATCCTAAGCATCGCTACTATATTGTGATAGCGTCAAATAAAGAGCTTGAAAACAATATTTATGATTGTCATTTCTTCGATGATAATGGCGATATCAAGGAAGGGTATCAAGGCTTTTGGTTCGATGAGAGAATGTTTCTATTGATGGAGAAGTATCTCTTCAACTTTATTGATGCTGAATGCAACCTACTCATCAATATGTATGAAGAAGAATATGCTGAACCAGAGATACTTCCAAAGATCTTGGAAATAACTGATCGAACGATTAACAATTGCGACAATGAAGAGGTTCTGAAACTGGCTGAGGAATTCCACTCTCTTGTCGAAAGAGCAATTGAATTAAAAACCGTAATCGGCTTTTGCTTTTGATGAGTAAGGGAAAGTGCTTTTATCAGGATTTCATGTTTGAAGAACTGCCAGTAGACGAACAAGACAATCCTCTAGTTGATATTTCTGTATCAGCAGATAATAACGATACAGGATGTGTGGTCATTTCTTTTGATAAAATGCTTCGTATGAATAAAAAAGAAGAATGGGAAAGGCTCTTCGGAAACATTGCAAAAAAGCAGGTCTATATCAGAGATGATGTAAATCTCAAGAACGAAGAAATGGCGGAATACAAAGCTTTTTATCTACAGACATACTTTTATAATTTATCCAAGCATTGCAATGGTTGCAATGTGGGAAAGTAAGTGATAGGCAGAGGAATAATAATCTTCAGTCTGAGCACTCTGCTTGATGCAGGGTGCTCTTTTCTATGAATTAGTAGCAAATAAAGTAGCGAAAAGAGTAGCAAATAAAGTAGCGAAAAGAGTAGCAAAAAAGAAACAAAAAGAGTATAATCCATAGTAGCAGGGAGAAACTATGATAAAGAGAAAACTGTGGCCAAGAGAACAATACATTTAGGAGGCGTTAAGCTATGAATATAGGAGTAGAAACTGAAAAAATAGAATTCAAGAAAACAACCGGTGAGCTCAAGGAAGGAATAACTTCATTGGCTTCTATGCTCAATAAGAATGGCTATGGAGTTCTTTATTTTGGGGTTAAGGACAATGGGGATGTAGTTGGGCAGCAAATGGGAGATAGAACACTTAGAGAGATATCTCAAGCGATAGCAAATTTCCTTAAGCCACAAGTTGTACCGACCATAGAACATGAGTTGATCGATGACAAGAATGTAATAAAAATTGAAGTGCGCGGTTCAGAAAAACCATATTCGGCATATGGACGCTACTATATGCGATCGGCGGATGAAGATAGAGAATTGAACCCAACAGCTCTTAAGGAGTTGATGGATAGACAGACTTCATCAGATATTTTGACGTTGATTCCCGCACCGGTTCAGACACTTACTTTTAATAAACTTAAAATTGCATATGTAACGGCTGGTCTGACAGTTGATCAGACAACCTTTGAAGATAATACAGGGTTGAAAAACAGCGATGGAAAATATAATATGATGGCATTTTTGCTTGCTGATGAAAATGATATTTCGATAAAAGTTGTTACATTTGCAGGAAAAGATAAGACGGATCTTATAAAGAGAAATGAGTATGGGGGAACTTGTCTGGTTACCGCTATTGATAAAGTGTTGGATTATATGGAATCCATTAATGAAACCATGGTTACGATGGGAAACCATAGACGAACGGAAGAAAAACTATTTGATATGGCAAGTTTTAAAGAAGCTTGGCAAAATGCTTGTATTCATACGAAATGGGACAAAGGAAATCCACCGGCAGTTTATATTTTTTCTGACAGAGTAGAAATAATATCTACTGGGGGATTACCGGTAGATTTAAACCGGGAAGAGTTCTATAAAGGGATAAGTAAGCCGGTAAACTCCAAACTTCAAAAGATCTTTGGTCAATTGGGTTATGTAGAACAAACCGGTCATGGCATTCCTCTTATCATAAGCAATTATGGAAAACAGGCTTTTGATATTATGGAAAATTTTGTTAATGTTACTATTCCGTTTAATTATGAGAAAAAGAATAGTGATGGGACGGACGATGATATAGAAGTCAGTCTTAATGAGGCAGAACAGCGTGTTATAGATTACATAAATCAGAATTCTAGTATCACGATAAAAGAATTAGTAGCGGTAAGTGGATACTCTGATGGATATATAAGAAAAATACTCGCTTCTTTGAAGGAAAAGAAAGTCATTATGAGACAAGGGGGAAACAAATCCGGAAAGTGGATTGTTCTAAGATGAATAAATGCATAATCATATTATGAACTTGACTCCTTCCCCACTGCACATGATCAGGGAGGGAAAGAAGACAATAGAACTTCGCTTATATGATGAGAAACGAAAGGCAATATCAGTTGGAGATACTATAACTTTTTTGAACACAGAAGATGCGGCAGATAGGTAATAATACCACTGTACAAGTTGCACACGCAGTGTTTTCAAGGGCTGCAAGCGTTTCTCTCCTCGGACTCTGACTCCGTCATTTTCAAGGTTCGAATCCTTGTAGCCCTGCTAAGGAACTGTGAAAGCAATTCCTTTTTTTCCGTTCAAATGCCGTGTTTATCCGCTTTTCGGGAAGTTCTTACTTCTTTTTCCTAAAGCCTTTTTCAGTAACGATCAGGACAAACAAACGAAAACCATAGCCGTTTTTACTATGGTTTTCTGACTGAATGGTAATATGATTGGTAATATGGAAATCACTTTTTTGCTCTTGTTTTCGTGTCTTGAATGTGAAAATAATGACAACATCTTTTGTAAGTCTCTGTAAAATTTTAGCGATGTACATTTTTTTGTACACCCTCATGTTTATACTACAGCCATCAAGAAAAACCAAACCATACATAACGCAGCAAAAAACAGAAATGAATCATATTGCTCAAAGATTCAAAGAAAGGTGGAAAAGAAAATGGGAAGATTTGAAAATGTCATCGGATATGCAGTTGTAAAAGAAAAGCTGAATATGGCGTTGGATGCCATGCTTGATTCTGAGAAATACAGAAAACTTGGGGTTACGATCCCCAAAGGAATTTTGCTGGATGGTGAGCCTGGTGTGGGTAAGACCTTGCTCGCAAAGGAATTTGTCAAAGAAAGTAAAAGGAAAAGTTTTACGATACGGAAAAACAAGGCGGATGGCGATTTTGTTGATCTCATCAGGGAGATATTCAGCGAAGCGGCTAAGAATACACCGTCGATCATCCTTCTCGATGACATGGATAAGTTTGCAAATGAGGATTCGTATCATTGCAATGCGGAAGAATATGTTACGATCCAATCCTGCATAGATGATGTTAGGGACAAAGATGTCTTTGTTATCGCTACGACAAATTCTTTAAAAAACATGCCTGATTCGCTTTTAAGGAGCGGACGCTTTGACTGGGTCTTCAAGTTGAAAGTTCCGGACACTGAAGATTCGGAAAAAATCTTTGCGTATTATTTAAAAGACAAACGTGTTGAGAGGGATGTCGACACAATGGAACTGGCAAGGTTTGCAAGGGGATATTCATGCGCAAGCCTTGAAAAGGTTGTTAACGATGCCGGATTGCATGCCGGATATGAAGGACGTGAACTGATCAGCCAGGAGGACTTAAAACAGTCGTGCCTCAGAACATTTTACGGAATGAGATCAAGCGTCAAGACAGTTCCTGCTGCAAAGCAAAGACGCGTGGCTGTTCATGAGGCCGGACATGTTGTTGTCTCTGAACTTTTACAGCCCGGCTCGGTGGATTTTGCATCCATCAGCTGCAGCTCCGGTTCAAGAGCGGAAGGTTTCATTTCACGTATGCCGAATGACGAAGCGGATTATTTGTTTGAAGGAATTGAAAACCAGATTATGATCTCTTTGGCCGGTAAGGCTGCGGTTGAAGTGGTCACAGGCGAAACGGATACAGGCGCGATCCGAGACATGCATACAGCGTTTGACCGAACTCGCGAGATCCTTGACGATCATACTTCGTATGACTTTGATTCGTGGTGCCATGGCGATGAAACGGCAGAAAACATTTTTACCAACCTGGACAGAGCGACCGGGGTTGAAGTGGCGCGTTATTACAAAAAGGTTAAGCAGCTTCTGGTTCGCAACAGGGAATATCTGGATGCCGTTATAGAGGAGTTGTACGCGAAGAAGACAATATCATACAAGGATATTGAAAAACTGTCGTCACTGCGAAAGTGTGCTTAGTGCCCGGCGACGTGATAGTGGGATCGTAACTGAAAAGTGCGACGATAACAATTGCATAATGACAACTTGCTTGAAAAATGGTAAGATGTAGACGAATTGGTCAAGCAATAAATGAGGGAAAAGGGGATGTTCGTATTTTTGCGCATCCCCTGTTTTATCATAGCGAGGACGAGGTATAAAAGTGAAAATATGGTTGGACGATCTTCGCCCCGCACCGCCGGAATATGAGAGCGTAAGATCTGTTAATGAGGCTATTGCCGTTATCACAGAAGCTGAGGAAAAAGGCATTGAGATCGAACTGCTGGATCTGGACCATGATCTCGGTGATTATGCCGAAGATGGCGGAGATGCAATAAAACTCCTAGATTGGCTGGCAGAAAGAGAAACATTTTATCCGATAGAAATCCATACCGCGAATCCCGTAGGCAGGGCAAACATGGAGCGGATGATAGAGAGATACTGGCCGTAATGAGGCGGAAAGAGGCGGTTTTAATGATCTACTTATCAAAATCGAAATACTGTGCTTTCTGGCAGTGCCCGAAGATGGCGTGGCTTAATAAGTATAAACCCGAAGAGAAGACCGAAGATCCGAGTCTGGAAGCAGTTTTTATCAGAGGAAATGAAGTCGGTGACCTTGCTATGGGTTTATTTGGCGACTTCATGGAGGTCACAACATATTCCGGTGAGAAACTCGACCTTTCTGCAATGATCAAAAAGACTGCGGAGGAAATGAGCAAAGGAACGGAAGTCATTTGCGAAGCCTCGTTTTCGTATAAAGGCCTATACTGCGCAGTTGATATTTTGAGAAAAGAAGGCGACGGCTATGCCATTTATGAGGTTAAGAGTTCATCGGCGAATGAAGAGAACTCCGAGCCCAAGGCAGTATATGTGGCGGATATCTCGTATCAGAAATATGTTTTGGAGCACTGCGGCGTCAAGGTCACCGGAACAAATCTCGTGACACTGAACAATGCATATGTTCGCGGTGCTGAGCTTGATATTCAAAAACTTTTCCTTGTTACGAATGTAGATACGCTCGTTGCGGAAGAGATCAAGCTGGTAGAGCCGAATCTTAAGCGCGCAGAAATGATACTGAACAGCAAGGATGAGCCGGATTACGATATCGACGAAAGATGCAACAGCCCGTACAGATGTCAATTCTGGGCGTATTGTACCAAAGCATTGCCCGAGAAATCGGTGTTTGATCTGTATAGGATGCAATTCAAGAAGCAACTTGAATTTTATCACGATGGCCTGGTTGAATACGAAGACATCCTTGAATCAGGCAAGATAGACAACAAGACACGGATAAGGCAGATGGAGCACGAACTGTATGACAAGGGGACTTACGTTGACCGCGATAACATAAGGGATTTCCTTAGGGAACTCTCATATCCCCTGTATTTTCTTGACTTTGAGACCATGCAGGCCGCAATCCCGCCTTTTGAGGGAACCAAGCCATATCAGCAGATCCCGTTCCAGTATTCACTGCACTTTATAGAAAACGAAGGCGGGGAGCTGAAGCACAAGGAATTCCTTGCGGAATCAGGCACGGATCCCCGCAGGGACATCGCGGAGGCACTTTGCAGGGATATTCCAATGAACGTTTGCGTAACGGCTTACAATAAAGCCTTTGAATGTACACGTTTGAGAGAACTTGCGGAGACGTTCCCGGATCTTTCCGAGCATCTCTTGAACATAAGGGATCACATTGTCGATCTCCTTGTTCCGTTCCAAAGCGGATATTATTACAACCGGGCAATGGGCGGTTCGTTCTCCATAAAGAGCGTGCTCCCGGCCATCTTTCCCGATGACTCCGAATTGAATTATCATAATCTCGAAGGCGTTCACAATGGCTCCGAGGCTATGAATATTTTTCCGCAGATTCAACACATGGAACCCACCCAGCGAGAGAAGGCAAGGCACGATCTACTGAAATACTGCGAGTTGGATACTTATGCGATGGTGAAGGTGTGGCAGGAACTGGTGAGAGTGGCTGGATAGAAGAAATGGAGGATAGCTATGAAAGCAGAGGACATTAAGAAATCGTATGTTAATGCATTTTATGAGCAATACAAGGCGGATTTCAATAATGCAAATGATGAAATCAAAGTGGCTGTTGATCTGGCATATCGAGATGCACAAAGAACAATGGTAAAAATTGATGATACTAGGCGTGACGATGCGAAGAATGCTGTGAGCAACGCTATTAAGGGGTATCTAGGCCTAGAAGAAGAAGATATACCTTCAACTAAGGAATCCTTTGATGATGAACACAAAAAGATGTGTAGTGCGTGGTGTAAAGAATTTGAGAAAAACGGGGAGTTGACTGAACATGGAAATTACGGAAAGGCGCAAAAAATAGTAAATATGGCATTGAAGTATCTGTACTGTTATTACAGTGTTAAAAAATGGGATAAGTCAAACAGTGATCGTTTTAAGTTTTGCCATTTTACGTTGGACAGTTTTACTTTGAGATGGCTCAATGGATGCGGGGTGAAAGGTAAACCGAGTTTTTTGGATAGTAATCTAACGTGGAGTTCTAGTTTTATACCGCAAAAAAACGATAAGGGTAATTATTTATGTCAGAAATATGATGCCATTCAAGAGTATGCAAGGAAAAGTGTTGGTGAAGTGTTCCAAAGAGAAAACTGGACAGCTTTAGAAGCGGAATTTTATGTGTGGGATAATGTGCAGTATTATGATTGCTTGAAAAATCTTGTCAAACACAGAAAAACACATTTCGATGCGGATATATTTAGTGAAGACCTTTTCAATAAAATAGAAAACAATTATGAGTCTTTAAAAAGCAAAAGGGGTTTAAATAATTTTATTGAAGAACGGAAGAAAAAACTCTTGGGTTTTCATAGCATATAATACTGTGGGAGGATAGAAAAGACAGTAAAATGAATCACTTTGAGTTAATAACCCCAACCCATGAACTTGTAAAGATTTTTAGCAGCTTCTGGACATCTGCTCCAATTGCAACCTCTGTAAAGCTGTTCGAGGATGATGAGGAGATTGATCTCTCAAAATATATAGGGCAATTCAAAGAATATGGAGAGAAAGATAAAATCATCATAGGGATGATGAATCTCACGGAATTTCTGGAAGAGATCAACAGCGTGTATCACACTAGGGTTTCCGGAATTGATAAGATTGTAAAGAAACTCAACGGGCTTGGTTTCAATAGTAAGGATGATCTCGCCAAAATGATCAAGCCCGGTGAGATGACTCTGCCGGGATTCGTAGCATATTGCAAGGATGCTACGGGAAATTATACCTATTCCTTTGCATCCAAGGTGTTCAGCTTTATAGATGAGGACAAGTATCCCATCATTGACAGCTTTGTGGCTACGTTGCTGAAAACATACAAATATGACGGAAAAATATCCAGAAGCAAATGGGGAGATTACTCCCAATACATCAACAATTACAATGCATTTAAAAAGCATTTCGGATTGACAGATTTATCGTTTAAGGAAATAGACAAGTTCTTATGGACATATGCTAAAATACTGTCAGATTATTGGTCAGATATGGGCGTGTTAAGCTATGAACCTGTAGCGTTCGACACGAGTTCCATAAAAGACATTGATATATGATTCGGAACTTAAGTGTGATTAAAAATAGTAGCAAATGGAACGTTATTATTTGCTTTTAGGAGGATTGATTATGGAACTATTAGACCCAAAGGAATGTATTGCATTCTTTAACAATTTATGGGGGAAAGAGTCCGCCGAAAGGACACTTGTAAAGGGGGGGGATAAGGTTAAAATTGATGGACGTGTTATACCGGATATCAGCACTCTTAACGAAAGTGAAGAACTTTTGAAATCAGTCTTCGAGAGAATAAAAGCGAATAGAAATAACGTCTCTTTTATCTCGAAAAGAGATATACAAGAGGCAGTATATTTGCTAGATGCCATATACCACACCAGGCTTGAGCATCATATTCAAATTGCGAATAGAATTTTTGAAGGGATGCAAAAAGAGAAATTGCTAAATGATATCCTTAGTGTTAAAGATCCTTCCAGTGATATTGCATCCAAGTGTGTTGACTATATAACACGTGCGGGCAAGATCGTGGATGATGGTTACAATTATGCATATTCATTTGCAACTAAATTTTGTAGTTGGCTCAATTCGGGTGGTTTCATCATCATGGATGGCATTGCTGTAGGGCTTTTATCGTATTACATTGATAAAAAGTTGGAGGCGAATTATCAAGATGAGTTGATTCCAACTAGGGGCAAGAAACTGATTCGTTCCAGCCTTGGCGATTATAAGAAATATACTGAATTATATAAGTTGTTCATGAAGTGGTATGACTTGGATGAGTACTCTTATAAAGAGGTTGATGTGTTTGTTTGGACATATGGACGGACCCTGATTAACTATTATAAGGACGATTGCCCATTTACTTCACAAAGCATTGATTATTGCCCCCTTTTGTAAATGAAAGAGTATTATGTTCAAAATATGTCATTGTTTGTGAGGAGGCTGATGCATGTCCGACAAAGAAACCAGCAAATTCATATCCTTAATCCTCCGCCACAAGCCTGAAACCATCGGCATTACGCTTGATGAGCATGGCTGGGCGAATGTGGTGGAATTGATCGAAGGTGTTAACAAGACACATCCGCTTGACATGGAAACTTTGGAACGCATAGTGGCTGAAGACGAGAAACAGCGTTACTCTTTCAACGAGGATAAAACGCTGATCCGCGCCAATCAGGGGCATTCCATTCCTGTTGATGTTGAACTGGAGGAAACGACCCCGCCGGAAATGCTGTATCACGGAACCGGGGAGAAGTATGTTTCATCCATAGACGAGCAGGGGCTCATCTCGAAGTCAAGGCTGTATGTCCATCTGTCCGCAGATGAGGAAACTGCCTGCAAAGTGGGTATGCGCCACGGCAAGCCTGTTATCTACACTGTGAAGAGCGGAGAAATGAGCAGAGACGGGTTCAAGTTCTATCTTTCCGTAAACGGTGTATGGCTTACGAAATCAGTGCCTGCAAAGTATTTAGTAAAGTCTACATAGTACGGGTATTGAAAAAGGGGACAAAATGAAAAAAGATCTGATAGAACAATTTGTAAAGGTGTATCAGCCGCTTTATTTTACTGACTGTGATGCGAAGCATTCGGAGTATCGGGTGTATGCAAAAGAAAAAATGGGGGTAATGATCAACCATCCTGTTGAAATAAAAGACGAAGATACGATATGCCAATTCTTGGAAAAAAGAAAACAGGATATACTGACAATTAAGTGGAAGCTTGGCGTGCCCTTGGATGTGGATACAGACATCGTGAAAACTCGGTATCATAAATTCCCGCAGGAAAAACTGAACATCTTTTGTGAAAAAACAAATAAAGGGGCATATGATTTTGAGACAGAGGAAGGAATTCGAGGCGCTTTTAATGATTTGTCAAAAAAAGTGGATGAATTAGAGTTGACGGGATATGGATCTGTATATTTGATCAGTTCTCTGTTTTTCTTATCCGGCGGGCATATTCCTATTTATGATTATTATGCTCATGTTGCTGTTAAGGCGCTCCTTTATGATGTTAATCCACAAGACGTGTTTGTGGCGGGCGCACCGGGAAGAAATGAGTATTCCAGAGGTGACAAAAACAAAAATTCAGCTGTAAATCTGCTTTTTGAGTACAAAAGGTTATTACACAATTTATTTAATGGAACTGAGTTTTATGATCAAAACGGAATGCTCATAAGCCGAGAATTGGATCAGGCATTATGGGTATATGGCCACGCAACAGAGAAGTGTAGCGACAGCATTCTGAAAGATGCAATAAAGAAGATAAAAAGGTTTTGAACCATTCCGGGGATGTGCGAAATTATGCACATCCCTTTTTGTATATTTCAGATACAACCAAGATACAAATAAACGGTAATGATAGGACTAAAGAAGGAGAGTGATGATATGTTCATATTAAACATCTGTGATTACAAAGACAAAAAAGAGAATATTTATTATAAGGAATTACAGAAATGTTTTGGCTCGAATACAGTTATAGTTTCAGTCGCTTTTGAAAAAGATAAGAATCCTGCTGAATTACTGATTGAGCTTATGACTGAACCCTATGATCTTATTGTGGGACATGGTTTTGGAGGAGCGTTGGCGCTGTATATCGGACGGGCGACTAAAGTCAAAACTATATTGATCAATCCGGCATATCCCGCATCCAGATATTGGTCAGATGATCTGGCTGATTATGAGTATCGGAAGCTGATCGAAAAAAACACCGAAACTGTTATTTGCTGGGATACTAAACATAAAACCACAAAAAATGTCTATATGATCCTGGGACGCGATGATGATGTTACGGACACGACAACGAGTGACAAATATCTGGACAGTAAAAACTGTTTTTATGTTGACGGAGGCCACTGGCCGTCCGGCGAAGATTTTTCCGGGATTTTCAAAAAACTTGTGTTGGGAGACTCATACGAAGATTTAGACGCAGATCATATAGCAGAAAAACGAAAGGATGAAGCGACATATGAACTGTTAAAGGAATTTGCTGTCGGAAAGATGGGCTACTCGCTTTTGTATCTGTATTCTTATGAAGAAAATGCATGCAACCGTATGAGCAAAGCCGCGAGGCTTCTTACCGGGAATGAAGCCGAGAAGGAACTGATCGGAAAGATGAAATATATATCTTCAGATCAGTTGGAAATAAATACATCCAATGTTAGGGAAAACTATGCGGATATTTCGCTTCTTGTTGTGGACCATATAACCGACTTGTTAACGGACAAAGATGTGAAAAAGGCGCTGTGGATCGCATGCAATGAGGTGCTGGATAATAACGGACGAATTTTACTTCTTTCTAACGACAGTGCGGAGGATATTTTTGAAGATGACAGGGAGATAACAGATTTTATTTACAGCGGCTGCATGGCAGAGTTTGACGATGATCCTATTTCAAGTAATGCTTACAAAGGTGCAGTTACCATTGAAAAACGCAGAAAACCCTGCCCTGATTGGTATCAAAGGATTGTTATCGATGAGGTCGATTCAAAAGAAGGGAATATCGCGATCAAATGGCATTCCGATCAATTAAACGATCAGATTCTATATGTATATTTTGAAAATGGCAAATGGCATATAGATGAGAAGGACGGGTGGGCAGATAAAGAAAGAGCTACGGTGATCCTTGAGAAAGCAAGCACAGATTTTTCGAAGACTGTTGAGATAACTAACCACGATGGAAAGAGGTTTTTTGGATGGGGATGGTGATGCGTATGTGCAAGATGATAAAAGTATATAAAGCAATAAACGCTGTTCTTCATCGGATCACCATGAAAAGAGAATTTGCGCTTATTTCTAAAACAGATGAAATGTCACAATGTGAAGACGACAGTCTTAACCACATTTTTTTGATCGATAAATCCGGAGCTAAGTATCTTCTGTATGTAGGAGATAGGGTTTACAGTCGGGAACGCTTTGATAAAAAGGCTTGTCTCTCAAAAATATTGGAGAAATATCCTTGTCTTGATGAGGGCGATGTATCGTTTCCGGCGATAAATGACCTATACAGAATAGCAGCAGATGGAACTCTTGAGATACGATTCATGGACGAAGGCTGGAAAAAAATCAATAGCCGCAGGGAAACAATAAATAGAAAATGGATCAATGATTACCTTCAGATAGGAACAAATGAAGGGGAATATTATATGACCGATGATTTTTCCACTATTAATATTCAATTGCAGAAAATCGGAGAAAAAACAGATGATCCTCTTCCTGCAACAACAGAAAGGGTGGCAGATCCTGCTGAATTCGAAATATACGACAGATTAATGAAGATACTTTATGACAGCGGAAAAGAGGAACATTATGGAGATGCACTTTGTATAGAATATTCAATCATCTATGCGGATCAAGAATACAGGTATTATCTTATGTATTTCTTCTCAAATCACTGCTGGTGTTTAGATCCGTCCAATATCCTGAATACTTGCGTTACAGCTACAATTGCTCCGGGAATATTTGATAGTAAAGATGTCAAATTTACCCATCCATCTAAAAAGACATATTGTAAAGAAGATGGTAAGGAATACTTAATGACGCTTATGACAATGGACAATGATGTAAGCATAAAATTTGTTTCCATAGGAGAAGATAAGTCTGAAAAACAGTCGGAAGGTGACGTGGCCGGAAATAGAGTTTATGACAACCTGATAGATTTTTCCGTGTGGTTATCTGTATTCCATCAGGAAATAGATATGGCCTGAGAATTCAAATAATGTGCAGAGATAAGTATAAAAAACAAAGAGGTGATCCATATGAGAAAACGTACCGTTGACGACATTAATCTGCGTATTGAAACAGTGGAAGTTAGCAAGAATTTCATTCTATTTACTTGGATTTCGGATATTGGTTTCGGTGAGTATCAGCTGTATTACGATCATGAAACCGAGCAGTGGAAAGCATATACCGAACTTATGGATTCGGGTGACAACAAGGCTTTTGGACGGAAATTGTTTGAGTTGTTTATGGATAAGGTGAAGGTAATTGATGTGGATACAATCCCTTTTTAATAATGCAAACGACAGTTTCAAGAAAGGAAGGGAGAAAAACAATGAAAAAGATTGACGTAGATTATGCCGTATCGTTCACCGGTCATAGGCCGGAACGCCTTGAAATGCCGGAAACAGTGGTGCAGCAGTGGCTTGAGGCACAGATAAGAAAAGCCGTAGATGACGGCTATACGGATTTTATTTCAGGCATGCAGAGAGGTGTCGACCTTTGGGCGGCGGAAATTGTGTTGAAACTTAAAGAAGAGATGAAAGACAAAGAAATTCGGCTGTTTTCAGCGGTCGCATTTCGTGGGATGGAAGAACAGTGGGAAAAGGAATGGTATAAGAGGTATCATGCGGTATTAAAAGCAGCCGATGGCGTAACTTACGTAAGCGACAGACCCGGGCGCACCGCATTCTTCAAACGGAATGAGTGGATGGTCGACAATTCCAAAAGGCTGATCGCAGTATTCACGGGTGCACCCGGCGGAACCAAGGAAACGGTACAGTATGCAAAGAAAAACGGCAAGGAAGTTATTATGATCGACAACTATAAGAAGTAGCACGATGTTTGACGGAACGGCTGCCAGGAGGTGTTGGGGAATGGGCAACATGGATAAAAGCCCAATATATACGATCATGGTATGTACAAAGCAGGAAGAATTGGTTTATGAACACATTGAAGCAGACGGAACAGTCGTAAAAAAGCCCTCTGGGTTTGCTTCGTTCGGTGAATGGGAAATTGTCGGCTTCTTTCATGAGGAGGAGAGTGCCATAGAGGCCGTAAAAGCAAACGCTTGCGATATATATGAAACCTGTTACGAATATGCCGTTGTTGAAGAAGTAACTCCTGGGCTGTATTCCTGGAAGCGTAATTGCTGGTGTTTTAAATACGACGGCGACTTGGATGAATACGTTCAGATCGAAGTACCGGAAATAGTAAAGAGCTTAGGCCTAATCCCTTCATAATACGATATAGTGTACACATGGTCGCAAGCTGATAGGAGAATAATATGCGATACCGAGGCTATAGGCGGAAAATGAACGAGAAGCATAAAGCAAGATTACGCAGGATGGCGGACATGCCCACCAAATTCCCGGCGGGAGCCGTTCGTGTGAGTATTAGTCACGAAACCGGGGAAAAGGATCTTGCGCATACAGACGACGAGACGACCTATGTCAGAAGGACTTATGCTACAAAAAAGGCCGGTATAAGGAACAGATATGGTTTTTACAAAAAACATTCAAACAGAAAGGCAAGGCGGTACCCGCTCGAAGGATGGGGTACAGCTAAAAACTTTTACCGCAGGATATTTGATTACTGGTGGACGGTGGATTGATGTCGTGTAAGAGGTGTACGGAGATCAGTACACCTCTTTTTGCGTACACATACTGTAACAAGAAAGCATGTTGATCGTCGGACGAGAATAATGGTTTTAACACGGTGGAATTTTTGGTATAATAATTCAAACTTCTTCGCAATGTGCAAAAAAACGCACATTGATAATTGTATGCTATTGCTTGAAAAAACCAGGAATTACAAACGCGAGGCAGAGTATGTTTGGAACCGGAACTAAAAAGATGCTGAATATGCTGATACTGGATATCCTAAAAGAGTATTCGGACAGCGAACACAGACTATTGCAACAGGATATCATCAACCTTTTAAAGACTGACTATGGCATGGAATGTGAGCGGAGGACGATAAAGCACAATATCGATGTTCTTCGTGAAATGGGATATGGAATAGTCTCTGAGAAGGGATATTACCTAAAGACAAGGGAATTTTCCGATGCGGAGCTGCGCATGCTGATCGACGGAATTTTCACATCGGGTGCCGTCACTGACAAAGAAGCACACCAGCTTGCGAAAAAGCTTGAAAAGTATTCCAATAAGTATTTCAAGGCTCATGTTTCGCATATTCACAGCTCTTCAAGCGGGAAAAACGCCGAGAACCAGAATGTAATGGATTCGATCGCGGCTATTGATACTGCGATCGCAAAAGGAAAAAAGATCAGTTTTTCTTATCTGCAGTATGGGATCGATCTTAAACTGCATGCCAAAAGGGATCTCAGGTATGTGGTAAGCCCCTATCAGATGATAAGCAACAAAGGAAAATACTATCTACTGGGCAATTTTGACGGGCATGAGGATATTTCGAATTACAGGCTTGATCGCATCACTGATGTGGAGATACTGAAGGAAAGCCGAAAGCCTATGAAGACTATACGGGGCTATGAGAGTGGGTTCAACATCTCCGATTACATAGCCGAACATGTGTATATGTTTTCCGGCGAGAGCGTACATGCAAAGATCCGCACAAAAGAAAACTTTATGGATGTTCTCGTCGACAGCTTCGGAAAGAACCTGAAAGTATCTTTTGACGAAGGAAATGACATTACCGTCAGCGTTAAATGCAACCCCGACGCGCTCTTTTACTGGGCAATGCAATACGGGCAGCATGTTGAGGTCCTCGAGCCCGAGAGTGTAAGGGAAAGGTTGAGACGGGCTGCGCTGGGAGTGTATAGGAAATATAAGGACAAAGATGAAAAGACAAGATAAAGGAGAGTTAATAAGTGAACAATATAAAAACAGAGTTTGAATATGAGAAAAAAGGAGATGATAACATGAGTTTAACAAGTGAGATCATGGCAGCGGAACGTAAAGTTTTGAGAGAACTTGGAAAAGAGCTCAATGAACAGGTTGCTGATTCCAATCATCCGTATAGTTATTACAGAGATGTTAGCTACAATTTGTTTGTTCCAATGTGTGATAAACACAAAGATGAATTTGAAAAGGGCTCGGGTGGAGAATTGACTGCTTCCGGGAAAAAACCTGCTAAGATGGCAAGCATCAGGTCTTCTTCGGCAATGACGTTTAACCTCTTAGGAAACTGTTCTGTTAACTTTCTTGAAAATAATGGGGCAGGAATTAATGCCGGGGAATATGATATTGAATATGAAAAAAGGCTTAAGACGATAAAAAAAAGTAACAGCCCGGCCAATCTTGATGCTTTTTTGGAAGCAAAGGACGGTTCCGGATTTATCTTTTGCGAGATGAAGATGCTGGAGTGGTTGCGAAAGAGTAGTAACGAATTGGCGGCTTCATATAAGGATGAACATAATTACGAAAGTCAAGAGGATGCAGATAAATTCCCAATGGCGATAGATGAAATCGAAAAAGAGTTCAAGAATGGGACCTTCAAAAGTTATGATGTTTGGCAGATGTTTAAGCATACAGTGGCAATATACAATTTCATGAAGAAACCAAATTGCAGAGGGAAAAAGGTAACTCTATTGAATGTAGTTTTCGAACCGGATACAGCTTTTATGAGTGATAAGGCGAGAGCCGATTATGAAGAACGAATAAAAAGTGAACATAAAGGCTTTGATGCCTTCAGAAATGCGCTGGAAAAATCCAAAATAATCAAGAGCGACTTTGATGTGAAGTATCTGTCGGTCAAAGATTTTATGGATTGCATAGAGATGTCAGATGTTAAAAAGCGGTACCTAAGAAGGTATACTTTGGAGAGAGCATGATGAAATCATTACATGTTTCTGGCTATATTACAAAAAGAAGACCTGGAACATGTAATAGATATTGTTAAGCCAGATAAGTTGATAATTCATCATACTTCTGAAACTGGTAGTGAAGAGGAGAAACTAATTATTTCGGGTTTTACAGAATTGTTACAAACACAGGACGGAAAAGGAATAGAAGTTTAAGAAGCGGAGGAGGTATTTAATATGACTGAAATGAAGCACTATAAAGATCAAAATGCATTAATGAATCAATGTAAGCATTTTGCGGATACGATGCAAAAAGAAAAGGGTTTTTTAGAGGAGATAGCCAGAAAATGCAGGGAAGCATATGAAACCGGCGTTTTGGACACGAAAGTATTATATAAATTTTTAGTAGACCCTAATGCAACTAAGGGAAAAGAGTTAAAACCGGATCATAGGTTTTGCTCGGGATTTCCAAAATCAGAAAGATCTGGTGGTGAAAAACAGATATGCCATTGCATGTTTTATTACAATAGTGAATTCCCTAAGGATTATCATAATTGCGAACTAACTCGTTGGAAGAATGATGGGACAACACAGATTGAGGAATTTGAATATCCTTCAAAATATGATATTCCAGGTATTGGTGGAATTGATTTAGTATTCAACTATAAAAATGTGATATATGGCGCAGAAGTAAAGCCACCTAATAGTAATGAGACTGTTAGCCGTATGGTCTCTGAAATACTTACCTATTCTGTGGTTGATAGATTGCTAGAGTTTGAACCCGCAATTGCCGTTTTTAGAGGCAGCAACCAGTATAATACAATTGCCGAGCTCGAAAAGAGAAAAGACGAAGACTGGTTAGAAATAACAAAGCATATAACTGTATTTGTTATTGATTATGAAAAGAAAAACAATATAAACGAATTTACCATTAAACCTTTTAAATAAGAGATATGTGAGAACGAAAAAAGCAATGTGCTAAAAAAGGCGCATTGTTTTTTTTACTATATAAATGCGCTGGTGATATCGAGTTTTGAAGAAATAACCGAAACAAACAATGAATAAGAAATCAGCATAAAAGGAGGCTTCTGACCGCAATGGAAGAAAGAATGAGTGAGATTTTGTACGAGATTAATGAAGAAGCAGCAAAGTATTATTATGCTATGCTTAGGAGTGATCAGGGAGAGGCGGGGGTTTTGTGCTTAAAGAGAATTGGCCTTACTAAGGAGATCATTGACAGATTTAGATTAGGATATACCGGAGATGGTAAAACAGGACTTGTCGATCATCTGAAGGACAAGGGGTATCTTGATGACCGGATAATTGAAGCGGGTTTGGCAGATATAGCTTCAGCAGGTATCATTGAAGACAGATTCCGGAATAGGATCATGATCCCGATAATCGATGATGAATACAGGGTTATAGGTTTTTCCGGCAGAGCGGTTGATGACGGTATGCCTAAATACATCAATACGCCGGAAACTATGGTCTTTCATAAAAACAGCAGTTTATTTGGAATTGATCACATGAAGGATTCAGCAGCTCAATATATCATTCTCTGCGAAGGTTATATGGATGTTATGGCTTTGCACGGGGCGGGTTTCGATATGGCAGTTGCATCCCTGGGCGCAGACATCTCTGAAGACCATGCAGAACTGCTGAAAAAGTACACCAAAGATGCGATAATATGCTTTGATAACGATGAATTCGGAAATAAAAAAGCTGAGAAAGCGCTTGTAATACTTGAGCAAGCCGAAATAAAAGCCAAGAGATTAAATCTATCCCCATACAAGGATCCTCTTGAATATGTCACAAAAGAAGGCGGAACAGCTTTTGGTGAACTGTTAAGAACGGTTTGGGAATGATTAACGAGACAAGAGACGATGTGCCAAAAAAGGCACATCGTTTGTTTTATTATGGTGCGCCTAGCGACGCACGTTTCTAAAGGGTTAAAGTCCCGAATCCGCCCGGTAGTGGGAAGGATATAGTCGAAAGCAAGGGTGTCCACTGCGAGGTGGAATCTGAAGG
>JAEEGF010981915.1_pt1 | contig 24576 bp, 13 predicted proteins | sample 9134171 | NCBI WGS metagenome assembly JAEEGF01 (sample SAMN16246542, study PRJNA631951) | gut metagenome | biome: gut microbiome; feature: rumen; material: AP-attached | host: Bos | place: Iran: Karaj | collected 2018-10
CGCTTCATCACACCTTGGATGGCCGACTGTCGGAAGTTGTCGGAGTTCGACTTCATGGTCAGACGGTATACGCCGATGATGCATTCCTGTTCGCGCTTTTGGTCCCATTGTGCAGAAGCCTGATAGTAGCCAGCCTTGCGCAGCACCTGGTCGGCGATGAAGTCCTTGCGTGTGCGGTTGCTTTCCACGATGGCCGTCATCATGTTCTGCGGCACATCCTGGTAGTTGGCCAGCAGCTGTTTCGTGTCTTTGGGCAGGCAGTAGCCACCATAGCCGAACGATGGGTTGTTGTAGTGCGTGCCGATGCGGGGGTCGAGGCCGATGCCGCTGATAATAGCCTGTGTGTCAAGGCCTTTGATTTCAGCATAGGTGTCGAGCTCATTGAAGTAGGAAACGCGCAGGGCCAGGTAAGTGTTTGCGAAGAGCTTTACGGCCTCAGCTTCCTTCATGCCCATGAAGAGTGTGTCGATGTCGGGTTTCAAGGCACCTTCCTGCAACATGGCGGCGAAATCCTTTGCGGCCTCTTTGAGTCGTTCCACGTCGGTGACCTGCCGGATGGCGGCATTCTCTTCGTTGAAACGCTCATCGTCGATAATCTTCGGATAGCCCACGATGATGCGCGAGGGGTAGAGGTTATCGTAGAGAGCCTTACTCTCGCGCAGGAACTCCGGCGAGAACAGCAGGTTGAAATGCTTGCCCTTGAGTTCTGGCTTTTGTGCAAACAGTTGGGCATATTTCACGTACAGACTACGCGTGTAGCCCACGGGAATGGTCGACTTGATGACCATCACGGCATCGGGATTGACACTCAGCACAAGGTTGACGACGTCCTCGATGTGGTGGGTGTCGAAATAGTTCGTCACAGGGTCGTAGTTCGTGGGTGCAGCAATCACCACGAAGTCGGCATCGCTGTAAGCCCTCTTTCCATCGAGCGTGGCTGTCAGTCGCAATGGTTTCTCAGACAAGTATTTCTCGATATATTCGTCTTGGATGGGCGACTTGCGTTTGTTGATGAGTTCCACCTTTTCAGGTATCACGTCGACGGCGGTCACCTGATGGTGTTGAGCCAGCAACGTGGCGATGGACAGACCTACGTAGCCCGTTCCTGCTACTGCAATCTTATAGTCTTTCATGCTATTTAAATGCTTTATTTCTAACACTTTAACTACTAATTCTTAACTCCAGACTCATGATACTCTTTGAACCAGCGCATGAACTCCTGCATGCCGTCGTGTAGCGACCAGTGGGGCTTATAGCTGCATTCCTCTTCCAAGTGGCGCGTGTCGGCATTCGTCTGGTAGACGTCGCCAGGCTGCATGGGCATGAATATCTTCTCTGCCGGACGGCCGTAGGCTTGTTCCAGCTCAGAGATGAAGTCCATCAGCTTCACGGGATTCGAGCAGCCGATGTTGTACACCTTGGCGGGTACGCCATGCGGGCAGTCTTCCGCTTTGGGCTGACGGTCAATCACATGCATAGTGCCTTCCACGATGTCGTCGATGTAGGTGAAGTCGCGAATCATGTCGCCGTGGTTGAACACCTTGATGGGCTCTCCCTTGCTGATGGCGGTGGCAAAGAGCATGGGCGACATATCCGGTCGGCCCCACGGTCCATAGACGGTGAAGAACCTCAGTCCTGTCGTTGCAAAGCCATAGAGCTTCGAATAGGCATGTGCCATCAGCTCGTTGCTCTTCTTTGAGGCGGCATAGAGACTCACAGGGCTGTCCACTTTGTCGTCTTCGCTGTAGGGCACCTTCTCGTTCAGGCCGTAGACACTCGACGAAGAGGCGTAGATGAGGTGACCCACCTTGTAGTTTCTGCAGGCTTCCAGGATGTTGAGGAATCCCACCAGATTGCTCTGCAGGTAGGCGTATGGGTTGGTGATGCTATAGCGCACGCCAGCCTGAGCGGCCAGGTTCACCACCTTGTCGAAATGTTCGCGCTCGAATAGCTGGTCGACACTCGCCTTGTCGTCGATGGCCATACGGATGAAGCGGCAATGCTCGAACTTTGTGCTTTTCACTTCCTGTCCGAAGGGCAGGTCGTCGCCCTCCACCATGAATCCGCATTCACGCATACGGCCGTATTTCAGCCGTACGTCATAGTAGTCGTTGATGTTGTCGATGCCTACCACTTCGTCGCCGCGTTGGGCGAGCATGTACGTCAGTTTCGAACCGATAAAGCCTGCGGCTCCTGTCACTAATATCTTCATAATGCTAAATGCTTAATCTCTAACTCCAGATTCCTTCACTTCCAGATAGCTCTCCATCGTACCGATGTCGTGTCGCTTGCCCGGCATAGGCCACGCGTGGAGTGTGCTCACACCGGCGAGGTAGCGGGCCAAGCTGCCTGGTGCATCCATGCCGCAACCGTGATTCATGCAGTCCATGATGAGCGCCATATCCTCGCGCGCGTATATATAGAAAGGTGGGACGGCCCAATGGCTCTTGGGTTCTTTGGGCTTCTCTTCCATTTCCAAGACGCGCATATCGTCGTCTACGGTGATGACGCCCGTGCGTTGCAGCTTCTCCTTCGATGGTTCGTTGTGGCACATGATGACCGACGAACGCTTTTCCTTGAAGTAGTCGACAAAACCTCTCAGCGAGAAGTCCAGTAGGTTATCACCAGCCATCACCAGCAGGTTTTCCTTTTCGGCGTTGCCCTCCTTGATGGCCAGTAGCAAGTCTCTCACGGCGCCAAGCCTACTTTCGTTGGTGGTTGTGCCGTCGTCGATGATGCTGACAGGTTTTCTCAAACCCTCTTCCTTGCATTTTGCCACACGTTCCTTCGCCCATTGTTCGAAGATGTGGGCAAACTTATGGTTGGTCACCACGATGTGTTCCGTCACGTCGTCTATCGTGTCCACATCGTCCAGAAGCCGGTCAAGAATGGTCGACTGGCCTATCTGGAGCAATGGCTTGGGAAAATTCTCAGTCAGCGGATACAGCCGCGTGGCATATCCTGCCGCTATCACAATGCTTTTCATCTATCCAATGTTCAATGAATATTATCATCCTATCGCCAGACTCAAAGAAACTCCACACCGTTGGCCAAGTCGCAGAAATAGGCTTCGAACGTGCCTTTGTATTGCGGGAACTCCTTGAGGTATTCCTCCATCACGCGGTTGCGGATGGCATTTTCCTTCGTCGGGTCAACCAGCGCGATGCAGGCTCCCTTGAAACCTGCTCCGCTGAAACGTCCGCCGAATACGCCGTCGGTCTGTCGGAGTATCTTATACAGGGCGATGAGTTCAGGAGAGCCGCACTCGTAGTTGTTCATCGAACTCTCGCAACTCTCAAACACATACTGCCCGAAGCGTTTAATGTCGCCAGCCTTCCACGCCTCCACCCCGTCGTGCACGCGGTCGCATTCCGTATAGAAATGGCGGGCACGTTTGGCGAAGCGCTGGGGCATTTGCTGCTCATACTTTAGGAACGTTTCCTCGGGCACATCCCTGAGACGGGTGTCCTGCAGCTCTTTCAGCGGTATGTCCTCGTAGGCCTGCATAATCCAAGCCGCCGTCTTGCATTCCGCCACACGCAGGTTGTAGTCGGTGCCTGTCAGCTTGCGTGTCACGCCGCTGAAGAACACACCGATGCGGAAGGGTAGGGGCTCATTGCCGTTTCCGAAGGGCAGTAGCTCATGCTTGCCGGTCTCAGTATCGAGATAGAGCAATTTGTCTGACTCGCACAATACCACGCAAGCCTGGTCCAATATGCCGTTGTTCAGCCCCACATACTCGCGCTCGGCCTTTGAGGCATATCGGATCACCTGCTGGTGGTCCAGTCCCAGATTGTTCACCTTGTCCAAAGCCATAATGAACCCACACAACAAGGCTGCCGACGACGACAGACCGCCTACGGGCATCGAGCCTTTCACGATGCCTCGGATGCCCGTCTTCAGCTGATAGTCCTGTTGCAGAGCCCAGAGCGCTCCACGCAGGTAGTCGCCCCAGTTCTGCTGGCGCTCATCGGCTGGACGCTGCACATTGAACGTCATCAGACCCTCGAACGAGAGTGATGCCATTTCCACCTTGCCCGTCTCCTGGGCAGAAAACAAAAACTCTATGCCGCTGTCGAAAGCAAAGCCCGTGACCACACCATGCTGGTGGTCGACGTGTGCTCCCAACGGGCAGATGCGGTAGGGCGAGAAGATGCGATAGAGGGCATCACCCTTGCCGAAAAACGTGCTATACGCTTGAAACAGTTCGTTCATGCCTGCAAAGGTACGAATAAGTGAGAACAATACAAAATGAAAAACCCTTTTTTTCATTTTTATTGTCGAACGTGAGGATATCCTCGCTCTTTATTCACAATCTGACACTTGCTGATAGATATCCCCTAAGGTCGTTGCAGATATCAGTTGAGGCTCTCGCAGATATCAGTTGAGCTTGTCGCAGATATCAGTTGGGCCTCTCGCAGATATCAGTTGAGGAACTTGCAGATATTGATTGGGTCCCTCGCGAATAACAATGAAAACGATGAGGATGGGGGGGCGTGACAATTGTGACAAAGGACAATGCGTTTTTTTCGCGCCCACTCCAGCCGTGGCCCTCCATCGGTATTATTCCGGACATACATAAAAGTATGTCCCTACATGCGGATAGCTTTTGACATTTTGACACATCCTCAGGGGGAGGTCATGAAGGTCAATTGCTATATCATTGCCTAATTTTACCATACTCATTAATGCCCTTTATACCATTATCATTAATCCTTATCATACTAAATCATTAAACCTTTGAGCATATACTACTTTTATTGTATAGCAGAGTCCGCCGTTTTCGTTAGAGGTGTGCAAAAAAAAGGGTTGTCCTTTTGTCACAATTGTCACGCCCCCCTTGCAAAACCCTATGCATTTGCTGTTTTGTTGGCGAAATAATGTGCAATTTCAAACTTAAAGGCCGAAAAATTTTGTGAATTATAAAATAATGCTTACTTTTGCATTCGCTTGTTCAATCATGAAAATGCAACAGAGAACCTTGAAAACTAACCAATAAAGAGAAAACCGATATGTATAAGATTGAATCACACCCTATCTTAGACATCCCGCAGGGCGAGATGGTGGAATTTGTTTACGACGGAAAGAAGATTCAAGCACGCAAAGGCTATACCATAGCAGCTGCTTTACACCAAGCCGGCTACCCCGTTCACAGCCATAGCTTGGATGGCCGCAACCGCAGCCTGAACTGTGGCATTGGCAAGTGCGGAGCCTGCGAGATGCTTGTCGACGGACAGGTGCGCCGCATCTGCATCACCAAAGTCGACGGCGTGAAGGAAGTGCGCCGCATCGACAGCGGAGAGTGCGAGGTGCCCGAGGTACGCCCTCAGCCGGCACGCGAGGTGAAAGTGTATAAGACTCAGGTGGCTATCATTGGTGCTGGTCCGGCCGGTCTTGCCTGCCGCGAGCAGCTGAACGCCTTCGGCATCGACAACATCGTCATCGACAACAACAGCAAGATAGGTGGTCAGTTCAACATGCAGACCCACCAGTTCTTCTTCTTTGAGAAGGAAAAGAAGTTTGGCGGTATGCGTGGCTTCGACATTGCCAAGACGCTGGCCGGCGACAACCACGAGGGCATCTTGCTCGACACCACCGTGTGGGACCTGCTGGAAGGCCGACGCGTGGCCATCAAGAATGTCGTCAGCGGCGAGGTGGCCTACATCGATGCCGACCATCTGGTGGTGGCAACAGGTGCCGTGCCTTTCATGCCGACGTTCGAGAACGACGACGTGCCTGGTGTCTATACCGCTGCTGTTTTCCAGAAGATGATGAACCAGGAGCACACGCTGTTGGGTAAGAAAGTGCTCACCGTGGGTGCCGGCAACATCGGCTATCTCACCTCCTATCAAGGCATGCAGGCAGGTGCCACTATCAAGGCCATCATCGAGGCAATGCCCCGCGAGGGCGGATTCCCCGTGCAGGCCAATCGTGTGCGCCGTCTGGGCATCCCCATCATGACGGGCTACACCTTGGTGCGCGCCATTCCCAACGACGACTATACGGGTGTGACAGGGGCTGTGATTGCCAAGTGCGAGAACTTCAAGCCCATACCTGGCACGGAGCAGGTGATCGACGACATCGACATTATTAATATATGTACGGGCCTCATTCCCGACAACCAGCTCTTAGTGAAGGGGCGCGAGGTGTTCGGACTGAACACCTATGGGGCCGGCGATGCCATTCGCATTGGTGAAGGCACGAGTGCTGTGCTTCGTGGAAAGCAGGTGGCCTACGAGGTGGCACAGGCCATCGGTGTGCGCTTCAACTACGACGACTATCTGGATATCTCGCGCCAGTATATCGATTCGCAACAGCATCCTGTGCGGATTCTTGAAAAGCCCAACCTGCCTTCGCCAGAGCGCATGCAGCTGAAGGCCTTTGTGCAGGCCGACTGTCTCTATGGCTTTGCCTGCAACCCTTGCTCGTTCAGCTGTCCGCAAGGCGCTATCACAAAGCCCACCACCGGCAGTACGCCCACGATCGACTATGACAAGTGCATCGGGTGTATGCTGTGCGTGTCGAATTGTCCGGGTCTGGCCATCTTCGGCTACGACGTGCAGAAATCCACGTGTTTCCTGCCCATCGAATACGAAGCCCAAGAAGGTGCTGAGGTCTATCTTGTTGACAACGACGGCCAAAAGATAGGTGAAGGCGTCATCGAGAAGATCATCAAGAAATCGAATAAAACCAACGTGGCGAGGGTGAGAGCCCGCTCGTCGCGTCCCTCAGGTGAAGGCAGCAGGGTGTTTGAACTGACCGATGTGAGGGGTTTCATCCTGAAAGACCGCTACAACGACGTGCATGAGGTGACAACGCCTCTCGCTCCTACCTCCCAGCAACCCGCTCCTTCCTCCTCGATTCCCGCTCCTTCCCCCTCACCATACGTCTGCCATTGTGAGGACGTCAAGCTCGACCGTATTCTGGAAGTGGTGGGCAATCGCAAGACCATCTCTGTCGATGAACTGAAGCACATCACCCGACTGGGTATGGGACCTTGTCGCGGCAAGCGTTGTATTCCTCGCGCCCGTCAGATACTCCGCTCATATGGAATAGAACTGGTGGGCGATGCTACGCCACGTGCCCCGCTGTCGAACCAAGTGAGTCTTGGCGATCTCTACAATCCGCACACCAAAGAGGTATTCATCTTCCCAGAGATGAACGGTGTGAGGAAAGAGCAAGTCGAAGTGTTCATCGCTGGTGGCGGTATTGCGGGTAGTGCGTTGTTCCGTTACTTCTCTGAGGCAGGCAAGAAGCCCGTGATGATCAACTACAGCCGAGGTGCCTCGTGGCGCTGTATCGGCGGTGGTCGTCCGGCCTTCTCAAATCCAGACATTGCCGATATTGCCGTCCACAACCATGAGATTTTCAAGAACATGCAGCAGGAGTACAACATCAACTACCACCTGACGCATTATGTCAATCTGGTTCACGACGAGGCCACCTATCAGCAGCTCGACGCTTCGCGTGCGTGGAGCAATGCCTATATGATAGAACGTAAGGACTTCAAGAAGGAAATCTCACCACTTTGGGACGACAGCCGCGACACCTATAGCCACGCGCTCATCACCCGCGACTGCTGGCAGGCCACACCCGGACGCGTCATCGACTACATTCGCGGTATCGGCGTGGAAAAGGGTGGACGCTATTTCGAGGATTGTGAGCTCCTGCATGTGCAGAAGGTAGGCGGCCACTATGTTGCCCTCGTCCGCGACCATGAGGGTCACTATGTGGAGTACACCTGCGACCATTTTGTCAATGCGATGGGGTGGGGGGCCGAGAAGTTCAACGACCAGCTCGGACTCGACACAGGTCTCTACCCCGTGAAGCACCAGGCTTTCATCACACGCCGACTTCCCATGATGGGGCCGAATGGCGGTCCACTCGACATGATCATCGACCGTCGCCACTACAAGGGTTTCAGCGCCGTCTATGGCCAGCAATGGGGCCACACAGGGCAGATCATCGGCTGCGCCAGTCCTGATACCGATGCCTATGAGGCGCGTCAGAATATCAAGTACAACAGCAAGGAGTTCCTCGAAATAGTCAGCGAGGTATTTGCTGAGTGGATTCCCAATCTGCGCGAGGTGGGCTTTCTGGCCGTATGGGCAGGGCGCTACACGGAACCACGCTACATCGTTGACCCAGAGGTGGGTCTTTGCACGGGTCTGCGCGGTCACGGCTTCATGCTCGGTCAGTATCTGGCCAAGCTCTATGTCGACAAGTACCTCGGACGTGAGGTGCCTTCCTACATGGAGGACCTCAAGATTGGCGGTAAGGGTCTCTCGGAGAACGCCTTCAAGTAGGGGGATCAGCGTTCCGTTGTGAAAGAAAAATGGAGAAGCGCCCAAGTGGGAAGCTTCTCCATTTAACGTATTGAGAGTGTTGGGGAAAGAGCTTATTTGATGATTTTCCTTACCTGGTTGCCCTGTCGCATGATGACGACGTTCTTTCCATGAGAGTTGCTTACCTGCTGTCCGTTGAGGTTGAAGAACTCGATGGCTTGGTTGGAGTTGTTGTCGAGGGGGGTGCTGTTGTCGATGCCTGTGGGATTCTCCTCAATGCCGTTGGCGAGGTTGTAGACATTCACCTCGACGACGTTAGACGGTTGCGACTCGCCGGTGACATAGACGGCACATATCCAGATTTTGCAGTCGGGACCTGACTGAAGGCTGATGGTCTCCCAGGTTTCGGGATCTTGCGTTGTGTTTTCGAAGTTCGTCCACCAAATGCGTGTTCCTGTGTTCCACTCGCTGATGTCGTTGTAGTTGTCCTGTCGCTCATCGGCGGGCAGTCCTGTTGTGTAGAGCGAGGTTGTGAGCCACGACTGTCCGTTGTCGATGTAGACTTTGTAATCGGTAATGGTGGAAGCTCCTTCAGGGATGTCCCAGCTGAGGTCGAGTGCATAATACTTGTTGACGCCCCAGTCGGTGGCTTCCTCGATCAGGGAAGCGCCGTTGACCTTGAAGTTCTCCATAGGTAAGTTGCCCTCATCCTTGACGGATACTTTAACGAAGTCAGAGATGTTCTTCCGCTCCCCACCAACGACGGCCAGAACTGCTATCTGGTGTTCGCCGTCCTTAAGTGTAGGCACGATATAGTCTGTCTTGCCCTCCACCTCAGCGATGGTGTTGTCGCACATAACGATGTACTTCTCTGCCCCGGGCACAGCATCCCATGAAACGTAGACCTCATTGTTGCCGATGGTGCCGTCGGCCGTCACGTTCTGTGGTACGAACGAAGAATCGAGCGTTGAATAAGTGTATCGCCATTCAATTTCGTTGTGCGAGCCATTGGCATCGGTGGTGACATAGCGTGTGTTAATGGTACCGTCGGCATTGTAAGTGTATTCGGTGGTACTGGTGATGTTGTCCCATTCGTGGCCTTCCTCCGCATTGGCTGAGTAGGTGGCCACAACTTCCTTGACGAGTACACCGTTCTCATAGGTGTAGAACGCACCCTGGTCGATGTTGGAGAAGTCGTCGCCGCTGAGCTGGATGACTTGCGTGGGTTGGTTGTCATCGTTGAAAACGTATTCGAAGTGGTTCTCGTAGTAAGGCGTCTTCATGATGGTATAGTAGCCATTGATGTAGCCGCTGTACTCCACGGGGTTGCTGTTAGTGATTTCGCCGTCGGCATTATAGTAGTTTGTCGTAGCGAGGATGATGTTGCCCTCCTCGTCGTATTCATAGATTTCCGCCATAGTGCAACAGAAGATGCCATTAGAGAAGTTCCAAGTCTCTTTAGAAGCCTTTGTGCCGTTGTCGTTGTAGATGTATCGCAACTGCGTGTAGGTGGTTTCAATGGCCAGTTGGTTTTGGCTGTTGTAATAATAATAGTAATTGTCGTAGAGCGTGGGCTCATCGAGTTTCACGGGTGTGTAGCCCCAAGATCCGTCGGGCAGTTGCCCCCAGGTGTTGCTGTACCAGTTATAGCCCGTCATGTTGACGAGTTTCCTGTCTTGAGCCTGTGCGTTGGTCGTTGTGAACGCTGTGAAGGCTGTCAGGGCGAAATAGAGGAAAAATTTTTTCATAAGACTGTTGCTTTTGTTTTATAATTATTAATGAAGATTATTCAAGATCTATATAAGATTCATAAAGAAGTCACATAGGAAGAAGATTTATCATCAAAAAAAATGACAATAATTTCAAAAAAGGTAAAAAATAATACCCAAATGACCTGTTTAATGCTTACTTTTGCAACGATTTCCATCTATTTCACTTCATGTCGTCAATTATTCGGAACGAGAAATATGGTTTTATGCATCATCGTGGGCGCGTGGAAACTCACGAGCTATTCCTGACGCTCTATGCGGAATATGCCGACGACCTGTTGGCCTTTGGTACAGCGTTGGGCTTTGGCCGGGAGGACATCCAGGATACGCTGCAGGATGTGTTTTTCAACCTTTACCAGCGCGACCCGAAGCTTCAGCAAGTGAGGAACGTGAAGGTGTATCTGTTCACCGCTTTGAAGAACCGTCTGCTGAATACCACGCGCCGTCAGCGCATGGACAGCCTTGATGCCCATCCTTCAGAAGGTAGGTTTGATGTCAGCGTAAGCGTGAGCGACCTGATAGAGGATCAGGAGGAGCGTCATCGGCTGAAGCGTCAGGTGGAAGAGGCAATGGCCTCGCTTACCCCTCGTCAGCGTGAAGCAATCTACTTGCGCTATATACAAGAGATGGACTACGACGACATTGCCCGTCTGCTTGATATGACCAAACCATCGGTCAGGAACTTGGTGTCGAAAGGCCTTATGGTTTTGCGGAAAAACATCATCATGTTGTTTTTTATTTGTTTTTTTGATGATAAGATAAGCTTTTGTGTGTCATAATTATAAGAATCCCCATGGAATTTGATGAAGAAATGTTGAACGAAGGACCAATGAGCAGTTTGGAGAACGACTTGGCTGCTATTAGGATGAACGACCTGCACTTCACGGAAGAAGAGAAGGAGGACGCACAAAAGCGCCTGTTGAAGCGCATGACCGACTACGACAATCGCAGGCGTTGGCATCGTATGGCCATTGCCGCAGCTGTGGCCATGCTGTTGGTGGCCGGAGGAACGGTGCTGTGGATGAGTAGTCACTCGACACGCATCTCGCAAGAAACGGCACAGTTGGTGCCTCGCGATCTCGATATGGTGCTGACCACCACGGACGGTCATACGCTGAACCTGAACGAAGGAGGCCAGTTGTCGTGCAACGAGCTGGGCTATCTCACTATCAAGGGTTTGGGCCAAACCCTGAAATACACCCCTTCGACGGGAAGTCTTACTTCATCGGGCACCCCAGAGTTGTGCGAGCTTCGTGTTCCCGAAGGCAAGCATACCCAGATAGAGCTAAGTGACGGCAGCCGCGTGTGGGTGAATTCTGGAACCACAATCCAGTTTCCGCTGAAATTCGTAGGCTCAGAACGTCGCATTCGTGTCGACGGAGAAGTTTTTTTGGAGGTGGCTCATAAGGTGGGTGCCGTCTTCCGCGTTGAGACCGAAGCCTTCTGCGTGAAAGTGACAGGCACTAAGTTCGGTGTGACTTCTTACTCCGGACAGCAGTATTCGCAGGTGGTACTGGCTGAAGGGCGGGTGGAGGTGGAACGTGGCGACACGGCGCGCTACCTGCTGAACCCCGACCAGATGCTCACCATCAGCTCAGGAAGAGCCCAGCTGTCGGAGGTGGATACTTATACCTATACTTCGTGGAAAGACGGTCTGCTTTACTTCAATGGCACTACTTTAGGTGAAGCCCTCAATCGCCTTGCTAAGCATTACGCCGTCGACATCAACTGCTCTCCCGGTAGTTCGCAGCTGAAGCTCTATGGCAAGCTAGTATTGGAACAGCGTGTTGAGGATGTGCTGAACACACTGACCGTCATCGAGCCTATCAGTTACCAGATACGCAACAATCAAGTGTTTGTGGAAGAAAAGAAATAGCCTAACCTTATTGTATGCATGGGCTGAAGGGCGGACACGCTGATCCGCCCCTTCGGCTATCGCATGTCGGGTGTTCGCTGATAATCATTCCCCCGTTGGAATGCGCCATTCCCGCGTTGGGAAACAACGATTCTTAAGCAGGAAATGCTATCTAAATGATTCGACCGATAGGTTCTATCATAATTTCTCCTTTTCAATGATGATAAAACAAACGGTTGTGTGTCATTATAGTATATGAATCATAAGTATATGAATAAGAAAATATTGATTTCAGTATTGTTCTGCTTGATGGGCATTTGCCGGCTGTCGGCACAGAATGTGACCGTGAATGCTGAGGGGAAACCAATTAGCGAGGTAATCGCCCAAATAGAGCGGAACAGTCAGTATGTTTTTGTGTTTGACGAAGCTGTGCATGACATGCTATCGCGCCGAGTGACTATCAAGGCCACTAACCGTCCTGTCAGCGAAGTGATGACCGAATTGTTGCAGGGTACAGGGCTGGGTTTTAAGGTGAGTCAGCGACAGGTGATGGTTTTTCCTGACAAAAAGGGTGGGGCGAATGAGCAAGCTAAGTCTGCCACTCAGGACTACTTGGCCGAGGGAACAGTCTACGATGATGACGGACCGCTCATTGGTGCAAGCATCTATGTAAAGGATTCCGGCCAAGGTACGGTGACCGACGCGAAGGGACATTTTTCCATCCGCGTTCCTTCGAACCGATCCGTTCTTCGTTTCACTTACATCGGATATGATGCAATGGAAATGCAGGCTGCCGAAGCTACGGCGAAGAAAGTGTTCTTGCGGCTTAGTTCCACCACCCTTAATGAAGTGACTGTAGTGAGCGATGGCTACAACAGTATCGACAAGCGCCTTTCAGCCAGTTCGACGTTTACGGTAGAGGGCAAGGACATCCAGATGGCAAACGTGCCCAACGTGTCGAATATGCTTCAGGGCCGTGTGCCAGGCTTGTCGGTGGTGACACCCTCGGGTTCGCCGAACTCTGCTCCGAAGATGCGCCTTCGCGGGTCATCGACCATCCACGGCGATGCAGCACCGGTATGGGTGATTGATGGTGTAATCTGGGAAGAGACGGTGAATGTGACGAACGACGAGGTGAATGCTGTGCTTCGTGGCAATCAGAATCTTGAACAGGTGAACGAGAATGCCAGTCTCTCGCTGTTGGGCAATGCCATCACTGGTCTGAATCCCCATGACATAGAGAGCATCACCTTCTTGAAGGATGCGTCGGCCACCGCAATTTATGGCACGCGAGCTGCAAACGGCGTGATTGTGGTGAAGACGAAGAAGGGCCAAGAGGGCAAGGCTCAGGTGAACTTTAGCAGTTCGCTGGGTTTTACTTCGAAGCCCCGCTACAGCCAGTATGACATGATGAACTCGCAGGAGCGCATCCAGCTATCGAAGGACATGGTGGAGAACGGTTATGTATTTGACATCCAACCCTATTCGACAGGCTTTGAAGGTGCCCTTTTCGACCTCTACAGCAAGAAGATCAGCGACGACGAGTTCTCGCGTCGGGTCAGTGAGTTGGAAATGCGAAACACTGACTGGTTTGACTGTCTGTTTCAGAATGCCGTAAATCAAGATTACAACGTGAACGTGAGCGGTGGTTCCGGACATACTCGCTACTACACCTCGTTAGGCTACAGCGACGCGCGAGGCTCGTCAAAGGGCGACCGCATGCACCGCTACAATATGACGATGAGTTTGGACACGCGACTGTGGAATTTCTTGCAGGTGTCGACGAAGTTGATGTTCAGCGATCGCACCTCCGATGGCTTTTATATGGTGAACCCCTTCGACTATGCCATTTACGCTGCGCGGACGCTGAGCACCGATGAGTTCTACACGCAGACCGCAACCCGCATAGAGGGCACCAACAACAACTACATGCTTCGTTATAACGTGTTGAACGAGCTGGCACACACCTCGAACACAACCAATGTGAGGCAGTCGAATGCCCAAATCAGCCTGCGCGCGCAGCTCATGAAAGGCCTTTTTGCCGATGGCATGTTTGCCTACAGTCTCTCGAACACAACGGGACGGCAATGGGCCGACGAGCAGTCATACTATATCAGCGGCATACGTGGCTACGAGGTGGGAGCCGTTTTGCCAGGAAGCACCGACGAGCTTGCTTCGCGGCTGCCAAGAGGAGGTATTCTGCTGGACGACAACCAGAAACAGCGATCGTGGACGGCAAGAGCACAGCTGAGCTATAACAAGAGTTTCGGCAAGAGTTTCGACCATTCCGTCCAAGCCATGGTAGGCTTCGAGGCCCGCTCCACCGTTTATGAAGGCCTGAAGGAGCAAGAGTACGGGTATTTCCCAGACCGTGGAAATAAGATTAGTTTTGAGTATAATAACACCGTGTCTGGATCGACCGACTGGCACTCGTCTTTAGACAAGCACACGTCGACCATCGTGAACACGTTGAATAATACAGTATCGGAGTATGGTACATTGGTGTACAGCTACAAAAACCGCTATACGCTGAATGCCAACCTGCGTCTTGATGCCTCGAACCGCTTTGGGCAGTTCACGAATCACAAGTTCCTGCCAGTATGGTCGGCCGCCTTTCGCTGGAACATCAGCGACGAGCCATGGATGCCACACAGCATCATCGAAGACCTGAGCTTGCGTGGTTCATATGGCATGCAAGGAAACATCCCGACGAGTGTAGGACCCAATCTGGTGGTGCGCTATCCGTCGAGTGTGGTGAACCGTTGGTCGGGCGAGTATCAGCTGAACATCTCACGCCTGCCGTATCCCAATTTGCGATGGGAGAAGACTAGCACGGTGAACATCGGTTTGGAGTGGAGCCTGCTAAGCGGTCGTATTAGCGGCGCTGTGGATTACTATCACAAGCGGGGCACCGACATCCTGTTTCAGTTGCCCGTGGCCCTAGAGTATGGTCAGGAGAGTGTCTATCGGAATGGTGCCGACCTGACGAATTATGGCATAGAGTTGTCGATGACGTTCGTCCCGCTACGTACGAAAGACATGGAGCTGAGCGTGACACCAGTATGGTCGAAAAATACGAACCGCGTAGCATCGGTGACGAAACAGACATACACAATAGATGACTATCTATCTGGCAATGCCTTCGAAGAGGGCAAACCCGTGAATGCGATATACTCATGGAAGTTCACAGGCATTGACCCTGCTACGGGCTATGCCACCTTTGCCCATACGTCGAAGCATCAGGAAGGGGTGGAGAGTGGTCTGAGCCTGAAGGAGATGCTGGTGTATTCAGGCCAGAAAGACCCGAAGCTGAATGGCGGTTTCTCGCTTGCCTTCCGATGGAAGCAGTGGTCGGTGAATACGATGTGGAGCTATGCGTTGGGCAACGTTGTGAGGCTGAACTATCTGTTTGAAGGCAACAACCTGATGCCGCAGCCCTATGCTAACCTAAGCCGTAAGCTGATGAATGCCTGGAAGCAAACGGGTGATGAGCTGACGACCGACATCCCGGGTTTCAACCGGACCGGTCAGGCCGATTACTACCTGTGGTTCAGGTATTCGCAAGGCAATACGGGTATGGCCTCAGTGACCTCTCGCTCGAGCTATTCGATGTATAACTACTCAGACATACGGATTGCCAAGGGCGACTTCTTGCGTTGCCGAAACCTGAGTGTGAGCTATAGCTTCCCCTTCAAACTGATCAAGCATTGGAAGATCAATGCACTCTCGTTGTCGGCGAACGTTACCAATCCGCTGACGTTCTGCTCGAGCAAGCTTGACGGGCAAGACCCAGAGATACAAGGAACAGGAACGACGGCTGTGCCGATTACTCAGACATATACCTTCTCGCTGAACATCAGCCTATGATGATGCGGCAAATAAACATCGACCACTTTAGACAGAACAAAGATATGAAGAAAATACGAAGAAGACGGCAGCTGAGAGGCGGGCTGTGTGTGGTTTGTCTTTTAACATTGAACATGACACTTGCTTCGTGTGGCGATTTCCTGAAGGAAGTGTCGCAGGATGAGTTCGAACCGAAAACAGCGAGTTCGTTTCAGGAACTGATGAACGGCGAGGGCTACATCAACAGTTCGACGGACCCCATTACCTATATGATGGACGACGACGTTCAGGGTTGCAAGGGATTGAAATGGTCGGAAACGTTGAGCGCACGTCAGTCGATTTTCGAGTGGCAACCCGACTACTGGCAGGTGGAAAACGATTGCTCGACGATATTCGACAATATCAAAAACAGCTATCGCAACTTGTATAAGACGATTGCCGCTTGTAACATTATCATAGAAAATCTGCCATGGAGTGAGGGCACCCAGTCGCAGAAAGATATTACGATGGCAGAGGCGAAGACGATGCGGGCTTTCTACTATTGGCGATTGGTGAATACATATGCTTTGCCCTACAACGACAGACAGACATCGCCCGAGACCAATCTGGGCGTTCCATTGATAACGGAGTCGGAGGTGATGGATGTAGGAACGCCCCGCGCCACCGTAGCGGAAGTCTACCGGCAGATTGTGCAGGATATTGAGGATGCCTGTAGGCTGTATGGCGACGATACTACCGACCGTGGTATTTATCGCATCAACTACACTTCGGCCCACCTTTTAGCCTCGCGTATCTATCTCTTCATGGAGCAGTGGGACAAGGTGTTGGAACATGCCAACAAGGCTCTGGCCACAGCACCTCCTTTGGTGAGCCTAAAGAATTACAATTTGGATAATGCCATGTCGCCCACCAACGGCGTTATCTCGAAAAGGTTTCCTGAAACAATCTTCATCTGCGGGATGAAAGCAATGTCGGGCGACTTCTCGCTGACAGGTACACCCTTTGGCGTAAGCAAAGAATTGGCAAACCTTTACGACACAATGGATCGTAGGATGAACATCTATCTGGTGGCCAGTGGCTATGACTACTATCCCTACCGCATTCCCAAAAACTGTGCCGACGAGCATGAGTTTACCTGGCGCACTGCCGAGCTGTATCTGAATCGTGCCGAGGCTTACCTGAATCTTTGGCGCAATGGAGATGGTAATGCTGCCCAGAAGGCCTTGGACGACCTGAACACGCTGCGGGAGAGCCGCTACCGTACGTATAAGAATGTTGAACTGACGAACATCGACGACCTACAGGAGTTGCTTCGTGCTGAACGGCGCCGTGAACTATGTTTCGAGGGATTCCGCTTCTTCGATTTGAAGCGTTACGGTATGCCGAGCATAGAACATGTCCTTGTAGCTGAGAGCGGTGCCCGGACACGTTTCGTTCTTGAGGAACGCGACCCCATGTATTGTGTACCTTTCCCCGATAATGCTTTGGACCACAATGAGAATTTGGTGCAAAATCCGCTGTGCAACCACCGCACAGGAACAGCTCTTTGAGAAATAATGAAATCATAAAATGACAGATAGAATGAACAGAATCATGACAAAACAGCCATTGATGGTCTGGCTGATTATATTTTGCACGCTATTTGTGTCGTGTGGTGATGACGAAATCACACCATCGGACAACAACTACCTGATAGACTTTCCACAAGGAAATCATGACTATGATCGGGAGATTGTTGACATTTACACCCAGTATGGTACACAGATGCTATACCGCTACAATCCTGCCATGATGCGATGGCAGGTGACCGACATGCTGGGCTATATCTGTCGTCAGGCCGAGGAGGCTTATGTTGGACAGGCTGTGAGTTTCATCAAACATAACTGCCTGGACTTTTATCATCCAGACTCATTGAGGAAATACCTGCCCTACCGCATTTATCTGGCTTCCGACTTAGGACGTATTTTTGAATATTCCGGACTTGATGCTTCAGGCAACAATGTGAGCCAAAAGGACACCCTTTGGCATACAGCAGCCTCCTATGGCTATGCCAATCTTTGCTTCGGACTGGCTTCCAACCGACTACCTCAGCTCAGCGGTGACAGTCTGCAGTTAGCAAAGGGCGAGCTAAACGCTTGCTTGCTGGCATATGCTGTAGAACAAGGACTTATCACAATTCCTTCAACATTCACTAAAGAGGAGGTGCAAGGCACCGTCTGGTACAATTACGTGGGCAGTTATAACACCTTCGGGCTCTTGGAATATATTGAGGCAAAAACCATGAAACCCGTTCAGGACTTTGCATTGTTCCTTAAATACCTCATTGCTTATCCCGCCGAGAAGTTCAATGAAAAGTTCACGAACAGTTCTTTTGACACATCGGGACGCATTGCCAAAAAGGCATCCATCGTGAGGCAATGGATGAAGGAAGAATACGGCATTGATGTGGAACAGATGGCAGAAACAGATATTCAATAAGCAAAAATAACAGACAAGTATTAAGCATTTACCCATGAAAAAAATGATTTCCACCGTCATTTTGGCGGTAATGGCTGTGATGGCCTTTTCCCAGACAGAAAGTAATGAAACCTATCAGCGGCTGACGGGCATTCCCAAGCCCCCTGTGGCAGGAACAACCATTTCTTTCGAGTACCACCCACAAGGTGGACCACTTGAAGGGATGAAGGATCTCGTGGCCCTTGTTTACATGTATCGCGACTATCGATGGACACTTGCCGACACAGCACTTGCCGACAATGGGAACGGCTCTTGGAGTGGCTCCTTGCTGATACCCACCGACTGTGCCTTTATGGCCTTCCAGTTCCAAAGCACATGGGACCAGTTTACACAGACCAAAGACAACAACGACAACCAGGGCTTTCTCTATGTTGTCGACAACGGCAGCGGTCAACCCCTTCCGGGTGGCAACCTAGCATGGGGCATCATGCGTCGGCCCAGCGCCTTCCTGGGTGTGAGTGGCTACTTCGACAATGGTTATCAAGAGATTGAACAAGACGCTCTATATTACTGGTATCAGAAGGAATTACAGCTGTATCAGGACCATGCCTCGAAGTTCTTCCCCACCATGATGCGCATTGTTGAACTGCAGACAGGCGACCGTTTCCCAGAGGCTGCTGAGATGTTTTTCGACATTTTCTCTCATCAGGGAAATCCCACGGAGAGCAACTACATAGCTATGGAGAACATCTATCGAATGAACCTGAATCAACCGCAAAAGGCAGATAGTGTTCACCAGTTGATACTCAAAGACTTCCCCGATGGATGGACCGTTCGCCGTGCCAAGTTCAACGACCTCATGAAAAGCAGTGCCGACGACTACCACAGCAACACAATCAATTTCCTCAGGACGTATCCTATGCAGCAGTCGATGAAGCTCGATGCATTCCAGCCTTTCGTTTATTATAATGCCTACCGTAGCATCATCACCGATTATTATTCAGGTCAGTACCCGCAACAGGAGATGATCGACTTAATGCCCGACATGGATTTCAAAACGTTGGCCGAGTGCTACCGCACGAGTGCTGGGGCCTTCCATACGAAGAAGGCTGTCAGCGACGAGGTTGTGCTTCCTATGGCCACCGCCCTTATTAGTGAGATGATGAAGAAGGTCTGCGACCACTCCTATTGCGAGGATATTTACTTGTCGCCCAGCCAGTCGGATTTTTTGGCCCGGAAGTTGCTCGACGAGCATCTTGGCAACTACGCCGACATTCTCCTCTGTATGGGTAAACCCGATGAAGCGCTTCGCTATATTGCCTTGATTACTCCCGAACGCCGCTTCTTGACACCCGAATTGAACGAAACCCATATTAAGGCCCTTCAGCAGTCAGGACAGTCAGAAAAGGTGACTGAAGTGATGAAACATGCCATCAAAGACAATGCCGTCACTCCTGCTATGATGGATATGCTCCGCCAGGACTATGTCCGGCAGCATGGAAGTGAAGAGGGCTACGAGGCGTTTCTCAATTCCTTGAAGTCACAGGACGAAGCGAATGCCATGAAAGACGAAATCAGAAAGAAACTTATCCGTGAACCTTTCAAACCCTTCTCTCTGACCGACATGGAGGGTAATACAGTTAATTCTGCCGACTGGAAGGGAAAGGTCGTAGTGCTCGACTTCTGGGCTTCTTGGTGCTATCCCTGCAAAAAATCCTTCCCAGGCATGCAGATGGCCGTCGACCACTTCAAGGGCGACCCTGATGTGCTGTTTTTCTTCATCGACACCATGGAGCATGGTGACGGCTATGAGCAGAAGGCTCGCGACTATATGAAGGAGCAGGGCTTCACTTTCAATGTGCTCTTCGATGCGAAAAAAGACCCATCACAGCCGGGAAACAACTCCTTGGTGTTCTCACAGATGAACGACATCAACCACTCGACGGCCATACCCCGTAAGATGATTGTCAAAGACGGGTTCGTTCGATTTACGGAAGAAGGCTATGGTGGTAGCCCCAGCCGTCTGGCCGACGAAGTGACCTACGCAGTAGAAATCTTAAAAAACGAACAATAAAGCATGAAAAAAAGTCGTATCTTTTCGCTCTTACTGCTCACTACACTAAGTATGAGTGTCTTCGCTCAGCGTCAGCCTGAAGAGAAACTGAGCATGACGTTCTACGCTCTGCGCAATATGTATGTGGACAGCGTTCACATAAGTCCGTTGGTGGAACAGCAGATGATGATTCTCATGCAGTGCCTCGACCCTCATAGTGAATACTTAACCCCAGAACAGGCCCGCGCCAATGAAGATGTCTTGCTTGGGCCGACTGCCCAGGGGGCTATTGGTAATGCTATGCAGACCGATGTTACCGCAAATATGATTGATAAGGGCATTGGCTATATCGGCATTGGGGTGTTCGTTCAGAGCACACTCGACGATTTCCGCATGAAGGTTGATAGTCTCAGAAAAAAGGGCATGAAGAGTATGGTGGTTGATATTCGAAATAATCCCGGAGGGTTCTTCGATGCCGCCCTTGCCGTTGCCGACGAGTTTCTGCCCGTTGGTAGTTTGATGGTAGTCACCGAAGGAAAGCACCAGCCCCGACAGGAGGTGAATGCTCAGGTCGATGGCATCTGGGAAAAAGGCAATGTTGTCGTGCTCATTGATGATCAGACCATGTCAGCTGCCGAAATCTTTGCTGGCGCCTTGCAGGATTGGGACCGTGCTGTTCTCATGGGTAGCCGAACCTTTGGAAAAGGGCTTATCCAGGAAACGCTACCTTTCAGCGACGGTTCAGCTATTCGTCTCTCCGTAGCCCGCTACACCACCCCCTGTGGACGTAGCATCCAGAAACCTTACGCCGGACGCTCTCGCGAGGATTATTGGAATGAGGTAAGCCGTCGCAGTCCTGATGGCGTGTTGCCAGCCGAAGCAATGACGAAGTCTTTCGAGACGTTGAAAAACCATCGAACGGTCTATGCTGGTGGTGGTATCGCCCCTGATGTGTTTGTTCCCTCTGGAGACGATGTGCTCGCCCAAGCCGTAGCTCTGCTCAAGGACAGTAAACGCTACCGACGGTTGCTCACCACGATCCCTTCTTCTTCGTCTGCTCAACTTAATGTGGCTCAGACTCATCAACCTGCTGCAAAGACAATTGTAGGCATTTTGCCTGACAACAGCTACGATGGTCGTACTATTGTCCTGGAACATCACCACCCCGTGTACTACAACGCCGTCACGGTTCTTGATAGCGCACGCATAGACAACGGACGCTTCGTATTGAATGCAGCAATACCCGATTCGCTGCTCCTGACGATGGGCACTCTCAGGCTGACAGAACCGAAAGGCACAGATCTACCCTCGACGTTCGACATCCAACTGATCCTGACAGGTCTACCTACAACCGTCACCGTCGACTCTATGGGTGTTTCCTTGTCGGGCAACGATCTTTGCCAACAGTTCAGCGACCGTGTTCTGCAAGCCGAACGGCAGCGTCGCATCCGTCAGTTTGCCCTCAACGACCATTATAATGCCCTGCAGGCTCAACGCCCGCTTACTGAACAAGAGGAGGCTCTCCGACAGACCGTTCAAGAGACCGTCAGCAGTGCCTTCATGGACGTCTATGGCGGTTATCTCAGAGACTACATCAATCTGCCCTTCGCAAGTGAATTGGCGTTAAACTATCCGTTTGACCGCTATTCTCCTGCTGACAAAGAATTCTTGTTGGCACATTGCAACCCCCAATTGCTTGCGCAGTACGAAGAGCGCGAGAAGTCGCGAGCCAAAAAGCAGCAATATTTCCAAGAGTCGGTCAAAGCCACCAAAGTCGGCAATCACTACCGTGAAATCCAAGCTTTTACACCTGATGGTACTCCTGTCTGTCTCACCAATCTCGTTCAGCCAGGACGCGTCACGCTGCTCGACTTTTGGGCTTCCTGGTGTATGCCTTGCCGACAAGAGATTCCATTTCTGAAAGAGCTCTATCAGAAATACCATGAACAGGGTTTTGACATCATCAGCATTTCGCTTGACAAAAGCCGCGACGCATGGTTGAAGGCATTAGGAGCAGAGGATATGCCTTGGCCACAGATTTCCGACTTGAAAGCATGGGACGGTCCAGTCACGCAGGATTACGGCATTCAAGCCATTCCCTTTGTATTTCTGCTCGACCGTCAGGGAAACATCGCGCTGAAGAATCTGCATGGCGACAAACTGGAAAGTGCCATCTCCCAACTTCTTGAAAGGTAGCTTCTTCTTCTTTACGCGAAAAAAATGGGGTGTCCTTTGTCACTATTGTCACGCCCTCTCATCCTTACTGATATCTGCGACGCCCTCAGAAGACATCTGCGACGCCCTCAGAAGATATCTGCGACGCCCTCAGAAGATATCTGCGACGCCCTCAGAAGATATCTGCAACGACCTCATGAAGCATCTAACAGCAAGTGTCAGATTGTGAATAAAGAACACAGACATACTTACTTTCATCAATTCTAATGATTGCTGTCCGCTAAACTTTTCTCAGATTGACATAAAGTTTAGCGGGCAGAATTATTATTATATTAAAGATTTATACACATATATGTGTCTTGACTGTTGATTCTTTTGTATTTGTAATATTGGCAATTGTTTTCCAAATGGCTTTCGTAAGTATTTAATAATGAGCCAATTGACATTATTTAACTTGTAAATTGTTGTCCAAAACGGAAAACTTTCAGGGAATTGTTGTACCTTTGCATGCGCAAAATCGAATTACTTACCAGAAAAAGACATTCAAAAAATGATACAGACAGTTGTGAAGCGCGACGGGCGCATCGTTGGGTTCAACGAACAGAAAATCAAGGCCGCTATCCGCAAAGCGATGCTCACCACAGAGCAGGGCGACGACGAAGGACTCATAGAGCAGATTACGGATAATATCTCGGTGGGTGGAAAACCGCAGATGACCGTCGAGGATATTCAGGATCTGGTGGAACTGGAGCTGATGAAGAGCGAGCGGAAAGACGTGGCGCAGAAGTACATAGCCTACCGCCACGAGCGTAGCATTGCGCGCAAGGCCAAGACACGCGATGTGTTCTTGGAGATTATCAATATCAAGAACAACGACGTGACGCGTGAGAACGCAAACATGAATGCTGATACGCCCGCAGGCATGATGATGAAGTTCGCCAGCGAGTCGACAAAGCCCTTCGTCGACGACTATCTGCTGAGTCAGGAAGCCCGTGATGCCGTGAAGAACAATTACCTCCATATTCACGATAAAGACTACTATCCCACCAAGTCGCTCACCTGCGTGCAACACCCGCTCGACCATATCCTTGAGCGCGGCATTATGGCCGGGCACGGAAGTTCCCGCCCCGCCAAGCGCATCGAGACAGCATCGGTGCTGGCCTGTATCTCAATGGAGACAGCTCAAAACGAGATGCACGGCGGACAGGCTATCCCTGCTTTCGACTTCTATTTGGCTCCGTTTGTGCGCCAGAGTTTCATCGAGGAACTGAAATCCTTGGAATCTTTGGAAGGACGCAGTCTCGCGCACGTATATAATATAGGTATAAAAGACTACGAGACAAAGCCGCTTGAAGGACTGAAAGGCGACGACCGCGTGGTGCAGCATGCTATCAACCGTACTGTCAGCCGCGTGCATCAGGCGATGGAAGCCTTCATCCACAACATGAACACCATCCACTCGCGGGGTGGCAATCAGGTGGTGTTTTCCAGCATCAACTACGGCACCGACACCTCTGCCGAGGGGCGTTGCATCATGCGTGAGCTGCTGAAATCGACCTACGAAGGTGTGGGCGATGGAGAAACGGCCATCTTCCCCATACAGATATGGAAGAAGAAACGTGGTGTGAACTATCTGCCTGAAGATCCCAACTACGATCTCTACCAGATGGCCTGCAAGGTGACGGCACGCCGGTTCTTCCCCAATTATCTCAATCTCGACGCATCGTATAACGTGGATAGCGAATGGCGTGCCGATGACCCCAAGCGCTATATGCACGAGGTGGCCACGATGGGCTGCCGTACGCGGGTGTTTGAGAACCGCTTCGGACCGCGCACGTCGATAGGGCGTGGCAACCTGTCGTTCACCACTATCAACATCGTACGGCTGGCTATCGAATGCATGGGCATCGAGAACAAGGAGGAACGTATCGCCCAGTTCTTTGCAAAACTCGACAATATGCTCGAAGTTGCCGCCCGACAGCTGAACGACCGTTATGAGTTCCAGAAAACGGCTTTCGCCAAGCAGTTCCCCTTGCTGATGCAAAGCCTCTGGATTGATGCTGAGAAACTTAAGCCCAACGACACCATTGCCAGCGTAATCAACCAGGGAACTTTGGGCATTGGCTTGAGCGTACT
>JAEEGF012384469.1_pt1 | contig 24564 bp, 19 predicted proteins | sample 9134171 | NCBI WGS metagenome assembly JAEEGF01 (sample SAMN16246542, study PRJNA631951) | gut metagenome | biome: gut microbiome; feature: rumen; material: AP-attached | host: Bos | place: Iran: Karaj | collected 2018-10
CCGCGTAATGAGGGAGTTTTTGAACAGACCCTACGAGGATTATCTCGGGGCAAATATTCCTACGGTATTTAGAATAACTGATGGCGATATACCGAAAACTTTTTCACTTATGCTGGCTCTTTTAAATCTTTGTACAGAGCTTGTGGTTTCGACGTTTTTGGGAATTTATCTCGTTTATACCAACTGGAAGATGGCGCTTTTGATGATCGTTGTTCTTGGTGGTATGACGGTACTTATCACCAAGGTTCTTAAGCCTGTCATGAATGATATAGGAAAAAAGAACCAGAGCATCGCTTCAAGGATTGCCAAGTGGAGAATCCAGGCTATTTACGGACTTAAGGAAGTTAAGGTCCTTAATCGTGAGGACTTTTTCATAAGAAATTACTATGAATCCGGTAAGATCGGAGCAGATACGGACATCAGATATACTGTTCTTAATAATTCACCAAGATCCCTTATTGAGACAGTTTTCATGGCTGCTGTTTTCGGATTTATAATCGTGTACGTATCAAGAGGCGGAGATACGAAGCTTCTTGTTGAGCATCTGGCAGCGTTTGCTGTGGCTGCAATAAGGCTTATACCCAGTGCAAACCGTATAAATAACTATATTACAGAGATTGCATACGAAGAGCCTGCACTTAATTTTGTATATAACAACCTCTCAGAGTCCATGAAGTCAGATAAAAAGATGGCTGCAGAGAGAAGTGCTATCGCAGGTCCTGCGCTCCAGCTTAATGACAAGATTGAGCTTAAGGGAATAACCTTCGCTTATCCCGATGCTGATAAGAATATTTTTACCGGCGCAGATATGACAGTTCCCAAGGGGAAATCTGTCGGAATCATGGGATCATCAGGAGCAGGTAAGTCCACTATAGTTGATATACTTCTTGGACTTCTCCACACAAAGAGCGGTGAGATACTTTGTGACGGACAGAATATTTTCAGTAATTACGAGTCATGGCTTGCTCAGATAGGATACATTCCCCAGAGCATATACCTGATAGATGAGTCCATTCGTGACAACATCGCATTTGGAATAGATGCTGATGAGATTGATGAGGCCAGAATCTGGCAGGTGTGTGAGGAAGCACAGCTTGCAGATTTCATTAAGAGCCTTCCCGAGGGACTTGATACTAAGATTGGTGACCGCGGAGTGAGACTTTCCGGTGGTCAGAGACAGCGAATCGGAATCGCCAGAGCGCTTTATCACAATCCTGAGATTCTGGTATTTGATGAGGCTACAAGTGCTCTTGATAACGAGACTGAGGCAGCAGTTATGGAGGCTATAAACAGCTTCCATGGAAAGAAGACGATGATCATCATCGCTCATAGACTTAACACTATCGAAAAGTGCGACATGATCTATGAGGTTAGGGATGAGAAGATCGTGGAGACAACTCTTGATGGAAAGATCGTTTATCACAAAGCTACGTAATATAGCCTTATATGCAGCGCTTACGATTGAGCTCCTTTTGATGGTTTATGAGAGGAGTGTGTTTCCGTTATCAAGCCCGAAGCAGATATTCAGGATAAGCTTTGTGCTTTCGGTAATCGCGCTTTTACTTACAAAGTACTCATTTAAGCAGTGGATAGCCATAGTTATAGCCTGTGCTATCAGCGTGGTAAGCTATAAGATAACGGGGAATAATGATCTCCTCAGATTTTCGGTGTTTGTAATAGCCTGCAAGGATGTGGACTTAAAGGCTATGCTCAGATATATTTTCGTGATGACAACGGCAGGAGCCCTGCTTATTGTGGCTATGTCTGTTACAGGCTTTGCCGGAGACATCAGGCTTATCGATGATTTTGGAAGAGAAGCCGGAAGCGAGGTAAGGTATACCTTTGGTTTTGGTCATCCCAATACTCTTATGAGTGTTGTTTTCTCAATTGAAGTACTGTTTGTTTATCTGATCCGCGATTATAAAAGAGCGGTGAGAAATGGTATAATGGTAGCCATGCTGGCACTTAATGTGATCCTGTATTTCTTTACAGGATCAAGAACCGGTGTGGCACTTACTGTGTTTACGATTGTACTTGCTTTTGCAGTTTATGAGATTAAGTTTTTACAGGAATCTGTTTTTTTGTACGGATTCGGCGTGGCTGTGATAGGTGCCTGCGTTGCTTTTTCAGTGTGGGCAGCCAAGATAAGCAAGTATGCAAGAAAAAAGAAATATCCTTTTTATTATAAACTGGATAAGATACTTACCGGACGAATTCAGTCGCTGTATTATGATACAAAGCCCCATAAGGGATCGTTTAAAACCTGGAGTCTCTTTGGAGATGAGTTTAGCGGCAATTCCTTCTTTGACATGGGTTGGGTAAGACTGTTTTACTGGTATGGGATAATACCGGCTATACTTATTTTGCTGGTTATTGTCTACTTTATTTATCGTTTGTACCGCAAGAGAGATTATGCCACTATGATAATGGTGATCTCTATTAGTGTATTTACTCTGGTAGAAGCAAGCTTTGTTTCTTCATTTATTGGAAGAAATTATCTGCTTCCCATAGCCGGAGTTTATCTGTTTTCAGAGTCCTTATACGAAAGGAACCTGGCAGATAAAAGCTAGCGGTCATAGAGGAGGAAGGAAAAAGTAGTGCAGGGAAAGACAAAATATCTGGTTAACTATGTGGTTTGGGCAGTTGATATTCTGGCAATAGTGATATCATTTGTTCTCGCTACCTATATTAGATTCTGGAATTTCAGAGACATGCAGGATAAGACCATGCATTTCATTATATGCATTCTTATGGCGCTTATCTGCACGGTCTATACATTCGCAATTGACGCCAACAGAGGTTTCTTAAAGAGAACAGTCTGGAAGGAAGGGACTGCTGTCGTAAAGTTTGAGGTTGTCCTTATTCTTGGAACAATAGCCATTGCGTATGTTCTTAAGCTTGCTGAGCAGTTTTCACGTCTGGTAATGCTCTATTTCATTATCTTTGATGTGATTCTGATGCTTGTATTTCATCAGCTTGTTAAGCTCGTCCTCAAAAAGTACTGGGAGAGTGGAGATACTGCTATCAAGCTTCTTGTTGTTTCCGAAAAAGAAATAATGATGCCTACCATAAGACATCTTCAGCACAGACTTGAGATCAACTACTCCATCGAGGGAGCGGTATGTCTTGATGAGGATATGACAGGCGAGGAAATCAGAGGTGTCAAAATAATCGCTAACAGGGATAACCTGATAGATACAGTTACTTCTTACCCAGTGGATGAGATCTTTATTTACACACCTAATATCAGTCAGAATTCACTTAATGAGACGATTGCAGCCTTTGGTGACATGGGTGTTACGGTTCACTACTGCGTAGAGCTGCCCAATATTGCAGGAAGTACTTCAGTGGGCAACCTTGCTACCTATTCTGTAATCTCATATATCCACGGAACAGAGAGATACAGAGCACTTATCCTTAAGAGATTTATGGATATTATCGGAGGCTTTGTGGGACTTGTGATTACCGCAATTTTCACACCCTTCGTTGCACTGGCAATCAAGCTTGATTCTCCCGGACCCGTGTTCTTCTCACAGGTTCGTATCGGAAGAAACGGAAGACGTTTCAAGATATATAAGTTTAGAAGTATGAGAACCGATGCTGAGAAGGTAAAGCAGGAGCTTGCTGATCAGAATGAAATGAACGGTCTCATGTTTAAGATGAAGGATGACCCCAGAATTACCAAGGTTGGCGCCTTCATCAGAAAGACAAGTATTGATGAGCTTCCGCAGTTCCTCAATATTTTTAAGGGCGATATGAGCCTTGTTGGAACAAGACCACCCACCGAGGATGAGTTTGAGAAGTACAATCAGTATTACCGCAGAAGAATCAGCATGACTCCCGGACTTACAGGAATGTGGCAGATCAGCGGAAGAAGTGATATAGAAGATTTCGACGATGTAGTTAAGCTTGATCTTCAGTATATAGATAACTGGTCCTTGTGGCTGGATATCAAGATTCTTGTTAAAACTGTAGGTGTTGTGTTATTTGGAAGAGGCGCACGCTAAGAAGGAGCTCTTATATGCCAGAAAAAATAGTCAGCGTTATCATAACTGTATATAATATCAAGCAGTATTTTGATGACTGTATGAGAAGCGTGCTTGGACAAACCTATAAAGATATAGAGATAATCCTTGTGGATGACGGAGCAACTGATGGCAGTGGTGAGCTCTGCGATGAGTACGCAAAGAAGGATTCACGAATCAGGGTAATTCATAAGGCGAACGGCGGTCTTATGTCTGCGTGGAGTGCAGGGGTAAAGGCAGCAGAGGGCAGATATGCCCTTTTTATCGATGGCGATGACTGGGTAGATACGGAAATGGTAGAGGAGCTTTTAAAGTACGCATCACCTGACCCTGATATAAAGGAAATCGTCAGCAGCAATTATATTATTGAGAAGAAGAACGAAAAGAGAAAGGTCTCTCACGGAGCAGCGCCCGGAGTCTATGAAAAGGGAAAGCTTTCTGAGCTTAGAACGAGACTCCTTGGCGAAGAAACAAGACCTGTGATAATGTCCAGATGTATGAAGCTGATAACCCGTCAGCTCATATTGGATAACATGCATTATCTTGATTACAGCATCAGGATGGCAGAGGATGTAAATATTATTCTTCCGTGTCTTCTTGATGTAGAGAGACTGACAATACTTGAAGATGGATTCTTTTATCACTACAGAACCATTGGAGAGTCCATGGCCCACGGCTATGATAAGCGCCTTTTGGATAACATAAAGCTTGATTATCATACTTTTCTGGGCATTATGAAGGATAAGGGAGTATCCAATGCCCAGGAGCAGATGGACAAGGAATATGTGAGACTCCTTTTTCTGGTAATGAAGAACGGACTTCGTGCTGATGATCCTGGAGCAATTGCACATATTAAAGACGTTTTTAAATCAGATGAGATTTCAGAAGTAATAAGAAAAACACCTGTAACTGTTTCAGAGAAATCCAATCGATTGGTATATTATGGAATGAAACATCCGATTATACCTGTTATTATTGCGATCAGATTTATTATAAAGATGTATGACAAAGTTACGGCGGGGGCAAACTGATGGATAAGGCCATGACAAGACCTATGGTCAGCATTATCATACCGGCTTATCAGGCACAGAATTCAATAGAAGACTGTGTGAATTCAGTATGCTCACAGGTGATATCTTATGAAATAAGTAATGCAGCTGAGGATTACAGCGGTATTATGGAGATCATCATTATAGATGACGGGTCTACCGATAAAACGGCATCTATCTGCGACAGACTTAGCGAAACCAGCGATATTGTTAAAGTGTTACATGTAAAAAATGGCGGTGTATCTAAAGCCAGGAATTTGGGACTGGAGAATTCTGGCGGAAGGTATATCGCTTTTGTTGATGCTGATGATCTGCTGGGAGATACATATATATCGGACCTTCTTAAGAATGCCTTAAAGACCAATGCGGACCTTATAATAATGGATGGAAAGATAGTAACAAATGATATTATTACCGGGCGCAGATACATAGAGGATGGTATTTTAAGTGAGGATACCCATGTGTGGGGAAAGCTGTTCAAGAGAGAGCTTATTTTTGACGGTGGAAGGACTGTCAGATTCCCTGAGAATATCACGATCGGGGAGGATATGCTGTTTCTTCTTGAGGTATTAAAAAAGATAGATGACAAGGCATGTATAAGTCTTATAACCGGAGGCGGCTATAAATATAACTTCAATGACAGCGGAGCTATGCTCAAGGCCTTCAAGCCCTCATATCTGGACCAGATAACCTGCTGGGAGATAGCTGATAAGGAGCTTTCAGAGCTTGAACCCGGGATTTCCGAAAATGCCAGCATAAAATTTGCAGCAATAAGGGTTATGGCTGCGCTTTTAGTGGTGTCAAAATTTGCTAAAACCCTCGATATGAGAGAAAATAAGGATAATACAGTTACTCTTGCGATGAAAGAGGAGGTCGTAGCAAGGGCTAAAGCTATGATAAATAAGGCAAGAGCAGTCAGGGGATGTTATGGCAGATTATCAACAGGCTATAAGATTAAGATAACATTATTCAGCGTAAGCCCTGACCTGTATATGAAACTGTATGGACAATGGAAGAAGATATGATTAGAGAAGAGAACACAAGAAAAAGACTGTTTATAATATCAGTTATAGTGTGCTTTGTGACAATTCTGATATACGAGATGCTGACACCGATGCTTATGGATGACATGAGTTATGGTAAACAGGTTCAGGAGGCAGGAAGCTTTTTTGGACTTTTTGCTCAGGAGCATCACCAGTATATGACCTGGACGGGACGCTCTGTTGCTCATCTGATGCTCAGGATCTTCATGTATATAGATATGCATACATTAGGCGGAAGAGTGTTCTTTAACATAGCGGCAGCAGCGGTGTTTACAGTGTTGACACTGCTTATATATCTGAATGCCAATAGTAACATCCGATATGATGTTTACACATATCTTTTGGGAGTGCTTCTTATATGGCTCTTTGCGGTGTCATTTGGAGAGACAATCCTGTGGGAGACAGGAACATGTAACTATTTGTTTACAACAACGATTGTTATGGCTATGGTCATCCTTTACAGGAATGGTTATAAAAAGTGTATGGCAGAGGGCGGTGAGGATAAATCAAAGAAAATTGCCTCCTGCATCGGTATGTTTCTTCTTGGAGTAGTATCCGGATGGTGTAATGAGAATACCAGCGGTGGTCTGCTTCTTCTTATGATAATTGTCGCTGTTTATTATAAGAAGCTCTATGCCTTTGCTATATCAGCTATGGCTGGAACAGCTGTGGGACTTGGATTTATGGTTCTTGCTCCCGGTAATGCGATCAGAAGTCAGTACATGGAGGAAGCACATACGGGCCTTCTTGGAATGGCAGCCAGATTTCTTAAAATAACATTGGTTCTCAAAGAAGAGTTTATGGTTCTTCTTATAATAATTGCTGTTTTGTTTTTGCTTCTTAAACTGCAGGGAAAAGTTTTTAAGGATTTAAAGGCGATGATACTTTTTGTATTCATCTTCTTTGCTACATCCTACAGCCTTATCCTTACAGTGACACCTCAGGAGAGAGCGTTCTTTGGTGCAGGAATATTCCTTATAGTGGCTATAGTACAGGGATATTGCAGGATCAGTACCGGAGAGGCGGCTAATACAGTAGCCGATGGTAATGCTGATAAATCAGAAAAAACTGTTTTGCTGCAGACTGTTAAATATGGTACAGTAGTCGCTATGGCAATTTACATGCTGTTTACTTATATTGAGAGCGGTGCCAATCTGGCAAGGATATATCGCGAGGAACAAAACCGCTACAGCTATCTTGAAGAGCAGGCAGCTGCAGGAGCAGAGGATGCTGAGATCCCCATGCTGAGCGACCAGTTCTATACAAAATATACATCTGCATATACCTGCGATGTTTCAGATGACTGGACCAATTGGAACAATATGATGATCGCAGAGTATTACGGATTTAAAACAGTTTTGGGAGTTGATCCTGATACTGAGGAGTAATAAGGAAAAAGTTTATGGAAAGACAGTTATTATTCTATATGCACGCAGGCAGTGGCAATCACGGGTGCGAAGCAATAGCGGATGCTACTCTTGAAGCCCTTACGGAAGAGTGCAGGAATGAAAATTATATACCGCCTGTAATCATTACAAATAATAAAGAACAGGATATGAAGTATGGTCTTGGAGACAGAGTATCGAAGGGGCAATGCAGCATAATCGAAGAGAGACATATAGCTGATGATCTGATACCTCATGTTATGTATTATGCCTATAGAAAGGTAACGGGTGATGCGGTATCCTTCTTGAGGTACCAGTTTAAAGATGTTCTGAAGAAGGCATCACAGTATAAGAATCCCATAGCTGTTTCCATAGGAGGAGATAACTATTGTTACCCAGAGCTGGTTAATGATCTTAAGCTTGCTCACGAAGCTTTTCTTGAAAAGGGGATGTCATCCATCCTTATGGGATGCTCAGTTGAGCCGGATACGGTGAAGGATTTAAAGGATGACCTTTTGAAGTTTGATCTCATAACAGTAAGGGAATCTATTTCCTACAAGGGAATGATAGATGGAGGAATCCCGGAGGATAAGGTTAAGCTCTGTCCTGATCCGGCGTTTATGCTTCCTGTTAAGAAGGGAAGTCTCACTGAAGGTTTTGTAAAAGGAAATACTATAGGACTTAATGTCAGTCCCATGGTTCAGGGTAAGGAATCATCTCCCGGAATCACCATGGAGAACTACAGGAATCTGATCAGACATTTATTAAATGATATTGAGGGCTCAAAGGTTTTACTTGTGCCTCATGTGGTTTGGAAGAGTAATGACGACAGACAGCCGCTCACACAGCTCTATGAGGAGTTTAAGGATACCGGAAGAGTTATCCTTGCTGAGGATGCTTCTGCTGAAGAGTTAAAGGGACTTATCAGTGAGTGCAGATTTTTCATAGGAGCAAGGACACATTCGACAATTGCGGCATATTCCACCTGCGTTCCGACACTTGTACTTGGATATTCTGTAAAATCCAGGGGAATAGCAACTGATCTTTTCGGAACGGATGAAAACTATGTTGTGCCTGTTCAGAAGCTGACTTCTGATAAGGATCTTGTAGATGCTTTTGATTTTATCCTTAAGAATGAGGACAAAATAAGAGAGAGACTTCAGGAGATAATGCCTGAATACAGTAAGCGTGCGGCAGATAATGCGCGTTATATAAAGGAGCTTGTTTAATGCTGATAATACAGATAGCCGGAGGACTGGGAAACCAGATGCAGCAGTATGCCATGTACAGGAAGCTGCTGAGAGCCGGCGCAGATAAAGATATAAAGCTTGATACAAGCTGGTTCGATAAAAAGACCCAGGACGGTGTTCTTGCTAAGCGAGAGCTGGAGCTTTCATATTTTCAGAATCTCCCTCTTACTGTGTGCACAGCCGAGGAGAGAGCGTATTTTCTTGACAGAAGCATAGCAAGAAAAGTTTTTGAGAAGGTTATGCCTGCCACAAGCAAAAGGTTTACTGAGAGCTGCATGTATCATCCGGAGATTTTCAGCCTGCAGGATAAGTATATCGAAGGGTATTTTGCCTGCCAGAAATACTATGATGATATTATGGATGAGCTGAGAGATCTTTTCATATTTCCTACGCATCCTGATACGGATATAAACGTCAGGAATATGGATCTTATGAATGAGATGGAGCTACGCCCAAGTGTCAGTGTTCATATAAGAAGAGGTGATTACCTCGACCCCGAGAATGCTGCGCTTTTTGGAAATATTGCAACTGATGAGTACTATGAAGGAGCCATGGACTACTTCAGAGCTTTGGATCCCGATACTCATTTTTATATTTTCACAAATGACCCTGAGTATGCACGCCAGAAATATGCTGACCCGAAGAGATACACAATTGTGGATCACAACACGGGTAAGTATTCGCTTCTGGATATTCAGCTCATGAGTCACTGCATGGGAAATATCTGTGCAAACTCAACATTTTCCTTCTGGGGAGCAAGACTGAACCGCAGAAAGGATAAGAAGCTTGTAAGGACTCTGACTATGAGAAATAATCAGCCTGTAGACCCTGAACTTATGCATGATTATTGGGCTGGATGGGTGCTCATGGACAAAGATGGCAAAGTGCGCTAAAATAGTCATTTAGGTATTGATTATAGTAAGAAAAGGAACTGGCGAATGCCTGATATTAAGATCATTATTGCGACCACAAAAAAATACAGAATGCCTGATGATCCGGTCTATATGCCTTTGCAGGTGGGCGCGGTTAATAAGAAAGCCGCAAATACACCTTATGAAAAGGATAACACAGGAGAGAATATTTCCGAGAAGAACAGCAGCTATTGCGAGCTGACAGGTCTCTACTGGGCTTGGAAGAATCTTAAGGCAGATTATATAGGTCTCGTACATTATAGAAGATATTTTGCTTCACCTGAGGCAAGGGGAGAGGATGATCCGTTCAATAAGATTATTGGCGGTGAGGAAGTTAAGAGACTTCTTGAGAAGAACTGTATCATAGTTCCCAAGAAGAGGAAGTATTATATAGAAACTCTTCAATCACACTATGCTCATACACATTACGTGGAGCAGCTGGATGAGACCGGCAAGGTAATTAAGGACCTTTGTCCTGAATATACGGAGTCCTTCGAGAGAGTTATGACTCAGACTTCAGGTCATATGTTTAATATGATGATAATGCGTAAGGACATACTGGATAAGTATTGCGAGTGGCTGTTCAAGATCCTTAATGAGGTTGAGACCAGATATCCCGAGAACAATCTCAGTGCTTATCAGGGCAGATATATAGGTAGAATTGCGGAACTCATATTCAATGTGTGGCTTGATTACCAGGTTACAACAGGAGCTATCCCGAGGTATCAGATTCAGGAGCTTCCCTGTGTACACATTGAGAATGTCAACTGGTTTAAAAAGGGAGGAGCATTCCTTGCTGCAAAGCTCTTCCATAAGAAATATGATCACAGTTTCTGATCATTGAGAATTAGTGAGAAGTATAAAGTGGAAAGAAAATCAGGAAAAAGTGCTGCATTTGGCATAATATATTTAATATTTGTATTGATTGTTTCAGGTATTGCGTACAAGCACGTAACTGATTTCACCGGAAAAAGATATATTTTAATAAGTGCGCTGCTGTTTATATTCTCAGTCGCTGCACCTTTCACATTGGGAAGGAAGAAATGGAAATCCTCTAAGGCAGTAACTGCTGTAGCACTACTTATTTATCCGCTGTTATGCTTTTACTTCACTGAAAAAGCGTTAAGTACCGGATTTGGTTTCATAGAAGCCGGTAAAAAGATTCTTATTGGTAATTATGGACTGTATGCTCTGATCATATGGTTCATATTTGCTTTAACCTTATCTCTTGGCATATCGTTTTTCACAAGCGGTCTGCTGTTTATTTCTTTTGGACTCGCCAATTATTTTACAATTTTATACAGACAGGTTCCTATTCTTGCGGGAGATGTAGCTACTGCAGGAACAGCCCTTAATGTTGCAGGTCATTACACCTATGAGATGGAAATATGCCAGTTTATGGCGATTCAGTTTCTGCTTGCGACTTTGTCATTTGCTCTCTTTTATAAAGTTGAGCGTGAAAACAGGATAAGCATAGGGAAGAGAATTGCTGTAGCAGTCGCTGCTATTGTGATATTTGCAGGTGCTGCAAGATGCGTGGCATTTACTGATTTCCTTGAGAATCAGGGGATTTCCGTCCATGTATGGATTCCGATTAAGACCTACAGACAAAAGGGAGGACTGCTTACCTTCTGCAGAAGCATAAGGAATATGGTGGTTGATAAGCCTGAGGGCTATGATCCTGATAACATTAAGGGACTTATGGCGGAATATCCTTCAGATTCAATAGCTGATGAAAAGGTAAGGCCCAACGTAATCGCCATTATGAATGAGGCATTTTCTGACCTTCAGGATGTTGGAGATCTTCCTACAAACATGGAAGTGATGCCCTTTTATGACAGCCTTACAGAGAATACCATTAAGGGCTGGAGTTATGTGTCAGTTTTCGGTGGTCAGACAGCCAGCAGTGAGTATGAGTTTTTATCTGGAGATTCCATGGCATTTTTGCCCGCAGGAACTACTCCCTATCAGCTTTATATAAAGAGGTTTATGCCTACTCTTACAGGGAACCTTTTACTTGATCACTATTTTAGGGCTATTGCACTTCATCCCTATAAACCAAACGGATATAATCGCAATAACGTATACCCTATTCTTGGCTTTGATGAGTTTATTTCAGCTGAGGATTTTCCTGAAGGTACTCCCATGATGTCAGAGCATATCACGGACAGCGCGGATTATAGCAGGATTATCGAGGAATACGAGAAGGCGAAAGCAGAGAGTGATGAGCCCTTCTACGTATTTAATGTGACCATGCAAAATCACGGACCTTTTTCAAATGATATGGAAAATGTCCCGGATGAAGTAAAGATTACAGATGAAGAGCTCAATATGGATGGTGTTCAGGACTATCTGAACCTTATTCATGAAAGCGATAAGGCCTTAAAGGACCTGGTAGAGTACTTTGAAAAGGTGGATGAGCCCACAGTTATAGTGATGTTCGGCGATCATGAGCCGGGAGTTGGCAATGCCTTTTATAATAAGCTCGTAGGTGGTAACAAGAATAACCTTGAAGGAGAGGAGCTTTTAAACCTCTACCACACAAAGTTCGTTATCTGGGCTAATTACGATATTCCTGAGGCTGATTACTCTGAGGAAAACGGAATCAGTATCAACTATCTTCAGGCGCTTATGCTTGATGCGGCAGGCATGAAGATGAGCGGCTACAGCAAGTACCTTCTGGATACCATGAAGGAAGTTCCGATCCTTACTGCAAACGGTTATATCGGTGCAGATGGGAACTTTTATAACACAGATGACGAGAGCTCACCATATTATGAGAGACTGCAGCAGTACAGATCCATTGTGTATAACCATCTCTTTGATAAAAAGGGAAGAGTTGATGAATTCTTTGAATATTCAACAAAGAATACCGCTGAAACAGCGAAGGTCAGGGAAGAGCTTATAAAAGAAAAGCATATAGTTCATGCGGGAGGCTTTATAAATTCCGCTGATGGAACTGAGTATAATTATACAAGCAGCGTTGAAGCTATAGAAAATTGCTATAATAAAGGGAATAAGTTTTGCGAGCTGGATTTTTTGATGACAAAGGATAACCAGCTCGTCTGCGCTCATGCGTGGAAGCAGCTATATAAAGACGGAACGCCCCTTGAGGATGCGGTAAGCCTTGATGAGGCTTTGTCCTGTAAAATGGAGAACGAGTTCACACCCCTCTGGCTTGGAAGTCTGGTGGATTTTCTAAGGGGCCATGAGGGAATGTACATCGTCACTGACATCAAACAGGACTATAACGCAGAGGGCGCAAAGCAGATAGCGGAGTACTGCCCGGATCTTATGGACAGATTCATAATACAGGTCTACCACGAGGAAGAAGCTACTGTCATGGAAGAGCTGGGCTTTAATAACATAATCTTTACTCTTTACAGAACCGAGGAGGAGGAGAGAACTCCGGAGGCTCTTATGGAGGCAGCAGGTAAGCACGATTTCGTGGCATGGACAGCAAAGAAAGCCTTCATAAATGAAGATTTTGTGGCAAGTATCAAAGCCACAGGTGTTCCGCTTTATACACATACCGTCAATGATCCACAGGAGATAAAGGATTTTATGGCACTTGGCGTTGATGGATTTTACAGCGATGTTGCTGATTTTGATACTGTGCTTAAGGATTGATGATCCGTAAGTATGCGGGATATGACACTAAAACAAAACAAGAAGGAAAATTGGTAAATGGGAAATAATAAGGCTATGGGAGCTGCTGATAAGCGGCACTTTTTCAAGACCGGCTTTCGCGGAGCCCCCGGCACCTTTGAACTTAATAATGAACAGTTAAAGGAGCTTCAGCAGACACTTCTTGAGATGCTTAAGGATTTCATAGCGGTGTTTGACGAAGAGAACATATTCTATACCTTAAGTGGAGGCTCTGTACTCGGCGCTATAAGGCATGAGGGCTTTATTCCCTGGGATGATGACATCGACATAAATATGCCAAGAAAAGATTTTGAGCATTTAAAGCGCATCTTTGATGAAAAGCTCGGAGATAAATATGTACTCTGCGGACCTGAGTTTGGCAGAGGCTATGGCATGAGCCATGTTCAGATAAAGAAAAAGGGCACTACCTACAAGGCCTTCAATGAGCTTACCATGAAGGATACCGGAATTTTCATAGATATATTTGTTCTGGAAAACACCTATGACAATAAGCTAAAAAGGAAGCTTCACGGAACCTGGTGCCTTATGCTTGGATATATTCTGACCTGCAGAAAGACGGCCGAGGACTGGAAGGCACTTGAGCCCTATCTGTCGGTGAATGAGGTGTTAAAGGAAGCCTTTGCAAAGAAGATGAAGATAGGAAGACTCTTTAAGTGGCAGAGCCTTGATAAAGTTGCCAAAAGGGTCATTTATTGGTATTCTTACTGTGATTTGGAAGACTCGAAGCAGGTTTGTATCCCCAGCGGAAGAAAGCACTATTTTGGCGAGATGTACAATCGAGAGGATATGTGTAAGGCACGGGATGCGGTATTCGAAGGAGTTAATGTAAAGATTCCCAAGGGAACAGAGACTTATATGGAGATTCTATATGGGCCTAATTACATGCAGATTCCGAAGGAAGAGGACCGCGAGATACACTCAGCTGTCGAGCTCAACTTTAATAAATAATGCGGGGGAAAGGGAGAAGTTAAAATGGCTAATATTGCAATAATTATCGCTGGCGGTTCAGGACACCGTATGCAGCAGGATATTCCGAAGCAGTTTATAAACGTATATGACAAGCCCGTTCTTATGTATACACTTGAGGGCTTCCAGAAGCACCCTCAGATCGATGCTATTGAGCTTGTGTGCATCGATGGCTGGCAGGATATGGTATGGGCTTATGCGAAGCAGTTCAATATAACAAAGCTTAAGTGGATCGTTCCCGGCGGCGAGAGTGGCCAGGAATCCATAAGAAACGGTGTATTTAACCTTGAGGGCAAGGCTGAGGATGATGACATTATCATAATCCACGACGGAATCAGACCTCTTGTGGATGAGATGGTTCTTTCCGACGTAATCGTTGTTTGTAAAAAGCACGGCAATGCTGTTACATCCCTTCCTTATAACGAGCAGATCTTCGTTGTAAACGATGAGGAAGAGGGAACGACAAGGAAGTATATTCCCAGAGAGACACTTAGAAGAGTATCCACACCTCAGGCTTATAAGTTTGGCAAGCTTGACTGGGCATATCATGAGGCCTTTGAAAAGGGAATCGGTATCAAGGGAAGCGCCTACACCAACACAATGATGGTTGATCTTGGCGAGAAGCTTTACTTTGCAGCAGGTTCCGATAAGAATATCAAGCTTACCACCAAGGATGACCTTGAGATGTTCAAGGCTTATCTTAAATCAGATAAGGACAACTGGTTAAAGTGAGAAATAAAGAGACTTTAGGGAAGAGACTTTCCCTTCAGGAAATAAAGGATACACAGCTTAATATCCTCCTTGAGTTTGAGAAGATATGTGATAAAAAGGGACTTACCTTTTATCTCTGTGGAGGAAGCCTTCTGGGGGCAGTAAGGCATAAGGGATTCATTCCTTGGGACGACGACATCGATATCTGCATGACAAGACCTGAGTACAACAAACTCTGCGAGCTTGCAGGAAAGGATGAGCTTGATGGTCCGGATTGGCTCAAAATCGTTTGTTATGATAACGGAACCTCCAGATATCCCTTCATCAAAGTGCTTGATAAGAGAACTGTGGTATATAACGATTTCTTCAGGGAAGAGGAGTATGACAACCTTTGGATCGATCTTCTTCCGGTGGATGGACTCCCGGATGATGAGGACAAGGTTGCCGAGCTTTACAGGAAGGTTACTACCTATAGAAAATATGTGCAGATGAAGCACATCAGGCCCTTTGAGGGAAAAAGCCTTTCAAAGAAGCTGATAAAGCCCTTCCTTTTCCTGTTTGCAAATATAATAAATACAGACAGATATAATGATAAGCTGATAGCTATTTCCACAGCTTATCCCTATGAGAAGGCTAAGAACGTGGGAATCGTGACAGAAGGCCTTTACGGAGTTCATGAGGCTATACCGAGAGAAGCCTATGAAAAGGCCATAGAGGTGGAGTTCGAAGGACATACCTTCAAGGCAACCTCATATTGGCATGAATATCTGTGTAATCTTTTCGGGGATTATATGCAGCTTCCGCCCGAGGATAAAAGAAAAACACATGATATGAAGGCCTACAGATTAAACGACTGATATATAACATACAATATAGAAAAGTAAAAAAATAGGAAACGAAATCATTCGTTTCCTATTAGTTCTTTAAAGGCTGACCATTTACTCTTTTCTCCCTGAGCTTCGAAGTATTTAACGAGATCATCGGAGAAGAGCTCTTTTAAAGCGTGTTTGTGTTCAGGAAGTACGGTACCTTTTTCGTTGAAGATTTTGTACCAGCCGAATACATTTTTGAGCTCGTGCTCAAGGATTTCAAAGCGAACCTTATCGTTTACATTGTTATCGTTACAAAGTGCTTCGCAGAGCCTGAAGGAATTCAAGTCGCAGTCAAAATGAGCAGCTCTTTTTCCTACAAGGGAATCACCGTTGTTCTTCCTGTGGAAAACAAAGGAAGGTCTGGTGATCATAACACGCTTAGCCTTTATGCAGACTGTGACATAGAAGGATCTGTCATTTGCGCAGAACAGATCGTTGAACCTGATGTTGTTTTCCAAAAGAAAGCTGCGTTTGTATATGCCGTTCCACGGAACTACGTTTATGCAGTAGAGATCCTCGGGTCTGTTATGGAAATCAAGAATTGTATCATAGAGCTCTGATTTGAATCTCGCAAAACGATACTGCTTTCTAAGAGGCAAGCCGTTTTTTTCATTAAATGCAATGCAGCGGGTCTTAAGCATATCAAGGTCGTTAGCCACAGCTTTTTTATAGAGCTTTGAGTAGGATCCGGGGATTACAAAATCATCGGAATCCATGAAGTGAACATACTCGCCCTTTGCAACTTCGAGACCGCGGTTTCTTGAAGGACCGGCGTACAGATTTTTATCATTTCTAAGTACAGTTACATTTGAGTGATTTTTGGCATACTCCTTAAGGATATCCGGTGTGGAATCCGTGGAGCAGTCGTCAACACAAATAACCTCCAGCGGGAAACGCTGAAGGAGAATGCTGTTCAAACATTTACGTATATATTTTTCCGCATTGTAAATCGGAATTATGACCGAAATTTTTGGATCGTTCATTTTAACCTCAAACCGTTTTTATAGTATAGTATATTCTACCAAAGTAATTTGATTATATCTATGCTTTGAATTAGAATTTGAAAAAAGGACATTATTAAGGATATTTTTTATGCTTTCGAAGGTGAAAAGGGGAATACTGTCCCTGGAGGCGTATGCTGCCAGAGCTAGGGATAAAATGAAAATACAGGAGAGGCTAAGAGGCATACAGGATTTTTCCGGTATGTCTGTTTCTGTAATATATCTTCCGGTTGACAATGCTGATGTAAAACGAAGGTTTGATGAGAGTATTGCAAAGGCTAAGACGAATATTAAATACGAGATGGCAGCCGATGCAGAGACGGCAAAGGGTGAATATCTGGTATTTGTAAACGGTGTGGATGGCGTCTGTGACGGATGGTTGGATTTTCTTGCAGAAGCCTTCGTCAGGGATGAGAACACCGGAATAGCCGGTGGTGTTACCTACTATTCTCCGCAGATGCGAAAGGGAAAGGCCTATAAAACAAGATTTAAGGGTGTTCAGTATCTTCAGAACAATACAGAGACACACGGAATGTCCTGTAAGCTTTTAAATGCGGATATAGACAGTGGTGAGCAGGGTTATGGCATCACAAAAACGGATATTCCTTCTATAAATATAATAATGATCAGGGCCGATTTTTATAAGAAGCTTGGAGGCCTGTGCGGATTATACGAAAGTAACTCCTGGGATTTTGCTATTGCTGATCTGTGCTTCATGTCAAAAGCCTATGGAAAGGATAATTATCTTTGCGACTGCTGTCTAGTTTCTGTTTTCAGGGATAAGGCGATACGTAAGGCGAATAATGCAGGAAGGCCTGTACTTCCGGGAAGATGGAGAAAAAATGCTCTGTCCGGAAAAAGACCAAAGCTCAATAATATGGAGATAGATATATGTGCCTCAATGCCGGGAAATGAGGATGGTAAGTACTGGGGTGATTATCATTACTCCTATGCTCTGCGGGCAGCTCTTGAGAGGCAGGGATATATAGTCAATGTCCTGCCTATAGATGACTGGTACAGAGAGAGCTCAGCCAGAACAGTGATCGTACTCAGAGGAAAACGAGGTTATTACAGGAAAGCGCTGGGAGACGGACAGAGGCTTATCTACTGGACAATATCCCATCCTGCGGATATAAGTGCACCTGAGCTTAACCAGGCTGATTACATTTTTTATGCCTCGAAAATAATGAAGCAGAAATTCTCTGAAAAGGTAGACGTTCCTTCAAGCGTTCTGATGCAGTGTACAGATCCTGAAGCTATGCTCTATAGCGAGGATATAGTTATACCTACAGGCAATTATTCTCCGGAGCTTCTTTTTGTGGGAAACAGCAGGGGAGTGTTCAGGAAAATACTAAGAGATGTGCTTCCTACAGACCATGATCTTCATGTATATGGAAGGCACTGGGAAAAATTCCCGGAGGTTCAGGAGCATGTGATTGCCAATTACATAGATAACGACAAGGTCGCCGGGGTATATCACAATGCAAGGATACTTCTTAATGATCACTGGGATGACATGAGGGAGTATGGCATAATATCCAACAGAATTTTTGATGCCATGTGTGCAGGAGCCTTCGTAATAAGTGATGATGTTCCGGGGCTTGAAGAAGCCTTTGGTGAATGTCTTGTGACCTATACTGACAGAAAGGACTTAAGCGATAAGATTGATTACTATCTCACTCATGAATTTGAGAGAATGAGAATTGCCAGGGCTGGAAGAAAGAGGGTGCTCAATAAGCACACCTTTGATGACAGGGCTGAGAAGATAGCAGAAGTCATAGAAGCTGATAAGTATGCGAAGCTGTAGTGAAGGTTGTAAATCGGAGGAATAATTGCTATTATAGTGGATTAGAATGCCAATAATAGTGATTAAAAAACAAGAGAATTATGAAAATTAGTACAAAAATCAAAAAGAAAATCAGAACAGCAAAGTCCTACAAGTTCTTATTTGAGGAGCTTGTGCAGAGAGACTTTAATCAGAAGTATAAGCGTACAATACTGGGAATGGCGTGGAGTATTCTATCTCCGCTCCTTCATCTTCTTGTAATGAAGGTTGTATTTACGCAGTTCTTTGGAAGAGGTAAGAATTCACTCTATTACACTACCTACCTTTTCTCAGGAAATATAATAATGTCCTTCTATAAGGAAGCTACCAAGAACGGTATGAGCTCCCTTTTCAAGGAGAGAAGGATTTTGCAGAAGATAAATGTACCAAAGTACCTGTTCCTTCTGTCCAAGAATGTGTCGGCATTTGTTAACTTCCTGCTGACGCTGGTAGTGTTCTTTGTATTCTGTTTCTTTGACAAGATACATTTTGGACCTCATATGATACTGATCATCTATCCTATATCAACACTTCTTGTGATGAACATTGGAATAGGAATGATCCTTTCAGCATTATATGTATTTTTCAGAGATATTCAGTATCTGTACGACGTATTCCTGACACTTTTGGGATATCTGTCAGCTATCTTCTATCATGTAGAGGATTTCAATAACATAATGGTACAGAGAGCATTTTTGCTTAACCCTGTTTATGTTGTAATAAAGTACATCAGAACCGTAGTTATTGATTGTCAGATTCCTTCTTTGGAATGTCATGTATTATGTGCTTTTTATGCACTGTTTTACCTGTCAATAGGCTTGTGGATCTACAAGAGATATAACCACGAGTTTGTTTACTACCTGTAATTTCAGGAATAATAGGAGTTTTCATGTCAGTTATTGAATGTAATGATGTCAGTATCCGCTATATCACCGGAGACTTAAAGGCAATCGGATTAAAAGAATTTGTTGTCCGCAAACTCACAGGCAATTATCATGTCGAGGAGTTTTGGGCTGACAGACATATATCCTTCAAGCTTGAGAAGGGAGATATGCTTGGAATCATCGGTTCAAATGGTGCAGGAAAAAGTACCATCCTTAAGGCGATATCTCAGATCCTTCTTCCGGTTGAGGGCTCTATTAAGGTTAATGGTACAATCGCAGCTCTTCTGGAGCTTACCAGTGGCTTTGATGAGGATATGACCGTAAAGGAAAATGCTTATCTTCGTGGAGCCATGCTTGGATATACCAGAGACTTCATGGATGAGAGATATGAAGAGATCATTCAGTTCGCCGAGCTTGAAAAGTTCGAGGACTATCAGTTTAAACAGTTATCAAGCGGTATGCGAAGCAGACTTGCTTTCTCCATAGCCTGCCTCGTTGATCCCGACGTACTTATCCTGGATGAGGTTTTGTCAGTAGGTGATGGAGCTTTCCGTGAGAAGAGTGGTAACAAGATGAGAGAGATCCTTAAAAAGGGTATCACAGCAATTCTCGTATCTCACTCAATTTCACAGGTAAGAGAGCTCTGTGACAAGATACTCTGGCTTGATCATGGTAAGCAGATAGCATTTGGATCTGATGTTGAGAGACTTTGTAATGCGTATGAGGAGTTCCTTCAGACTCAGAAGGTACCTCAGTCAGAGGCTGAAATAGATAAGCTTGCCGCTGATTTCAAGATCCGCAAGGAGAAGGAGATCAAGGAGCAGACCTCTGAGCTTAGGAAGATGATGGGGACAGTTCCTGAGGATGAAGCTTACAGAGCAGCAATAGGATTCCTTAAAGAAAAATATCCCGAAACCCTCAGGGATATTGATAAGTTGAGAGATTAGTATGGAAAAGAAAGTTACGGTTGTTGTTCCTTCATATAATACGGAGAAGCAGATCGAAAAATGTCTCGATACTATCTGTGCACAGACACTTAGTGGTATAGAGATAATAGTCGTTGACGACGGCTCTACAGATAATACTGTTTCTGTTGCAGAGGAATATGCAAAGAAGGACAGCAGGATTTCTGTTATAAAAAATCAGCACTCAAATGCTGGCGAGGCAAGAAACACAGGACTTGACAGGGCAGAAGGCGAATATATTGTTTTCTGGGATTCGGACGATTTTTTTGCTTTAACAGCCCTTGAGAAGCTTTATAAAAAGTGTAAGGCCGAGAATGCTGATATCTGTATATGTGACGCTTTTCATGTGGATGATAAAAGCGGAAAGAGAGTGCTCGGAAACAAGAATAATTATCAGTACCTTGTAAAGGGCAATACCTATAATAGGAAAATCAACCCTGACTACATCCTTAATATAACGACGAATGTACCGTGGAATAAGATGTTCCGCACAGGGTTTATCAAAGATCAGGGGATTCGCTTTCAAAGCATCGAGAGAGCAAACGATGCTTTTTTTACTATGTCAGCGATGACTCTTGCTGAGAGAATAACGATAATAAAGGATCCGCTTATCTACTGGAGAACCAATCAGAAGATAAGCACCACCAGCGATAAATCAAGATCTCCTATGTGTGTATTTAAGGCCTTTGAGGAGACAAAGAGGTTCTTAGCAGAGAGAGGCGTCTATGACGAGGTAAAGAAGAGCTTTTTAAACAGAGCAGTAGACAGCTATCTTTACAGTCTTAAATGTCAGAAAAGCCTCAGCACCATAGATAATTTCAGAGAGTCCTTTGACTACATCAAGAATGAGGCCTTTGGAAAGCTTGGCTGGGATAAAATAGAGCCTACAGATATTTATAAGCAGAATAAGTACGAGACCTTAAAGCATGTCACTGAGGGCAGCTACGAGGAATACATGATATTCATGGAGAGTGAGCTTCAGGAAAAGTACAACAAGACCATCAATTCCAAGGTGTACAAGCTGGCTAAAAGGATTGCATGGTTTCCGAGAATGCTTCGAAAAAGGATGGGGAAGAAGATATGAGTTTACTAAATAATCCAACATATATGGAGGATATTGCGTATATAACAAAGCAGGAGCTCCCCTGGGATAAGCTCACAGGGAAAAGCTTTCTGATATCCGGTGCAACAGGACTTATAGGAAGCTGCCTTATCGATGCACTTACAGCTCTTAATAAGGAGAAGAACCTTGGAATAAAGGTTTATGCCATCGGAAGAAACAGGGATAAGATTGCAGCAAGATTCGATGCTGGCACAGTAACTCCGGTTCAGCAGGATGTTAATAAGCCCTTTTCAGATGAGATAAAGAGCGTAAAGGCAGACTATGTACTTCATCTTGCAAGTAATACGCATCCGATGCAGTATTCCACAGATCCTATCGGAACTATCATGACTAACCTGATCGGTCTTAACAATATGCTCGAGATAAGCGAAGGAGCAGAGAGATTCCTTTTTGCTTCATCGGTTGAGATTTACGGTGAAAACAGAGGCGATGTGGAGCGCTTTGACGAGAGCTATCTTGGATATATCGACTGCAATACTGCAAGAGCGGGCTATCCCGAGGGTAAGAGAGCCGGAGAAGCTCTTTGTCAGTCATATATTTCCCAGAAGGGTATGGATATAGTTATTCCAAGACTTTCAAGAACCTATGGTCCCACAATGCTCCAGTCAGATACCAAGGCTATTTCACAGTTCATTAAAAAGGGTGTTGCAGCGGAGGATATTGTTCTTAAATCCGAGGGCACACAGCTCTTTTCATACAGCTATGTGGCAGATGCCGTTACGGGACTTTTGTATGTGCTCTTACTTGGTGAAAATGGCGGAGCCTACAATATCGCTGATGAGGAGTCGGATATCACACTTAGAGACCTGGCAGCTATAATTGCTGATTATGCAGGTAAAAAGGTTATTTTCGAGCTGCCGGATGCTACAGAGGCAGCAGGCTATTCCAAGGCAACCAAGGCTATTCTTGATTCTGCAAAGCTTAAGAAGCTTGGCTGGAGAGCCGGATATGATATGAAAAAGGGACTTACCCGCACAATTGATGTGCTAAAGGCAATTAATGCTTAATACAGACGAGGACTAAATTGCAATGAAATTTAAGGCGTGGATGCAGTCCACTGAGGATTTTTTAATAAGATGGGTTTCAAGGAAAATCGTGTTCCCTGCCATGTATTTAGCGGGGAGTATGAAGCCGCTTAAGGAAAACAAGGTTGTTTTTCTGGAGCTCAGACTCCTTTCTCTTTCAAACAATCACAAGGAATTGTACGAGAGACTTACAAGGGACTATGATCTCGATGTTCACTGCATCTTTTTTAAGATAGGAACAGCCAGACGCCGCGAGATATATAAGCGCTATGCGCAGTATATCAGAGAGGCAGCAGATGCCAAGTACCTGATTTTCAGCGAGGGTAATGATGTTCATGCCTGTGTATGGAAGAGAAAAGGTCAGCATCAGCTTAATACCTGGCATGCGGCAGGAGCCTTTAAGAGATTCGGACTTTCCACAGCCAAGAAGCTGTTTGGAGATACTGCAGCAAACATGAAAAGATTCCCTTCCCACGGTGATTATGACCTGGTGACTGTAAGTTCTCCGGAGGTTGAGTGGGCTTATATAGAGGCCATGGGTAAGGAGAAACACCCTGAGTGCATTAAGGCAGTTGGACTTTCAAGAACGGATATCTTTTACAAGGATGGCGAGAAGGCTGCAGCTTTCGAGAGATTCTATCAGCAGTTCCCTGAAGCAAAGGGAAAGAAGGTAATCCTCTACGCTCCTACCTTCAGAGGTAAGACTGTTGGCGCAGAGACACCGGATAAGCTCTCTGTACAGAAGTTTTATGAAAAGTTCCACGAGGACTATGTTCTTGTGTTTAAGCATCATCCTATAGTTCATAAGAGACCTGCGGTACCGGAGGAATACAGCGCCTTTGCTAAGGATTTATCCGATACCATGACGATTGAGGATCTCTTATTTGTAAGTGACATCTGCATAAGCGACTATTCATCACTGATCTATGAATATTCTCTTTTTGAGAAGCCAATGATCTTCTTTGCTTATGATCTTGATGATTATTTTGACTGGAGAGGCTTTTATTATAATTATGATGAGCTTACTCCCGGCCCTGTATATAAGACAAATGAAGAGATCATCGATTATATCGAGCATATCGATGAGAGATTTGACAGGGAAGAGGTAAGGAAGTTTAAGGAGCGGTTTATGAGTGCGTGCGATGGCCATGCCACTGACCGCATAATGGAAATGTTCTTTGAGCCATCACTTGAGAAGTACAAAAAGAAAGATAAATAATGACTGGAAATAAGATTTTCAAAACTATATATCTGATATTTGCAGCGGTTGTTACTGCTGTTGGGCTGAGCCTTGTTACTGATTACACAGGAAAAAGATACATTGCACTGACAGCCTGTTTTCTGGCTTTTGCCTTTGTTTTTCCTTTTATCAGCGAAAAGACAAGGGGAATGCTTGATAAGTGGCCAAGATATGTGCTGCTTTTGATTTTTCCTCTTGTTTGCTATTTTCTGACTGAGTGCGCACTTGATACATCCTATTCGATATTTGGAAGTAAGCTCAAGGCGATAGTTGGTAATTACGGACTTTATGCACTTATTTTATGGTCCATTTATTCGTTTACATTATCGCTTAGATGGTCTATTTTCCTGACAGGTATTTTGTCCGGAATGTTTGGAGTTGTTAATTACTATGTTATCAAGTTTAGACAGATTCCGATTCTGGCAGGTGATATTGCAACTACAGGAACAGCGCTTAATGTTGCCAGTGATTATGAGTATTCATACACCATAAAGCAGTTCATGATGATCGCCTTTCTTCTGGCATGTACAGCGTTCCTCCTGTTCTACAGATCCGGTGAGGAAAAGAGAAGAGATGTGCGTTTCAGACTTATCGTGGCAGGTCTTGGTGTGATGGTGCTT
>JAEEGF012044416.1_pt1 | contig 24557 bp, 19 predicted proteins | sample 9134171 | NCBI WGS metagenome assembly JAEEGF01 (sample SAMN16246542, study PRJNA631951) | gut metagenome | biome: gut microbiome; feature: rumen; material: AP-attached | host: Bos | place: Iran: Karaj | collected 2018-10
CGATGTCGTCGTCCTGCTTGATGAGCACGGACAAGAGATGCGGAGCGTGGAGTTCGCACGGTGGATAGAAAAGAAACAACAGGCCGCCCGCCGTCTCCTATTCGTCATCGGCGGTCCCTACGGTTTTTCACCCAGTGTCTACCAGCGTGCCGACGAGCAAATCTCGCTTTCGAAGATGACTTTCTCCCATCAGATGGTGCGCCTTGTCTTCACAGAGCAACTCTATCGGGGGTGCACCATCATACGAGGTGAACCCTATCATCACGAATAACGAAAGATTGGGATTATACCTGCCTTACTTCACGACAATCACATCGTCGATGTCGGTGGTCTGGTTGCGGAAAGGCTCAAACCGCACTTGATTGGCAGGAGTGTGTTTCTCTTTCTCATAGACTTGCGCGGCCAGTTTCACCTTGTCCATCCCATAACGCATATTGATTTTGTCGGTGGCCTCCATCAGTTTGCGCTGACGCATGCCTGCGGCAGCATCGGCAAACAAGTCTTGCTCCACAGCTTCATCGCCCGTGATTTCAGCCAGCACAATGCCAGCACGTTTATACTGATAGCCTTCTTGGTAAATGGCATAGAAGGCTTGTTGGGCAGCTTTCACAATTGCTGAGGTGTCGGCAGTAGGATTCTGTAGGCGCACCGTAGCGGCATTACTGTACTGCCGGAGGTCTTCACGGTGGCGATTGGTATTGATGAAGGCGGTGACCGAGCGGCACACGGAATGCTGGTCGCGCAACTTGCGAGCAGCTGCCACTGCATAATTAGCAATGTAGGCCGAGAGGGTGTCGGCATCGGAAGTCATGTAGGTGAAAGTGCGCGAGTGCATGATGGTCTGCTGCTTGGGAGGCGACGAGATGTCAACGGCTGGCTCGCCGCGCAGTTCTTTCCACGTTCTCACACCAGGCAGATGAAAACTATGCTGGATGAAAGCTTGAGGCTTTTGCGCGTAGTCCCAAGCCGTCTTGATACCCATTCTCTGCAATTTCGGTGCTGTACGGTAGCCCACGCCCCACACGTCGTTGATGGGCAGACCGCGCAAAGCCTTCTCGATGTCGGACTGTTGCAACACACAGATGCCGTGATAGCCCTCATAACGTTTCGCATACCACGTCGCCACCTTCGCCAACGTATAGGTGAGCGAGATGCCACAACTCACGGGAATGCCCGTCCCGTGTTCGATGAGTTCCTTGATTTGAGCCACATAGTCGATGGTGTCGGCTTTCGTCATTTCAGGCAAAGTGGCAAAAAACTCATCCACACTATAGCGCTGGAAGTCCATCACCAAGCCCGACTCTATGACCACCTTCATCACCCGTCGCGAGATGTCGACATACTTCTGAAGATTGGCGGGAAAAACCACCACCTGATGCTGCTCCAACAAATGTCTCACCTGAAACACGGGATTGCCACGCTTCAGTCCCAGCGCCTTCGCCTCTTTCGACAAGGCGAGAATGATGCCGCCACCCGCCTCGTTGTAGTTAGCCACAACGACGGGACGTCCCTTGAGCTCTGGTCTTAGCGACACTTCACAAGAAGCATAGAAGCTGTTGCAATCGATATGGAGAATCATACAGGTTGTCGCGAGTTACTTTATACCATCCCTTTCACTTCATCTTATCCCTTCATGACACACCTACTTTTTCTTGATGACCCACGTCACAACGCCCCACACGGTAAAATCTATCGACGGGTCGATCTCGATGGGCGGATACTTGCGGTTGCCTGATTTCAGAAACACCTTATTGCCCTTTTGCACGATGCGTTTCACGCAGAATTCTCCATCGACCATACAGATGGTGAGGTTGCGCTGCGAAGGATAAAGCGAACGATCCACAACCAGCAGGTCGCCTGAATCTACACCCTCTTCAATCATGGAGTCGCCCGCCACACGAACGATGAATGTCGTGGCTGGATGGTCTACCAGCACCTTGTTCAGGTCGATGGGCTGATTCATGTAGGCATCCTGCACAGGCGACGGGAAGCCGGCATGCACCTCTGCCGCTTCGACCATCGGGATGCCGATTGGAGAATTCATTTCTATGGGGAAGAATTCCAACGTCGGTTTCTTGTCCTTCTGTTTGTCCATAATCATGCTATCTGTAAATCGTGATGGAAGCATCCTGGCTGCCGCAATAGTCTACGACGAGCTGTCGGATAAACCGCGCATTGGCCAAGACCTGCTCTTCATTGCCGTCGTAGCCGTTGATGAGCACCAGCATATGGGTGGTAGCGAGGGTTATCTTCGTACGCTCATGGTCGCTGGTGGGCGTGCCTACCCCACCCTCTTCGTCGCGATAGACGGGCAACCCCTCAATATTAATTACTCCTCGCCCGATACCCTCATAGGGTTCATCTTTCCGGCCGACGCCCAATGTGAGTGTGTCGCCTACGAATTTGTCGGCATCGAAACCTCCTATGCTGTAGCCGAAACGGATACTCGCCAGGTTGATGAGATCCACCAAAGTGTCAATCTGGTAGAGTTCCTTTCCCTGAAGGATGCGGCGAATCAATGCCTCAGCAGCAGGCCGATAGCGCGAAGGGTCTTTGCCACAGGCCTTGTAGACACGCCGTGTGGCTGCTATGCCCGACATCTGTTTCAGGCTCTCTGTGGTCAAAGTCTGCTTGTAGTGTTCGCCCAGCGCGCTTATCTCCTTCCACAATTCAGCACAATATGGCGTATTGGTGACGTTGGCCTCAACAGCTGCCCCCACGAATCCCGGGCAAACGTTCTCTATTTCTTTTGATACGATGACTTTCATAAAGCTTGTTATTTTATAAGCTCCAAAAACTCCTCTTCGCTGACGATGGGTATGCCCAACTTCTCTGCCTTTTGAAGTTTCGAAGGACCCATGTTGTCGCCAGCCAGGATGAACGAGGTCTTACCGCTGATGCTCCCCACGTTCTTGCCGCCGTGCTGCTCAATCAGCGACTTGTATTCGTCGCGGCTATGATGGGCAAAGACCCCGCTGATCACGATGCTCTTGCCCGCCAGCTTGTCGGAAGCAGCAGCCAACTGATCGGCAGCCAGCGCCATCTGCACCCCATACGAGCGCAACCGCTCCACGATGTCGCGATTCTTCTCGTTGAGGAAGAAACTCACGATGCTCTTGGCCATCACCTCACCGATGCCTTCCACCTCCTGCAAGTCCTGTAACGAAGCGGCCATCAATGCATCCATCGTCTTGAAATGGCGCGCCAAAAGCTTAGCCGAGGTTTCGCCGACAAAGCGGATTCCCAGGGCGAAGACCACACGCTCGAATGGTACTTGCGTGCTGGCTTTGATGCCATTGACGATGCGCAGGGCAGATTTTTCGCGCGACCCATCACCGTTGATTTGTTGCACATCAATCTTATACAGGTCAGCCACATCGCGTATAAGTCCCTGACGATAGTAGTCGTCGACGGTCTCCGGCCCCAACGAGTCGATGTTCATCGCCTTGCGTGAGATGAAATGCTCGATGCGCCCTTTAATCTGAGGCGGACACCCGGCATCGTTCGGGCAATAGTGCACGGCCTCGCCTTCGTAGCGCACCAGCTTCGTACCACATTCAGGACAGTGGGTGATGAACTGCACGGGCTGTGCGATGATAGGACGTTGGTCGAGGTCTACACCCACAATCTTTGGGATGATCTCACCCCCCTTCTCCACATAGACATAGTCACCGATATGCAGGTCGAACGAGCGGATGAAGTCCTCGTTGTTGAGCGTGGCGCGCCTGACGGTGGTGCCTGCCAATTGCACGGGTTCCATATTGGCCACAGGGGTGACGGCTCCCGTTCGTCCCACTTGGTAGGTCACCTCGTTGAGACGTGTGCAGGCACGCTCTGCCTTAAACTTATAGGCGATGGCCCAACGTGGACTCTTGGCCGTGCTTCCCAAAGCACGTTGCTGGCGTAGGGAATTCACTTTCAGCACGATGCCATCGGTGGCCACAGGCAGATGCTTCCGCTCTGTGTCCCAATAGTGGATGAAATCCATGATTTCCTCCAACGACCGCACCTTGCGCATGCCCTCGCTGATCTTGAATCCCCACTCGCGGGCTTTCTCCAAATTCTCGAAATGGCCATCAGCAGGCAATTCCTCGCCTAACAGATAATAGAGATAGGCATCGAGTTTCCGCGAAGCCACCAACTCCGATTTCTGGCTTTTCAGTGTGCCACTGGCGGCATTGCGCGGGTTGGCGAAGAGCGGCTCTTCAGCAGCTTCGCGCTCGGCATTCAGTTGCTCGAACACTTTCCAAGGCATCAGTATTTCGCCCCGAATCTCAAAGCTGCGCGGAGCCTCATCGGCGACAATCAGCGGGATACTGCGGATGGTGCGCACATTGGCGGTCACATCATCTCCATGCACGCCGTCGCCACGGGTCACCGCCCGCACCAACCGTCCCTCCTCATAGACCAGCGAGATACTTAGGCCATCGTATTTCAGCTCGCAACACACCTCAAACGACTCGCCTGCCAAACCCTTCTCTACACTTCGGTACCACTCGCCAACCTCCTGTTCGTTGTAGGTATTCGACAACGACAACATCGGGTAGCGGTGGGCCACTTGCTGGAACTCCTGATTCAGGTCTGACCCAACGCGCTGAGTAGGCGAATTGGCATCGTAAAGCTCTGGATGTTTATCCTCCAATGCCTGCAATTCTTTCATCAGCATGTCGAATTCCTGATCGCTGATGGTAGGTTGGTTCAACACGTAATATCGGTGGTTGTGCTCATGAAGCTCCTGCCGCAAGTTCGCTATTCTCTGTTTTTCATCCATATTTCGCGTTTCCTTTCACGGTCTTTGTTTTCTTCCGTGCAAATTTACACATAATTCACGAACCACACAAGAAAAAGCGCAAAAAAACTCCCACACCCATACCTATATAATAATGTACGCGTGTTAGTTATACGCACTCGTCGCTGATATTGTCATCTAAAACAAGAAGAAAAGAGAATCGTTTTTTGCACAAAACCCTTATTCATGTGCAAAACTTTCTTAAAAATATAGCCATTCTATCGGAATCTGAATGAAAAACAGTAACTTTGCGCAAAAAACAGAGAGATACCATGGAATTAATTAAAGATTTTAGCGAGTTAGTGGAGCAGCTGAAAGCCCGTGGATGCTGCCGCGTTGTCGCCGTAGAAGCTCACGACGAGCACTCGCAAGAGGCTATCAACCGGGCAGAGAAAGAAGGCTGGGCAAAAATCACCAACCTCCATTTGTCAACTATTGAAGAGTCGGCAGCCGAGGCTGTGCGCATGATTCGACGCGGCGAGGCCGATGTCATCATGAAAGGTATTATCAACACCGACGTGTTGCTGAAGGCCATCATCAACAAGGAGAACAAGGCCGAGGGGCTGATTCCGCCGGGCAACATCCTGACGCACATCAGCGCATTCGACATCCCCACCTACCACAAACTCCTGTTCATGATGGATCCCGCCGTCATCCCCTTCCCCACGCTTGAGCAGCGCATCGCCATGATCAAGTACGCCATCCGCGTGTGCAACGTCTTTGGTGTGGAGCAGCCACGCATCGCTCTCGTGCATTGCACGGAGAAGGTGTCGCCCAAGTTCCCCATCACGCTCGACTACGAGAAACTCATCGAGATGTGCAAAAACGGCGAATTCGGCAACGCCATCGTCGACGGTCCCACCGACCTGAAATGTGCCGTCTGTAAGGAATCGGCCGATATCAAGGGCATCAAGAGTCCGTTGGAAGGCAACAGCGACGTAGTCATCATGCCCGACATCGAGGCCGGCAACGTGCTCTACAAGGCACTCACCGCCTTCACCGACGCCCACCTGGCCGTAGGATTGCAAGGAGCAGCCTGCCCCATCAGCATCACCTCACGTAGCGACTCGGCACTCACCAAGTACCATTCGCTGGCTATGGCCTGCCTGCAAGCATAAGCTACAACAGACAACAAACAATAACCCATAAAACAATAAACCACAAGCATTTGCATTGTCTTGAATATCAAGCAACGATCAAAACCTATGAGAATACTAGCAATTAACCCAGGAATGCTGTCTCTGAAGATTGGTATCTTCGAAGACGAGAAGTTGGTGACCCATTCCACCATCAACCATCCTTACGACGAGCTTTGCAAGTATCCGAACATCATGGATGAGTTCGACTACCGCAAGGAAGCTTTGTTGAAAGAACTTGAGAAAATGGGCGTCAGTTTGGATTTCGACGTCGTAGTTGGTCGTGGCGGTCTTGTCAAGCCTATGGAAGGCGGCGTCTACGAGCTGAACGACAAAGTAATCGAGGACACACGCCACCCGCGCATCAACCACGCCTGCAACCTCGGCCCGCTATTGGCCAACAGCCTCGCTAAGGAGATTGGCTGCCGAGCCTTCACCGTTGACCCTGGTGTGGTGGACGAGCTCGACGACATCGCACGCGTCACAGGTATGCCCGAACTGCCCCACCAGACCATTTGGCACGCCCTGAACCAGCGAGAGATTGCCAAGCGCTACTGCCGCGAGAATGGTCTGAAATACAACGAACAGACGCTCATCGTCTGCCACATGGGAAGCGGCATCTCCTTCGCTCTCCATCACAAGGGACGCGCCATCGAGTGCAGCGACGCCCTCAGCGGCGACGGACCCTTCAGCCCCTCACGCGCCGGACAGTTGCCCAGCTCGCAACTGGTGAAGCTCTGCTATAGCGGAAAGTACACCCTCGACGAGATGCTGCGCAAGATGAACGGCCACAGCGGACTCGTTGCCTACCTTGGCACAAGCGACCTGATGGAAGTGGAGCGCCGCATCGACAATGGCGACAAGGAGGCTGAGTTCTACCTGCGCGCCATGTGCTACCAGACTGCCCGCTACCTGGGCTCGTTGGCTCCTGTGGTGAACGGAAAGGTAGACGCTGTGCTGCTCACGGGTGCCCTCTGCCGTTGCCCGTACGTCCGCGACTGGGTGAAGGAGCGCATCGAGTATCTCGCTCCCGTACACATCTATCCGGGTGAAGACGAACTGACAGCTCTTGCCAACAACGCCTACCGTGCGCTCATTGGCGAAGAGGAAATCAAGGAATACAAATAATTGTTCCCATAACATATAGTTTAGAGAAGCCCCCTCAGTGATGAGCGGGCTTCTTGATTTTAATAATAGGTTCGGAGTCCATCAATGGGACTCTTCAGAATACGGAGAACCTCATAGCCATGAGCATCGGCAACGTGTCGGAAACAGGGCTCGTAGGCGCAGGCGATGCTACCTACGGCACAGACGGGCAAGTCTTTTCGCCCATACTTATCCACGTTTTTCCCAAAGAAATCGTCGAAATTCTCCACCACAATCTGCTCCACTGCCGGCTCATCGAGGTGTGCATGAATGAAGGGCGAGAGCGATGCCAAAAAACGGTTGGGCATCGGTTCGCGGTAGACGTGACGGATGATGTCGCCATAGGTCAGGTTCATTTCCTCGTAGAAACCATCGAGCAAGGCTTTCGGCAAACGGCCTTTGAGCAGGGCGTTCAGGAATCTGCGCCCCAAGACTGCCCCACTCCCCTCGTCGCCAAGGATGAATCCCAGGGGCGGGACATTCTCCACGATGCGCTCGCCGTCGTACAGGCAGGAGTTGGAACCCGTCCCAAGGATGCAGGCGATGCCCTCCTCATGGCCGCAAACCGCACGCGCTGCTCCCAGAAGGTCGCTCTCGGCTTCCACCTTTCCGGCTTGGGGAAAGGCTTCTCGCAACAATTGTGCCAAGCGTTCACGATGCTCTCCTATACATCCGGCACCATAGAAATGGATTTCCTGAACATCGGAAGACGGCAACCCCTCCACTACCTGACGAAGAACGCCGGCTACTTGCCCGGACGTTTGCAATATGGGATTGATGCCCTCCGTATGCAGAAAGCACTCGTTTTGGCCGTCAATGAGCAGCCAGTCGGTCTTAGTACTGCCGCTGTCGGCAATAAGCGTCTTACCTTTGGGATGATTGAATGGATTCATAGGCATAAGATTCTCATTATCGGATGATGATTTTCTTTCTGAAGGGAGCAACCTGATTGGCGGTCTTAACCTCCACGATGTAGATACCAGATGGGGTGGAGAAATCAACACAAACATGGTCGGCTGACGCGTGGGAAGCAACAGAGACAGGCAACATTGCCAAACGCCCGGCGGCATCATAGACATAAACGGCAGCTATGGGAACGCTGGATTCCACTTCAAGCCGACCATCCACAACACGGACAACAGGTTGTACCACATCCCGCCCGATAGTCACCGGCAACTCCACCAAGCCCCATTGGCCATAGAGCCAATCCACTTTTCTATGGAGCTTGTCCATAAACTGTCGGCTTCGCTCCTGCTCATCAGCATTGCCATAGTTAGGCCAACGGGCGGCATCACAGGCAGCCGCGTAGGCAATCCTCGTGGAATAGTCATCAGCATAATCATCCAACGTAGGATAACTGAAACGGTAGAACGCGGTCCAAACCTGCTTCACATATTCTTGGAAACGGGGAAAGCGAGCGATTTCGTCGATGAGGTGCGTGCCAAATTGCGGGTCCTCATAGATGAACTTATCCGTTCCGCGTTGCAAGGCATTACCAAAATCCCACACAGGACCGAATGTCCACTTCTCGTTCTCCCCTTGATTCTTGTAGATGAAACAGCTGCCGTGAAAAGATTCCTGATTGTCCATCACCTCTTGCACCACATAGAAACGCGCCAATTGGTCCATATCGACCATCTCTTCCCACTCCGCATCTCTTTTGTCCGTGGCGTAAACGCGCCGAACCACCTCTTCCCATTGCTCCTTGAGATAGATTTGTTGGATGGCTGAAAGTGATTCGGGCGAGTGATAAGTGAGTTTCAAAGTGCGTGAAGACGTTTCTTGAACCTGTATCTGGCACGGGTCGTTGTAGTTGTCTATTTCCACAAGCCATCCGCCAGTTATCCGATTGGGGTCGGTCTCATCATCGTTTTGCGGCACAATGTTCACGCGATCCTTGTCGATTCGAATAGTCTCCGTAAGGAAATAAAGCCCGATGTAGTCACCGTTAAGCACCAGTTCTACAGGCTGTTGTTCGGGAGTCCACTTCATTTTCAGACAACGGCTCAGCTCCAGGCCTATGGTGTTGCGCATGAATCCCACCCGGTCGTCAGCGTGGGCTAATAGGGCGAAGTTCTTGCTTTTCGTCATTCCCAACAACTCTTTGCTTTCCTCCAGCTTGATGCGGTAGGGTTTCTTGTCGAAATCCGACCACGTATAGTTTCCCCTTCCGCGTATTCTCAGGGGCAACGGGGCTTCTTTCGAGCCAATCGAATTGTATCCGGACAGGCCGAAAGCATCGATATAGTAGGTGGCATTGATATAGGTTTCCTTCGATGTGATGGCCTTCTGTCCCTCCGTCTGGATATACATCACGGGCAAAGTGCCTGACGGTTGCGGCCTGCTGACCATCGGTTGCCAGGAACCCTGCGCCCAGTTGTCGCCCGATTCAGGCACAAAGGTATAGCCAGGAGTCATGGTCTTATCGGTCGTTGCCGTGCGGAACTCATTCAATGACTTCGAAATATACTCTTTCACGTTGGGAAACGTGTCGTCGATACGCCCGTCGGGCAACGAGGTTTCGGCAAACGTGTAGCGACACATGCCCATCGCCGGCTGTTCCATCACCAACGTCCAAAGGTCGTTTTCGCCTTCTGTGAGGCTCACGACATAGGTCTCTGGCTGGTCGTATTGTCCATAGACAAACTTCACGCAACTGTAATGGGTACGCGAGTTGTCGAAGTAATACGTGCCAGCCGGTATGTCGAGTGCCGACATCGTCAGCGAAACGAGCAAGATGCTCAGCAAGAGGAACAGTCTCTTCATGGGCGTCTGGGTGTTGACAGTTAGTCGTTTGTAAATGGAACAGCCTGCACATTGTCGATTCTGACAATGCTTGTCTTTGCGGCAGGAACGTCGCAATTGGGCAGCGGCTCACACTTGTCCTGATTGGGGGTATTGCGGTCGGGCAGGTTCCGATAGGGGCCTGTGCGGAAACTCAGACGCTCTACGGCTTTCACGGCGTGATAGTTCGCAAAGTCAGTTTCCTTCCAACGGGTGCTTCCTCCTGCCGAAGTGGTCACAGCGAAACTAACGTTCTGCCAACTCCTCAATTGGTATTGCCCCACGGGAGTGTTCGTTCCCTGCAAGCGTATCTGTCCCTTTTCGAACACTAATGACACTGCCCGCTCGCCGTGACGGTCGGTAACGTCCACCTCGAAGGGGTCCCCACCCTCTGCTTCTATCATCACATCGAACGAGATACGCACCCTTTGCGATTCCTCGAAAACTCGAATGGCACGTGCATAATCGTAATAGTCTGAGTCTGTTAAGCACAATTGGTGCTGAGGGTTCACAAAGACGTTGCACCAACGGGGGCGATAGATGTTCCAATTCTCTATCGTTCCGAATGGCTCAATGCCCTCGAAATCGTCGCTGATCGTACCTTCCCACGTGGTGCGGATAGGCAGCGGCACACGGCTCACCCAGATATCCTCTTTGTTCACGCTGTAGGTCAGCCACATGTTCTGTCCAGGAGGCTGTTGCTCGCCCTCTGTAATACCACGAACATAGCAGGGACCGAAGTCCTTGTTCTCGCCAAAGAATCGACGGGGAGGCACCTCCCCATGCACCACGCCCATGTTGTCAAAGCGAATGCCATCGTCGCTGGTGATGGCGATGAGCGGATAGCGGTAGGGTTGTGTCTCTATGGGATTGTAGCACATCGCATAGCGCCCGTCCTGGGTTCGCTGCCCCCAATTCTTTCCTCCCGCCATGATGAGCGATGGGATGCGAACAGGAGCCGACCAGGTCTCTCCCTCGTCGGCCGACAAAGCGGCAAACGACCATTTCCAAAGCGCCACCACCTGACCATCCTTGCGGTGGAAATACGAGGTGGCCTGCACGCGGTTGATGGAGTCTTTCAAGTGGTAGAAACCGTCCAGACCTCTATCTTCGTCTATCCATTGCAGCGTCTTCAACTTGTCGTTCAGGAGACTCTGGCAGGCCTCACGGAAGCCTTTGTCCTTCGATTGGGTGTAGAAAGGATAGGCGGTGTTCCCCTCATTCCAATGGGCATGCGACGTATAGCGCACGAAGTAGATGGGACCCAGCGTTCCATCCTTATGGATTTCGCGCACCACACGCCCGATGCCGCCTTCCTTGAAGGGGTCGTAGCTGTGGCCGTAGAAGGCAACGGTGAGCAGCCTTCCGTTGGGGGCGGTGTAGAATCCCATGCGCTGGTGCATGATGTAGCCGTAGTATGGCTTTTGCGGCGAAATGCCTTCAGGCGGCGTGTACACGGGAAAGGCCACCTTCGGCTTCTCCCAGGTGCGCCCGTCGACTGACGTCGTGAGGAGCGTATGACCAGGCGGCTGGTGCTCGTCTGAGGGGTTGCTCAAGTACTGCAGGTAGAAACGACCGTTCCAATACGTGATGTTTGGCGCGTGGTTGTAGGTCCAGCCGAAGTCCTCCGACAGCTCAGGATGCGTGCGGTTGGCACGCAACACCTGAATGTTCTCCACTCCGATGGCATACGGCAGACCGCCATCGTGCAAACGCGGATTGCAGATTTCACCGCCCACATAGGCCACAGGCTCAGCCGCTGTGCCGGTCTGCGCCTGCAGATAGTCGCTCAACGCACAGAAAGCGACTACCAGCAAAAGGATTCTTTTCATTTTCTTCAAGTTCTTATCAACAGCTTTTTCAATTTACGCTTATTGCATATTATTTCTTGTTTTTGCCTACAAACTTACGCATTTTTTTTGAATTAAGCCCAGTTTCAGAAAAAAATATAGCGATTTTTTTCACCATATCCTTGGCACGATCATAGATTCATTGCACTTGGATTGAGTAGACATGGTGGATACAAGAGCCCTCGAGAACGACAATGCATAGAATAATCTTGCAAAAACTAACACGTAGGAAAATGATAAAGACCAATAATACTCACTTAAATTCATTGAATATGAGAACAACAATTACCCAAAAGATGATGCTCTTGGCAATCATGATGGTTGCCGGAGCAGGGAATCTGTTGGCCGACGTAGGCAATGCGTTCGCTATAATGGCAAAGGAAGGCGTGATGATGACCTTCATGATTAACGATGAAACCTGAAAACGTGTAGTGTGGGAAACGAGTCAGAACCTTGCATCGACATGAACGCCACCGGAACCATTACAATTCCAGAACAAGCAATGGGCTACACGGTGAACAAGATTTCCAACAATGCGTTCAGCAGATGCTCGATAACCTTTTTAAAGGGGAGGGGGTTGGGGTGGGGTAATCTTCAGGGGCAAAAGGTATATAATTACTTACTTTATTGAGCTCCTGAGAAAATAAATCCTCTCTTTTATGCGCTCTTATTCATTTTTTTCGTACCTTTGTGCCCATGAAAGCATTCTATCACTTCTTCGGCTGGTGCTTGCTAGTGGGCATCCTCCTGTCAAAGCCAACCGCAGCGCTGTCCAAGCCCGCTCCCCAGGGGGAAAAGACAGTGGCGATGTCCGATGACTACAGCCACCACATCGACTCCGTCATCGATGTCAGTCTCATCACTTGTCAACCTTCGGCCAACGAGATTTACAGTCTCTATGGGCATACTGCCATTCGCTTCGTAAACCGCGAGATGGGCATCGACGTCGCAGCCAACTGGGGCATCTTCTCCATCAACCAGCGGGGGTTCCTCTGGCGATTCCTCATGGGAACGGCGCTCTATACCATGGAGCTACAGCCCTACGACGCGTTTTGCCGGCTGTACGCCAACGAGCGGCGGGGCATCATCGAGCAGCACCTCAATCTTACGCCGCAAGAGAAGCTCATGTTCGCCGAAGCGCTACAGGAGAACAACCTGCCCTTCAATCGCGATTATCCCTACGACTTCCTCTTCGACAACTGCTCCACGCGGGCACGAAATATCTTATTAAAGTGCATCAACGGGCAGGTCCACTACAACGACGGCTCAGCCGACTCCACCCATCGGCAACAACACAACATGTCATTCCGCCAACTCATTCATCTCTACACCGATGCCCATCCCTGGGCAAAGTTTGGAAACGACATGCTCATGGGGGTCAACGCCGATCGCAAAGCCTCTCCCCAGCAGGCTCAATTCCTCCCAGAGCTGCTCATGAAGGATTTCAATCGTGCCAAGGTCGCGGACAACGGGCATGCGAAAAGACCTTTGGTGAAACAGACGACTGTGGTCGTTCCTTACTTCCACCCGATAACGGAAGATCGTTTCCCCTTGCGACCTCGCCACTGCTTCCTCATACTGCTCACCTTCACCATCGCCATCACGCTTGTCGAAATTCTCACCCGGAAGCACTTCTGGCTCTACGATGCCTTGCTCATGCTGGCATGCAGCCTCGGCGGCATGCTGCTGTTCGTCATGGTTTTCTCCAAACATCCCACGGTGAGCCTCAACCTTCAGCTGCTGCTGTTCAATCCCCTGCCCTTGTTCTTCATCTGGAGGATGATTCGCCGCAGCCGTTCCCACCGACGCGACCGGCAGTACGCTTTCTGGATCATCCTCATCTGCCTCTTCTTCGTCGGAAACCTCTTCCAACACTATGCTGAGGGCATGAACCTCGTCGCAGCCTCCCTCCTTCTGAGGAATGTCAGGCTTCGCTATGCTCACTCCTCCCGCCTCGCGCCTCCCGACACGCTCCACGCACATTCTCATTAAAACCGAATCATACGAATCAAAAAAACGGACTTCTGTGGGCTTATGAACAAGACACTGCTTTCCATCGCTCTATTGAGCCTCACCGCCATCGTTTCCTTTTCCAAACCCCGCCTCGTCGTAGTCGTCACCATCGACCAGCTGACCTCGCGAAACATTGAGGCACACTCGCCATACTTCGGAACAGACGGTTTCCGAAAACTCATGCAGCAAGGCACCGTCTACACAAACCTTACCTACCCCCACGTGCCCATCGACCGCTCTAATGCCATCGCCACGCTCATGACCGGTACCTCTCCCTACTATCATGGCATCATCGGCAACCGATGGCTCAACCCCACCACGGCGCAACCAATGGCATGCACCGACGATCCAGACCACAACGGCGTCTCCACCATCGACAAGGCATCGCCACGGCACATACTCACGTCTACCATCACCGACGAACTCAAGGCGGCAACCCTCGGACAAGCGCTGGTCTATGCCATTGCCCAGCGGCGCGATGCCGCCATACTCCTCGCTGGACATGCCGCCGACGCAGCTTTCTGGAAAGATTCATACACGGGTAGTTGGTGTTCATCCACCTACTACATAAAAAGCGCACCGGAATGGCTCACGGCTTTCAACACCTCTCCAGAACGCAGGAAAAAGAAGAAAACTGAGTTCGAAGAGCTCACCGAGCTAACCAATCTGGCCAAGCTGTGCATTGAAAAGACGGGAATGGGAAACGACGACACTCCTGACATCCTCAACATCTGTCTGGACGCCTCTGCCACGCCTGACAAGAAAAAGAAACTAACCTGGCAGGAACTCCAGGCCATAACCTATATCAATCTAGACCGACAACTGGCCGACCTAATCGCCACCATCCAGCATCAGGTGGGAGCCCAAAACGTGGCTTTCTTCATCACAGGCACGGGCTACTGCGTCGAACCCACCGACCACCTCGCCCGCTACCGCATCCCCACAGGCACAGTCTATATCAATCGCGTCGCCAATCTGCTAAACCTCTACCTGGGCGCCCTTTACGGCAGCGACCGATATGTCGACGGATGTAGTCACAATCAGATCTATCTGAACGCTAAAGATATCGAGCAGAAGAGGTTAAGACTAAACGAGATTCTCAGTCTCTCTCAGTCCTTCCTCCTTCAATGCGAAGGCATCCGCAACGCCTACACCTTGGAGAGCCTGCAGACCTCGCAGGGGAAAGGTACTGAGGCGATCCTTCGAGGCATGAACGTCACCGTCGGAGGACACATCGCACTCGATATCGCACCAGGCTGGAAACTGGTCAACGAAGACTCGCAGGAGGAATACTACGTCGATGCACGCAGCCTCGAATCACCACTCATCGTCTACCTGCCAGGACAAGAAGGAAAACTGATCACCGATCCTGTCTCTGCCGACCGACTCGCCGCCACACTCGCCGCCATGCTCCACATAAAGGCACCCAACGCATGCGCAGCGTTGCCCCTCTTCTAAAAACGAACACCTTCTCACATCGTCCACCCATGGGAAACATACTCTCTCTCCTTTGTGGGGTACTCATGACCTTCGTCGAACTCAACTGCGAGAACCTCTTCGACTGCCAACACGACTCCCTCAAGCAGGACGAAGAGTGGCTCGATCCGTCCTTGCGACATTGGAACGAATATCGATACTGGAACAAACTCAACCACATCGCACAAGAAATCATCGCCTGTGGTGAATACCCTGAAAACAACTGGCAATTGCCCGATCTCGTGGCACTGGTGGAAGTGGAAAACGACACCGTCATGCACGACCTCACCAAACGATCGCTCCTCAGAAATGCCAACTACGAATATGTGATCACCGACAGCCCTGACCTTCGTGGCATCGATGTGGCGCTACTCTACAATCCCTTCAGTTTCAAGCTCCTAAGCCACGAATCACTGCGCGTGGACCCACTGCCCGGAATGCGCCCCACGCGCGACATCCTCTATGCCAAGGGAGAGGTCATCACGGGCGACACCCTGCATGTCTTCGTAGTGCATGCCCCCAGTCGGTTTGGCGGAGAACGAGCCACACGACCCAACCGTAGGATTGTGGTCGAGCGACTGAGCACTGCCGTAGACTCCATCCTGGCCCGCAATCCTCAGGCAGAGATTATCGTGGCAGGTGACTTCAACGACGGTTGGAAAGCCCCAGCCCTGAAACACCTGTACGACCACGGATTGGTGAACGTATCGAAAAAATCAAAAGGCACTCACGGGGCTCGCGGCACTTACAAATACAAAGGGCGATGGGAAAGCATCGACCATGTGCTGATGAGCAAGCCGATGGCAGTCCACATCAAAGGCTGCCGAGTCTACGATGCCGACTTCCTCTTGGAACCAGACACGAAAAGCGGCGGAGTACAACCCCGCCGCAATTACATTGGCTACCGGTATAACGATGGCTACAGCGACCATCTACCACTTGTGGCCCGATTCGAACTGTGACTCACACTGGTTTATTTTACGACGGACTGCGTGGAACCGTTGTTGAACAACAATGTGGTATGTGGTATTAAGGTTTTACAACCTTCCTGGTTTGTCCGTTTTTCTTCACGACGACGATGCCCTTCTGGGTGAAATCCGTGCCCTGAAGTCGCATGCCATTGAGTCCATACACAGTCTCTAAACCATCTGATTCGCTTGGCATTCCTTCAATGCCAGTATCCTCAGCGAAGGGCATGAAGATGACCTCGCCCAGCGATGCATCGTCGTTCTTGTGGAAGATGCAATCCTCAATGGCCTCTTGAGTCTGCTCAGCGGCAGTCTTCCAGACGTTGCCCTGTGCATAAACGGTATTGGTGGAGTTGTTGTAAAGGTCGTACACATTGCCGTCGAAACCGTTGTTCAGGAACGTATTCAGCCCAGGATTGTAGTCGTCTGCAGCAGTGTCTTCGGTCTTACCGATATTGACATCTTTGCCGCCCACAACGGTGATTCCCCAGAGGTTACCCTCTATCCAGTTGCCCGTAATCACTGTGTTTTGCGAATAATACGGGTCGTAGATGTTGATGCCGCTGCCGCCGTTCATCGGGTTCACCTCGTTGTTGTTGTCCTTGATGGTGTTGTTTCGTACGATGGCATTCTGCGTCACATAGAGTGCTACGCCGTAGCGGTTGTCGTAGATATTGTTATCCTCGATGAGCGTATTGATGTCACCCTTGATTCCTACCATGTTGGCCACGACGAGTCCACCTACCATCGTATGCTCCGGGTCGCCCTGAATCTCGCAACCACGAATGGTTACTTGCTCGCCGACGGTGAGGTTGAGCTGCGGATAGTTGGCGTTCGATGTGCCATTCTTGATGAACTGACAGTCCTCGACCGTCAGATTGACGGGAATATTAGCACCGCTACCGATAGCTGAGCGGTCACATCCTTCGAAAGTACAGCGAGATACGGTGCAAGTGGAATTAGCCGTTCCGAAGGCCACGGCATAGGAAGCCGACTTGGCGTTATGGTAACGGAACTCGCAATCCATAATCGTCACGTTCTGCTCGCCGTAGAAGCGAAGGCCAACATATTCAAAAACCATCGACGACATCAGGATTTCGCCTGGCGAATAGACTACAATGCCGTAGGGCTGATCGGTGTCGGCATCGCGAGTTACTACCGTCTTAACCGCCATACTCGACATACCGGGTTCAGCGAAGTTTGCTTCACCTTCGATTGTGATGCGTGCATCATCGCCCATTCGGAGCATGACATTGGAATCCATCACAAACTTATCGCCCTCGCTAATGGTCAGTACGCCGTGGAAAACATAGGGGGTTAAAGGGGAAAAAGCTGCAGGGTCTACATCTTTTTCAATTCCATACGTTCCGGCTTCAGCCAGTTTATCGAGCGTCCATGTAGTGCCGTCACCCGGTGTTTTATACTCTTGAGCCTCTGCGGAAACGATTGTTCCGAGGGCAACCATCAATGTAAGTAGAATCTTCTTCATTTTCTTTTCTGTTAATTATTAGTCATTTATTTGTATCTTCCAATCCAAATGATTACTTTTGCAGCATGAAAAGAATCTTTTTCTGCCTCATCCTGCTTGCGACATACGGGCATTTCGTTCAGGCACAACAGCCTGACACGCTTACGTCGTACCGTCAGCTGCGCTCGTGCGACCTGCTCTTCTGCATCAATCCCGAAGGCAACGCCATCACCGACGTGACGCACGGAGCCGACGGTATGCAAATAGACCATGTGGGCATCTACCACAAGGGGAAGGTCATCGAGGCCGTTCCTCATCGGGGAGTATGCCTGACGCCCATCGACTCGTTCATGAAGCGCAACCAATACCTTATTATAATAGGCCGCGTTGTCACTCCCTTCAGCAAGCGGAAGACCATCCGCCAAGCCAAGCGATGCATCGGTCTGCCCTACGACTCGCTCTACATGCCCGACCTCAGAGCCGTCTACTGCAGCGAACTGGTGCAGCAATGCTACGTCGACAAGCATGGGCAACAGGTTTTCGAGCCCATCGGCATGACCTTCCGCGACAGCACAGGCGAGATTTCCGACTACTGGACCGACTTCTACCGCCGGTTCGGCATGCAGGTTCCTGAAGGCTTGGAGGGTTCCAATCCTGGCGAGTTGTCGCGTCGGCATTGCATAAAACTCCTCTTCAGAACCTTCTGATCTCATCTCGCACCACCGAACCTACGCACCTCCGCACCTACGACTCTTCATACTCCGTAGGGTCGCTGATGCCTGCTTCGGCAAGTGCTTCGCGCCTTTCGACACATGTGCCGCAGCGTCCGCAATGGTGCTCGCCGCCCTTGTAGCAGCTCCACGTCTCGGCATAATCCAATCCCAACGCCTTTCCCCTACGGGCGATGTCGGCCTTCGTGATATTGGTGTAAGGCACGAGCAGCTCGATACCTGGATAGGTTCCGGTCTTCGTTGCCTGGCTCATCGCCTCGACAAACTGCGGCGTACAGTCGGGATAGATGCTGTGGTCGCCCGAGTGGTTGGCCATCATCACGTATTTCAGGCCCCGACTCTCAGCAATTCCTGCTGCAATGGAGAGCATGATGCCATTGCGGAAGGGCACCACTGTCGACTTCATATTGTCGGCAGCATAGTGACCCTCTGGTATTTCCTCACCACCTTTCAGCAGCGAGCTCTTGAAATACTTCAGCATGAAGTCGAGGGGAATGACCAAATGCTCAATGCCCAACCGCTCGCAATGCAGTCGGGCAAAGGGAATCTCACGCGCATTGTGCTTACTGCCATAGTCGAAGGTGACTGCCAGCGAGATGCGAGCGCGCATGTCGTAGAGCAGCGTGATGCTGTCCATCCCGCCGCTCACAATGATAACTGAATCTTTCATTCCTATGGGGAGTAGGGCTTAGCGAGCTGCGATGCACTCGATTTCCACCAGAGCGCCCTTCGGCAGGTCCCTCACGGCAAAGGCCGAACGAGCAGGATAGGGCTGCGAGAAGAACTCGGCATAGACCTCGTTCATGGGGCCGAAGTTGGCAATGTCTGACAGAAGTACGGTGGTCTTCACCACATTCTTCAGGTCAAGGCCTGCCGACTGCAGGATGGCCTGAGCATTGAGCAGCGACTGACGGGTCTGCTCTTTGATGCCGCCCTCGGGGAATGCACCCGTAGCGGGGTCGATGGGTAACTGACCGGAAGCGAACACCATGCCGTTCGCCTCGATTGCCTGGCTATACGGACCGATAGCAGCAGGAGCTTTTTCTGTTGAAAGTGCTTTCATTGTTTTGATATGATTTTTAACGGACAAAGGGAATGCACAAGCACCATGCCAGCCTGCCACAATCCCCTTTCAGGGTGCAAAATTAGGAATTTAATCGGATAATTGCAAATAAGAACGCAAAAAAGTTTGCCAATCAACGAAAAAACATTACTTTTGCAACATGAAAAGGAGAATTAGTCTGAAAAGAACAATCATCACACTTGCATTTGCGCTGCTCACCACCATTGTCTATGCCGCAAAGGCAAACCCCATGCCGGCAACCATCGTCCAACCCGACGGCAAACTGCTGACCATCGTCCTGCACGGCGATGAGCATGCCCACTACGTCGCCACAACCGATGGAGTGCTACTCTACAGAGAGGGCAACAGCTATTTTGTCGCAAAGACCGACGACGATGGGGAGCTCTGCCCCACCCCCTTCCTGGCTCACAATGCCGGGCAGCGTACGGCAGACGAACTCACTGCCATCGGCAATCAACAGCGCGAACGTTTCCATCTGTCGCAACAGCGAAAAGCCATGCGCAGGGCAGAGACGCTTACCCCCTATGTGAGCAACTATTTTCCGCATGAAGGCACCCCCCACGCCGTGGTCATTCTCGCACAGTTCAGCGACTTGTCGTTCAAGCACGACTCACTGACCACGTATGAAATCTTCGAACAGTTGCTCAATGCCGAGGGGAAACCCACCCACACGGTAGAAACCTCGCTGAACGCCAACTACGGCAGCGTAAGAAAGTATTTCACAGACATGAGCTACGGAGCTTTTACGCCGCAATTCGACATCTACGGTCCCATCACGCTTCCTGGCACGATGAAGTCGTATGGAAAATCAGAGAACATCGCCCAGCTGATGAAAGATGCCTGCGGTGCCATCGATGAAAAGATTGACTTCACGCAATACGACTCAAACGGCGACGGGCAGGTTGACTTGGTCTATGTCATCTATGCTGGTCATGGGGAGTGCTACTCCAACAATTCTGAAGACTTCATCTGGCCGAAAGCGGGGTCGACATATGGTGTCAACTACGATGGCATAAACATCATCAGATATGGTGTACACTGCGAACTGGGAGGCGATGCCCGGACCTCGACGGATATCAATGGCATCGGACTCTTCTGCCATGAGTTTTCGCACACGCTGGGACTTCCCGACCTCTACACCAACGCCAAACCGGCTGACGACTTAGGCATGGAGGACTGGGACCTGATGGACGGTGGGGAATATCTGGGCAACAACATCGGTTGCTGGCCCTGCGAATACAGTCCGTGGGAACGCGAAGTGATGGGATGGAGCGAAATGCAAACCCTGACCGAAGCTGGCGACTATGAATTGTTGACGCTCGACCAAGACGGCGCTGTGGCCTATCGCATTCCGTTTGAAGGGAGCGAGCATGAGTATCTCTATCTGCACAACGTTCAACAACGGGGTTGGAACCAACGCATGCGCGGGCACGGCATGCTGGCCGTTCACGTGATGTACAACACCGACATCGTTTCTTCGGGCGACCACCCCAACAGCTCGCCCACCAGCTCGAAACGCGTCACCATCCACCCTGCCGACGGCTATCTCATGAGTTCATATACTGCCAAGGCACTCATCAATGAAGACGCTGAGAGAGAACCAGAAATCGTGGCACAGTATCTGGCAGAATACCGTTCAGACCCCTTTCCCGGAACGCTGAACGTGACGCAGCTTACCGACGAGAGCGAGTTTCCACCCGTGACATTCAACGACAACCTACCTTTGGGCAAACCCATTCTCGACATTGCCGAAAACAGGGGTGTCATCTCCTTCACCTTCCTCGAGAAAGTCATTCCCATGGGCATCAGCGACATCGAACCTGCGCTGCCCCATGCAGAACACTCGCCCGTCTATGACCTCCAAGGCAGACGAATGAAGGGTAGTCCTTCGAAAAAGGGCATATATATAATAGGTAACAAGAAATATTGCAAGCCATGACACGACTGTACACCTTCCTGGCAGCTTTGCTTCTTGCCATAAGCATCAAGGCAACGGTAAAAATGAACAGCACACCCGTTCAGGTCACCCAGCGCGACGGCACGCAACTGACCGTCATTGGCTATGGCGACGAGCACGACCACTATTTCACCACGACCGACGGCGTACTGCTCGTTCACCAAGGTAATGACTTCTACGTAGCCCAGGTGACCAAAGAAGGACGTCTGAAAGCCACGTCACAACTGGCGCATGAGAAGGCCATGAGAAGCGCCTTTGAGCAACAATTGGCTATGGCTCAGGACCACCAGCTTTTCGCTCAGTCGTTCACATCCGGGCAAAGGCGCTCGCCCCTCGTCCGTGACATCAACCCCACCTACCGGTTGTTTCCATGCAGCGGCAGTCCGAAGGCTTTGGTGTTGCTGGCGCAATTCCAGGACAAGCATTTCATCGACGACGATCCTGTTCCCGTGTTCGACCAATATTTCAATGCCGACAAGATAGACCAAAACCTGGGCAACGGCACGGCACGCCGAAATTACGGAGGCGTGAGGAAATACTATCATGACATGAGTTTCGGGCAGTTCAATCCGCAGTTTGACGTCTATGGCACTTTTACCCTTTCACAACCTATGGCCTACTATGGAGCCGACGTGAACATCGGAACAGAGGAAGAGCCCGATGTCAGGGTGGACTACAATTTCAAGCAGCGACTCATCCCCGAACTGTGCCAGCTTGCCGCGTCGCAGGGTGTGGACTTCAGCCAGTACGATGGCGATGGCGACGGTTACGTTGACCTGCTCTACATCCTCTATGCAGACTACGCACAAAGTTGGGCACGCAATTCTACCGACTGTCTTTGGCCAAAATCCGGCTTATATGAGTGTGGTCCCTACAACGGGTGCAAAGTGTGCCTCTACAGCATCAACAGCGAGCTGAATGCCTTTCCCGGAGCCTTCGACGGCGAGTTGCGCATCAATGGCATCGGACTGTCGTGCCATGAGTTTGGCCACTGTCTGGGGCTCCCCGACATTTATCCCACTGCCAATGCGGCAAGGCGGGCTTACAACCCAAGCATGGAATACTGGGACCTGATGGATGCCGGCGAATATGTGCAGAACGGCTACTATCCCACAGAGTTTACGGCGTGGGAACGCGAGGCGCTGGGATGGATGGAAATAGAGACACTCAACGAAAGCGGCCACTACACCCTGCCGCGCATCTCGGAAGAGTCGAGGAAGGCCTACCGTATACCCAACCCCGACGACCTGACGGGCAACGAATACATCCTGCTTCAGAACATTCAGGACACGCTTTGGAACCGCCGACAGTTGGGACACGGCATGTTGGTGATGCATGTGGACTTCGACAGTATTGCCTTCTCACTCGAAGGAGACCCTGAAAACAAAATTCCCGGCAACACGCTGAACAACACCATCGGCCATCCACGATTCACATTCATACCCGCCGACGGCGAATACATCAGCCAATATGCTGTGGACGATGTGAACATCACCACCGCACAACACCGGGCAAGTCATGGAGGTGACCCCTACCCTGGCACATCGGGTGTGACCGACATCTATGGTTTTAATATGTACACCGGAACCATGCATAAGCATATCCGCAATATCACAGAAACCGACAAGGGCATCATCGAGTTCGATTTCCTGGCCAATCCCGATCCGACGGGTATCCAAACAATGCCTTCCCATAACAGGAAAGGAAAGGCTTTCTCCCTCAGTGGCATCGCCATTGGCAATCAGACTTCCTGGAGAGGCGTACTTATCGTCCGCGATGGCGACACCTACCGCAAAATACTCTCCCGATAATCGACAACCATGAACTTCAAACTCACCTCCAAATACCAGCCTACCGGCGATCAGCCCGAGGCCATCAACGAACTGACGCAAGGCATCCTGCGCGGTGACAAAGCGCAAGTGTTGCTTGGTGTGACGGGCTCGGGAAAGACCTTCACCGTGGCCAATGTCATTGCCAACATCAACAAACCCACACTCATCCTCTCACACAACAAGACGCTGGCAGCACAGCTCTACGACGAGATGCGCGGATTCTTCCCTGAGAATGCGGTGGAATACTACGTCAGCTACTACGACTACTACCAGCCCGAAGCCTATCTGCCACAGACCGATACATACATCGAGAAGGACCTGGCCATCAACGACGAGATAGACCGCCTGAGGCTCTCAGCGGTGTCGGCATTGCTCTCAGGCAGGAAAGATGTGGTCATCGTGTCGTCAGTCTCCTGCATCTATGGCATGGGAGGTCCTACAGCCATGCAGGGCAGCGTCATCACCATCAAGAAAGGACAGACGCTGGCACGCAACCAGTTCCTGCGCCGGTTGGTGGACGCCCTCTACGTCAGGAACGACATCGACCTGCAACGCGGCAATTTCCGAGTGAAGGGCGACACCGTAGACGTGTTCATGGCCTACAGCGATCATGTACTGCGCATATCGTGGTGGGACGACGAAATCGATGCCATCGAGGAACTCGACGCCATCAGCTTCCACAAGATGGCTTCCTTTGAGGAATACCAAATTTACCCCGCCAACCTCTTCGTCACCTCCAAGGAACAGACCGAAGTGGCCATCCGCATGATGCAGGACGACCTGATGAAGCAGATAGACTTCTTCAACGACCTGGGCGAGACGTTCAAGGCGCAGCGCATCAAGGAACGCGTGGAGTACGACATCGAGATGATTCGCGAGCTGGGCCATTGCTCAGGCATCGAGAACTACTCGCGCTATTTCGACGGACGCGAGGCGGGACAGCGCCCCTACTGCCTGTTCGACTTCTTCCCAAAGGATTTCCTGCTCGTGGTGGACGAGAGCCACGTCAGCATTCCACAGATTAGCGCGATGTACGGCGGCGACCGTGCACGTAAGACCAACCTCGTGGAGTATGGGTTCCGACTGCCTGCCGCCTTCGACAACCGCCCGCTGAAGTTCGAGGAGTTCGAGCAGATGGTGCATCAAGTCATCTACGTTTCTGCCACACCTGCCGACTATGAACTCCGTCAGACGGAAGGTGTCATCGTGGAACAAGTAATCCGCCCCACCGGTCTGCTCGACCCAGAGATTGAAGTACGCCCCACAGAAAACCAAATAGACGACCTGACCGAAGAAATACTGCAGCGTGTGGAACGCGACGAG
>JAEEGF010712979.1_pt1 | contig 24550 bp, 19 predicted proteins | sample 9134171 | NCBI WGS metagenome assembly JAEEGF01 (sample SAMN16246542, study PRJNA631951) | gut metagenome | biome: gut microbiome; feature: rumen; material: AP-attached | host: Bos | place: Iran: Karaj | collected 2018-10
CAACGATCGCTGAGGCTAAGGATTATTACTTTGTCTTCACCACCGCCACAGGCACTTGGGCCGATGTCAACAGTCATCGTTATGGCCCGACCGAGGCTAACCAGGATGTCGTGCTTGGCGAGGAGACTGCTACTCAGCTTTCGACCAACGACCAGGCTGCTTACAAGCTGGCTGCCGAGGCTGGTGAGTACACCTTCACCTTCGACATGGCCAATCTCAAGTTCATGGTTAACAAGATTGGCACTCCGGGTGTGCCGGGTGATGCCAATGGTGACGGCCTGGTTGACATCTCGGATGTTAACTCGGTGATCAATCAAATGCTGGGTAAGGATGACGTGATTCCTGTTTGCGACATGAATGGTGACGGCGTCATCGATATTAGCGATGTGAATGCCGTGATCAACAAGATGCTGGGCAAGTAAGCCCTCGTCTCGAGCATGCTGTTGCAAGCAAGCTCATGAAACATTTCAGGCCACTCCATCTGGGGTGGCCTGAATTTGTATGATGCTATGGTTCAAATTACATGTGTCTTGAACCAAGGAATCTTGCCCACCAGCCAAATGATTAGCAGCGAGATGCTAAAAATCACGATGGTAAATACTGGAACGAAGTATAATGTCCCCCAACCAGTGGTGTCTAGTTTGAAGTGTTGCACTAGCAAATTCCTGATGAGCAGATGCACCAAGTAGATGCCAAAGGTGTAGCGCGAAATATTGGCAGCTATAGAGCGCTGACGGCTTGATGCATTCTTTGCATGGGCCTGAACAAACACAAAAACTGCAACCGATTCTATTAGGGTGAAGGGATTCAGATAGTCGTAGAAATAGTCCTTTGGGTGATGGATGTGGTGAGAGTAGAGATGTGTGCCGATGATAACACACAGCAGGCTCATCAGTGCTAGGACATAGACGATGTGTCGTGACTTGGCCGACAGGGGGTGGGTGTGTAGGTAATGCCCCAACACAAGATAGCCGCTGAAGCCTAGTGCCATTTTGATTTCAAGTGAGTTGAACAGGTGTTTGAAACTTGCCTGTAATCCAGTGTCAACATGGCCTAGCAGGGTCAGCAACATTGGTGCCAAGGATGCGGTCGCCAGGGCTAGAAGCAAAAAGTAGATAGTCCCGCGCGAGCGCGCTACAATAGCCCGCAGCAGAGGCATGACAACATACAACCCCACCAGCATCTTGAGATACCACAAGTGCATCGGCCCGGTGATGATGTGTTTCACAAGGCCACGCAGTGTTGTGGCTGGTGAAACTTGAAACGGCTCATAGACAAGCGACCAGAACACAAACGCTATCACGATGCGGGCGATGTACCGTAGATAGAGGCGGCGAATGCTGCATGTACCTTGAGGGTTGAGAAACAAGGCACCCGTAATCATCACGAAGATGGGTACACACCACCTGACCAGCGCATTATAAGCATTGAGGATGTCCCAATCAACCGACGGGAAAGTCTTGTACCAATAATATGAACACACATGCAGCCATATGACGGCGAAAGCAGCAAGAATGCGCAAAAAATCAAAGGCAGCGATTCGCTCTCTCTTCGCACCGGCCAGTGTCGCAGTGGTGGATTGGGGTGTCATGTGAGACAAGGATGTAAGCTATTGGATAGAGGCATCTGGATAGAGCCGGTCAAGCAAGTAAGGATAACCCGGGTCTCGGTTGGCACGTTGGATAAAATCGATGAAGAACGACTGGATGATGTAGCGCTTCTTGTAGTCGCGCATCTGCTCAAAGCGCCGCTGCAAGTCGGGATAGACACTCAATAACTCACTCAATTTCTTGTGGTCAATCTTGTCGACACGCTTGTTCTCAAAGTCAATCCAGAAAAAGTCGGCAGGGTTCTCCCATGGATCTTCGCTAAACAGCTCGGGGTCGCCCAGCAAGGCACCCAACAGTGCCATGCCACTGCTGGTGTGTGTGGGCACACACTGGATAAATGCCACCTTGGCGTTGAAGAATAGCGGAGCAAAGTCATCCATCTTTTTCACATCGCCTTTGTAGCCTTGGTCTTGTAGCAACTTGGTGTTTATTAGCCAGGTAGTGTCGCCCACAGCGACTGCAATGGTCTGTTCCTCGAGCATCTGGTTGGCGGCCTTGCTGCGCGTCTTGAACTCGATGTCATAGGGTGTCCAGACCTCAATCTCAGGATTGACGAGTAGGGTATCGGGCCACTGGTCCATGATGGCTTCCCATGAGTTATAAACCCACACCGAGTCGTGGCGGGCTTGGTACTCCTGCGCTGTAGCAACTAAGGTCGTAGCTACCAAACACAGTAGGGCGATATGGTGTCTGCGTGTCATAGGTGTTCAATAATTTTTTGCAAAGGTACAAAAAACAATGCAAACAGTGTGCCATTTCAAAAAAATGCCGTATCTTTGCACCGCTTATGCCCCTTTGAGGGGCTATTGTTGAACTAAATTAGATTATTTTGGACCCTGACCCGTTATCGTCCCTGTTGAATCTCATCTGCACCGCGGCGCCCGCCGCGCAGCAGGCTTCAATCACATTCCATGCTCCCACCCTAGGTTCGCTGGTAGCCATCATCGTGGCACTGGCGGGGCTTTTTTTGTCGGCCTTTAACTCGGGCAGCGAAATTGCGTTTTTCTCGCTCAAGCGCACCGATATCGACTCTATTGAGGAAGAGCATGTGCGTGAGCGCGTGGAGAACTTGCTGAAGAACCCTGAACGGCTGTTGGCAACCATCCTCATTGGTAACAACCTGGTCAACATCATGATTATCATCGTGCTCAATTATGCGATGAATCAGATGTTTGAGTTCGGCAGTCCCATAGCCGACTTCTTGGTGCAGACCGTTATCTTGACCTTCTTGATCCTGCTCTTTGGCGAGGTGATTCCCAAGCTGTACGCTACCAACAACAACGTGCGTTTTGCTGCCTTTGCATCTGCTCCGCTCAAGCTGGCGGTGAAGGTGTTCTCGCCCCTGGCACGCCTCATGGTCAAGAGCACCCATCTGGTCAACAATGTGGTGTCGAGTTCGCCCGAGGACCTCTCGACAGCCGACCTCACTCGTGCCCTTGAGGCGAGCGACGTGAAGAACGAGGACGAGAAGGAACTGCTTGAGGGCATCCTCACCTTTGGCAACAAGACCGTCAACGAGATCATGCGTCCCCGCATCGATGTCGTCGACATTGATTATGACACCAAGTTTGACGACGTGGTGGCGACTGTTGTAAAGACGGGCTATTCACGCCTGCCCGTCTACAGCGAGACCCCCGATAACATCAAGGGAATCCTTTATGCCAAGGACCTGCTGCCCTACATCGGTAAGCGCGACAATGAGTTCCGCTGGCAGAACCTTGTGCGGCAGGCCTACTTTGTGCCCGAGACGCGCATGATTGATGACCTGCTAGAGGACTTCCGCACCAAGAAGATGCACATGGCCATCATCGTCGACGAGTATGGTTGCACGCAGGGCATCGCCACCCTCGAGGACGTGCTCGAAGAGATTGTGGGCGACATCGACGACGAGTATGACACTGAGGAGAAGTTCTATACCACGCTTGCCCCGGGCGTCTATGCCTTCGACGGCAAGACCCTGCTCAGCGACTTCTGCCGTGTGCTAGACATCGAGGAGGACGAGCTGGGCGAGCATGGCGAGGACGCCGAAACGATCGCCGGCCTGTTGCTCGACATCAAGGGCGACTTCCTCAAGGAAAAAGAGACAGTCGCCTATGGACGCTTCAAGTTTACTGTCCTCAAGCTCGACCGCTACCGCATTGCCCGTGTCAAGGTAGAGGTAGTTAATAGTTGATAGTTAATAGTTAATAATATAGACCTAGCAATATGAACAAAAACCTTCTTTCACTCGCAGTGGTAGCCATGGTTGGCGCCACTAGCGCATGGGCTTGCACCAACCTCATCGTGGGCAAGGCCGCGTCGGCCGATGGGTCGACCATCATCTCTTATGCTGCCGACTCGCACACGCTGTACGGCGACTTGCAGTATCTCCCCGCCGCTGACCACAAGCCAGGCGAGATGCGCAAAATTTTTGATTGGGATTCGGGCAAGTATCTGGGCGAGATTCCCGAGGTGGCGCACACCTATGCCGTCATCGGCAACATCAACGAGCATCAGGTAACCATCGGTGAGAGCACCTGGGGCGGCCGCCACGAGTTGGAGGACACCACCGGTATCATCGACTATGGAAGCCTCATCTATATCGCCCTGCAGCGCGCCAAGACTGCACGCGAGGCACTCACCATCATGACCGACCTCGTCGCAAAATATGGCTACCGCAGCGAGGGCGAGTCGTTCTCGATTGGCGACCCCAACGAGATTTGGGTGATGGACATGGTGGGCAAGGGCGGCAAGGAGCGTGGCGCCGTGTGGGTGGCGCAGCGCATCCCCGACGACTGCATCTCAGGACATGCCAACCAGCCCCGCATCCACACCTTCCCCTTAAAGGATAAGGCCACTTGCCTCTACTCCAAAGATGTCATTTCATTTGCACGCAAGATGGGGTGGTTCAATGGTAAGGATGCCGAGTTTGATTTCAGTGAGACCTATTGCCCAGCCGATTTTGGCACGCTGCGTGGCTGCGACGCCCGCGTGTGGAGCTACTTCAACCGCTTTGCTACTGGCATGGACCGATACCTGCCCTTCATCAATGGCAAGAAGAATGCCGAGGTGATGCCACTCTATGTCAAGCCCAACCGCAAGGTCAGTGTGCGTGACGTGCAAAACATGATGCGTGACCACTATGAGGGAACGCCCTTTGACATGACCAAGGACAAGGGCTCGAAGATTCTCTACGATGTGCCTTATCGCTGGCGTCCCATGGAGTATAAGGTCGACGGCAAGGAGTACCTGCACGAGCGTGCCATCGCCACCCAGCAGACGGGTTGGGTCTATGTGTCGCAGATGCGCTCTTGGCTGCCCGATGCCATCGGTGGCGTCCACTGGTTTGGCGTGGACGATGCCAACACTGCTGTGTTTGTCCCCATCTACTGCTGCATCACCGAGGTGCCTGCCAGTTATGCGCAGGGCAAGGGCGACCTCTATACCCTGAACTGGGACTGTGCCTTCTGGGTCAACAACTGGGTGGCAAACCAGGCCTACTGCCGATACAATCAGATGATTGGCGACATCCGCAAGGTCCAGAACGACATCGAGGATGCTTGGCACAACAACCAGGCAACTGTCGAGGCAAAGGCACTGGCACTGTACAAGCAGAACCCGGCACAAGCCATCGAGATGCTCACCAACTACTCGTGCGACCAGGCACAGCAGTCAACACAACGCTACCGCAAACTGGGTGAGTACCTCTTTGTCAAGTACCTGGATGGCAACATCAAGAAGGAGAAAGACGGCAAGTTTGAGCGCAACGAGGCCGGTGTGCCCGTGCAACCCACCTTCGGCGGCTACAATCAGGAATATTTTGATGCCATCGTCAAGGACGGCGATGCCGAGCACCTGCGCGTCCTCGAGATGGAGAAGTAACATCTTAGGCCAAGAGGCGTTAATGCCTTACTTATTTTTATCCATAAAAAAGCGAGCAGAACATTCTGCCCGCTTTTTTTGTTTATTTGGCAATGATATAATCGTTTTTTTGCTATTTTTGCGGCGTAAAACCCAAGCATTAACTTTTTTATGGGAAAAATGAGAAGATTTTTGCTTTATGGATTGGCGCTCGTGGGCTTGACAGTCTGGGCGCAACCGCTTGTCACAGGCGATATGACGGGTGACGGCGTTGTCGATATTGCCGACGTCAATGCCGTCATCAACATGATGCTGGGCAAGAATACGCTCACCTCGGCTGCCGATGTGACTGGCGACGGCGTTGTAGATATTGCCGATGTCAATGCTGTCATTAACATGATGCTGGGCAAGATACAGCCACAAGATGTGTTTGCACGGCTTGATGCAAGCATGGTTCTAGTCAACGGCGGAACATTCGACATGGGCACTCCCACTGGCGTGGCACAATACTCCAATGCTTGGGAACGCCCGGTGCACATCGTGACACTCACTGACTTCTATGTCTGCAAGTATGAGGTCACGCAAGAACTGTGGCAAGCCGTCATGGACAATAATCCGTCGGCCTTCGAGAATGAGCGGCGACCCGTCGAGATGGTCAGTTGGAACGACGCTCAGGCATTCGTGCTGAAGCTCTGCGAGAAGACTGGCAAACCCTACCGTTTGCTCACCGAGGCCGAATGGGAATATGCGGCTCGTGGTGGACAGGCACAAGACACCACGCTCTATGCAGGCGACAACAACCTGTCGCGGGTGGCTTGGTACAGCGTCAATGCCGGTGATGCAACGCACGAGGTGGGAAAGCTGCAGCCCAATGCTTTGGGACTGTATGACATGAGTGGAAATGTGTTGGAGTGGGTTGAGGACACCCATCAGGATGCCTATGGTAATGGTTCAGTCGAAAATCCGCTCTACTTCACCGATGGCTTTATGCCTGTCGTGCGTGGCGGATCATGGCGATGGGGAGCCAATTACTGCCGGGTGGGTTACCGCGGCTATTTCCCCGCCAACACCACAAACAATTATCTGGGCTTGCGTTTGGCTCGTTCTGTAAATCCATAAAGGCCTTTGAATCATGAAAAAGTTAACAATCTATGTCATCTTGTCGCTGGCAGTATTGTCTATGTCAGCGCAGCAGCACATCAATAGTCATAAGGTGTCTCGTGGTATACTGGACTTGTGCAAGCGTGATATGGTGGTGAAGTCTGCCATAGGGCAGCAAGACCACCGTTTCTTGGCTCTGTTGACCTTTGTGGAATCCTCGCAGTCGCCCGACGTGTTGTCGGCCTATGGCTGTCGGGTGATTGACCATGTGGGGCGCATCCATATTGTTGAAATTCCAGTGTCGATGGTCGCAGCCCTATCGCATGACCCGCGCATCGAGCGCATCGAGGCCGAGCGCATGCCACGGCCAGCCATGGATGTCACACCAGGCCAAATAAATGCCACTCAAGTATACACAGGAATGGGCTTGCCACAGGCCTTCACTGGCCGCGGTGTTGTGTCGGGGGTGTTCGATACGGGGTTTGATGTCACTCATCCCGCCTTTTGGGATGCCGATGGCCAACTGCGTGTCAAGTACTACTATGACTTCTATTGGCCCAATGCCGATGGCACACAGGGACATGCTCTGACGACCACCGAAGAGATTGCTGCTTATGCTCACTCACAATACACAAGTTCGAGTATACATGGCACCCATGTGATGGGTACGATGGCTGGCTCGCCTGTTCTGGGAAAATATCGTGGCATGGCGCCCGAGAGCGACATCTATATCGCCGATTTCAAGTCGGTGCGCAACGAGTTTGAGAACCCAGATGAAGCCACATCGGCACTGGTCGTGCTGGGGTTCAAGTATCTCTTCGACCGTGCTGCATCCGATGGAAAACCCTGTGTGGTTAACTTTAGCAGTTGCGAGAGTTTGACACTGACACGGCAGCGCACACTCGAGGGCGAGGCCTTGCAGCAATTGATAGGGCCAGGCCGTATCATTGTAGCTGCAGCAGGCAACGACGGATTCCGCTCTGCCTATATGGAAAAGGGTGAGGACGAATATCAGGCTGGCGTGGGATTAATTAATGGTGTTGGAAGCGGTGGAGTGCTTGACATCGACCTGGTGACCCCGGTCAACCAACAGGTGCGCTTTGATTTCTTCGGTAACAAGTTGCTCGGTGGCAGTATTGAGGGTACCATTATCTTCAGCACCGACAGCATCGACTCACTCCAGGGCGATACCTGTCTGTTGACTACGCAGGTGTCGATGGGGGAAATCAGCCTGAAGATTTACAAGAGTGACTTCCACGATGATCGTGGGACGGTTTATCACATCGATGGTCAGATGCCCAACATCATCTATCTGGTGTTGTGTGGTGGCGCATGTTTGCTAACTGGCGATGGCCCAGCGTGGATGTATAGCGATCTGTTCCTCAGTCCCTTTACCAATATTAGTGGTTTGGATCAATACTGCCATGCTGCTCAGGGCTACTCAGTGTCATGGCCCGCCACGCTCGATGGCATTATCAGTGTGGGTGCGACGGGTTATAAAAACACATTCGTGAATATTGACGGACAGACCAATACAGATATGCTCAGTTTTGTCCCTGATCAGCCAGGCCATATCACAGTGTTCTCGTCACGCGGGCCAACATTCGACGGCCGCATTAAGCCTACTGTGGTGGCACCGGGCCTTAACATCAATGCTGCCTACAATTCGTACTCATCGAGTGCCGAGAGCGACCGCAAGTCGCTCACCGATAAGGTGACGGTTGGTGGAAAAAACTATTACTATATAGCTGAGTCGGGAACGTCGATGGCTTCGCCGGTGGTGGCAGGAGCGGTGGCGTTGTGGCTCGAGGCTGATCCCACGCTCACACCCGAGCGTATCGTTGATGTGCTGGAACACACCACGACTAAGCCAGATGAGTCGATGAGCTATCCTAACAACACATACGGCTATGGGCAAATTGATGTCTACAAAGGTTTGCTTTATATCATCAACGCGATGACCAATATTCCGAACTTGTCGTTACATCAACCACATGAGGCTGATTTTGCAATTTGCGGTAACAAACTATCAGTCGACTTTGGCCAGGAGCAACCCAATGTGGCAACCCTCACCATATACACAACTGATGGGCAACAAGTGTTGTCGACCAGTTTGGATGATGGCTCGGCCATCGATCTGGCCATGTTGACCCCAGGTCAGATTTACGCAGTTCAACTCGACACTGATGCACCTGCAACTACTGGTTCCACTTTAATACGTCTTGAACAATGAACACAATCAAACGAATCTTGATAGTGCCCACGCTTCTCATGCCCTTGCTTGTGATGGCTGGGACGAGAAATGAAATGCAACTGCAGCAGATGGCGCAGAATGTGCTTAATGGCAGTAGCGCAGTTTTCAAGGTTGCCGTGATAGGCGACATGTCGGTCTATAGCAGTCAGAGCGGAGGATTTGCCATTATCTCCGATGCCGAATCGCCACGGCTGCTGGCTTACTCACGCACGGCACCGCTAGGGCTGGAAACAGGCAACCCGGGCTTCGACTGGTGGCTGCGCTCTATGCAACGGCTGATGCTTACGCCTGGAGCGCAACATGCCCCGACTACCAAGCCCGACACAACACGCTTCCCGTCGCACGTCGACGCACTCATTACCACTAGGTGGGGGCAGCGAGAGCCCTTTAAGTTTATGTGCCCGTTTGATACTTGGATACCCAATCGTGACCTAGATGGCACTTATCAACCCGACTTGACGCATTATGTCGTTGGGTGTGGCCCCACCGCTATGGCGCAGTATATGAACTACTACAAGTTCCCGCCTCATGCAGTGGGGCAGGACTCGGTTGTGGTCAAGTATAACGTGCCAGGCCAAGGTACCGTCGAGGTGACCTATTGCGTCGATTTCGAGCAGGAAAACTACGACTGGGCTAACATGATTGATGACTATCAGGGCGACTATACTCCCCGGCAAGGCGAGGCGGTGGCCCGCTTATGCTATCACTGTGGTGTGGCGGCGCATTCGACCTACAACAATTTGGGCACTGGCACTAACGACGTGAATATTCTGGATGCGTTCATTCGTCACTTCAATTACAACGACACCGCGCACTACATCATCCGCTCAAAATATGATGAGCCCACTTGGATGGAGATGGTTTACACCGAGCTATCGGCGGGCCACCCCATCCTCTACTCTGCCAAGGATATCAATCTGGAACTGGGCATCATCGGTGGTCACAATTTCATCATCGACGGATATGATGAGAATGGCATGGTGCATGTCAACTGGGGATGGTATGGTCTTGAAGACGGCTACTATGACATCGCTCTGCTCAATCCACAGATGTATACTTACGACGACTGGCAAGCCATGTATGTAGGTCTTTATCCCAACCAAGAGCAACTCAGAGGTGATGTTACCGAAGACGGTCAGGTCGACGTCAGTGACGTCAATGCCGTCATCAACATGATGCTGGGCAAGACTGAGCTGAGATCCGCCGCTGACATCAACAACGATGGCAACGTCGATGTCAGTGATGTCAATGCCGTCATCAACATCATGCTAGGGAAGGAGTAGTTCATAAAGTAGAGTTTACAGATAGCGGCTCCGCGGTACACCGAAAAGTGTGCTGAATGGGGCCGCTGTCGCTATTTATGTTGTGGTGCTATTGCTGTTTCAGGATTTTTGCCTATCTTTGTGGTCTAAACAAAATTGGCGACAATGAAAACAAGACCTATTATCTTATTGGTGGCGATGTTGATGGCGGTGACAGCTTGGGCTGCACCATTGACACTCGCCTCGCCCGACGGGCATCTTACACTTACAACCGGCGTTGACAAGGGACGGCCGTACTACACCTTGAGCCGCGACGGCGTGATCATCCTCGCGCCCAGCCACTTGGGCTTTTCGCTCACTGCTGGAGACTTATCGACGGGTATGAAGGTCGTTCGCACTGCGCGCGACAGTCACGACGACACCTGGGCTACCATTTGGGGCGAAGAGGACTCCATCCGAAACCACTATAATGAGCTAAAGGTTACGCTGCAAGGCGGTACCCCGAAGGCACAGATGGTGGTGACCTTCCGCCTATTCAATGACGGGCTAGGTTTCCGCTATGAGATTCCGCAACAAAAGGCTTTGCCCGACATCACCGTGATGGATGAACTCACCGAGTTTTGCCTGCCCAAGGATGTGCCGGCATGGTCTATTCCCACCAACCGCACTGTCTACTACGAAGGCATCTATCAGCGCGAGCTACTCAGCCGCAAGGACACTGTGTGTACTCCGCTCACCATTGAGGCAACGCCCGACCTGTTCCTTGCCATCCATCAGGCAGCACTCACCGAGTATGCCGACTTGAACCTCACGCCGCGTCCCGGCAAGGATGGTGCTGTGACCATGCTGGCTGCACTCACCCCGTGGCAAGACGGCACCAAGGTCAAGGCAGGTAAGAGCATGGTCTCGCCCTGGCGTACCGTCATTGTCGGCCGGCAGGCGGGCGACCTCATCACCTCGCGGCTGATGCTGAACCTGAACGAACCCTGCACCTGGGATGATACCTCGTGGATTGAGCCTGGGCGATACATCGGCATCTGGTGGAGCATCCACAAGAAGAAGCACACTTGGGAACAGGGGCCTAACCATGGTGCCACCACCCAGAATATGAAGCGATATATCGACTTTGCTGCCAAACATGGTTTTAGTGGCGTACTTGCTGAGGGCTGGAACTATGGATGGGGCCAGGGCGAGGACATCGACTTCCTTACGCCCTATCCCGACTATGACCTCAATGAGGTAACGCGCTATGCCCGCCAACACGGGGTACGTGTCATCGCCCATGCCGAGACCAGCGGTCGCAGTCTCTTGCTCGAGGAACAGATGGAACAGGCGTTCACGCTCTATGAGCGATTGGGCATCCGCGCTGTCAAGACGGGTTATGTCGCAGTCAAACTTAGCGGATTGGAACTGTCGCACTCGCAGTATGGTGTGCGACACTACCGCAAGGTGTTGGAGTGTGCAGCACGGCACCACATCATGATTGATAACCACGAACCCGTCATGCCCACGGGCCTGCAGCGCACCTTGCCCAACCTGATGACGCAGGAGGGCGTGCGTGGACAGGAATACAACGCCTGGAGCGTGGATGGAGGCAACCCGCCTGCACACACCGCCACACTGCCTTTTACTCGCGGACTGGCGGGCCCAATGGACTTCACTCCTGCCATCTTTGACTACAGCGACGAGGTGGTGCCAGGCACGCGCCCGCAGAGCACCATCGCCAAGCAACTTGCCGAGTTTGTTATCCTTTACAGCCCCCTGCAGATGGCGGCCGATGCCATCGAGAGTTATGAGAACCACCCGGCGCTCTCGTTCATCGAGTCATGCCCCACCACCTGGCGCCGTACCGTCGTTCCCAACGGCGAAATCGGCCGTTATGTCACCATCGCTCGTCAAGCGCGTGACAACAGCGGCAACTGGTTCATTGGTAGTCTTACCGATGAGACCGCTCGCACCCTGACGGTTTCGCTCGACTTCCTTGAGCCTGGCAAGCGTTACCGTGCCATGATCTACGAGGATGGCCCTGGTGCCGACTACCGCGACAACCCCATGTCCATGGCTATCCGCCAGGTCGAGGTCACTGCTGCCGACACCCTCACCCTGCGCCTCGCCCGCAGCGGCGGTGCCGCCATCCGCCTCGTCCCCCTCCACCCGTAACCTCATAAGCCTACAATAACAATTAACCGCCTAGCTGTTTCTCGCAGCTAGGCGGTTAATTGTTAGGCGGATAGTGGTGAGCTTGTTTATCGACTTGCGGCGGCTTGCAGCAGAGCGCGGAAGTAGGCAAGGCCCTCGCGCAGCGACATGAAGCGGTTCTCGTCGGGCTCATGGTCCAGATGCTTGCGCACGGCGGTCTCAGGATGGTATTGCACGCCTAGCACCCAGCGCTTGTCGGGGCGCTCAATGGCCTCGATTACTGTCACGCCATCATGCTCGGCAATGCCCGTCACGCGTAGGGGTGTGCCCGTCACGTCTCCCACAGCCTGGTGATGAAACGATGGCGCACCATGGATGGTGTCGGTGTGGACGATGCTCCACAGCAGCGACCGCCGGTTGGTTACTACTACGTCGTGAGGCGTGTAGCGACGGTTACCCTCACGGTCGCGGTCAGAGCGGTGCACAAAGTGGTCGGTCTTGCCCAAGCAGTTATAATGTGTGGGCAAGTCTTGGATAAGTGGCGCACCCGACACCACGCCCAGCAGTTGCATGCCACGGCACAGACCCAGTACGGGGATGTCGTGATCTAGGCAATAGGCCATTGTCAGGTATTCTGACACGTCACGTGTGGCGTCGTGGTCGCTCTCGGTCTCAATGCCATGCCATGTTTGTGGGGTGGCAAACAGGGTGGGGCACACATCGCCTCCGCCTAGGAACACCACCGCTTGAATGCCTTGCAGTGCCTCCTCGGCATTGGTGCCATGCCATGTGTCGCGCTTCACTTGGTCGGCCCACGGCTGCAGCAGCATGCCATGTTCGCCCAAATAGGTGGGCGAAATGTTCGTACCCTCATATTCCCATCCCGCAGGACGCAACTGGGGCAGGATGACAGGCTCGCCTCCGACAGCAACAATGCTGTGGATAATGCGGTCGTAGTTATCGACTGAGCGCTGCCAGGCGATGCCCACACGCACCGGTTCAGCACTGCTCATCGTTGGCACCACTAGCACAAGGGCTAGAAGCAGCACCAACCAATGCCGTAATATGTTATGTGTCTTGTTTGTCATTCTCAGTTCTTTTAATTTGTATTCTCAATTGAAGTAGGTCCTAGCTTGACAACGATGACACTGTCGATGGCCATGATGGAACCATGATAGGGATAGACTGGCATCGCCTGCACGCGTGGGTCGGACTCCAGCTTTTTCTGCTCAGGGTCAGTGCGACGTAGGATGGGAATGTCAAACCCTATATGTCGGATGATATAGTCGCGCCGCGAGTAGACATTGAGAAGCCGAACGGCGCCACGGATTTCACTGCGCCCAAAATCTTTGTCGCTGTTATGGACAAGTGCGTTGGCATCGCCCACCAGAGCAAGTTGACTCTTGGGGGTCAGTTCGGGCATTAACTTGATTTGCGTCACCAGGCCGTTATAGAAAGCAAAGTTGTTCGCATTCTGCACTTCCACTTGCAAGTAAGTGCGGTTGTCAAAGTAGATATTGTTTAGAGTGATACCCATCAGGCAAACGGCAAGCAGGTCGTACAACCAGTGATGGCTGCGGTAACGCACCATTAACGCCACCGCCAGGATGTAGATAGTAACGAACGCATAGACCGTGAGCGTGTTCCAATGCCCGGGAGCGAGCAGTAACCAAAACAAGTGGATGGTTGTGGGCAGGGCCACTATCAACAATACGGCCTGGGCAACAACACGACCCACTGAACCCTGTCGCCACTGATAAACAAGGATAAATGTCACCATCGCCACCAACGCCACCAAGTGAAGTACGACCGAGAAAGGCGTGTTGATCAGTCCTAGTTTGCCATGAGTGAACAAAGCGACAAAGTTGGTAAATACACCCGTTATGTGCTCCCACCAAGGTAGCGGTTGCCCGCTAGCAAATGCATAGTCTGCATGCGAGTTGGCCAAACCGCCCTTGAAAGCGATGCCAGCCATGGCAATTGCAAAATAGACCACGAGTGACAACAATAGGTAGAATCCCACACGGCGTGAGTAGCTCATGACATCACATCGCGACAATGGCTCCTTGTTCAAGAGACGTAGACTCAACAAAATAATCAGCAATGCAATGACCAATGTGATATAAACCTGATAGAGACTCAATGACGCAACTAGGCATGTACATGCGAGCCAAAAGCGAATTTTACCAGGTTGCAACACCAGGTAAACCGACGTGACACAAAGCAGAATCGCTAATGCGTAAGGCGTACTGGTGAACATGAACAGGAAGATGCTCGTGTGAACGGCACAAGTGATGATAACCGCGGGCAATAGCACTTGAGCCAGCCGACTGCGGAGGTCAAACATCTTGACCAGCACGACGAAAGCTGCCGACATGAGCAACATGGATATCACACCATGGAACCACGGCATCGAGAACGGGGGCATCAGGTAGGTAAGAATTCTCAGCCCCCAACGACCCGACGAGATGGTTTGGCCATAGGTGAACAGCGTATCATCGAATGTGACCAACTTATGTGACAAGAAGAACAGATGCGCTGCCAAGCCTGCCACTAGCGTGGACAAGATAATATATCGGTACTCTTTGATACCGGTAGCCAAGTAAGCCAAAAAAGGAGTGACAAAGCCTTTAGGCGTAGTGGGACTTGTCTTGCTCATAGTGCTTTATTCGGTCATTTCCTCAAGGATGTGTTTGAGCTCCTCGTCGGTGGCGGTAAGCCGCTGGCGGCAGATGGCGAGCAATTCCTTGCTTCGCTTGGTGTACTGGCTCAAGTGGTCGATGCTACAGGCTGGATCCTGCATTTTTTTGACTAACTCTTCGAGCTCGGTAACTGCTTGGGTGTAAGTAATTTCTTCCATATATCTTGAATTAAGAATTGTGCATTGTACACTGTGCATTGATGTTGCCATCACGCAGATGAATAGTTATGGGGTCGCCATCGTTTAGTTGTGCCGCGTCGGTGACTATCTGGCCGCTACGGGAAACAAGAGCATAGCCGCGGTTCAAAGTATTCTGAGGTGAGAGCAACGACACCTTGTCGGTCAACGCCTCCAATCGCATCTGTTGGCGCTCCAGCTGGTTGTTTAGGACAGCTTTCATGATGTCGACCAGATGTGTCAGCCGAGTACGCTCGCCCGTAACACGGCCGCTTACCGCTAGTGGGATGGCATCCTTTAAATGGTCTAGGCGCAAACGACTAGTGTCAATGATGCGACGTGCGGCTGCGGGGATGAAACTGGTGTAGTAGGCAAGTTGCTCGCGAGCGTGTCCCACCATCTCGCGGGCAGTGGTGACAACTGCAGTCTGTAGCTCGTTCAAGTGAGCCAGTTCATCGGCGCCGCGACCAATCAGCCACTCGGCGGCAGCTGTCGGAGTCTTCACGCGCATTGCTGCCACATAGTCGAGTACGGTCACATCGCGCTCATGTCCAATGCCCACTATGACAGGTAGTCCAAACAGGGCGATGCGACGCGCCAGGTCGTAGTTGTCAAACCAGTTCAGGTCGGTCGTCGAGCCACCGCCGCGTATGATGACCACACAGTCAAACAGGTCAATCACTTCCTCGATGCGCTGCAGTGCGCCAAGGATGCTGGGCACAGTGTTTGTGCCCTGCATCATCGCTTGGAACAAGCAAGTGTAGAACTTTAGGCCATAAGGATTATTGGTCAGTTGATTCATAAAGTCGCCATAGCCAGCAGCACCAGCCGCCGAAACGACGGCGATGCGCTGGGGCACTATGGGCCAGGGCAAATTGCGGTTGCGTTCAATCAAATCCTCGCGTTGCAAGCGCTCCAGAATTTCTCGTCGTTGTCGGGCCATGTCTCCCAGCGTGAACTCTGGGTTGATGTCGGTGATAATTAGCTTCAATCCATACTGTTCGTGGAAGTTGGCATTAACTCGCACCATGACTTTCATGCCTGTGGTGAAAGTGCTGCCTGTCACTGATGCAAATTGGGCAGCAAGGTGGCTGAATGAGGTGGCCCAGATGACAGCACCCACCTTGGCTACCATTGCGCCCGTACCGCTGTCTTTTTCTACGAGTTCCATGTAACAATGACCCCGCCTGACCGACACATCACTTGTCTCGGCCAGCACCCATTGTCCTTGTAGATCGGGAGCCACGTTCAGCGCGTTCTTGATTCGCGCATTATACAGGCTCAATGGTATCGCTTGTATGGATTGACTATTCACTTGTTGTTTTTTGTTAGATTTGGAACTCTCTGGCCTGACACCCCGAAGCGTCTTATTCCTTTATTTAATTTTTCCGTTCTGCACGCGATAGGTGAGGGTGGGGCGGAAATAAGGTTTCAACTTAGCCCATTCTTCCTTGCCGAGGAACTTTGCGAGACCATGACGGGCTGTAAGCTCCTCAAAGTTCGGGCCGCCGAACGACAACTCTATCAGCGGGAAAGCGATACCTGTGAGTATTTCCTTGCGCTTTTCTTTCTTCACCGTGGGCAGGATAAAGTCCTCTATGGTGGGCATCTTGAACGGCTTGATTTCTTTCAGCCGTACCCAGTGCTTGTTGTAAAATGTGATATGGCTGTCCTTGACGGGTGTCTCGACAGTTTCCACCACGGCGATGATGGTGTCGTTCTTCCACCGCATTAGCCTCATCTCCAGTGTCTTGACATCGCTGGTGCGCAGTCGCAGGAAGTTGTCGGTTACTGTGTCAAGTTGCGTGCCAGAACCCATATTGTTGTTTGCTTGAACAATGGTTCCGCTGTCATAGTAGTCCAGCATGTCGAGCCGCACTGTTTTCGGCACAAGCGTCAACAGCTCTCCAGGTTCGCTGGCAAAGAAATCGCGCACAGTGCGCCCCTCCATGCCTAGTACCATCGTTAGCAGGGTCAGTGTCAATATAATCTGTTTCATTTTCTGAGTTTTCAGTTTCAAACTTACAAAGTTACTAAAAAGAATTCAGATTGATACAACAATCATCACTTGCGGCCTTTCTTTTTCTTGAAGCGGCCGTAGGGCTCTTCTTTTGGTGGCAAGTCGCGACGCGTGCGGCGGCCACGGCGACCGTGAGGCTGTTCATTCTCGCGTGCGGCGCGCTCGGCACGACGGCGCTCGGCGCGGTTCTTCTTAATGCGTGATTTTTCCCACGACTCGGCGGCATAGTCCTTGCCTTCCTTGGCTATCTCAACATAGACGCGTTTGCCATAAAACTCTGCCCCCTTGAGTGCGCTTACGACACGGTGGGCGTCACCCTGACGCACGTCAAATAGTGAGTAATAGCTTAACAAGTCGATGCGGCCCAGTCCAATCTGTTGTCCGCGCGTGTTTTGGTTAATAAGCCTGATGAGGTCGGGGGCGAAGAAACCGTCGGCCTTGCCGCAGTTAATGTAAACGCGCTCAAATCCCTTCTCGGCAGTGCGCGAGTCCTTCTCCTCCTTGCTGCGCTTCTTGGCTTCAGCGCTCTTCTTGCGTTCACCTTTCTCAGGCACCTCCTCAATCACAGGAGCATCGCGATAGTAGTCGAGCAAGCGGTTAATCTCAAGCGAAAGGAGGCGCTTGAGCAGATCTTCGGCGCTGAGCCACGACAATTTGCTCAATACAGGTGGCAGGTAGGCGGCAATCTCCTCTTCCTTGACCTCGACGCGCTCCAGTTTGTCGGCCATATTGAACAGTTGCTTCTCAATGACTTCTTCGGGTGTGGGCACTGGACGCCGTTCCATCTGTTTGCCGATGTGCTTCTCTATGTCTTTGAGTTTGCCACGTTCACGACTGTGGATGAGACAAATACTCGTGCCCGTCTTGCCAGCACGACCCGTGCGTCCGCTGCGGTGGTTGTACACGTCGTTGTCGTCGGGCAAGGCGTAACTGATGATGTGTGTCAGGTCGTCCACATCCAGTCCGCGCGCTGCCACATCGGTCGCCACAAGCAGTTGCAGGTTACGTTCGCGGAACTTTTTCATCACCGCGTCGCGTTGCGCTTGCGACAGGTCGCCATGAAGGGCATCGGCGTTGTAGCCGTCTTGGATCAAGTGGTCGGCAATTTCTTGGGCCTGGGCGCGTGTGCGGGTGAAGATGATGCCATAGATACGAGGGCGAGAGTCAACGATGCGTTTCAGTGCCAAGTACTTATCGCACGCGCGTACCATATAGTAGATGTGGCGCACATTGCTGCTGCTCTCGTTGCGGTTGCCAATGACAAACTCCTGGGGCTCGTGCATGTAGTTCTTTGCGATACGGGCTATCTCGGGTGGCATCGTTGCCGAGAATAGAAGCATCTTGCGTTGCTCGGGCACATGGTCAAGCACCGTGTTGATGTCGTCAATGAAGCCCATATTGAGCATCTCATCGGCCTCGTCGAGCACCACAGTGTGCACCGCGCTCAGGTCCACCTTGCCGCGTCGTAGCAAGTCGAGCAGGCGGCCTGGTGTGGCGACGACAATGTGTACACCGCGTTCTAGTGCACGGATTTGTGGCTCGATGTTGGCCCCGCCATAGACAGGCAGAATCTTCAGCCCGTCGATGTACTTGGCATAGTCTGTTAGGTCGCTGGCAGTCTGCAGACACAGTTCGCGCGTGGGATCCAGAATCAACGCCTGTACGGTGTTCGTGTTGGTCGAGATGCGTTGTAGCAACGGCAACCCAAAAGCAGCCGTCTTGCCTGTGCCAGTTTGTGCCAAGGCGACAACATCGCTCTCCTCGTTGAGCAGATGCGGAATTACCTTCTCCTGCACCGGCATCGGTGCCTCATATCCCAGGTCGGTGATAGCGCGCAGCAAGTCATCGCGCACACCCAGTTCTTCAAATGTCATGTTATTAAGTGATTTAGATTGCAAAGGTACAACAAATAATCGGAATAGGCTCTCTATACCCATAAAACAACTAAATACCTAAAAAATGTTAACAAATTTGGTGGATACCAAGAAAGTGTTATACCTTTGCAGTGTACTAGTTATGTGGTACACTATAACACTAACCCAAATCAAAAATAATATGCTACAGATCAAAAACTTATCCTTCAGCTACCGCAAGCCCACTCACGAATTGTTCCGTGATTTCTCGCTTGACTTGCTTCCTGGCAATGTCTACGGCTTGCTTGGAAAGAATGGAGCAGGCAAGTCTACGCTCATCTACTTGATGACCGGTCTGCTCACGCCCGCTTCCGGCATGGTGACCCTCGATGGTGAGGATGTGCGCCGCCGACTGCCCAAGACCCTCAGCGACATGTTTCTTGTTCCCGAGGAGTTTGAACTGCCCCACATTACCTTATCACAGTTTGTAAGCATCAACTCGCCGTTCTACCCGCGTTTCAGCAACGAGGACATGAACCGCTACCTCGACATCTTTGAGATGGAGCACGATGTCAAGCTGCAGTCGCTCTCGATGGGACAAAAGAAAAAAGTGTTCATGAGCTTCGCACTCGCTACCAACACCCAGGTGCTCATCATGGACGAACCCACCAACGGACTGGATATTCCAAGCAAGAGTCAGTTCCGCAAAATCATTGCCCAGGGCATGACCGACGACAAGATGATGCTCTTCTCTACCCATCAAGTGCGTGATATCGAGGCCATTCTTGACCACGTCACCATCATCGACCAGAGCCGTGTGTTGCTCAATACTGGTCTTGCCGAAGTGTCGAACAAGTTGGCGTTCAGACCGTTGCGAGAGGGCGATCAACCTCTGCTGGTGCAGCAAGGGGTCATGGGAGCCTTGGCCGTTGTTCCTGCAAAACCCGGCGAGGAAACCCAAGTCGACCTGGAGATGCTCTTCAATGCCACCCTCCAGCAACCCGCCGCTATCGGCCAGTTGTTCAACAAGTAATTTTCAATTCACCTCTTAATTCGAAAAAGATGGAAAATCAGATATTTCAATGGAAACGCTTCGTTGCCGCTTTGCGCAAGGAAGTCGTGGAGAACTGGCGAACTCTGCTGTTCTCAGCGATAGGTATCTATGGCGTGTTGGCCTTGTTCATGATTTTGGGAAACATCATCCACGGAGATGATGACTTCACTGGTGTGATTAAGTTCCGTTATACGTTTGTCTACATCGTGTTCAGCTTTGGCGGCATCATCGTGGCATCGCTCGCCTTCCGCGGGTTGAAGACCAAGACGGGGCGCATCGAGTTGCTCACCTCGCCCTCGTCGACTTTCGAGAAATTCCTGGTCAATACCGTCATCTATGTGTTGGGCTTTATTGTGGCATTCCCCATCTGCGCCCAGTTGGCCGACCTCACCCGCATCCTCATTCTTTTGCCATGGGGGGGCGAGTTTGACGTGCCAGGTCCCATCAATTTTTTGAACACGATTCATCAGTTTGCTTCCCAGGAAGAATTATGGGATTGTTCAACCAAGGTTTGGCTTGAAGTTGGCATGTATATTGGCGCGTTGGCAGCCCCGGGGCTCTACCTGTTGGGCAGTATCCTCTGGCCCCGCCTGTCGTTCCTCAAGACATTTGCCGCCCTCTATGCCGTTGAGTTTGTTGTGCTTATCCTGGCGATGATTGGCATCTCGATGTTCACCGACATGCAGTCGTTCGTTCTATGGTATGCTGAACATATCACGTCGGGTGTTATGATGATGTGTTTCTCCATATTTGCCATCGTCCAACTCGTGATCTACTGGGCAGTGGCTTGGTGGTTGTGGAGGCGCAAAGATGTTATTTCTCTTAAATGGTGGTCGTGATGAACTTCAAGGATAACAAAGCGATTTATCTGCAGATTGCCGACCGCATCGGTGACGAAGTCCTTAACGGGCAACTGCAGATCGACGGCAAAATCCCCAGTGTGAGGGAAATGGCCGCACAGATTGAGGTCAACGCCAACACTGTGGCGCGAACCTACGAGTATTTGCAACAGAGTGGCGTCATTTACACCAAGCGTGGGCTGGGCTACTTTGTCGCTCCCGATGCACGAAAAGCCATCGTGCGTCAGCGTAAGGAGCAACTGCGCGAGCGCGGCGAGATGGATTACTTTTTGGGCCAGCTCAAGGCCGTGGGCATCACTCCCGACGATCTCAAGCAACTTTATATTGACTTTTTAAATGCTCAGGCTCCTGGGTCTTAACTCTTAACTATTGACTATTATGTTTGTCCCCGTAGTTTTAGCCGCCCTGGCGGCAATGGCATGCGCAGCGGCTGCTAGCTAACGCAAGTCGCACTGAATAAGCTCTCTGCACTCTATTTTGTGGGCCTCGGTTTTGCCGAGGCCTTTCTTTGCAACCCAGTTGCAAGAAAAATGCCCTACCTTTGCAGGCAGTAAAAACGAAACGCTATGTCACACGAACATCATCATCACGAATGCGCGTGTTGCCATGCTCATGAGCATGAGCATCACCACGAGCATGAGCATAGCCTGAAGCACCAGGTCGCGCTCATTCTCATCACCGCTATCTTGCTTGCGGTGGCTGTCTTTATCGAGCATCGCCTGCAACTACCCACCTGGCAATTGCTGCTCATCTATCTGGTTCCCTATTTGCTCATAGGACACGATACCCTCAAAGAGGCGGTCGAAGGCATCATGCACGGCGATCCGTTCAACGAACACTTTTTGATGTCGCTTGCCACCATTGGTGCCTTATGTATCGGATTTCTGCCTGGTGCCGAGACGCAGTTTCCCGAGGCGGTCTTTGTTATGCTTTTTTTCCAGGTGGGAGAGCTATTTGAGGGCTATGCCGAAGGGAAAAGCCGCGACAGCATTGCTCACTTGATGGACATCCGGCCCGATCAGGCACATGTGCTGCGGGGTGATGAAGAACTGACTGTTGACCCCAACCAGGTGAGTGTAGGCGAGACCATCGTCATACGACCGGGAGAGAAAGTGCCACTGGATGGAGTCATCATTGACGGTACCACCGCGCTCAACACTGTGGCGCTCACTGGCGAGAGTGTGCCGCGTGATGTTACTGTGGGCGATGAGGTCATTTCGGGTTGTGTCAACCAGTCAGGGCTTATTCGCGTGCGCACCACGCGTGACTTTGGACAAAGCACCGTCTCTAAGATTATCGAGCTTGTGGAGCATGCCAGCGAGCACAAGTCGAGTAGCGAGGCATTCATCACGCGTTTTGCGCGCGTCTATACACCCATTGTGGTCTTTGCAGCTATCGCATTGGCTATAGTGCCGCCGTTGTTCTCATCAAGCTTTATGGCGGCTTTCCCCACCTGGCTCTACAGGGCGTTGATGTTCCTTGTTGTGTCTTGTCCGTGTGCATTAGTCATCAGTGTGCCATTGTCGTTCTTTGGTGGCATTGGTGGAGCCTCGCGACGGGGAATACTCATCAAGGGTGCCAACTACATCGACATCCTTTCGCACGTCGACACGGTAGTGTTTGACAAGACGGGCACGCTCACTCATGGGCAGTTTTCCGTTACTGCTGTACATCCTGATTCCTGCGATGAGCGTCATCTTTTGCATCTTGCCGCTCATGTCGAGCACTATAGCACACATCCTATCGGTGCCGCTTTGCGTGCCGCATTTCCCGATGAGGCTACCGATGGTTGTGAGGTGACCGATGTCGAGGAGGTGGCGGGACAAGGCATCCGCGCCCGTGTAGGCAGTGATTTGGTTTGTGTGGGCAATACGCGCATGATGGAAGCCGTCGGTGCTCAGTGTCACGACTGCGAGCAATGCAATGCTGCAGGAACAGTTATTCATGTCGCTATCAATGGTGAATATGCCGGACACATCGTCATCAGCGACCATATCAAAGACGATGCCGCTTCAGCAATCGCGCGTCTCAAGGCTGTGGGTGCGCGCCGCGTTGTCATGCTGACAGGCGACCGCCAAGAGGTTGCGCACGAGGTTGCGCAGCAACTGGGGCTCACCGAGTACCATGCTCAACTGCTACCCACCGACAAGGTGGAGCGTGTTGCTCAAATGATTTCTCAACGCCCAGGCAAATTGGCCTTTGTGGGTGATGGCATCAATGATGCACCAGTGCTGGCACGGGCCGATGTAGGCATTGCTATGGGTGCTCTGGGCAGTGACGCTGCCATCGAGGCTGCCGATGTCGTGCTGATGGACGACCAGCCTAGCAAGATTGCTACAGCCATTACGATAGCTCGTCGCACACTGGGCATTGCTCGGCAAAACGTATGGTTTGCCATCGGTATCAAGCTTGCTGTTCTGTTACTTGCAGCCTGTGGATTAGCCACCCTCTGGATGGCCGTCTTCGCCGATGTCGGTGTAACTGTCCTCGCAACCCTCAACGCCTTGCGCACACTCCATGTCAAGATGTAGTAAGAGATGCACTCTCATAGGCAAAAACAAGCCGCTGACGAGTTATCGTCAGCGGCTAATTGCTAATTGCTAATTGCTAATTGCTAATTGCTTTACTCGGGCTTTGCGTAGTCTTTATGGATAAAGACATAGTTGCCCTGGAAGTTCACCTGGTAGAAGTCTCCCTTGCTACCCATCAATTTGATGCGCTCGCCTTTCTTGGGATGGACATTCACGCCGTTGCGTTGCAAGCACTTGGCCTGGAGTGACGGCTGCAGACGCAGACGAACGCCCTCGCCAGTGACTAACACATACTGCTGATGACCCTTAGCGAGAGGCTTGGTTACAGTTGTTTTTTCGGGCTGGTCGGGCTTAGCGAACTGTTCGCTGATATACACCACCTTGCCCTGGTAGCGCACCTTGTAGAAATCGCCACTCTTACCCAGACACTCAAGCTTCTCACCCTTCTTTGGGTGGATGTTCACGCCCTTGTTGGTGGTCAAGGTCTCGCTCTGCAGCGAGGGCTTTAGGCGCAGACGCACGCTAGTGCCCGTCACAGTCACAAAGTCGGTAGCTATTGCACTCAGCACCACAGCCACCATCATCACGAGTGATAATAATGCTTTCTTCATAGTCGTTGTTGTTTCAATAAAACCAATAAAATAATAGCAAAAATAATGCCAGGAGCTAAGCCTCATAGTTATTTCCGTCCATATTGTTTCTGCACCTCAGGAACCCACTTAGTTAAGTCATTGATGCGGGTCTCGTGGCTGGGGTGAGAACTGAGGAACTCTGGTACGCGAGTTTGGCTGTTGGCGCTCATCTTCTGCCAGAAGGTGATGGCGTTCTGAGGATTGTAGCCGGCGATGGTCATCAGCACAAGGCCCATCTTATCGGCTTCGCTCTCATGCTTGCGCGAGAAGGGTTGCATCACGCCATATTGTGCGCCCAGTCCGTAGACCTGTTGAGCGATGGCCTGGGTTTGATAGGTCTGACCCGAGAGTACACCGGCCAGCACCTGGGCGCCGGCTTGTGCTGCCACTTGCTGGCTCATACGCTCGTTGCTGTGCTTGGCAACAGCGTGCGCAACCTCATGACCCAAGACCACGGCCAGGGCGTCATCGCTGCCGACAATCTTCATCAGGCCCTCATAGACCACAATCTTCCCT
>JAEEGF010923964.1_pt1 | contig 24550 bp, 34 predicted proteins | sample 9134171 | NCBI WGS metagenome assembly JAEEGF01 (sample SAMN16246542, study PRJNA631951) | gut metagenome | biome: gut microbiome; feature: rumen; material: AP-attached | host: Bos | place: Iran: Karaj | collected 2018-10
ATCTTCAACCTTCATTCCCCCCTGAACTCAGCCGCGGCCGGGCGTGACATCGGCGGGCTGCTCTTTCTTTTTTATCCACTCTATCAAAATGGATACGGCTTGCTCTGTTCTTTCAGCAGCAAAATCTTTGCAGTTAATCCCCGCGCCATTATTGGCTGACGAAAAAGGGCATTCGGAACAGCTGTTTACGCCATGGCACAATTCCGTCCATATAAGCCTGTGAAAGTCTTTAGCGCTCATTCCGTCTTCTGGGGATATTTCATTTGCTCTCCGGTTCCACCTATCGATAAACCTGTTCAAGGCCTCGTCGTAGTCATTCTTATAGAATGATAAATACGCGACCAGATTTGCGCCGCAGTCGTATATGTTTTCACAATGTATCTTGTGAATATGCGTTGTGTCGCTGCATTCATGATCTGAAATGATAAGCTCTGCTTTTCCCCCGCAAAAGGGGCAGTTTTTTATCTCCTTCATTATTCCCTCCTGAACTCAGCCGCGTCCGGGCACGTTGCCCAATGCGGAGTATAGGCGTATCCGTTGACGGGTTCCGACCCGAAGGGCGAATGCCCGCGGATTATTTCCCCGTCATCTGTGATAAAGATCTCGCTGCCTCCCTCACGGTAGGGCTTCTTATCGGGATCCACCGGCATGTATTTTCCGGACTGCATCTTGATAAAGCGTATTGCCGCGGCGCATTTCTTACACTTCGGCATTTGGCACCTCCGCGGGGAAAGCTGCTTCTAAATATGCTAAATGGTCGTCCATATTCGCGGGCACAAAAAAGGGGTCGATTTCGATTTTCGCAGTCGTCGAGAAGGCTTTCGCCTTTATGGCCATACGGAGGAGCAGCTCCCGCACGGTCATATCCTGCCTTGGCTCCTTGTCCTTGAGCTTTGCCGGCGGTTCAGGCTCGAACATCGGGCAGCTCATTGTGATGGCTGCGACCTTGCTCCCGATATAGCGCTCCAATGCTTTTTCGATAAGTCCCTCGGCTTCGTCGATGAGCACGCCGTAATCAACGGGGTTGCGCTCATAACGGCGGGCGGTAAGGCGTTCGTATTCTATCGGTTCCGGAATCACGCATCCGAGTTCGTCCGCCTGCTTTTTGATGTATGCCGCGCGTTGCTTGGTCATGGCGACGATCTGCATACCCGTTACTGCGCTCGCATGGATAAGCATCGTCGTTTTCCCTGTGGCGCGCTGTCGATTGATGATTTTCATTTTTCGCTTTCCTCCTGTGTTTTGAGAATGACGCCGGGAGCGGGATTCGAACCCGCACTCCGCAGGTGGTCAGGGTGCCGCGGCCCGGGGTGTGGATCCCCGGTATTCTTCCCATTGAACTATCCCGGCAGATTGCCCGGTATTTTTCCCCCGCCGGGCGCGGTGGTATGGAGGTTCAACCTATGGGGTAAGTTGACGTGGTAGTTATAGGCTCGCACCGAAGGCCTTAAGGGCCTTAGCGAGCTTGTCCGCGGTCTCGGCGTCGGTCGACCTGATACCCTCTATCATTGCGCGAAGCTTCTGTACGGACGCCTGAACGCTGTCAAAGAGCGCCTTGAAGGCTGCGACCTCCGGCGACGCCGTTTTGAGCTTCTTCTGCGCTTCCTCAAGGTTGGCGCGCGCCTGAGCCTCTGCGTTCTTTGCCTTGATAGCCGTCTCCGTGGCCTTCTCGGCCTTCCTGCGCGCTTCCTCAAGGGCTTTCTGTGTTTTCTCCTCCGCTTCTTTATTGGCCGCGGCGGCGGCCTCCTTACGGAGCCTGTCGAGCGTCTCCTTGGGTATTGTCGGATTGGCTTTCGCTTCGTCGAGCTGCTTCTGAAGCTCTTTAGCGGCGGTCTTTTCATGGAGCGCCTGGGCTTGGAGATCAAAGCAGCGCTGCTGTAATTCCTCTGCGGAGGCAGCAAGCTTGCGGGCTTCCTCTGCGGCTTTATCGGCCGCGGCGAGCTTCGCGATGAGCTCCTTCTTGGCCTTCTCCTGTTCCGCGGCGAGCTTCTGCGCTTTGTCACGCTCCTCTATCGCCTTTTTGAGCTCCTTGACGGACAGATCGTCCGCGTGGACCTCCTCGGCGAAATCCTCACGCTCTTCCTGCGGGATCGCAAGGAGCGCAAGCGCCTTTGAGTACGGCAAATTCGCAAACGATTGCGAATTGACCGCGGCGCCGAAAAGAGTGAGCTGCGGCGCTCCGTACTCCTGAAACAGGCGCATATAGTTGTTTGCGGAGGACTGTTTTATCCCCGCCTCGTTCCGGAGCCAGTTGCCCCATTCACCGTGAGGCAGGGCTTCCTTTGCTTCCACAAGCCGGCGGCCGAGCTCGATGACGACGTAAAGCGCCATGACCTGAGCCTGATGCTTGATCTCCTGGATCTCCGCAGTTATTACGCCGATATCACGCGCCGGCGCCTGCGGCAATACTTCTGTTGTTACGCTTTCCATAATTGATCTCCTTTAAGTATTTCAGCCATTTAGATTCAAATGCTTCGACTTCCGGCGTGCGTGCGCAATTCCTGTCTCCGCGGTTTTGCTGTACGATGTTTCCTTGTAGTTCGAGTGTAAAAAACGGTACTTCCGGCTCGTCGATATGCCGGATAAAGAAAATACTCGTTCTTCGATTTGCAACGCTCTTTGCGTATGTGCCGACACAGTGATGCAGGTACTTTCCTTCGTTGATCAACTCTTCGTGACTTGCCGCGGCGCGGATAAAAAGCCCTGTCTCTTTGTCCTCAAACTCGAGCGGTTTAAGTTCTTCGGCGTACTTGGCTATAGCCTCGCTCGTGGCCTTATTCTTCTTTTGCTGCACAAGGCCCATCACCTGATCATGCGCGGCTTTCAAGTGCTTCGGGAAAACCTTTTCCGCGGGTAAGCTTTTTTCCAGTTCGACGACCATGTCCCAGTAGTCCCGCAAAGTGCTCGTATCCGAGCCGTCGGCGTCATGCTGTGCACGCAGATAGTTCAGCATGCGGATCATCGGAAGCTCGTACCCGAGTTCGCTTGCTTTTTTTAAGGTGTTGTTGAAAGAGCTTATGCCGATCCGCTCTATCTGTTTTATCTGCTCGACCGACAGCCTTATTCCCCGCTCTTTGATCGCTTGCTTATACAGCTCGAGCGCTTCGATGCTAAGACGATTTGCGAGCTGCAGCTCCGGCTTATCAAGGCCGAGTATCTCGAAGGGCTTTACCGCTTTTCTGTTGATGTGCTTCTCGGCAAGCTTGATCGAAAACGCGCGGCTGTTTCCGCCGTATCCGTAGCCTTGCGTTCGCGTCGATACTTCGATCAGTTTTCCGACAAAAGGCGTCAGCCCGCTCCTTGTAAGATTCTCGATCTGCGGGTATTTAGACCATAAGTGCAGATATGCACCGACGCGGATTTTCTTCTTGAACTTCTTGATGTAGACGTCGAGAGCGCTTTTTTCGGCGTTAGAGGTCATGAATACGTCCTCGTCAACGGTAAAGATCTCGTCTTCGTCCCACTCGTCGGCGGCGTCACGCCATCGGGCGCGGACCGTCCAATTCGGCAGCCAAGGATAGCCGTAATACATGGCGTTTTCGTAGCCAACATATCTGACCGGGCGGCCTCCTATGAGGGCGATGCCCTCGGATCGTTTTACGTCGTAATACAGACGACCGCTTTTATCCACTGACTTACGGAGCACCCACGCCAAAGCCGCGAAGTGACCGCAAACGTTGTGCAACGTTAAGAAAAAGGAATGTTCGATGACGACTCCTGTATTGGATATGCGTCCAACGTGCAAAGCCTGAGCCGGCGCGCCGCATTCAGGGCAGAGGCATTCTTTGTATGAATATTTGACCTCGTTATCTAAAGGATCTATGAAGCCGAAAGGATCACTGGAGAAGCCTCTGCAGGGGGACCCGCAGCCCGCATAAGATTTTGCAAGATAGAACTCATTGCCGCATGCGGTACAGTGCACAAGCACGGCGTTCTGCTTGATCCCCGTGATCGGCTCGTAATAATACCCGTTTTGGTAGATCAGCTTCACGACCGTCATTTTTCCTTTAACAGTCTCGATCACTTCCTGAGGAGGAAGAAGCGGCAGCAAGCGGCGGACGTCTTCTATCTCCTCTTCGTTACGTTTTTTGGTCGCCATAACGCCACCTCACAGGAATTCCGAAAGGTCGATATAGCCCTCCTGCGGCGCGGGCTCGGCGGGAGCCTTGCCGGCCTCCGGAAGCCCGTAGAACTCGCGAAGGATCTGCTCTGCGACCTTGGGACTGATGCAGAAGCCGCCGGCGCCTTTGTGGTGCTTGTCCGCGTACTCCTTGAGCTTCTTCTCCGCCGCTTCAAGGCTCATTTCTTTGATCACGAGATCCTTTTCGAGCAGCTCGGCCGAGATCGGCTCGCGCGCGGCGATATCCTTGAGCTGCTCTCCGATCGTAAATACGGGCTTTGTGTCGTCACTGCCCTGCAGCTTCTCGATCAAATTAAAAAGTTGTTCTTTCCCCATTTTGATACCTCCTGAAATATCGTTTATTTTGGCGGTTTTCACCGCGGTTTTCATTTCTCTGCGCGGTACTCCGACCACATGGTTATAGGCCTGTGACAGCGCGCATGGCGCTTCTTCGCACGGCGTTTTTCGTACTCATAGTAAAGAGCGACCGCCATTCCGCCGATTATGACGCCGGGCACCATAAAGCTAAAGATCAGTCCCAAGAAATTCATGCGTCCTCCTCCTCCCAAATCAGATTTGCAAGTTTATTGAGCGGGCAAACGTCGCATTTTTCGTCAAGCTTTTCCTGCCCGCCTTCCATTCCTTCAAAAAGGTCTCTGTATTTACAGCGCTCATCGCAGACTCCGGAAAATAACTCATAAGTCTCGTGCTCGATCTTGCCGAGCTTGGTTATGACGTTCAGAATATTTTCCGAATCTATCGCATAGCCGCGGCCGGATTCGCTTTTTTCGGTAAGATTGTTCATTGTTTCGCTTTTTCGTAATGCAGGTCGTGCACGTCGCTCCACGATATGGAGCCATCCTCATACATGCAGATCTCTTCCGCGGTGAAAGTGGCGCCGCTCATAACGGAGCGGAGCTTTGCAGCGCCCTTTTCCGTGACCGCAAGACACTCGAAGAGCGTGCCGGGCTGGGCGCTGTACTTATGACCGGGAATGAGCTGCGCGCCGATGACGACGGGTTTGGTTTTCTTTTTGCTCTTCATTAAGATGCCTTCCTCCTCTCGGCTTTCGCCTTTCCCTGGCGAAGTTCCGCCTTTGCCTTCCGGCAGTCGCAGCGCTCTCCGGGATCCAGCCGGGCGCCGCAGTGTTCGCAGGTGTTGTAATAGGTCTTTTTCATTTTTCCTCCTTATCTGCCGCGCTTCTTTTCGCGCAGCGCGTTAGCTTCCGCCTTATAGATCACGCCGCCGTAATAATCGGACTTGAGCAGGCGGGCGCGCTTCTTACGCTCCTTCCTGAGCTCCTGAACTGCGAGCATGCGGGCAATAAACTCGTGCTTTTTCATGATGCGTCCGTGCATGGCGTGAGCTCCACTTCGACGCCATAAACGGCGCCGATGAACTTCAAAAAGGGTATTCTCGGGATCTTGACCGCGCGGCCGATCACTATGGTCTGAAAGCCGAGCTTCGATTGATCCTCATGAGCCTGCATATTGATGTCATAAGGGTCGCAGTGCAGCAGCGGCGCGATGTCCTTTGACGTCAAGAAGACCTTTTCCGACTTAGTCATTTCCGCGATTGTCATACATGCTCCCTTCCAGGTCCCGCCGCAGTAAGAACAACAGGTTCTTATATGCTTTCTTACGCAATCTCTTCTTTTTGGTGTGCTCAAGCACGTGCTTGAGCTTTGCCATCCGTCGGCGGTTCGCTTCCGGACGGTGCTTGTACCCGCCGCGGCGCGGATATACCCTAAACGTGATCTGTTGAACTTTCTCTTCCGGCTCGGAGTAGATCCGCTTTTTTGTTACGTACATGCTTTCTTCCCTCCTCTATCGTACTTCGTGAATGAGATATAATGCGATGATCCCGAACACGATCAATACAGCAAAAAGCACGACGATAAAGATCTGTGTCAAGTTGAGGCCGGGGTAAAGGCTGATAATCTTCGTTGCGGCGTTACTCATCCCGGGCCTCCTGCTCGTCTTTTAGAAGGTCGTTTATGCTACACTCGAGAACGCGCGCAAGAATCTTGAGCTTTGCTATGCTCGGATGCCTCGTTCCCAATTCCCAACCGCTTATTGTGTTTTGACGCACGCCGACTTTCTGCGCCAAGTCAGCTTGGCTCATAAGTAGTTCGAGGCGTCTCTTCTTAATTGCGGACATCATTTTTCCTCCTGTTATCACTAACTGTGCTAAATTATATCACGTTTCGAGCTATTGTCAAGCACAATTTGTGCTATTTACCATAATATATTGTATTGTATCGCGATTTGTGATATTATCTTGTTGGAGGTGTAACTTATGAATAATATCTTGAGCTTGAGAAAGGCAGCTGGCGTCAGTCAAGCTGAATTGGGAAAGGCAATCGGTGTCGCGCAAAATACTGTGAGCGCTTGGGAAAAAGGCTCGCGGCAGCCTGATAATGAGTGTCTTCGCCTTCTTGCTGAATACTTCGACGTATCAGTGGATGAGATCCTCGGCTATAATAAAACAAATATACGGCCTGCAAATCTTTCGAATTCCGTTGTTACTATCAACGTTTACGGTCAGATCCCGGCGGGCATTCCCGTTGAAGCGATCGAAGATATCATAGGCACGGAGCAGATCCCGGCGGAATGGGGCGCCGGTGGCCGTGAGTTTTTTGCGCTGCAGGTCAAGGGTGACAGTATGTATCCCGTCTATCTCGACGGCGATATCGTTATAGTCCGCAAGCAAAACACCTGCCTCACCGGCGACGACTGCGTCGTTTACGTCAACGGATATGACGCCACCTTGAAGCGAGTTAAGCTCCATGATGACGGCAGTATCGAGATAATACCTCTTAACGTCAACTATCCTCCTCGCACGTTCACGCGCGAGGAGGCGGAGAATATGCCTATTACCATTGGCGGCGTGGTCGTAGAGCTCCGCCGCAAGATCAAATAAGGAGGAGCTATGAAAGGGTCGAAAACAAAAGAGCTCGGCCTCGCAAATTATCTGTTGATAGGGCTTTCCTTGTTGCTTTTCCTCTTCGCGATTTTGGCTTGCATCGCATCTGTCAAGTTCGGCGCATACGTGATTCTCTTAGCGCTCGCGTCGTTCACTGCCGGCATGCTGCTCCCTGCCTCCGAACTCAAGGCGGAGCCTGTTGCCGCGGCGGCGCCTGCGAAGAAGGCAGTCGCGCCCGAACCAGTTAAGGCCGATCAGCCGACAGAAAAAGAGCCCTCTCGCCCGAGAGCCGTTATGCCTCTTCCCGAGACGACGATGCGAGACGGCCGGGTTTTCGAGAAGCATTACTATTATTCCGATGTAGAATTCGAGAGCGAGGGAGAGCCCGGGGAGCTTTGCCGCGGCGCTGCTGTGGAGCTGACGCCCGAGGGTAATGAAATGAATCTTTCCTCCGATGGCGTGTTATTCGGAAAGATGCGAGCGAATAATCTTCGCAAAATGGTTTTCGATTGGCAAAAGAAAGAGCAGCCGGTACTTGCACGCATCTACAGCAGGGATCCTCTAACAATGGAAATGGCTTTTTACTCCTCCCCCGCCGAGCAGGATGATTACGAAGCGCGCGGCATCCCCTCAAAGGTGTTCCGACTTTCGGGCGTGAATTCATCCGATTATGAGTATATGGCTCCCTGTGCAGAGGTCGGCGAAAGGGTCGACGTTACCTATGACGTAGCCAACGAACGGTATGAAACTGAATACGGCTATCTGCCTAAGAGCGCCGAGGACTTTATCGAGGATGATACTATAGGCTTTATCGAATATGCCGAGGAGAACGAAGACCTAAAGTACGTTATCAAGGTAAGAGTTTACGAGGAAAAGATTTGGCTGTAAGGAAATGAATTGCCGTCACTGCGGAAAAGAGCTTCCGGACGAAGCTTTATACTGTATGTTTTGCGGAACAAAACAAACCGCCCCCGCGCCGCGTAAGCAGCGGACGAAAAGCCGCGGCAACGGGCAAGGGACGGTCTATAAGCGCGGGAATAAGTGGGCCGCGCGGTATCGTCATGTGACAGGCGACGGTAAGATGATAAGCATTTATAAGGGCGGGTTTTTGACAAAAAAGGAGGGCCTTGATTGGCTCGCGAACCTGCATACCGTTCAGCGGACCGATCCCGATATCAGCTTCGAGAAGCTTTTCGAGAAATGGATCTCGCGCCACGAGGAGCGCGTCGGCAAATCAACAATCGATTGTTATAATGCCGCTTACAAGCATTTTTCCGACCTTCACCGGCTCCCCTTCGCACGACTGACCACGGAGCAGCTGCAGCAGTGCGTCGATTCATGCGGCCATGGCACGAGGACCAAAGAAAACATGAAAGCCTTGTGCACGTCACTCTATAAGTATGCTCACGAGATAGGCGTCACGAATGACGATTACGGCCAGCATATCTATATCAAGAGGGGAGCAGCGCAGGAGGAAAAAAGAGCCTTTACGGATAAAGAGCTCAAGAAGCTTTTCGAGGTCCAGCCGCAAATACCGAATATCGATATCGTCTTAGTGTTATGCTATACCGGGTTCCGCCTTAACGAGCTTCTCAAGCTCCGGAAAGAGGATTACAATGCGGCCGATAATTGCTTTGTCGGCGGCGGAAAAACAAAGGCTGGAACAAACCGCATCGTCACTATATCGCCAAAGATTAAGGCTTTTGTGCTCGATCGAGTAATGAAAACACCTCCCGGCGGATATGTTTTCGGAGCGGAAAACGGAAAACAGCTGCAGCCGAATAAATATCGTGATAGGCAGAAAGCTGCTCTCGAAGCGGCCGGAGTGCGAACGCTTACGCCGCACGAATGCCGGCACACCTTCGCAACGTTGATGAAGTCAGTAGCCGCGGCAAAAGAAGATAAAAAGCGTCTTATCGGCCATGCTTCTGATGAAATGCTGGAGCATTATACTCACGCCGAGATCGAGGATCTGAAGAAGATCACTGATCAGCTTTGATTTCGATTGTCACGCTATTGACACTTTGCGCCGTCTTTTTGCAGTAAACAAAAGGGGATTCGGTTGTATGGGGTTCAAGAGGCCGGAAGTTCAAATCTTCTCACCCAGACCACTAAAAACAGGAAGTCATCGACTTCCTGTTTTTTGTCGTATCGGTATGAAGTTCCTGTCTCTTGAACCCTAAGAGGGGTTGAATGCCGGTCGCGAAATTCGCGATTTCAAACATCCGGTGGATGTTTGAAAAGGCATTCAACGGGCGGCGTTGCTGCGTGAGCAGCCGTCCGCCCCGGGGCCGGAAGTTCAAATCTTCTCACCCAGACCAAAAAAGTGCTGAGATTTCAATGAATTTCAGCACTTTTGCTTTTTGGTCGAAATGAGCAAAAAAGAGCAAAAATGAATCCTATTGCTACACTATTGCTACACTATTGCTACACAATTTCAATATTTCACACCACCTGGAACAGATAAAACTTCAGATAATCCGTCCCCTTCACGGTCGGGAGGATCGGATGATCCGGCGCCTGCTGGCGCGCCTCTATCTGGCGGAGGGTAACGCCCGCGTCGTGCGCCGCCTCGCGGAGCATGGACCTGAACATATCGTCGTACATGAAATGCGAGCACGAGCAGGTGGCAAGGTATCCGCCGCGAGGCAGGATACGCATCGCCTTCATGTTGATCTCCTTATAGCCCTTATACGCGTTTTTCGCCGTCGCAGAAGACTTTGTGAACGCCGGCGGGTCGAGAATAATAAAATCATAGTCCCTCGAGCGTTTTTCGTAAAGCTCCGTCAGCAGATCGAAAACGTCCGCCGTGATAAAATCCATATCGATCCCGTTGAGTGCGGCGTTCGCCTTTGCGAGCTCTATCGCCTGCGGAGAGATATCGACGGCCGTCACCTTTTCGGCGCCGCCCAGCGCCGCGTTGAGCGCGAACGCGCCGGTGTGCGTGAAGCAGTCGAGCACCCTGCGGCCCTTCGCGATGCGCTTTACAGCGAGGCGATTGTATTTCTGGTCGAGGAAGAAGCCCGTCTTCTGCCCGTTTATATAGTCGACGTCGTATTTGATGCCGTTCTCGGTGATCACGACGCGCCCGTCAAGATCCGTCCGCAAGCCCTCGTGTCGATAAAACGCCTTGTACTCCTCCATCCCCTCGAGCGCGCGTATCGCGGAATCATTCCTTTCGTAAACTGCGTCGACCGTTTCGCCGAGCGAGCGAAGATAGTCTACCAGCGCGGGGATGATGATATCCTTTCTCACGTCCGTGCCGAGGCAGAGGCTCTCGATCACGAGCACGCTCCCGAATTTGTCGACGGTGAGCCCCGGGAGCATGTCCGCTTCGCCGAAAACGAGGCGGCAGGAATCAAAATCCTCCCCCATGACCTGGCGGCGGTAATCGACGGCGTATTTGACGCGCCTTTGATAAAACGCCTCGTCAAAGCGGTCGTTCGCGTTGGTCGATATTACGCGCACCCTTATCTTGCTTTTGGAATTGACGTACCCCGTGCCGAGGTAATTCCCCTTCGCGCCGCGAACGTCCGCAAGCGCGCCGTCGGGACAGACCTCGCTCATATCGACGACTTCCTCCCCATACACCCAGGGATGCCCGTTTTTAAGCGAAAGCTCCGCCTTTTTGGTGACGGTGTAAACAGGGTAATTCCTTTCCATGGTCAAGCTCTCCTTCCCTTTCTGTCAACACGATTTTAGCAGAGAAACGCGCTCTCGTCAAGAAAAGCCGGCGCGGCAAAACGATTCGGAATTCATTACGGACAATAAAACAAAGCCCGAACGGGCGCTCCCGCGGGCTCTGTATGTCCCTTATTCTCAGTTCATGCCGCTGCCGGGATTCATGTTGCTCTCTGCGTAGCGGATCATGCGCTTTACCATCTCGCCGCCGATGGAACCGGCCTCGCGGGAGGTAAGGTCGCCGTTGTAACCCTGCTTGAGGTTGACGTTCATGGAGGACGCTACCTCATTCTTGAACTGCTGAAGGCGGCTCTTGTACTCGCGGTTGGAGCCGGAGTTTGAACCGGAGCCGTTCATGCTGCCGTTCATATTGTTCATGATGCTTCTCCTTTCCTGTTTTTGATCGCGCCGTTACCTGTCGGACATATCGTTTTCGGCGTACCTGATCATGCGTCTGACCATTTCGCCGCCGACGGAGCCGGCCTCGCGGGAGGTAAGATCGCCGTTATAGCCCTGCTTAAGATCCACGTTCATGGAATTCGCGACTTCGGTCTTGAACTGATCCATCGAGCGCTTCGCCTCGGGCACCGTGATACGGTTTCTCCTTGCCATCTGGTTTCACCTCCTTACGGTTTTTCGCAAACGGCTTATAAAATTCACTTTGCCGTTTCGGTGTTAGTTTGCGTCGGCGCGCATGATATATAACAGGAAATTTTTGAAAACTGCCTGTTTCAAAACGAGTGCTCCCTTTGGATAGTACTTGCGTTAAGCGAGCAAAGCGAGCGTCGCCCATGTGCCCGAAAAATGTTTTGTTCGAGGCGAATGGGCGCCCGCGCCGCGAGAGGCGCGGAACCGCGATCCGAAGAAAAACGAGTATCCGCTCCTGCGAGATATATCTAAGTAACAAAAAAAACATGGTATAGCTTGATACCATGCTTTTGTCGGTGAAGGATCATGACAGTAAGATCCTATGTATCAGTCCTTAACGTATCCGAACTGTTTTTTATCACGGCGCGAGCTCGCCGAGCAGCACGCGGTATTTCTGATAGAAGGCGGCGAATTCGCCCGCTTCGATCGCATCGCGTATTTTTTTCATCAGATCGTTGTAAAAATACAGATTGTGCAGTATGCAAAGGCGCATGCCGAGGCGCTCGTCCGCCTTAAGGAGATGGCGGATATACGCGCGGGAATAGCGCCTGCACGCCGGGCAGGAGCAGCTTTCGGAGATGGGCTTGTCGTCGAGCCTGTACCTTTCGGCGACGAGGCGGCGTCTTCCCTCCCAGGTATAGACGTTGCCGTGCTGCGCGCCCTTCAACGGAAAAACGCAGTCGAAAAAATCCACCCCGCGGAACACGCCCTCGACGATATTGACCGGCGTGCCGACGCCCATCAGATACCGCGGCTTGTCAAAGGGCATCACGGGACATACTGCGTCGAGCACGCGGTACATCTCTTGGGCCGATTCGCCGACGGAGAGCCCGCCTATCGCGTAGCCGGGGAGATCGAACGCGGCGATCTGTTTCATATGCCTTACGCGCAGATCGCAGTACACGCCGCCCTGACCGATGCCGAAAAGAAGCTGTTCGCGGTTCGGTGTATCGGGGAGCGAATCAAGCCTTTCGTTCTCCCTCATACAGCGCTCGAGCCAGCGGGTAGTCCTTTCGATCGATCTTTCAACGTAATCATAGGGCGAGGGGTTCTCTATGCATTCGTCGAACGCCATGGCGATGGTCGAGCCGAGATCGGACTGCACCTTCATCGACTCCTCCGGTCCCATGAATATGGACGCGCCGTCGATATAGGAGGTGAACCGGACGCCCTCCTCGGTTATTTTGCGCCTTTTGGCAAGCGAAAAAACCTGGAACCCGCCGCTGTCGGTAAGTATGGGCGCGTGCCAGTCCATGAATTTGTGAAGCCCGCCGAGGCGCTTTATAAGCTTCGAGCCGGGGCGGATATTGAGATGATACGTGTTGCAGAGCGCGACCTGACAGCCGATCTCCTCAAGGTCGGCAGTCGACACGCCGCCCCTTATCGCAGCGGAGGTCGCGACGTTCATGAAAACGGGCGTCTCGATAACGCCGTGCACGGTCTCGAACCTTGCGCGCCTTGCGGCGCCCTCGGTCTTCAATACGGTAAATCTTGCCAAAGCAGCCTGCTCCGATCGAATTTATTAAAGGTATTATAGCACCTTTTCATCGCGCAATGCAACAGCGTCTTTGACCGAAGCCGCCGCGCCGAGAAGTCCAGCCGCGCGGACGAGCTCGCTTTCCGGCACGCGGGCTTTGAGCGACATATCCTTATCGAGCACGCCTATCACGCCGTAGCTCCCGCGCGGTATCAGCCCGAGCGCGTTCGCGATGGGCAGCTCCTCCCGGACGGCGATCTCCCTGACCTCAAGCGAGCCGTTCGATTTGAGCATCCGTTTCGTTTTGTGCGGAAGATACGTCTCCGGCTTTTCACGAAGCGCCGCCGCGATAAGGAACACGCCCATCACGGGGAACGTGAGATTCACCGCGCCGTTTGCGACAAGCAGACCGAATATGCCGAGGAAGACCGCCCCGGAGAACACGCCCAGCGCCTTGAGCCAAACGAACGCGCGCGGCTTGTTCTTTTTGGAAGCCGCGGCGTAAACGAGCCTGCCCCCGTCGAGGGGCATTGCTGGGATGAGATTAACGAGCGCGATGAGCAGGCTGTATTCCGTCATGCCGAGGGAAGCCGCCGCGTACGCCGGGACAATGCTTTCGATAAGCGAGGATATCGCCGCGAGAATGAGGCTCGCCGCAGGTCCCGCGGCGAAAACGGATGCCGCGTCTGCGGGAGAAGCAAACCGCGTATCAAGACGCGCGACAAAGCCGAAGGGCTGTATCTCTATTGAATCCACGCCGAGCCCAAGCCTTTTTGCCGCCATTGCGTGCGCGGCTTCATGCACGGAGAGCGAGATCGCGACGATAATGAGCAGCCTTCCCGCGCCGAGCACGAACGCCGCCGGTATCACCGCAAGAAGCAGCGGGCTGCACTTCACTTCCGTTTCGCCCAACTTGAACAGCCTCATATCAGCTCGCCTTTCCGAGTTCGAAAAACTCAGCCGCGTCGACGGGTCTTCCGCCGGAGTATACTCGCACGGAAAGCGCCTCGCCGAGGAGCTCGCCTATCCTCTGCCCCCTTGTAACGGGCTGACCCTTCTCGACCGCGGCGCCGCCCAGCCCGAAAAGGGTGAATTCCACGTCGCCGTCGGTCTTTATCGAAACGAAACGCCCGAGCGCATCGTCTATCCCGACGGAAGCGACCTTTCCTTCAAGCGGGGAGACGACCAAAGCTCCCGCTCCCGCATTAAGGCGGAGCACGCCTCCCTCCGCTATATCGAAGGACTCCGCTTCAACGGGGAGAAGCGCCGTCTTCGCGTGGGCGAACACGTCCAATATCGAGGGCAGCTCGACGAACCGGAGCTTTCCGAGGCGGCTTTCGCCCTCGTTTTCCTCCGTGCCTTTATTATCCGTGAGCTCGCCTATGACGGCGATGGCATTATCCTTCCTGCCGAGCTTCAGATAAAGCACCGTCCCGAATATCGCGGCGCAGACGCCGAGCCTTACCAAAAAGTATTTGGCGTTCCCGCTCAGTCTTTTCGGCTTTGACCGCCTGTTTTCCCCTGCCGCCGCGCGGTATGAAAAGCGTCTGCCGGAGCCGCTCGGGTATGGAGCGGATTCGAACCGGGACGTTTCGAGCTTCGTTCTTTCTTCCATAAAAAAACACCTCCCGCAAAGATGTTATGCGGAAGGCGCGGCGTAAATTCCGTCAATGCCTCATGCGCGACTCGACGACGCGCCCGATCACGTTGAAATCCCCCTCCGAAACGATTATGGGATCGTACGCGGGATTGGACGGGATCAGCGCGATGCTCTTCTTGATACGCTTGACGCGGCGCAGAAGCACCTCATCCTCCATGCGGACGACGTAGATATACCCGTCCCTTATATCGGAACAGCGGCGGACGAGGACGTTCGCCCCCTCGGCGATATGGTCGCCCGTCATGCAGTCGCCGACTACCTCCATGAAGAAATATTCGCCGTCGTAAACCTCCCCCGCGGAGACGGGGATATAATCGGTGATATTCTCCTCGGCAAGCATGGGCTCGCCCGCGTGGACCATGCCGACGAGCGGGACCGGAACGGCGTCCGCCTCCGGTCTCGGCGCAAGGAGACGGTCCCTCATCCTCTTGGGAAGGGGAACGACCTCGTCCCGGCAGAGAATATGATCCGCCGATACGCCGAAGATCTCCGTAAGCCGCGTGAGCACCTGCGAAGGTATGCCGACCTTTTCGTTCTCATATTTACAGACCGCCGCCTTCTGTACGCCGAGGAGCTTGCCGAGCTCCTCCTGTGTGACGCCGCGCGCACGGCGCAGTTCCTTTATCCTGTTCATCAGCCTTACCCCTTTATCTTATGTCCCAATTGTATCTCATTCGGAAACCAATTGCAACAAAATCACAAAAATATATTATTATTCTTCGGTTTGAGTACCATTTTATGTATTGACAGTTTCTATTTTGGAAACTATAATGTGATCGTGATCAAAAAAAGCGGGCGATGACCCGCGTACAGCTCAAGGATTCGGAAAGGAGACGCATTATGAATTACTTTGGCTTGATTTTTACTTTCATGGTACCCGGCATGGTCGTCGGAGGAATGGCGGCAACGCTCATCAACCAGGCAGCCGAGAGGCGCAGGAAGTCCGCGAAGCGCCGCTGAATACAAACGGGAACTCAAATAACGATACCGGCCGGAGATCCGACCGGTATCTTTCGTTATTCGTCTGAAACATGTTTTACATATCCGGCAGTTTCTCGGGCGCGGGAAGCTCCGGTCCGGTTATGGTGATGCTCTTTATCACCACGTTTTCAACCGGACGGTTGGCGTAACCCGTCTTGACGGAGGCGATCGCGTCGACCACGTCCATGCCGTTCGTCACCATGCCGAACGCGGCATATGCGCCGTCAAGATGCGGGGCGTCCTGATGCATAATGAAGAACTGACAGCCTGCGCTGTTAAAGGGCGTCGCGCGGGCCATCGATATGACGCCGCTGGTATGCTTGAGGGGATTATTAAAGCCGTTCTTGTCGAACTCGCCCTTTATGCAGTAGCCGGGTCCTCCGGAGCCGGTGCCGGTCGGGTCGCCGCCCTGTATCATAAAGCCCTTTATGATCCTGTGGAACGTACTCCCGTCATAGAAGCCCTGCCTCGCAAGATAGCAGAAATTGTAAACGCTCTGCGGCGCGATATCGGGATAAAGCTCGACCTCGATCGTGCCGAAGTCCTCCACCACTATCGTCGCCATTACCTTTTGGTTCTCCATATTATCCTCCTTTTTATTGAGACCGCATGCCGAAACGCATATGAGCATCGCGGCGGCAAGCAGTAAGCATACGGTTCTTTTCATTACAGACGGCATAAGACCGACCTCCTTATTCAAGTACATATATTGTACCACATTATTATATAACAAACAACCTATTGTATTATACCCGATCAAGATGTATAATAAAATGTCATGAAGCGTGCATCAATTTAAGGAGGCGGCTATGTCCAACAGAAGAAACAACGGCAATATGGCAAAGCTCGCGATACTCGGGGCGCTTATCCTGTTCTGTATTGCGGCTGTAATACTCATGATCATACTCATTGCGGGCTCCTGCAAGGGCAGCGGGAACGATCCCTCCCCCGTCCCAACGGAAACCTCGTCCGCGCCCGATATCACTCCCGGCGCGGAGCCTATAACCGATGCGCCCTCCGGCAGCGAGTCCCCCTCGCCCGAGACGACTCCGGCGCCGCACGATTACGCGGCGGTCGTCCCGCATGATTCTGCGAAGGCGTCCGTGCACGGGCTCGTTACGGAGCTTATGGTGAACGGCGGCATTACCTCGTCCTATACCGCGGACGAGCAGGTCAAATTCAGGCATAACGACGATTATCAGCAGGCGGTGGGCGTGCTCTCCTTCCGCGGGAGCTGCTTCCGTCAGAACCCCTATTACGGCGTGACAAGCGCCTCACAGGGCAAGCTCCAGACCCTTTGGCAGCATGATACCTTCAGCGTGCCCAAGGGCGAGGGCGGCAATTATTCCGGCGTATGGACGGGCAGCGGCTGGACCGGTCAGGCGCTCGTCGTCCGCTGGGACAAGGACGTCAAGGCAGTAATGAACATGTTCGATTCCGCCAAGCAGAAGGACGGTCTGATCGAGGTCATTTACGCCACGATGGACGGCAATATCTACTTCTACGATATGGAGACCGGCGAGCCGACGAGGAACAAGCTCACCTTCGGCGTGCCGTTCAAGGGCTCCGGCTCGATCGATCCCCGCGGCTGGCCGATACTCTACGTCGGTCAGGGCGATCATTACAAGACCGCCGGTAAGGAGTCGAAGGCTTACGTCATTTCGCTCATCGACGGAAGCGTGCTCGCGACGATCGGCGCAAAGCCCGATCCCTTCGCGCTGCGTACCTTCCACGCGTATGACTCCGCCGCGATAGTCGACGCCGATACCGACACCCTCTTCTACCCGGGCGAGAACGGCATACTTTACCGCGTAAAGCTCAACACCGTTTTCGATAAGACCGCGGGCACGCTAACGATGAACCCGTCGACGCCCGTAAAGGCGCGCTATTCGTCCCCGCGCTCGAACTCCGGCAAATTCTGGCTCGGCTATGAGGCGAGCGCCGTCGCCTGGAGGAATTACCTCTACGTTTGCGACAACTCCGGCTTCATGCAGTGCGTAGACGCGAACACCATGAAGCCCGTTTGGGTGCAGGATATCTGGGACGATACCAACGCCACCCCCTGCTTTGAGGAGGATCCCGAAACCGGGCGCGCGTATCTTTACGTGGGCAACACGCTCGACAACAAGATGGATTCGAGCGGCAAGGGTCCCGTCGCGTTCTTCAAGATAGACGCCTGCTCGGGCGAGATCGTCTGGCAGAAGGAGTACACCGTTTCCTCCGACAAGCACGTCACCGGCGGCTTCCAGGGCAGCGCGTTACTCGGCGAGGGCGAGCTTGATGGGCTCGTCATAACCACGTACAGCTCCGTCGGCGCGGGCTACGCGGGTTACGTCGTCGCCTACGATACGAAGACCGGCAACGAAGCGTGGCGCTTCCAGGTCGCGGGTTACAGCTGGTGCAGCCCCGTCGCGCTCTACGACGCGAACGGCAAAGCGTACATAATCGTCTGCAACTGCCTGGGCGATATCTACGTGCTCGACGGACACGGCGTGCAGCTCGACAAGATAAACGTGGAGAGCAATATAGAAGCGTCCCCCGTCGCCTTTGATAACTATATCGTTATCGGCACGAGGATAAAGGGCATTTTCGGGCTGAAGATCTATTGATCGCCGATCAAAACGCAAAACAAAACGCCTGCCGGATCCTGGATCCGGCGGGCGTTTTCAACTGTCGTTCAGCTTTGCTCAATCCTTTTTGCGCCTGCGCTTCCTTTCGCGGCGCTTTTTTCTTTCCCCGGAGGGATCCTCCTGCGCTATCTCGCGGACGGGAACGGACGCTTCCGCCTCCGCCTCCCGCTCGAGCACCCCGGCAAAGGGGTCGCCGTCGGCGTCCCCGGGAGCGGGCTCTTGTTCCTCCGCCGCGGCTTCGGAAGCGGGCTCCGGGTCGGGAGGCTCATCTTCCGCCGTCTCCGGCTGGGGCTCTGCGTCGATTATATCGATATCCACCTGCTCGACGCGGCTCTCGTAGCCCTGCCTGTGAAGCTCCGCCGCAAGGATGTCGTTGTTCTGCTTGGCTTCGGAAAGCTCCTGCGCAAGGCGGAACTGCAATACGTCGATCGTATTTGTCATCCTGTCGAACTCGCGGATCACCTCGTCCAAAAACGCGTCCACGGCGACGGGATCGTAACCGAACAGCGAGTGCGGAAACACTTTATTTATAACGTCTTCCCTGTCCATGGGATCACTCCTTAAAAGAAACTTGGGGCCATGGCGTTTGCCATGGCCCCGTCAGAGGCTCAGGCATTACTCTTTGAAACCATCGGAGTTGCCAACGATCTCGTAGTCGGCGGGTACTACTGCAAATATCTTTGCCGAGACCTTGCGGATATCTCCGCCCATCGCGCTGCAGGCGCCGGACATGAAGTCCAATATCCTCTGGGCGACCTCGATATCGATGCTTTCCATATTGAGGATGATAGGCTTCCTGCTCTTGAGGTTGCCGATGATACTCATGGTATCCTCGTAGCTGACGGGGCGATAGACGATCAGCTTGCTGTGAGCTGACGATACGGGCAGGTCGACGACCTTGCCGCGGCTGCGCTCCTTACGCTTTTCCTCACGCGGGGCAATGGGCTTGAGCTCCTGCTCCTCCTCGAATTCGACGGCTTCGGACTCCTCGTCCTCCACAATGTCGAATCCCAACCAATTTCTGAGCTTTGCTGCTACTTTTGACATCTTGTTTTCCTCCAAACGTTTTTTGGCGTTGGCACTTGGAAGAAAAATTTTACTGCCTTTCGGCTATGCGCTTACGCTCTGTATTTATATCGTAAACGCAACGATTTCGGCTGGTACCTGACCCGGTCCGCAGACCGCTTCTGTCAGGCTAATGCCCGGGCCTTCTGCCAAATATGGCGGAGCCAACCCTGACCATATTTGCCCCCTCCGCTATAGCGGAAGGGTAATCTCCGCTCATTCCCATGGAAAGAAGCTCCATGTCTGCCTTGGGGATATCCATCCCCTTTATATTTTCAAACAGCTCCTTCATCCTTGCGAAGTAGTAACCTGCGCCCCTTTCGCCCGCCGCGGGTGGGATGCACATAAGGCCCTTCACATGGATACAGGGCATATCGGAGATCCGTTTCAGCAGCTCGGGAAGGTCGCCCGGAGCGATGCCCGCCTTCTGCGGTTCGTCCCCGATATTGACCTCCACAAGCGTTTCCTGCCTTATGCCGTGCTTTTCGGCTAACCTGTTTATCTCGGCAAAGGCTTCCGGCCTGTCGGCGGACTGGATCAAGTCCGCTCTGCCTATAAGGTATTTTACCTTATTTAACTGCAATTGTCCAATAAAATGTACGGTTTGGGAGTTATTTTTGAAAAATTCGTATTTTTCGGTAAGCTCCTGCGCGCGGTTCTCGCCCACTTCGGTGCATCCGGCGCCTATCGCGGCGGCGATCCTTTCCGTATCGACGAACTTCGTGACCGCGACGAGCCTTATTTCTCCGGGATCGCGCCCGGCTTTGAGCGCCGCTTCACGGATATTGTCCGCAACGAAGCGGTAATTATCCGCGGCGGAAGCCGTTAACGTTTCTTTATCCAATACCTTACCCCCTCGCTAAGGATCTCGCCCTCTTCATGCGGGCGGATCAGCACCATTTTATCCTCCGCGGCAAGCACGTCGACGCGCATCGTGTAATGCGAATCGCTCATAATGAGCTCGACGTACGCCTCGCCGTTATTGAACCTTACCGCCTTGGATTTCACCTTTATGCCGTTCACGGCGGAGGTGACGTTCACCTTGACGGAACGGACGTCGATAAGCTCGCCTATTTCGGACGAGACCTCGAGCACGTTGACGACCTTCTTGCCGCTGATGACCGGCTCGAGCGCGACCGCCGCGTACTTGCCGTGCCCGTCTATCTCAACGTCGTACGAGACGCCTTTGGCGGTCCTTGTGAGTTCTTCCGCGTCGGTTATGAACGCGACGTACCATTTATCGCGGTTGACCACGCGGCATACGCGGGTATTGTCGTCGGTCGTCCAGTGGGCGGAGCCGCTTTCGCTTATCGCCCTTTTTACAAGATCGGCGGTGATCATGTTGAGCTTCTCGGCGTTCATCGCCTGCTCATACCCGTCGAAATAATAGCTGACGAGTCCGCTCTCCTTGGCTGTGACGTCCTCCGTCCAGGTCGAGAGGAGCGCCTCCTTATCGTCGACCTGCGCGTAGAGGGCGCGGAGCGATTCGGTCTCCTGCACCTTCTCGCGAAGGTAATCCATACGCTCCTTCAGGAGCTTGTCGAGCGAGCGGTAGAGCTTTAAGAGATCCTCTCCGGAGTTCTGCATAACGCAGTTTTCGATGCGGGTCTTGAGCGAAAGTATCTCCTCGTTCATCTCGTCGAGGCGGGAATCCTTCGTCGAGCCGATCCTTTCAAGCTGCGCCTTGTAGACTTCCTCCCTTGCCATGAGGAGAGACTGTGAAAGCTCGTCGCTGTAGCCGAGCTTGTACACCGTGGCGAGGCTGTCGCCCGCGTTCACGGCGGCGCCCTCCTCCATATTGCAGGCGACGCGCGCGTATTCGGAGGAAAGATAGGTCTCCTCGTCGCGGATTATGACGGCGCTCTTGCCCGAAACGCTGAACATCATCGCGCCGCGGCCGGTAACGTCCTCCCTGCCGTTATAGATCAGTATGAAAAGCAGAACGCCGATAACGGCGGCAAGCGCCCCGATTATTATCCAGAAGCGCGGATCGATGCGCGTCCTCTGCTTTTTGGTTTTGCGTTTTTTCCTTACAATCATTTTTCGTTAACGTCGTAGCCCTTCTTCTGGGAGCGGCCGTACTGACGGTCGAAATTCTCTTTGTTTTTGGCGATATACCCCTCGTAGAGCTTGTCCGAATCGAGCCCCGCCCTTATGCACATGCTCACGAAGAAGTGCAGGATATCGACGAGCTCCCCGTGGAGGGATTCTTCGTCGATGGGCTTTTCGTTCTTCCACCATTTGAAATTTACTTCGTCAAGCAGCTCGGCAAGCTCGCTTATCATGGCGAGCACGTCCTTCTGGATCCACTGCTCCATGGGGAAATCGAGCGAGCGCCTTTCCTGTATGTCGGTATCGAGCTTCTTCTGTAGCTCGAAAATAACGTCTAATTTATCGTGTTCTGTCATTTGGATCCATCCTTTCGGTCGATTCCGAAAATACTTTTAAGTTCCTTCTCCGACTTTGCGATCCTGCCGACCGCGGCGACGGAGATATCCTCCGTATTCGTAAGCGTCGGCAGCACGGCGGCGATATCGTCCATAGTAACGGAGCTGATCCTCTCTATGACCTCGTCCTCGGTCAGGTGGCTGCCCCTCAGAAGCTGCGCCCTGCCGATCGCGGAGCTCCTCGCGGCGGTGGATTCCTGCGCCATCAAAAAGCTCGAGATAAGCTGATCCTTCGCGCGGGAAAGCTCCTCCTTTTTAAGACCGGAGCGCCTGACGGACTCGACCTCGTCCATCATCATTCGGGCGACGGTGACGGCGTTTTCGGGGCCCGTGCCGGCGTACATCGTGAGGAACCCGGAGTGCATGAACGCCGTGGGGTATGAATAGACCGAGTAAGCGAGACCCGACTCGTCCCTTATCCTCTGGAAAAGCCTTGAGCTCATGCTGCCGCCGAGGGCGTTGGAGAACAGAAGCTGCGCGTAATTCTCCTTCGTGTCCTTCTTAAAGCCCGGCAAACAGACCGAGATATGCACCTGCTCGATGTCCTTCGGTATGAAAAACGCCCTTTTGCCGGGTCTGTGGAACGAGAATTCGACAGGCTCCCTTTCCGCCTTCCCCTCTGCGGTGAAGCTTTCGGAGAGCAGATCGATAAGCGCCTTTTCCTCGATATCCCCGGCGGCGGCGATCACCATATTGTCCGGCGTGTAGAGCCTCTGCATATAGCGGACGAGCTGATCCCGATCGAACGCCCGCACGCTCCGGGCAGTGCCGAGTATAGGTCTTTCGAGCGGGTCGCCCTCATAGAAGCCGGAGATCGACTTCTCCGCGGCAAGATCCTCCGGAGAATCCTCCGTCATGGAGATCTCCTCGCAGACGACGCCCTTTTCCCGCTCGATATCCCCCTCGTCAAGCAGGGAATCGAAAACGAGATCGGAGAGTATCCGGGCGAGCACGTCCGTATCCCTGCCGAGCACGCGCCCGTAGAAGCAGGTACACTCCTTCGAGGTGAACGCATTGAGGTTGCCGCCGACGGCGTCCATCTCCTCCGCTATGTCGGAGGCGGAACGCTTCTTCGTGCCCTTGAAGAGCATATGCTCGATAAAATGTGCGGCGCCGAGTTCACCGCCGCGCTCGTACACCGAGCCGGCGTTTATCCATACGCCCATCGAAACAGACCTGTACCCCGGCATGGTCTCGCCGACGACAGTCAGCCCGTTCGGGAGCTTTGCGGAAAACATTTTTGCTTGATCCTCTTTCACGCATACAGTTTTCCGCCGTAACGGAAAAACTATGCGGAGCTCATTCTTTTGCGAGTTTATATCTTATCAGAGTAATTATACAACATTTTGTGTGCGGGCACAATACCATATCCCATATTTTTTATTTTTTCGATCAATTCGGGAAGGATTTTAACGGAATCCCCCGTCGGGAGGAACCCGAGCGTCCAACCGCCCGTGTGAAGAAAAGCAAGGAGCGAGTCTATCGCTTCCCCTCCCTCGGGATCTGCGCCCAGCGTCGCCGTCATTACGAAGGGCGTAAGTCCCGCCTCCGCACAGCTTTTTTTGAGGCGTTCCGCGTTCTTCGCGGTGCATACGGCGATCGGCGGCGCCACTCCCGAAACGCTCCTCACCGCCTCCGCCCTTCCCCTTATATCGTCGGCGTCCGCCTCGTTTTCTTCGATCAGCAGCGCAAGCCCGTGTCCCCGCTCCGTCATGCGCCTCACGATTTCCGCGTTCCTGACCGCCCATTCTCCCGTCATGGCGAAAGTCAGGCGCGTTCCCGAGGCGTCCGCGGCGCTGATTATCTCCCCGACCGCTCCCGAGTCCCATTCTATGAGGCAGACGAGCGAAACTCTTCCGTCATCCGGCAGGCGGTAGACGAGCGCCGAGGCAGACCTCGCCAGCTTCATCACCGGCTCCGGCGAAACGAGCAGAGCGTACATAAGGAACGCGATCGCGATCACGGCGGCATTGGTAAGCGGCAGGCTTCGTTTAAGGCTCATTCGGTTCAGTTCCCTTCGTTTTTGTAAAGCGTATTCGCTTGTCCCCCTCCGGTATGGCTTCGGGAGATAATATATTTCATCTTTTTACCCGCATCGCCCCGCGCTTGCTTGATTATTCCGTCGGAAAATGGTATATTGGAAGATGCGTAAGATCATCCGCAAACGACCTAAGCGGAATGGGACAATTCTTGGTCAGAAAGGCAACAATATGGAAAGAGAAAACGCATGGAAGAAATATGACTCCGCCGCTCTTGAAGAGCTTGAGGCGCTCTCCGCCCGCTACAGGAGCTTCCTTGACAACGGCAAGACCGAGCGCGAGTGCGCCGATCTCGCGGTCAAGGCGGCGAAGGCGAACGGCTATATCGCGCTTGAGGACGCGATAAAGGCAGGCGAAAAGCTCGAGCCCGGCACAAAGCTCTGGTGCGCGCCGATGGGCAAGGCGATAATGCTCTTCATCATCGGCAAACAGCCCATGGAGAACGGCATCAACATCGTCGGCGCTCATATCGACAGCCCCCGCATCGACGTCAAGCAGAACCCGCTTTATGAGGATTCCGATCTTGCTTACCTCGACACCCATTATTACGGCGGCATCAAGAAGTATCAGTGGGTCACGCTGCCCCTTGCGATACACGGCGTCGTCGTTAAGAAGGACGGCACCAAGGCGAACGTCTTCATCGGCGAGGACGATAACGATCCCGTGCTCTGCATATCCGATCTTCTTATCCACCTCTCCCAGGAGCAGATGCAGAAGAAGGCTTCGGAGCTCTTCAGCGGCGAAGACCTGAATCTCATCATCGGCGGCATGCCCATGAAGGACGCCGACGAAAAAGAGAAGGAGCTCGTCAAGGCGAACATCCTCAAGCTCCTCAAGGAGAAGTATGATTTCGAGGAGGAGGATTTCCTCTCCGCCG
>JAEEGF010197813.1_pt1 | contig 24546 bp, 16 predicted proteins | sample 9134171 | NCBI WGS metagenome assembly JAEEGF01 (sample SAMN16246542, study PRJNA631951) | gut metagenome | biome: gut microbiome; feature: rumen; material: AP-attached | host: Bos | place: Iran: Karaj | collected 2018-10
AAAAGACTCAGTGTCATAGCCAGAACTAAAACACATGATAGGAGTTTGTTGCGCATTTTAATACCTCCCGGATTATGATCCTAAAAAGATTTTTGTGTACAGAAGCCCATATAGATATATATCTGCATATTATTGGCAAAACTTTAGTCAGTTTATAAAAATATTAGAATAATTTTTACTCGGGGTTTACCTGCTGTAAACAATTAGTTGTTTTATTTTCGTACATGAATACAATGGGTACGGTTCTCTTTGGAGAACCGTACCCGCTGAATTTTATTCCTTACACTGTAACAAACTTATTGCCTGTGAGCTTTTTTGTATATAACAATTAATAAACAGGAACTATAATTTATCAGCTAATGGTGAACCTCTGAAGGTTTTCATTGATGGTATCAACAGCATCCGATACTGAGGAAGCTGCGTTGGCAACCAGCTCTGAAGAGGATGCAACACCCTGGGCTGCCTCTGTAACGCTCTCAACGTTCTCAGCGATCTCCTGGGTGGAAGCTGACTGCTCTTCTGATACGGAGGCCATGTTGGTGGCAACGTCATTAACCTTCTCCATCTGCTTGGCCATTTCGGAGAGAATATCGTTAGCATTGGAGAGCTCTGTTGTGATCTCCTGGAAGGTTGTGGCTGCTACGTTAACGGTCTCTGCACTGTTGTTGATAAGAGTTGTATTGGTCTCAGACTTCTCTGAAAGAAGCTGAACCTTCTGGGACATATCCTTGATGATCTCGCCGATCTGGTTGGTAGCATCAGCTGAGTTCTGAGCAAGGGTTCCGATCTCTGAAGCAACAACCGCAAAGCCTTTTCCTGCCTCACCTGCTCTTGCCGCCTCAATGGAAGCATTGAGGGAAAGAAGATTGGTCTGGGAGGAAATGGAATTGATAAGGTCGATGATCTGTGTGATCTTCTCTGCTGCCTCATCAACGTTGGCAACGGCATTGGCCATATCCTTCATGGAATCTACGATATCGGACATACCGTTTGCCACATTGGACATATCGTGCTGTCCGGAATCAGCCTTTTTAACCAGCTCGTTCATGGAACTCTCTATAGCCTGCTCCTGCTCTGTTACGTTGGCAACAGTCTGGGCAAGGATAGTAGCGTTCTCTGCCACCTCGGTAACAGCCTTGGCCATAGACTCAACATTTTCTTTGATCTGGCTCATGCTTGAAGACTGGTTGTTAGCTGCTGCCTCAAGGTCCTCAGCTGTACTCTTGGAGGTCTGGGCATCTCCCCGGAGCTTGCCGGAAACATCCTTGATCTCTGAAAGAGAAGTCCTCATTCCGTGGATAAACTCACCCATGGCTCTGTTCATATATGCAATCTCATCATCACCCTTGGCAGTGATATCAACGGTAAAGTCACCGCCGGAGATCTTTTCAATATTATCAGTAAGCGCTGTTACAGGCTTCTTGATCATCTTGTGAAGAGCCTGAGCTATGATAATGATAACAAGGATAACTGAAATAACCGTAACGATAAGCAGAATATAAACAAGTCTCATCAGTATAGCAAGAACTTCGTCCTGCTTGGCGTAAAGAACTACGCTCCAGTCGGTTCCGTTGACACCTGAGGTTACCGCATACCACTTTGTTCCTGCTGCTTTAATAGGCTTTACTACTTCCACATCATCTTCTCCCTGGGCAGCTACAAACTCGCCGATGGAAACGATAAGGGGATTATCTGTTACTTCTGATATATTCTTTCCGCAAAGGCTTGGATCATCTTTAAAGGAAAGGATAGTTCCGCCCTTGGTGATCATCATGGCACCGCCGGACTGATATACTTCAACTTCATTAAGCTTTTTCTGGGAATCGGACATGAACAGATCTGCAGCAAAGCAGCCCTCACGGCCATCCTTGAGATGAACATGTCTTATAACGGTAGCGCACAGCTCGCCGGTAACATCATCAAAATAAGGCTGATCGTAGTAATAGAACCAGGAATTGTCATAACCTACAGCCTCCACATACCAGCCGCGGGATGTGACATTTTCCATGACATAATCCGGAGCATTGGGATAAATGAAGGTTTCGTCATTAAGAGCCAGATAAGCTCCGGTAGGGATCATTTTGTATCTTCCTACAGTTCCGGCCATATACTCCATGATGGCATCATTGCTTTCAAAGTTGTTCTGCTCAACCGCATCAGCAACTGCGTTCAGATAATAGAATGTGGCATTAAGCTCCTTATTTACCTGGGATGCACTGGCACTTACCTGATTGGTCAGGGAAGTATCGATAAGATTCTTCACCATTCCATAGCCAAAGCCTATTACAAGTGCCTCGGCAATAAGAATGCTGGCTATCAAAAGCACAACAAACATAATCGAGATTCTTACACTAATGGCCTTTGTAGCTCCTTTTTTTGCATTGTTCTGCTGATTACTCATTCCAGAATTACCCTCCTATCAATTTTGTAAAAACAGACCTACACATATACCAAAATACAACAAGATAATGACGTTTATATGAATAATTGCTAACCAATGTCTTAATTATTACTTATAATTTTATGCCCCAAGTTCATTTATGATTTCCTGGTAATCCCGTCTTTCAAAGGCAGCCTTAAGTTTCTCGAATCTGGCCTGTTCTGCCTCGGGAATGATATAGTCACCAAGATCCTTGAAGATGCCCTCTACACAGACCTCGTCTTCTATTTTGGCGCTGTCCAGAAGGGCCTCATAGGCGCTTTCAAGAATAAGCTCATCCGCCACAGGTCTTTCGGTTACATCGAAATGTTCAGCAAGCTTTTCCTTGAACTCCAGATAGTTGCTCATCATTACTGCGTGGTTATTCTCGATGTACTCAATATCCCTCTGCTTGCCGGCATCCTCCAAAAGTCTTGCCTGTTCCGACAGTTCGGGGATTCCCACCAGCTTGGCAGAGCTCTTAAGAGCATGAACCTTGATTGTATAGTTTTCGTAGTCCTTGTCGTCATAGAAGGACTGGATCGCCTGACTGTTTTCCTCGATGGAATCATAAAAGATCTTAAGCACAGCCAAAAAAGCGTCCTCTGAGCCGCTGTTTGTAAGGGCCATCCTCACATCTATGCCGTCTATAGTCTCATACCATTTTTTAGGCATTTCCACAGGAGCTGGCTCAGGCTCTTCTTTTACTTCCTTCTCTATTTCTTTTCTCTCTTCCTCCTCATCATCAAGGGTCGCACTATCTCTTCTGCTGTAGTTGTCATCCGGTATCAGTGAATCCAGATGGAAGCTCTTGTCACTCTTATCCATATAGCAGAGACCAAAGGTTCCCATGCCGCTGTTTACAGCAATGGCTGCAGATGCCTTCTGGAAGAAGATATGCTTAAACGGAAATCTCTCCTTAACCTCCTGGGCGATCCAGCTCAGTTCCTCTTCAGTCATTCCTACATAGGCGATCAGAAGAAGCTCAAGATCAGGATCCGCCCCCTTGAAAAGGATCTTTTTAATATATTTGTGATAACAAAGCTTCTTTTCCCCCATGAACACCCAGCCCATGATGAAGATACTCTTTTTTATCTGCAAAAGAGGTCGCATGTTGAGTGTGGCCATGATCTTATGCATTCTCTCACTCATGTAGCCGCCTCTTACCATGAACCTGGTCTCAGCCACAACGAAGCTGCAGTGCATCCTGCTCTTTATCTTCTCCAGCTCCTCTGTGATCCTCTCCACGGACTGATTCTGCTGTGCCATCTGATGGGCAGCCATAACAAGGAATCCCATGGCACTGGACAAAACTCCGGAATCCACAACAGTTACATTGTCAAACTGCCTTGCGGCCTTGGAGGCTCTGGTGTACTCCTGACTCATACTTGGAGTTATGGAGATATGGATGATATGATGGGCCTTCTGTAGCCTCGAAGCAAAGAATTCTTCAAAGTCTCTGGTCTTGGGCGGCTCAGACCACACCTTGCCCTCCGGTGAATACATGTAGTACAAAAGCTCGTCCGTATCAGCTTCCACATTGTCATAGAAGGTTCCTGCATCCGTATGCACCAGGAAAGAGATAACATCAAGCTGCATCTCCCTGATAAGACTGTGAGGCAGGTCGCAAAGACTGCTGGTGGTGATGAGCACAGGAACTTTTCTCCTGTAACCCTTGGCAGTATTAAGCACTTCGTGAGACAGATCCAGACCGGTTTTTCTCCTGATCTTATACTCAGGAAGAATATTCAGCATGGTCTCCTCAAGCTGTTTTCCGGAAACCGGCTTTAACAGATATCCGTCGAAACCGCTTCTTGCATAAAGCTCTTTATTCTCTCCACCGGCGTTGGCGGTGAGCACAACTACCGGTGTATTATTGTTAACCTCTTCCCTCTGTTTACGAAGTCTGATAAGGCAGTCGATCCCATCCATGCCCGGCATGAGATGATCCATAAAGATCAGGTCGTAGCGGGTATTGGCAGTCATATAAAGAGCCAGATCTCCGCTGCTGGCAAGATCTATCTGAACCTCGGTGCTGGCGATGAGTTTTCTCTCAACCTCAAGGTTCATCTCATTGTCATCCACAATAAGAATCCTTGCATCCGGTGCAGTAAAGCTGCTCTCAAACTGCTTGGCTGCTGTTGTGCTTCCGAAGTTGGCGATGCTGAGATCCCCAATAGGTGTAGGATTGGTAACTCCCTGCCACAGGGACACTGTAAAGGTTGTACCCTGGGAATACACACTGTTTACACTGATGGTTCCTTCCATCAGATCCACCAGCTGCTTAACAATTGAAAGTCCAAGGCCTGTACCTTCAATGTGCCTGTTCTTTTCCTCATCCACTCTCTGGAAAGCATCAAAAAGATAGGGCAGGGACTCCTGTTTGATTCCCATTCCCGTGTCGGTTACGGAGAAGATAAGATGAGTCTTGTCCTCGCTGTAAAGCTCCTGCTCCACATGGAGAGTGATCGTGCCTTCACCGGTGTATTTAACAGCATTATTCAAAAGATTGATAAGGATCTGCTTTATTCTGACCTCATCACCAAAAAGCTCCGATGGAATAGTAGGGTCGATATCAACCTCAAACTTAAGGCCCTTTTGCTCAGCCCTTAGCCAGATCATATTGACGATCTCAGAAGCCATGGCAGACATGCTGTAGTTGACAGGCACAATATCCATCTTGCCTGCTTCGATCTTACTGAGATCCAGAATGTCATTGACCAGGGCAAGAAGCATTCTTCCTGCACCCTGAATATTCGCTGCGTCACGCCTGATCTCGTCGGAAGCATCATCCTGCCTGAGAATGATCTCATTAAGTCCAAGAATGGAATTTATAGGGGTCCTTATCTCATGGCTCATGCTGGAGAAAAACTGGTTCTGGCTTCGATTAAGCTCCTCAGCCCTATTTGCCTGCTGCTGAGCCCTTTCACTCTCAATAGAGAAGATGAGTTTCTGGTACCTCAACATGGCAAAGGTGGAAAGACCTACAAGGATAACAGAAACCAGGCCGTCGATGGCAAACATTGCATTGGTATGAACAACAACCACCTCCGGGTAGTGAAACCATAAGGCGTACTCTGCAATGGTGAGGCCTGTAAGTATGATCATCATAGCTATTCTTATGCCGCCTGCAAGAGACATACCGATAAACATATAGCTGAAGATAATCCAGAATACACCGCCGCCTCTAGGACCGCCACCATAGAAAAAGAGAATTGGAATTACCACAAATACCAGTGCAATGCACTGGGTAATGACTCCTCCAAAAAGCTTACCGGTGAAAAGGCTGTACCCCGTAACAACTGGCACAGCAACTATCATGATAAACAAAGTGACGATCTCAACGATGTTCTCGCCGCCCAGAATATCAAAGATCACTGCTATGATCATGCCTATCTCTCCAAGAAATGCCAGCATGACAATGGTTCTTTCTTCGTAACTTATATTGGGGTCTCTTAACTTGGCGTGGAATAAGGTAAATGCTTTTTTCATGATGCACTCCTTTCCACGTATCTGACGTATTTGGAAGGAAGGAGTTTTTTCATGACTCTCTCAAATTCCATAATATCAATGGGCTTGGCAATAAATCCGTCAAAGCCCTCCCTGAGGAACATCTCTCTGGCTCCGCTGATGGCATTGGCAGTAAGAGCAACAATAGTAATATTGACGCCCTTATCAAGTCCCAGCTGTTTTAATCTCTTCATGGCCTCAACGCCGTCCATCTCCGGCATCATGTGATCCATGAAGATAATGTCATAGTTCTTAGCCCTGAATTTATCAATGGACTCCTGGCCGCTGGCCGCTGTTTCGGTTATCATGCCGTAGTCCCTGAACATTCCCTGGGCAACCACAAGATTCATAGGCTCATCATCCACGATAAGAGCCCTTACGCCGTCAAACATAGGGCGCTTTTGCCTGTCGTCAAGCATGAGATCCCGCTCGGTGGTCATACCGTTAAGAACCTTGGTAACAGGAAGTCCATATATCGGCTTCGGAATAAGAACCAGATTGCTGTTCTTTTTGGCAGGAAAGTTTTCAGTTACAGCGACGCTTACCACTGTTCCACTGGCAGCAAGATTGTCAAAAAACGCACTGTTTCTCAAGTATTCCACATCTCCCATGAAAATGTGGGATACTTCAATTCTTCCCATAAGGTTCTTGATCTCGTCTATGCTATAGGCAGAATACAGATTGGCCTTGATACCGGTAGCCAGGTTTACACCCATCTGGCGATAAAAATCGCGAACTGCCGCAACCTTATATTTTTCAGGCAGCATATGGAAAATGATATTCTTAACATTATCAGGATTAATACTGAGGCAGTTAGCGGAATTATCAACTTCCTGTGGCACACAGAGCCTTACAGTGGTTCCTTTTCCCACCTCGCTGTTAATGGTCACAAAACCATTCATGGCATGGGCAAAGCCATAGACAACGCTAAGGCCAAGACCGATTCCACCACTGCTTCTGTTTCTTTCCTTATTGGCCTGATACAGGCCCTGGGAAACGTAGGAAACCTCTTCTCTGGTCATACCCTTGCCGGTATCGGTTACTTCCACGGTCAGGTTTACTCCATACTCTCTTTTGATGGAGGATATTCTGATATAGATACCTCCGCGGGCAGTGAACTTCACCGCATTGTCAATAAGGTGCCTAAGCATCTTATGGAGCTTTTTGATGTCTCCCTTCATGGAAACAGGAACCTTGGGATCAAGGTCCACCACGATCTCAAGCTTTTCCTTGTCATCCCTTAGCCTGAAGTTTGAAATTACATCATTAACAAGAGAGGTGATCATATACTTGTCCCTCTCTATATATACATGGCCATTTTTAATCTCGGTATAATCCTGGATATCCTCGATCTGTCTGGAGAGACGAAGTCCCGCATCTCTGATGGCGGTCACATCCTCGGTCTCCTCCTCCTTAAGGATAAGGTTGGAAATACCGTTTACAACATTAACAGGGGTTCGAAGTTCATGGGAAATATTAACAAGAAAGTCATCCATATCCGCCAAAGAAGCCTGCATCAGCTTGTCATTGGTTTCAATGAATTCCATAAGCTTTTTCCTTTCAAGCATGATCCATCTGCAGACATAATGCACGGAAAAAACAACAACGGTGTGAAACACAACTTTTGAAATATTAATATAATCCAATTCTATGGTGTGATAATAAGTAGCCAGCACCAGCTGGACAAAAAGAACCAGAAGATATTCCACCAGGGTAAAATTAAGGATTGCTTCGCTCCCAAGAAGAGAAAGCGCAACTGTAAGAAGCACATTGGCTACAGAAATATCAAAAAAGCAGGAATTATGAACACCATGAAAGATGGCAGAAGTAAAACTGAGCAAGAGAATGACATTCTCTCTCATTTTCTCCTGTCCGTACTGAGAAAGATGCATTACCCACAAAGTAATAACACCAAAAACAAGAAGGGGCGGAACCCAGAATTCCCATTTTTGGATTACACTTTCAATAGTAATGCCAACGATGCATATAGTGAGGATCAGAATGATCTTGGTATGCACACTCGTGCGGTTCTTCATAATTTTTTTCACCCTAAAAAACGAGACAAATGCAAACAACTATGCATAATAAATTATACGTTTTTGAGTAAATAAAATCACGATTAGACCACTTTTTTCATGATTTTTATGATAATTTAATAGTCTCTCCAACCTCAGGCAGAATGATCTCTCCCGCATGCTCGGATACCAGCTGCTCAGGTCTGAAGCTATGGAGCGGAACAAGGATCTTTGGCTCAATGATATCTACGGTATGACGTAGATAATAGGGCTCTGCGTGACCGCCGAGACCGCATCTTTCAAAGTTAATGCCCAGGTTCTCAAGAAGGCTGTAGAATTTCGCATAGGAGGGGTCATAATCTCCCAGGGGCGCCCCGTCCATATGAAGATAAAGTGAGATCACACTCTCCAGCTCAAAGAGCTCATATATATGCTTGTAATCCTGCTGGAGCACGTACTTCTCAGGATTATCCAGAAGCATTTTTCTGATGGCCACAGGTCTTCCCTTAAGCAGAGGAGCCTTGAGCTCTCCACCCTCAGGAAGGTAAACCGCAAAATCATCCTCAGGGTAAAAAGCGGCCACATAGTCCGCCTGCTCGGGCTCAAGAGCCAGAGTTCTTCCGGACTCGCCGAGCACCTGAATAAACCGGTGGATTCTCTCCACATTGCGGTTGTAGTTGTTTATGACGATAAGCTTTTCTTCCTCCAGGGCGTGCTGCTTAAAGTCCTCCAAAAGTGTAGCTTCTGTGCGGTCTCTGACAGGACCCTCCAAAGAAAGCATGTCCACATCCACAGAACTTATGGTTACGCCCTCACTGATCATGAGATCTGCGCCCTTACATTTCTCAGCAAAGGCCGCGCTTATCTCAGGGTGATAGCCGTGATATCTGTAGTCACCGGTGTAGCAGATTTTTTTGCCATCTGCCTCGATAAGGAAACCGCAGGCTCCCACAACGTCGTGGTCCACCTGAACACAGGTAACCTTAATATCTCCAAAGGTTATGGAGCCATCATATTCAATGGGCAGAACGTTTCTATGCTCTCTTATCTCCAATTCTCCCATTACTCCCAGCTCGTGATACAGCTTTGCAGAATCAGCACTCATATACACAGGAACATCCTGATGAAGGGCTCCGAGACCACCCATGTGGTCGATATGCATATGAGAAATGATTATGAATATCTTTTTATCAGTTTCGCCATAGGCCTTAAGTCCAAGCTTACGGGCCGTTTCAGGCTCATAGATACCGTCGATGGCATTGAGAACCCCAAGCTTAACATAATCAAAGGCTTCGCAGCCCTTTCTAAGGTTAACCTTGTTATCGATTCTGTCCGCGTAGGAAAATCCAAAATCAAAATAACAGATAGTGGTATCTGTCTCAACAGCCACTACTGTTCCGCCGATTTCACGAAGACCGCTTAAAAATGTTAATTTTGCCATAAACTGCCCCCTATAGCAATTAGACAAAATGAGTAGGGAAGATGAGTCTCCCCTACTCATTAGTGTCATCTGTAATATACCTTTAATGATAACGAATCGCTCCGCTGCTTCTCGTCTCTATATCATTAATACTGATCGTTAATAGCCTTTACGATTGTATCAAGCCATGTCTGAGCATCAGCCTTGTCATAAACAAGCTGCTCTACAGTTGAAGGAACTGTTGATCTGATATCGTTAGAAGCCTCGAATGTAGGTGAGAAGAAGAAGTCCTTAGCCTGCTCATAGCATGCTGCAGCGCAAACGTTCTCATCCATGTATGCCTTGTACTCAGCTGTCTCATAAGAAGACTGTCTTACAGGAAGGTAACCTGTGTTTACAGCCCACTTTGTCATAGCCTCTGTGCTAAGGATGTACTTGAGGTACTCCCAAGCTGCAAGCTGCTTGTTAGAATCCTGAGCGAACATAACGATGTTTGTACCAGCCATGTTAGCTGCCTTCTTAACGTTTCCTGGAAGTGGAGCTACACCGAGTTCCCATCCCTCAGCCTTGATGTAAGAAACACCAGCTGAAGAACCAACGTAAGAAGCGATCTGCTGATTGCTGATTACGTTTGAGAAGTATCCATCCTCACCTACAAGACGAGCGTACTCGTTGTTGTAAAGGTTTGAAAGGTATGTGAATGTCTCAAGACCCTTCTCGTCGTTGAAAAGAGCGCCTGTAGCATCTACATAGTCAGCACCATCCTGGTGAAGAGAAGCCTCAACTACACCAGCAAGATCATCATAACCGATGAAAGAAATGCCCTTAGCATCGTAAACTGTCTTAGCAGCAGCCTCAACATCAGCCCATGTCTCAGGAACAGAAATTCCGAGCTCATCGAACATTGTCTTGTTGTAGAAAAGAACGTATGTTGACTTGTTGTAAGGAACAGCGTGGATGAAACCGAACTCTGAGCACTCATCACGATAAGCCTCAACTACGTCATCCCAGTTGTCAAAATCGTTAGCTACGAAATCATCAAGCTTAACGATCTTATCAAGGTAAGGTGTAAGCCAGTTGTTGTAAGCCTGTGCAAGATCTGGAAGCGCATCAGCTGCAGCACTTGCCTGAAGCTTTGTCTGAAGGTCGCCGTATGCACCCTGGTTAACAAGAGTAACCTTGATACCATACTCGTTTGAGTTGTTGAACTCGTCTGTGATCTCTGTAAGAACTGCCTCAAGGTTACCATTCATAGCGTGCCAGAATGTTACCTCTGTAGCCTCGATGTTCTTAGCTTCGCTAGCTGGAGCAGCCTCTTCTGTAGCTGTTGAAGCCTCAGCTGCTGGAGTCTCAACTGCCTCTGTAGGCTGAGTCTCTGCTGGAGCCTCTGTGCTAGCCTGTCCGCAACCTGCGAGCATTGATGTTGCCATAGCCATCGCAAGGATGCTTGCACCAATTTTCTTTAACTTCATTTCATAATCCCTCTCTTTCTTAAAAAAAAGCGTATATATCATAAAAGGCTGAAGAAACCTTTAATGATCATAATATGAGCTCTAAATCAGCCTTTCAGTATAACAAATATTATCCCTTAAGTCCACTCCTTGTTACACCCTCAATGATGTACTTTCTAAGGAACAGATAAATGATGATAATAGGCATAACCAGCATACATGAAGCTGCCATGATAAGCTCTGTAGATGAACCAGCCTCAGTCTGGAATCTTACAAGTCCGTTAGACAAAACTCTCATCTCCTGTGAGTTTGTTACAAGAAGTGGCCACAGGAATGCATTCCATGAACTGATAATGTTGAGGATTGCAATTGAGAAGATAGCCTGTTTGTTCATAGGAACCATGATCTTGATCATATACTTGAAATCTGAGCACTTATCTACCTTAGCTGCAAGATACAGAGATTCTGGAACCTGCATAAAGAAACGAGTTAAAAGATAGATATAAAAAGCACTTGAAATCCAAGGAATAATCATAGCCTTGTAGGAATCAATCCACTTAAGGTTGATGATTGTCTCATAGTTAGTGATGATAAGCATCTCACCAGGAATCATAAGTGTAGCAAGGAACAGTGAGAATACTGTCTTCTTTCCTGGGAAATTCAGTCTTGAAAAAGCAAAGGCTGAAAGTACTGTTGTTACAAGAACTCCACATGTTGTGCAGAATGTAACAATAAGTGTATTAACAAAATATCTTGCGAAAGGAGCTGCCTTCCAAGCCTCCTGATAGTTGCTCCACTGAGGAGTTTCAGGGAAAAGACTTGGTGGAATCTGTACAAGTTCTGTTGGTGTCTTAAGTGAAGATGAAATCATCCACACGAAAGGAAGGATTGTAAATACCGCACCAAATATCAGAACTGCATATTTTAATATAGTAGCTATGATATTTCCTACTTTTCTATTCTGTGACATCTTTATTTCCTCTTATTTTTTCTTCTTTTCACCTGTTACTCTCAGCTGGATCTGTGTCATTACAAGAATAATGATAAACAGTACAACTGAACCAGCAGCAGCTACGCCATACTTGTAACTATTGTAGAATTTATCATAAATGTAATAAACAATAGTCATAGCCTTGTTGGCTGGGCCTGCCTTGCCCTGGAAAAGTGAGAATACTTCGTTATATACCTTGAACGCACCGATCATACCGATAACGCTTGAATATACGATCATAGGAGCAAGCTGTGGAACTGTTATTCTTGTGAACACTCTGAGCTTAGGTGTTGAATCGATTCTAGCTGCTCTGTAGAGGTCCTCTGGAATAGTCTGAAGACCAGCAAGGAAAATAAGGATGTTGAACGCCATGCTCTTCCAAATAGCGAAGATGATAAGAGCTGGCATAGCATACTCTGGACGATTCAGCCATGGAATAGGATCAATTCCAAAGAATCCAAGGAAGTAGTTGATAAGTCCATAGTTACTATTGAACATCCATCTCCATACGATACCAATGGCAATAACACTGGTTACATAAGGAAGGAAATATACTGTCTGGAAAAATGCCTTAGTCTTGTTACAGCTATTAATAAGTACTGCAATGATCAGTGAAAGAATGATTGATGCAGGTACTACGCATATTACATAAATAGATGTATTTCTAAGTGAAAGTGCAAAATCAGGATCAGCGAAAAGTGCCTTGTAATTGTCAAAACCAATTGATGAATATCCGTGATTGATGATGCTGTAATCACCTAAAAAGCTCATGATGATAGCTCTGATCAATGGGTAAATTGTGAAAGCTAACATGATGATTATAGATGGAAGGAGATATAAATATCCCTTAAAGCTCTTCTTATCCATTTTGTTCTCCCTTTTTCACCAATTAAAATCTACCAATAAGCTTTTCTGAAGAATCAAATACAAGGATATGTCCCTCACGAACAGAAGCCTTGATAACATCTCCCTCAGCCACATGCATATATGAGTGAACAAGAACACGAACAACTGTCTGACCAAGCTTAGTGAAGAGAAGCAGGTCACGACCTGTCATACGAAGGTTATCAACTGCAAAAGATATTCCATTCTCATCTACATAGAAGGATTCTGGTCTGATACCTGCATGATAATGACCATCTGCAAGCTTAGCACCAGTTCTAAGAACTGCATCGCCAGCTGTAATAACTCCATCCTTAACGTCAACTTCAATGTTGTTGATCTCAGGAGTTCCAAGGAAGTTAGCAACGAACTCGTTAGCTGGGTTAAGGTACATTGTCTGAGGTACCTCGTACTGCTGAAGAACGCCTTCCTTCATAACTGCGATACGATCTGAAATACTCATAGCCTCTTCCTGGTCATGAGTAACGAAGATAGTTGTGATCTTAACTTCCTGCTGAATACGTCTGATTTCTTCTCTTGTTGCTACACGAAGCTTAGCATCAAGGTTAGATAAAGGCTCATCAAGAAGAAGTACCTGTGGCTTCTTAACAAGTGCTCTTGCAATAGCAACTCTCTGCTGCTGACCACCTGAAAGCTCACTAGGCTTTCTATTCATATATTGATCAATCTTAACAACTTTGGCAATCTCAAGAGCCTCTTCTCTGGCCTGAGCCTTCTTAACTCCACGGTTGATAAGTGGGAATGTAATATTATCCTCAACTGTCATGTGTGGATAAAGAGCATAGTTCTGGAAAACAAGACCAATCTCTCTGTCCTCTGGAGGAATTGATGTTACATCCTTGTCACCAAAGAATATCTTACCCTCTGTAGGTGTTGTAAGTCCTGACAGCATGAAAAGTGTTGTAGACTTACCACAACCAGATGGTCCAAGAAGGCCTACAAGCTCGCCGTCATTGATTCTGAGGTTCATATGATCAACTGCGTTAAGATTACCATATGTTTTTGTCAGATTCTCAATTCTAATGTCCATTTCTTACCCCTAATTCTAAATAAAATAAAAAAGTGTTAAAAGTCGCAAAGAAGATTATACTATATATCCCCAATTTGTAAAATATTTATTAACAAATTAACAAAGTGGCCAAAACGTCCATAAAATAAGGACGAAACCACCCTTAAAGTGGCTCCGTCCACACAATCACTTTGTAAAAAATATTTGTATCCTTAGAGCATAAGTATAATCAGCATTATCACATTTTATTGTAAACTTAGTTTCCAAATATGTCAAAAATGTGTTCAAAATATAATAAAAAAATTAGAAATTCTCCTTGTCTTTCATCCTATTAATAGCATCCATTGCAAGTTTACTTCTCTCACATTCTGAAGCGGAAAGAGAAATCTGCCATGCAAATGGGCTTCCCTTCATATGTTCAGATGCATAGGACAGGCCATTGGTCCTCTCATCAAGGAATGGTCTGTCTATCTGATTAGGATCGCCTAATAGTATGATCTTGGTATCTTTACCTGCTCTGGTGATAATTCCCTTGGCCTGAGTAGGTGTCATGTTCTGCGCTTCATCTATTATAAGGAAGGTCTTCAGAATAGATCTGCCTCGGATAAAGTTAAGCGCCTCACACTGTACGATTCCTCTCTCGAAGACCTCATCAGTCTTACCCTGCAATTCTTTTTCATCCTTGTAGCGCTCTTCCTCGTTAGAATCTATGAGCTGTTCAAGGTTATCTATAATAGGTCTCATAAGAGGAGAAATCTTCTCCTGCTCATCACCTGGTAAAAAACCTATGTCATCATCAAACTGTGAATTAGGCCTGCAGACCAGAATCCTACGATATTCTCCTGTTGGTCTGTTGATCATCTTCTCAAGACCTACAGCCAGCGAATAGAATGTCTTGGCTGTTCCAGCCATACCCTTGACTATTACAAGTGGTGCCACCTCTGCAGGCTGCATAAGCGCTTCCTGGAGGAAATACTGTCCAGCATTTCTTGGCTTAACACCATAGGGCTGGCACTTTTCATATTCGAGCTTCTTGATAAATCCGCCACTGACACGTCCCATCTGAGTCTTGTTGTTGGACTGGTCTGCTCTGATAACTACAAATTCATTCTCATATAGCTCTGGTGTATACTCGATACCCTCATCATCGCAGCAATACACTTTGCTAACTGGTATTCCTTTTTTCTTGAAATCCTTGAATACATCTTCAGGTGCATATACGGTAATACGGCCACTGTACTGCTCGCCCTCTCCTGCTACCTGCTCTGTAGTAAAGTCCTCTGATTTAACTCCCAGGATCTGAGCCTTAATGCGCATCAGAATATCCTTGGTTACCAGAATTACCTGTTCCTTACTACTATCACTAAGTCCCTTACAAACCTTAAGAATACGGTTATCAGATTTGTACTCTGCCATATCCTTTGGAAGTTCTACATCCTTGAAGTTCTTTTCAACTCTAAGGAAACCTCCATTGTCAAGTTCAACGCCCTTGACCAAATCCCCTGCGCCTCTTAGCTGCTCCAAAATCCTGATGGCCTCACGGACGTTTGCTCCTCGCTCGCCCTCATCCCTCTTGTGGCCATCGAGTTCCTCCAAGACTACCAGCGGAAGAACGACCTCGTTATCATCAAAGCACTTAAGAGCATGAGGTGCCTGAATCAAAACGTTGGTGTCCAATACGTAGATCTTCTTCATGCGTAGGTCCCCCTTATTTGTATGACTTATATGTTCATTATACCATATCTTGTGTTTCGAAAAGACAAAAACTCTAAATATTAATTTACATCAATAAAGGAGATACCGGATAAAACCAGTATCTCCTCTAATATTCAATGTTCTATATTAATGTAAATATGTTCACGAACAATAATACATCAAATCTCAGCTGCTCTCTTAAGCGCATCATCAATGTGAGGCTGGAAGTTCTCTCTACCAACAAGGTCAACAAATCCATCCTTTTCCATTGTGTTCATAGGCTGCTCATTAACATGTGAAAAGACAAGCTGAACGCCGTTCTTCTGACATCTCTCGTAGAGCTGCTCAAATGAGTGCATGGCTGTAGCATCAATTGCTGGAACACCACGCATTCTGATAACAAGAGCTCTTGTGAAATCCTTGAAGCTGATAGCAGCAATCTGCTCAGCATCACCAAAGAACATCGGTCCACTGATCTCATAAACTCTTACGTGCTTAGGAATATCCTTAAGTCCTGGGCCGTCTGGATCATCTTCTGGATCATAGTACTTCCAACCATGGACTCTGGACTCTTCGCTCATTCTCTTCATGAACAGGAGGCATGCAAGAACCATACCAACCTCAATAGCTACAACAAGATCGAATACGATTGTAAGAACAAAGGTTGTAACAAGTACGATGATATCGCTCTTAGGAGCAGTCTTAACCAGATGAAGGAACGTCTTATACTGGCACATATTATAAGCAACCATGAAAAGAATAGCTGCAATAGTAGGCATTGGAATAAGTGCTGCATATGGCATGAGTACGAGAAGTACAAGTACAAGACATACAGAATGAACCATACCAGCTATAGGTGTTCTACCACCATTCTTGATATTAGCTGCTGTACGGGCAATAGCTCCAGTTGCAGGAATACCACCAAAAAGAGCTGAACCGATGTTACCAGCACCCTGAGCTACAAGCTCCATGTTGGATCTGTGCTTGGAATCGATCATGCTGTCTGCAACAACGCATGACAAAAGTGACTCAATAGCAGCGAGGATAGCGATTGTAACACCATCTCCTGCCACAGAAGTAAGTGTACTAAAACTAAATTCTGGAATAGTAAGCTTAGGGAGCTGTCCCTTAATCTCGTATAAATCACCAATTGTATTAACATTCATGCCAAGGAACTTGACCATAAGAATTCCTACGATAACCGCGATAAGTGATCCAGGAATCTTCTTGTTAACCTTAGGCCATACGATCTGAATAACAAGACATACCATACCTACGATAAATGCCTGATAATTGAATGTTCCAATATTGCGTGCAATAGCAGAAGCCTTATCTACTGTCTCTACAGTAGCAGTTCCAGCCGGATAAGTAAGTCCAAGGAAGTCCTTAACCTGTCCGATAGCGATTGTAACAGCAATTCCGGCTGTAAAACCTGTTGTAATAGTATAAGGAATAAACTTGATAAGTGATCCAAGTTTGAATACACCCATTAAAATAAGAAGAACTCCGGCAAAAATAGTTGCAAGAGCAAGACCTTCCATTCCCTTATTAGCCACAATCCCGGCAACAATTGTCGCGAACGCAGCTGTAGGTCCGGCGATCTGAACTCTACTACCACCAAGGAATGAAATGATGAATCCTGCAACAATTGCAGTGTAAAGGCCTTCTTCAGGGCCAACTCCGGATGCAAGTGCCAGAGCAATTGATAAAGGAAGCGCAATGATAGCTACAATAATACCAGCTACAACGTCCTGTGCGAACTGCTTACGAGTGTAACCCTTGAGGGCTGTAAACAGCATCGGCTTTAATCTCTCGTTTTCCATAATATCCTCCAAGTATTTACAATAAACCCGATATAACCGAGCCAATTATCGGTTATAAAGCCTATGAAATTATAGTCCTATGTATGAATGCGGTCAATAAAAAAATACATCATTAGTTTTCAAAAAGTTATATCTCAAATCTCTAAATTGTCGAAATATTCTATCTTTATAAAAAAGCATTTGTTACTTTTTTGTTAGAATTCGATACATACAGAAACAAATATTGTATATTACATGAAGTCGGGGAGTATTTTATGATTATTAAGGAGAAAAAAGGTATGAAAAAGTGGAATAACGCAGAGATCGTAGCACTTGATCTCAACAAGACAGAGAATGGTTGGCATGAATTATGGACAGAAGGTGAATGCATTTGCTTCCCTTGGCCACATGAGGCATTAACAGGAGATATTCCAACTCAGACTGGCACTGAACCACAGACTACAGGTGATCAGCCTACAGGCGATTCTGGTACAACTACAGATAGACTTTCATAATAGGTACTATTTGTTAGAAACTGGTTTTCATGTTAATATCGAGGATGTGTAAACTTATGGTTTACACATCCTTTTTTACTATTCTTTTCACTATGCAAGGAGAATTCTACATGAGTGGAATTTATGGAATACTCAACAAACAATATGATCAGCCCACAACAGAGACCTGTTTGAAATATTTATCTAGTTGGAACAAGGCTTATGGAAATAATACAATCAATTCTTACTTTTCTCCTAATCTGGGAATAGGAATCAGTACTGAACACATCACTAATACTCCAGTCAATCAAACCCCAATAATAAGTGAGAACAATGTAACAGCTGTAATAGATGCGATTATATATAATAGAAATGATCTTACATCCAAATACAATCTTTCTTCCTCTTATTCAGACGAAGAATTACTCTTTGCATTGATTACTAAATATGGATTAGATGAGCTGAGACATGTAAATGGTGATTTTGCAGGAGTATTATATGACTCGCAAGCGAAAACTCTGGTTCTTTTCACCGATCATATGGGTATTCGTCCCTTATATTATTATAAGTCCGATTCTTGTATCTCTTTTTCAACCGACATACGCGGACTCATAGCGCTCCCTGATATAAGCGCTGATATTAATCCTGAATATCTATTTAATATGATCAATGGTTATACTACAACATCACACAATCAGACTGAGTATTCCGATATATACATTGTTACACCTGCCACATATATTACAATCGATATATCTAAAGACATATACAGCTACTCCGAAAAATCGTATTGGAAGCTAGGCTCTCATAAAATCAAATACCTATCCAACAAAAAATACATTTCAAAAATGAGAGAATTAATATCAGGCTCAATACGAAAAAGACTAGAAGTTTTTCCTGGTCTTATCGGTGCAGAGTTATCTGGAGGGCTTGATTCTGGAGCAATAGATATTCTGATTAACAGATTTGGAAGAAAAGCGGTTTTCTACTCCTGGTCATTTGATACCAATGATGTTCCAATTGTTCCAAATGATGAGCGTCTCATCATCCAGGATATCTGCGATCATGAAAATATATCCTGTAATTATAGAAGAAAGAAATATAATTATATGGATTCCAATTTATATAAAAGTCATAAAGAAGCAGGGCTATCAATTAATCCCAATAGCAACTTTGTTGATAACTGTGCTCTTCCACTTTTTATAGATACTCCTGCTCTATCTCAGACCGCACAATTCATCAGCGAAAGCGGTAGTAACGTTGTTTTCACTGGTCATGGTGGTGACGAAGGAGTAAGTCACAGAGCTGATTCTTATGAGCTTTTATACAATAAAGAATATTTCCATTGTCTTAAATGCTTGTATGACCAGACAAAAGGGCAGAGCAACCGACTAATTAAAACCATAAAACAATTCAGATATAAAAAAGCGCGAGGTTACAGCTACCAGAACGATCCTTACAAATCATACCTTAATGCTCCAGATATTTTGAGACAGGATTTCAAAGATAAATATTCAGACTATAAAGCTACACCATTTTATTTTCCCTTTGATGCCATCAGTTACATTAACTCTGGAGCCACTCAGGTAAGAATACGAGTTGCTACTTTATTTGGTGCTTATTCCGGAGCGAGATATATCTTCCCTTATTTAGACTACGAAGTAATAGATTATGCTGTCTCTATTCCGCGTCATATGTATATAAAGAATAACCAGAACAGGTATATTTTCCGCCAGGCCTTTAAAGATATTTTTCCAAAATCTCTTTATGAACTTACATCCAAGATAAGTCCCAGTACTGACGTCCCTGTTGATGAAGAAGATGAACAGGACAATGGTAAGGACAAGGATTGGTTTGAAGAACTAAAAAAATCAGCAGAATATCTATGCAACAGAATCGACAGAGACTTTTGGGGTAGATTCCTTGATTTTGATGTAATAGATAAATTGAAAGAATCAGATATGCCGACAACTAACGAAGATATTATGCACTATCAAAATGTTTTATCACTTCTTTCAAAATGCTACCAGTTTCAAAATACTGTAAAAAAGATCAAAAATTTATAATCTGTTTATTATTGTTACAATTTTGATAGAAAGGTTTACGTCCACGCGTTTTTATCAGATAATGTATCTATCCAAGATTCTATTATGAAGGGAGAGATGCGGTATGAAAAATTGGACAAAGCCAGAAATCAACTCTATCAGCATCGAGAACACAGAAGTGTTCAAGACACTTGAGAAGATCAGTCGTCCTGATCCTTCTACTGCTTTGGATGTTGTAGTTGTTAAATCAGAGGGATCAGCAGATATTGAAATCCAGTCATGATCAACATCTAACATGCACGATGATAACAGCCACAGGATTTTTCCTGTGGCTGTTTTATTATACTTCTTCGCCTCTATAAATTTTCTCAACTATATCTGCTATCTTTTCCTGAGAATTGCCTTCTATTGGTCTGGCAATCAGATATACCGGACAGTTTGCTGCCACCTTAAGGCAGAGCTCACTATACTCTTTACTATTCTCCCAATCTCCCTTAAGTCTATGAAGAAAAACATTCTGCCTGATAGACAACAGCTGATTAAGGCCTGTCATCTTCTGAACTTCTACATCGTCTATATTAGTAGCGACCACAAGAAAAATCAGAAAATTAAGCTTCTGCGGATCGGATACAAACTTATCTTTAACAGGGACAAGGAACTTATCTTTTGCTTCATCAATATAAATAAGCTCATCCATGTTAAAGTTTCTGCTCTCAACTTCATTTCTACAAAGCTTCTGATATGGAAATGCCGGATATACAAAAGCGCTCTCTTTATCCTCACCTGGAGCTGTCTGTAGTCTTACAGCAGCTACATCATCAGCCATGATCTTGAAGCCTCTCTCGAGCATTTTCCTTGTAAGAGACGATTTACCTGCTCCCATTTCCCCTGAAATGAGGAAGGCACCATTATCGCTTGATACAGCGCTGCAATGAATGGCAATTGTTCTTCTCTCATATAAGAGAATAGCCATGCAATATCCCAAAAGCCACGCTGATACTGTCTGTGGCGTATAGCCCTCTTTGGTCTCAAAAATTATATCTTTGCCACCCTTGATTGCATAGAAGCCGCCCTTGTTAAAAAAGTATGAGGCTTCTGATGCAATATAATATTGCTTATCTAATACATCTGCCTTAGTAATTACATCCATTACTTCGTCAGCGCACTTTTCCTGCTTGATATAAATAGTATTATCTAAAGAGCCTTCATCCTCTCTGGCTCTTTCCAGCTGAATAAACTCAACTTCCGATTCTACTATAAGTCCATAAATCCTATATCTTTTCACATTGACCCCCGAAAGCAAAATAGTCACATAAAGTATAGCAAAAAATGGAATACGGAGAAAGCCGAAATGACAGCTCTCTCCGTATTGTGGAAAATGTTATGTTAAGAAAATGGTCTAAGTTATTATGCAAAAATCGCCATGGATTTCTGCTGCTCGTCTTCCTGACGCTGTTTCTGAAGTACAGCCTGATAGGAATCAAGAGCCTGTTTGGTCTTAAGTTCCTGAAGAGCTGCTGTTGCATTATCCTCTTCTTTGTCCATCTGATAACCATTGAGCTCCATAGCGGCATGCGAATTATATGAAAGCGCATGCTCAACGCCATTTGTCTGAGCTCCAGTTTCAGATCTCTGACCAGAAACCTTTTCGAGCGCCTTATCTATAACGCTCATATCGAAATCGCCTGTTACATCATAACCTGTGATACCAAGCGCATCTGTTGTAGCATTATTAGTTGAAACAGTCTCTGTTGAGCCATTTCCATCAGAAGCAACCTTTAGAGAACCATCATTATTAGTAAGGTTCTTTTCATTATAGGTTGTACTCTCTGCTGTCTCATTAATGCCCTTTAAGTATTCTTTTATCTGAGCCTGAATGCTCTCCTTATCATCTTTTGAAAGAGTTCCATTCATTGCCTTAACAGATAACTCTTTAATGGACTGAAGATAATCTTCAACTCCTGAAAGAGCTCCCTCTTCTATATTAAGTGCTGATTTTGCTGAAGTGAGATTTTCTGATCCGGCATCAAGTCCTTTAACCTGGGACTGTGTCTTTTCCTGAATTGCGAGACCTGCAGCATCTTCCGCTGCTTTATTTATTTTGCCACCACTGGCTATTGTAGAATATGCGGAATAATCTTGATATCCGCCTACAGAGGATATACTACTCATAAAGACCTCCTAGATTCCTTGCATCCCTGCAAAAACAAACCATCCATGCAACATGCTTCCCTGCATAACTTACGCATCCATGCTGTGCATCCCTGCAAAAAACCTAAATGGCCTCCATGCCATTTCTTGTTAAGCTCATCGTAGCACCATGAAGTCCAAAATATTATAAAATAAGTATTAAATCAGGCCTAAAATGGAGCTCAATTTCACTATTCATGGGCATATATTGTAATTAAGATTCACTCAGACAGCCTTCATAGAATGTATGTCGATTTTTCACATTTTATAATAATTTTCTTCACTTTTTGAACACAATTAGGGTTTAGTATAATAACCAAGTTAGTGATGCAGCTCGGTTCACGAATCTATTCGGAACCTAATCACTATCTCCCCCTCATAAGAAAATCGCAGGCACTCACGTCCCCCCGTGGGTGTTTTTGCGTTATAGGAATAAATATATAAAAATGCCGATGACCAAATTAATTCTGATCATCGGCATACATATTTATATATAGAATAAAAAGATCTAATTAATTACCGTACTTACCATATAACTCCGCCAGCTGTGCAAGCTCTTCCGGTGATAGATTCTCTGCAGCATATTTCATAAGGCCGTCTTTATCTCCGTCAGAAACATATCCCATAACTTCAGAAACAGACTCAGCATCCATATGATTTTCAACAATCTCAGTAACTACTTCTTTATCTTCTTCAGATAAGTTCTCCAGAATCTGCGTCACCTGAGAATCTTCTCCTGCAACTTTTACTGCATTCTCAGTCAGAACTTCTACTGTTTTTTCTGCTGCAGCTTTTTTAAATGAACTTTTTAACATTGGTAAAGCGTAATTTATGAACAATAAAACGACCACGCCCAAAATGACAAGTGACATCATCAGCTTTCCAAAACCGCTGTTTTTATGGGCCTTCGCAGCGTTTTTATATGCTTTATTTCGATTATTTTTTGACATTTTTTCTTATTCTCCTATAAATAATTTAGAATAGGTCATACTTCTTTTAGAGTTCAGTCACAATTTGGCAACAGTTACCTTGTAATATATACCTATCAGAAGGACATACCTTCTGAACCCCCAACAATACTTTTTTTCATACACGGGTTGTCTGGTTCCCCACTAGGCAACCCCTCCTCCCAAAAATCCACCACCTTCCGAGGTGGTTTTTTTATGGAAAAAAGACTTCATTTTTCAATGATAATCCTCATAAGTACCAATTTCAACTAATATCATATGGTTTTAAAAAAATGGAAAAAACATTGTTTTTCCTAAAATGTTTTTAGGTATTTTTAAGGTTAACCATATATATTTATATACAGAAAGGATAAACACTTTCATAACAACTTTTTTACACCAGCCGGAGTAGAACCTCATACTACTCCGGCACTCCCTATTTATGAGGTATTTTTCTTATATTTTTCCCATATAATCCCATATATTCTCATGTATAAATGCTTCAAACCTACTGCAGGCGTGATATAATTGACACTAAGAGTGTTAGCCGACTTTTTCGGCGGAATGGAGAAAGGTATGTATAAAGACGGGAAAATTTGGGTAGCTAATAACGAAAATGGGGAAAATGTATTTCTTTTACCTAAGATGGCCAACAGACACGGCCTTGTAGCTGGTGCAACAGGTACCGGTAAAACTATCACACTCAAGGTTCTTGCTGAATCCTTCAGTGATATGGGCGTTCCAGTATTCCTTGCTGATGTTAAGGGTGATCTTTCCGGAATGGTCAAGGAAGGTGTAGATTCTGAGGATATGCAAAAGAGAATCCAGAAGTTCGGCCATGACGAAGCTGGCTTTAAGTATCAGAAATATCCTTCAACTTTCTGGGATGTGTTCGGCGAGAATGGCATTCCACTTCGCACCACAGTATCAGAGATGGGTCCACTTCTTCTTGCAAGAATCCTGGGACTTAATGATCTTCAGAGTGATATTCTCACTATTACCTTCAAGATTGCAGATGACAATGAGCTGCTCCTTGTAGATACCAAGGATCTGAAGGCAATGCTCAATTATATATCTGAGAACAGCAAAGAGTTCGCTGCTTCCTATGGTAATATCAGCAAAGTTTCTATTGCTGCTATCGTTCGCGCTATCGTTGCACTTGAGATGGTTGGCGGCGACAAGTTCTTCTTCGAGCCTGCTCTTAATATCAAGGACTGGTTCACAACAGGCGAAGGCGGTAAGGGAATGATCAACATTCTCGACAGCACAAGCCTTATCAATAACGGTAAATTATACGCCACTTTCCTTCTGTGGATGATGTCTGAGCTCTTCGAGACACTTCCAGAGGTTGGTGATCTCGATAAACCTAAGATGGTATTCTTCTTTGACGAAGCTCACCTTCTTTTTGATGATGCTCCTAAGCTTCTCATGGACAAGATTGAGCAGGTTGTTAAGCTCATCAGATCCAAGGGCGTTGGTATTTACTTTGTAACTCAGAATCCAAGAGATATTCCAGATGGCGTACTTGCTCAGCTCGGTAACAAGATTCAGCACGCTCTCCACGCTTACACTCCTTCTGATATGAAGGCAGTTAAGGCAGCTGCTGATTCCTTCAGAGAAAATCCTAACTTCAAGACAGCTGATGTCATTCAGGA
>JAEEGF010878753.1_pt1 | contig 24546 bp, 21 predicted proteins | sample 9134171 | NCBI WGS metagenome assembly JAEEGF01 (sample SAMN16246542, study PRJNA631951) | gut metagenome | biome: gut microbiome; feature: rumen; material: AP-attached | host: Bos | place: Iran: Karaj | collected 2018-10
TGTGACCTACACGGTCCAATCCGCGCCGGACGGATGGACGGATGCGTATACGCAGGCGCTGCTGGAACCCGCGTTCGGCGACAAAGCAAGGGCGGGATTCGATCTCGTGTGCGCGCCGAAGGGCAGCACGAACGAAGACGACAAGCTGAAGCTCGGCTCGCCGACCTCGATCCCGTGGAACGAGTTCTCCTGCATTCTGCCGGTCTTCCCCTCGGAATACGCGGTGTACAAAGCGCAGGGACTGGAGCTTCGGATCGGCTATCGTGCGATCGGCTCGTTCAACGGCGAACCCGCAGGCGCTGACTGGACGGTCGAGTTTCCCGCGGGCGTGGGCGAATACGACGTCCGCGCGGGCGAACGGCAGCCGCTCGGCGTCTTCGAGCTGCCGCTGCCGTAAAACGACACGAAAAAAAGCGCCTGTTCGCAGGCGCTTTTGTTATTGCTGTACGGCGGTCAGGACCTCGGCGATGTCGGCGTTGACGATGATCGAGCGATCCTCGATCTGCTTGGGACACTCCGCCTCGCCGAAGTTGATGCACACGTAGGTCGCGTTCGGGTTCTGATAGGTCAGCCGCCAGAACGGGTACTTGATGATGCCCGGCGTGTTGGAACCGACGCCGAGCTCAAGGAGCAGCAGCTTACCGTCCTTGTGCGCGTTGACAAAATCGGTGTAGCGCGTCGCCGCCTCGTGCCAGCCGTAGTCCTCGACGAACGTGTCGTCGCTTCGGAGGTTCATCGCCATCGGCGCGCCGCACTTGGGACAGCGCGGAATGAGATCGGACGGAACGCGCATGTCCGTCTGCCGCTCGACCATCTTCAAAACAGTTTCTTCGTTGTCGTAGGTGCGGCGGTGGCACGGCACGGAACACTGCCAAAGCCCGTAATCGCCCTGCGTGTAAAACAGCCGCGTCTTGTCGATGCCCGCCTTTTGGAAGCAGTGGTCGACGTTGGTCGTCAGCACAAAGAAGTCCTTGCCCGCGACGAGCTTCAAAACCTGCGCATAGACGGGCCTGGGCGGGTCCTGATAGCGGTTGATGAAGATGTAGCGGCTCCAGTATGCCCAAAGTTCCTCGGGCGTGCGGAACGGGTAGAACCCGCCCGAATACATGTCACGAAAATGATACTTTGCGATGAAGTCCGAAAAGACCTTCGAGAACCGTTCGCCGGAATAATCGAAGCCAGCGGCGGTCGAAAGTCCCGCGCCCGCGCCGATCAGCACGGCGTCGGCGTCCGCGATCTTCGTTTTGAGCAGCGCGGCGAGTTCAGAGGAGACTTCTGTAAATTGCATGGTCCTGCTCCTTCCAAACGTTGAAAATGACGTCGATTTCACTGCCGGTTTCGGCGGTGTATTTGTCGACGGTTTCGATCGCGATCTCGGCGGCGCGGCGGTTCGGGAAGCAGAACACGCCGGTCGAGATGCAGCAGAACGCGACGCTGCGCAAACCGTTTTCCCTTGCGAGATCGAGACAGCTTCGATAGCACGACGCAAGCTGTTCTTCGTGCCGTTCGGTCAGCGGACCGAAGACGATCGGTCCGACCGTGTGCAGCACGTACCTTGCGGGCAGATTGTAGCCCGGCGTGAGCTTCGCCGTGCCGGTTTGTTCGCTGTGTCCCTGCTCTTGCATGATCTCATGGCATCTGAGCCGCAGCTGAACGCCCGCAAAGGTGTGGATCGCGTTGTCGATGCAGCCGTGATTCGGCGAAAAACAGCCCAGCAGCTGAGAATTTGCGGCGTTGACGATCGCATCGACCTTGAGCGTCGTGATGTCTCCGCGCCAAAGATACCGGTGCGCGCGCACCGGCGAAAGATCGGAAAGCGCCGTCACGCCCTTTTCCCGCGTCGCTTCCTGCAGGTATGCGTCCTGCAGCGCCAGAAACGCATCGCTTGCGGGCATCGGCGGGCGCACGTTCAGAAGCCCCCGCAAAAGCCGCTTCTGCCCGTCGGCGTCCTGCGGGACCGTCACGCCCTGATACTTCTGTTCTTCGAGCAGCGCCCGAATCAGCCGGATTCGACGTTCGTCCTGTGTCATGTTGCGAAGAATATGCGTTCGATTGTTCAAAAACCCCCTGTTCCGTGACAACAGGGGGAATCGGGCTGTCATAATCTGTCAGGTCCGGCGACATGCGCGGCGGATCTGACTCCTTGCAGCGGCTGCCGCCCGGTCGCCGAAGGCGACAGGCAGACGGTGAAGAACTCGACGAAAACCTGTTTTCGTCGAAAGCGAAGCGTTAGTAATTTTCGCAGTTGACCTCGAAATACGACTGCGGATGCGCGCAGGTGGGACAGATGTCCGGCGCTTTTTCGCCGATCACGATGTGCCCGCAGTTGCGGCATTCCCAGACCTTGACTTCGCTCTTCTCAAAGACCTGCGCGGTCTCGACGTTTTTAAGCAGCGCGCGATAGCGTTCCTCGTGGTGCTTTTCGATCGCGGCGACCAAACGGAACTTCTTTGCGAGATCTTCGAATCCTTCCTCCTCGGCGGTCTTTGCAAAGCCCTCGTACATGTCGGTCCACTCGTAGTTTTCGCCGTCCGCGGCCGCCTTGAGGTTTTCGGCGGTGCTGCCGATGCCCTCAAGCTCCTTGAACCAGAGCTTCGCGTGTTCCTTTTCGTTGTCCGCGGTCTTCAGAAACAGCGCGGCAATCTGCTCATAGCCGTCCTTCTTCGCCTTGGACGCGAAGTAGGTGTACTTGTTGCGCGCCTGCGATTCGCCCGCAAATGCGGCGAGCAGGTTCTGTTCGGTTTTCGTTCCGGTATACTTGCTCATGGCGTCTCCTCAGGCCTTCCAGAGGCTGTGCAGGTTGCAGTAGGCATAGACGGCTTCGACCTCGTCGCCTTCGCAGAGACGGAAGCAGACCTCGGGCGCCTGACCGGGCTCGAGCGCCTTTCTTTGATTGCCGAACTTCGTCTGCAGCGAAACCCATTCGATGTAGTGCTCGGGGAGCATCGGATGCGCGACCGAGCCGACCTTGACCTTGACGCAGTCGCCGACGATTTCGACGACGGGCACATGCTTTTCAACGGATGCGTCGGTGGTGCCGGGGATGATCTCCTTCATCGGCTTGCCGCAGCACATGACGGGGACGGGGGTTTTCTTGACGATTGCGATGATCTGTCCGCAGGTTTCGCAGCGGTAGAACTTCATTTCCATGGGGGTACCTCCTTGTTTGTGATAGATAAAAACGCCCGGAAAACGGGTGTTATGTTCCTCAGAAGCTTGAGAAACCGTAGGTGTTGACCATGGCGTCCAGCTTGACGCCCTTCTTGCACAGCGGGCATTCGTGCGAAGCGCGGCTCGTGTAGTCCGGCCACAGATGTTCGGTGTTGAAGATCGCGGTGACGGGCAGTCCGCCGCACTCCTCGATGTTCGCGATGATCGAGCAGACGCCGACCGTATTGCCGCCGTAGTAGCGGACCGCTTCGATCGCGCCGAGCGCGGTGTAGCCGGTGGAGACGGACGCCGCAAGGACCAGAACGTGCTTGTCCTTGATCATCGGAGCCGTGTTGTCGCGGAAAATCAGCTGGCTGCCGGTGGTGTGCTCCGGCGTCAGCACGCAGATCGGACGGCTTGCGTTGATGCTCGTGAAGCTGACCTTACTGAGCTCGCTCGCCATGCACGCGCCGATGACCTCGGTGCCGTCGAGACAGAGGATCGTGTCCACGACCGTGGTCCCCTTGAACCGCGCGGCAAGCTGAATCGCCGCTTCGCGCGCTTCGGGCAGACAATACTTGGTCATCGTGAGATCCACATAATAGTTGATATGGCTGTGACTCGTTGCAAAGTGTCCCTTTGCCACACGCAGAGGCAGATTGCTGTTGCTGGGGTTCGGGTATTCCCGCATTTGAATCGACATGTCGTTGGCTCCTCCTGATCGCTTTTTGCATCTTTTATCATATCAAATACGGCCGCAAGCGTCAAGCCCGCGGCCGCATTTTTATGCGCATATTATTTGTAACTGTGCAATCCGGGCAGCAGCGTGTTGACGCCGATGTAGGTGAACAGCACGCATAAGAATCCGATGACGCCGACGATCGCGGCGGTCTTGCCGTTCCAGCCCTTGCGGATGCGCAGGTGCAGATAGACGAGGTAGATCATCCACGTCACGAGCGCCCACGTTTCCTTGGGGTCCCAGCTCCAGTAGCTGCCCCAGGCGTTCTCCGCCCAGATCGCGCCGATGTTGATCGTCACGGTCAGGAACATCATGCCGAGCGAAACGCTGCGGTAGCTGATCACGTCGAGCTTTTCCTTCTTCGGGATGTGCAGGTCCCAGAACCCGCCTTCCTTCATGCGGCCGCGCAGCAGGAACATGATCGACAGCACGAACGATACGCCGAACGCGCCGTAAGCGATGATGACCGTCGAAACGTGAATGCCGAGCCAGCTGGAGCGAAGCGCGGGCATGAGATTGCGGATGCTGTCCGCGCCGCCCGCCGCGATGATCTTCAGCTCGTTGAGCTTCTGAAGCCCTGCATACAGACCGAGCAGCAGCGTCACGGGAGACGCGAACGCGCCGAGCACGGGGAAGCGAAACTTATGGATGAAGATCAGACTCACGAGGCACAGTGCCCACGCAAACGCGGTGGCGAACTCGTACTGATTCGCCATCGGCAGGCGTCCCATCGCCACGCCGCGCAGGACGATCGCCGCCGTATGCACGGCAAGCGCGATCAGTCCGAGGCGCGTCGCAAGCGTTGCAATCGCCTGCTTTTTGACCGCGATGAACAGGAAGAACAGCGCCATGACGATTGTGTACAGCGCGAGCGTAATCAAAAACAGAATGTTTTCCGCCTGCATCATGCGTCATTCGCCTCCTTTCGCGGCTTTCCGTGCACGGCACGGTCGAATTGCTCGGCAAAGAGCGGAGCGAGCTTGCGGCTTCTGCCGCAGACCGTCCAGGTGCCGTCCGCGCCGCGCACCGCCCAAACGGTTTCCGGCACGACGTACAGCGCGAGGAACAGACCGATCGTGGTCAGCACCGCGCCGATCAGCGCGAGCCATGCGAACGAATCCTTCTTGACGCGCAGCGCCGTGTAGTCGATCGGCTCGGACAGCGTGATCGTATACGGATCGAGGTCGATGACGCCGCCTGGCGCGATGTAGCTTGCGCCGTTGTGCTGTCCCTGATAGAAGAACAGCACCTGATAGGCGGGCGTGCCGTAGCGATCCGGTTCATACGCGTTCAGATACAGCGACAGCCCCGGCAGGAAGGAGACCGTCAGCTCCTCGCCGACGCACAGGTCGGCGCTGTCGAACGGCGCGCCGTTCTCCGCGATCGTGACGCGCGTCGCATAGCCGGTCGAGGTCTGGTAGAACTTCATGCCGCCGAGCACCGCCGGATGGTTGACGCTCGACGTGCCGCTCTGCGTCTCGCCGGTGCGCGTGTCGCGCACGGTCAGCGATGCGGTGTACTGCTCGACAAAGCCCTGCTCGTTGCGCGTCGTCTCGAACCCGTCGATCGTGACCTCGTACGGCGTGCCTTCGATCGGCTTGGTCTGTCCCGGCGTGCCGTAAACGGACGCGGAGAACAGCGTCATCTGTCCGAGCGCGTAGCCGAGCACGATGAGGATGATGCCGAGGTGGCAGATCCAAGCGCCCCAGAAGCCGGGACGGTTGCGGTACGCAAACAGCGCTTCCTTGCCGTCGACGCTCGTTTTCTGCGGGTGCGCGTAGTGCAGACGCTTGAAGACCGCGTTCGGGTCCGCAATCCCTTCGGCGCGCACCTGCGGCTCGCCGCGCTGCGCATGCTCGAAGCTTGCGGCGTTTTTCGTCTCAAGGATCAGCGATTTGACACGCGTGATGTTGCAGAGAAGAACGCTGACGCACAGCAGTCCCGTCAGCACGAGGAACCACCAGCTGTGGAACACGTCGTCGAGATGAAACGCGAGGATGAGCCCTGCCGTGCGTTCGCTGTACGCGTCGCGATAGACGTCGAACATCTCGCCCTGCGGGACGAAACTGCCGACCATGCACGCAAGCGCAACCACGATCAGCAGGATGATCGCAAACTTCATCGACGCGATGAAACGGTAGATTTTCTTCAGAATCTCCATATCTCTGTAAAGAATGCGGCAAGGAATCCGAAATCCCTTGCCGCATGTGTCGATCGGGGGGATTATTCGGCGGGCGTCAGCAGCGCCATGCCCTGCTTGATCAGCTGTTCCGCCGTGGAGAGGCAGCGCATCGACAGATCGGAGTTGTGCGCGCCTTCGGAGTTCTCGACGTAGCAGTAATCGAAGAACCACTGCGCCTTGCGGTAGAGCTCGCGGATTTCGTTGAGCTGTTCTTCATCCATCGTGCCGCTCTGGTTCGCTTTTGCAAGCGCCCGCTTGAATTCCATGAGCTTGTTGCCGATGCGGGTTTCCTCGTCGGTGATGCGCGTCTGGATGTTTTTGACGAACGTGATCATCTCATCGGCGGTCTTCATGTTCGTGTGGCACCGGAGACAGGTCTGAAGCAGCGTCTTGTCCTCAAGCGGGCTCACGAGCATGTGGCTGTGATAGACGGTCTGCGTCTTGGTGTTCTCCAGGACCGGCATATGGCAGTCCGCACAGTTGAGGAACTTGCCGTGCTTGCCTAAAAGAACGGTCTCCATCTCAGGATGCTGTACCTTCAGCATATTTGCGCCGGTGCTCTTCTGCGTCCAGTCCGAGAAGCCGATCTCGGTGAAATAGTCGTAGGTCGCTTCGGGCGTCATCGTTTCGATCGAGGAATGCGGCATCGTGGTCGCCTTGTCCTCGGGATTGAAGTAGTACTCGATATGGCACTGTCCGCAGGCGAGGATGCCGGGATCGATCGAATCGATGTTGTCGCCCAGCGCTTCGGTGATATAGCCGTGCGTGACCGTCAGGTTCGCCCTTGCTTCCGTCGCGTTGCCGACGTTGTTGCCGTGGCAGGTGTAGCAGCTCACGGTTTCGCCGCCGTTCTGCGTGATCTCCGCATAGACGTCTTCAAACGACATCGAATACACGGACTTGCCCTCGTCCTGTACCTTCTTCGTCAGGTTCGGCGTCTTGCAGGTCAGGCAGTTTGCCGTCTTGTGCGGACGCTCGGTCTTGTTGACGTCCTCGAGCGTGTACGCGTGACCGCGCGCGCTGCCGTAGTCCTTTGCAAAGCCGTAGTCCTCGTAGATCTCCACAAGGTACGGATCGAGCTTCAGGTAGTCCACGACGTCGCTGTTGTCCTTGTTCGCGCCCATCGAGAAGACGATATCCGGATAGAGCGCCGCCCAGTCGGCCGCCTGAATCGTGCCGTCGTAACCGGAAGCCTGCGGCGCTTCGACCTGCTTGTACGCGATATCCTCGCGCGAGAGCGGAGCGGCCTTATACTTGAGGTCGTGACCGGCGACGATGCCCGCAAGGAACAGCACCGCGATGATGATAACCACGGTTCCGATAATCAGTTTTGCAGCTTGATTTCGTTTTTCCATAGCTTATGCCTCCGTTGCTTCTTCCGGCTTTTCCGCGGCGGCCGCCGGGACCGGACACGGCAGGGTGATGACGTGCGCGGGGCACTTCTCGGCGCACTTGCCGCACTGCGTGCAGTTCTCGTACGTGACCTTCGCAAGGCTGCCGTCCATGTGGATCGCATCAAACGCGCACTGGCGCGTGCACAGCGAGCAGCCGATGCAGCCCGCGGAGCAGACCTTCTTCACGAGCGGTCCCTTGTCGCGGTTCATGCATTGTACGCGCACGTGCTTGCTTTCCGGCACGAGCTCGATGAGTCCCTTCGGACAGGTCTTGACGCACAGGCCGCAGGCGACGCACAGGTTCGGATTCACGACCGCAACGCCGTCGACGAGCCGGATCGCATGCTGCGGGCAGACCGTCACGCAGGAGCCGAGTCCCATGCAGCCGTAGTCGCAGTCCTTCAAGTTGATGCCGGCGAGCGCCGCCGAACGGCAGTCGTTGATGCCGACGTAGTTGCCCTGCTGCCTGCACGCTTCGCAGGTGCCCTTGCAGCGGACGAACGCAACCTTGCGCTCGAGCGCCTCCGCATCCGTACCCATGATGCCGCCGATCTTTGCGGCAACCGGCGCGCCGCCGACGGGACAGCCGTTGACCGGCGCTTCGCCCGAGACGATCGCCGCCGCCATGGCGTCGCAGCCCGCGTAGCCGCAGGCGCCGCAGTTGTTGCCCGGCAGGCATTCGCGTACGGCGGCTTCGCGCTCATCGACCGGCACGAAGAACTTCTTGCCGGTAAAGACGAGGCCCGCGCCGACGATGATGCCGATCACGGTGATGACGATGGTGGTAATCAGAATGGTATTCATAACACACCTCCGTCAGAATGAAAGCCCCGAGAAGCCCATGAACGCAATCGACATGAGCGCCGCGGAGATCAGGACGATCGGTGCGCCGCGCACGGGACGGGGGAGATCCTCCTCACGGATGCGCGAGCGGATGCCGGCAAGCAGAACGATCGCAAGCGTAAAGCCCACCGCGGTGCCGAAGCCCGCGAGCACGCTCTGGATGAAGTTGTACTCGTTCTGCACGTTGGTCAGCGCGATGCCCAGCACCGCGCAGTTGGTCGTGATCAGCGGCAGATAGATGCCGAGCGCCTGATAGACCGCCGGAGATTTCTTTTTGAGGAACATCTCCACGATCTGCACGAGCGCCGCAATGACCAGGATGAAGACGATCGTCTTCATGAAGTCCAGTCCGAACGGCGCGAGCACGTAGTTGTACAGCAGGCTCGCCACTGCGGAAGCGATCGTCATGACGAAGATGACGGCGCCGCCCAAAGATGCGGAAGCCTTCATTTGCTTGGACACGCCGAGGAACGAGCAGATGCCGAGGAACTGGTTCAAAACCACGTTGTTGATCAGCGCGCCGCTGATCATGATCAAAATCAGGCTCTTCATTTCTCTTCCTCCTTTGCGTCCTCACAGCGCATGGCGCAGGTTGCACAGCAGCCGTCGCAGCCGTCGCTCTCGACGAGCTGACGCTGACGCGTCTTGATGCCGATCGCGTTCATGATGATGATGAACAGCGCGATGACCAGGAACGCTCCCGGCGGCTGAATCAGGATGCCGACCGCGTATTCCTTCGGGAATACCGTATAGCCGAATGCGGTTCCGGCGCCGAGCAGCTCTCTGACGAGACCTGCGAGCGTCAGCGCGACCGTAAAGCCGAGTCCCATGCCGATGCCGTCCATGACCGCAAGACCGGGCGTGTTCTTGTTCGCGTACGCTTCCGCACGGCCCAAAATGATGCAGTTTACGACGATCAGCGGAATGTAGATGCCGAGCGCCTCATAGATCGAGGGCAGATACGCTTCGATCAGCAGCTCCGTCACGGTCACCAGCGAGGCGACGATGACGATGTAGGCGGGAAGTCGGACCTCGTTCGGAATCACCCTGCGCAGCACGGAGATCACGAAGTTGGACAGAATCAACACCGCGGTGGTCGATAGGCCCATGCCGACGCCGTTGATCGCCGCGGTCGAAACCGCCAGCGTCGGGCACATGCCGAGCATCAGCACGAGGGTCGGGTTTTCTTTGATGAGGCCGTTGTACAGCCGTTCCAGATATTTATTCATCTCAGTTCCCTCCCTTAATCACGGTGTTGAAGTAGTTGAGACCTGCGTTGACCGCATCGAGCACCGCGTTCGACGTGATGGTCGCGCCGGTGATCGCGTCGATGCCGTTGGGGTTGTTGCCGTTCAGCTCGAACGCATCCGCTACGCGGTTGTTGAACTGATCCTTGAACGCCGGTTCCGCGGCGAGCGAGCCCTTGCCGGGCGTCTCGTTCAGCTCGGTGAATGCGATGCCGCAGACCGTGCCGTCCGCTTTGACGCCGAGCGACAGCTTGATGTCGCCGGAATAGCCGTTCGAGTTCGTGATGACAAAGACGTAGCCGACGGTATTGCCGCTCTGATCGACGCCCTTGTAGACTTCGTTGATCACGGTCTTGCGATACGCGCCGTCGCCGTAAACGCCCGCAGGCGCTTCCATCGGAACGAACGGATCGTCCGCGTCGGCATCGGGCAGAACGACCTTGAACGACGCGCGCTGCGCCGCGGCCTTACTCGCTTCGATCGTGTCCTTCGTCATGGTGAACACGCCGGAGAGCGCCACGCCCGCCAGCAGCGTGATCAGCGTCAACGCGATGACCGGCTTCGGGATCCGCTGCAGCAACGGCTGTTTCTGCTGACCGCTCGCTTTGGCGATCGCGCTCTTGCGGTACGCGTAGGGCTTCTGCACGATGTACATGTCGATCAGCGGCGTAAAGAGGTTCGCGATGATGATCGAATAGCTGAACGAGTCGGCAGCGTGTCCGAAACAGCGGAACAGCGCGCCGAGCACGCCGATCAGACAGCCGTAGATGAACTGTCCGAGACGGCTCACCGGCGAGGTGGTGTAGTCGGTCGCCATGAAGAACGCGCCCATGACCACGCCGCCGCCGCACAGATGCGCGAGCAGGAACTTGATGTCGAAGCCGTGTCCGCCGAACAGTCCCATCACAAGCGTAAAGCTCGCGAGGACCGAGAAGCAGATTTCGCCGTGGATGATGTCAAGTCCCCACAGGATCAGACCGCCGACCAGCAGCGCCAGCACCGAAGCGCCGATGACGCCGTTCGCGGTGCCGAGGAACATCGAGGTGATGTTGATCGTCTTGCCTGCCATGAGCTCCGCCACGGGCGTTGCGGATGAAACGCCGTCGAGCTTCGGGAAGACGGTCATGGCGTTGCCGAACGAGATCAGAAGGAAGCAGCGCGCGGCAAGCGCCGGGTTGATAAAGTTCTTGCCGAGGCCCCCGAAGCAGCACTTGACCACGAGGATCGCAAAGACCGAACCGATGATCGGAAGCGCGATCGGGGTGCTGGGGGAGAGAGACAGGGCAAGCAGCATGCCGGTGACCGCCGCGCTGCCGTCCCAGATGGAGATGCGGCGCCTGGTCACGAGGCAGAACAGAAGCTCGGTCAGAACCGCCGCGCCGATCGCCGCAAGGATGATCCACAGCGCGTGCAGACCGTGCACGCATATGCCGACGACGGCTGCGGGCACAAGCGAGAGCAGCACGATCAGCATGATGAACGGCGTCGTCCAGCGGTCGCGAATGTGCGGACCTGCGGAAAGATTCAGTTTCTCTGTCATTTCTTTCCTCCTGCCTGCGCAGCACGCTTGCGCGCCATGATTTCCGCCTTGGTTTGCTTGAACGTCTGTGTCAGCGGGCGTTTCGCCGGACAGATATAGGTGCAGGATCCGCACGAGATGCAGTCGAGACCGTAGAGCTTGTTCTCGTACCGCTCATAATCGCCGACCTCGACCGCGTCCGCCATCATCTGGGGCATCAGCCCGTTCGGGCAGACCGTGGTGCAGCGTCCGCAGTGCAGGCATGCCGTCATCTTCTTTTCGGCAAGCTCCACGCCGTCCTCGGCAAGCACCGTAATGCCGTTGGTCGTCTTGGTGATCGGGATGTCGATCGAACCGACCGCAATGCCCATCATCGGACCGCCGGAGAGGATCTTCTTCGGCACGACGCCCTCCTTGATGCCGCCCGCGGCTTCGATTAACTCCGCAAAGCTCGTGCCGTCGCGCGCGATGAAGTTCGAAGGCTCCTTGATCGCTTCTCCGGTGACCGTCAGCACGTGACGGAACAGCGGTTCATGACAGATGACCGCGCGGCCGATCGCGTAGATCGTTCCGACGTTGTCCACGATGCAGCCGACGTCCGCCGGCAGCTTGGTGACCGGATAATCGATGCCCGCGATGACGCGGATCAGACTGCGCTCGCCGCCCTGCGGGTACTTGGTGCGAAGCCCGAGCACGCGGATGCGGCTGTGTCCCTTGACCGCTCTTTCCATCGCGGCGATCGCTTCGGGCTTGTTGTTTTCGATCGCGATCACGCCCTGCGCGTTCGGGAACAGCCGGAGCACGATCTCCATGCCCTCGACGATCTCCTTCGCGCTGCCGCGCATCAGCTGATCGTTGCACGTCAGGTACGGTTCGCACTCCGCGCCGTTGGCGATCAGATACTTGATGCCGAGCGGCGATTTGGGCGCCAGCTTGACGTGCGTCGGAAATCCCGCGCCGCCGAGACCGATGATGCCCGCGTCCTTGACGCGCTTTAAGATCTCCTCATTGGTGATCGCAGAGATGTCCTCGCGCGTGCCGAACAGGCCGTTTTCGGTGTAGTTGCCGTCATTTGTCACCACGACGCATTCCTGCATCGCGCCGGAGATCGTGCGGCGCTTTTCGACCGCCTTGACCGTGCCGGAACAGGAACAGATGACGTTGGCGGATACGAAGCCGTCCGCTTCCGCAAGCGTGTCGCCGACCAGCACGGCGTCGCCTTTCTGCACGACGGCCTTCGCCGGTTTTCCGATGTGCTGTGCAAGCGGAAATACCATTTCGCCCTTTGCGTCAAAGACGCGCAGCGCCGCTTCCCGACTGAGCTCTTTCTTGTCCTTCGGGTGCACGCCGCCGCGGAACGTGTCTTTCACGATTGAATCCCCCCTTATCAAGTATCTATGTTTGCGCCTGCGCCTTTTCCGTGAACAAAAAAGCGCAGTATGCGCATGTGTATACCTATAATATAGATTAACAGAGAAACGCGGTTTTGTAAACATCGAAAATCGCGTTCCGTTCGAATTTTTCTTAAAAAACATCAAAGCGGCAGCCGCTTGCGCGACACGAAAACAACGGCGGTAAAACGTGACGCGCCTGTACGCCGCCCTGCGCCGCGATCCGCCACAAATTATTGAAAAACGATAAATTTATATTGACAATCGGTTATCCCGGTGATAGAATGCATCTCAGGAAGACAGGAGGTCGCCGTATGAAAAAACAAAACACTGTCGCGATCGGAATGCTTGCGCTGACATATCTGCCGTATCCGATCCTGCTGATCGTTCTGGATGTGCAAAAGGCGGCGGATCGGCTGCCATACGAGATCGTGTTCCGTCCGTGGCAGATTGCTCTGGCGCTGTTTTTGGTATTGCTGCCGTTATCGTGGTGCTGGGTGCTGTTCCGTCCGCAAAACCGGCAGGCGGGAACGCACGGCGCAGGCGTGTTTGCGGGAATCTGCGGTGGGATCCTGTATCTTCTGAACGTGTTTCTGATGATCTGGAACGATGTGTTTGCTTCCTGTCTCTATCTGATTCCGCTGCTTGTTCTGCCCGCCGGCGTCATTGTGATCGTGCTCGTCCGCTATGTCCGACCGCGCGCGCTGCGCATCGCTTCCGCGGTCGTGACGGGGCTTTCGGGCTTTCTTGCCGGAGCGATTACGCTGATCCTGCTGTTCTTCGCAGTGTTCTTCTCGCTCGGCGCCAATACGATCGTTCGCAGCATTCCCTCGCCAAACGGTGCATACATCGCGTGCGTTGTGGATGGCGATTACGGCGCGACCGGCGGCGCGACCCTCGTGGAGGTAAAGAAGTCGTCCGATACGGTCCATCTCGTGCTTTGCGATCTGGAGCCCGCATGGAGATGCATCTATACAACCGGTTGGGGCAAGGCAAACAAACTCGTCGTCGAATGGGCGGACGAAACCACCGTTCTGATCGACGGAGAACCCTATAAAGTTGCGGATTGACGGCACGGTTTGCGATATGCTGCGCAAGCGGAAATACCGGGTTCTCCTTTGCGCGCTTTCGACGGGATGCGCTCTTGCCAACGCCGCACATTTCGTATATAATGATACGGAAGGAGAACGGGACCATGTGCGGACGATACTGCATCGATGACGATATACGGGACGAGCGGCTCCAAGAACAGATCGCCGAGGCGGTCCGCATTGCCGCGCGCATCGATGCACCGATCAAGACGTCGGGGGAGATCCGTCCGTTCGATATCGCGCCGGTGATCGCGCCGTCGTCGCTGAACCGCCGCATCGGCGCGTTTCCGATGCAGTGGGGCTTCCGCCATCCGACCAAGGGCATGCCGGTGTTCAACACGCGCAGTGAGACGGTGCTCGAAAAGCAGCTGTTCGTCACGAGCGTCGACGAGCGCCGGTGCCTGATTCCGGCGTCGTGCTATTACGAATGGAAGAAGCTCGACGCAAAGCGCAGGGAAAAGTACGCGTTCTATGCGGAGAACCGCGAACCGCTCTATCTTGCCGGACTCTATATCCGAACCTCGGACGCGCACCGGCTGCCGTACTGCTCGATTCTGACGCAGAGCGCGCACCCGGAAATCAGGGAGATTCACGACCGCATGCCGGTCATCGTGCCGTACAGCCGCGCGGAGGAATGGCTCTCGCCGGACACCGATCTGCTCGACATGATCCGCAACCTGCGCGTGGACGTCGTGCCGGAAGCGACAGCTAAGTAACAGTAAGCCCGATCCGAACCGGATCGGGCTTTTAGGCTGTCCATAATGGGGCAGACCGTTTGCGGCGAACAAAAGCAAAGAAACACTTGTATGAAAGAAGGGCTCGAAAGCCCTTCCTTTGATTGATATTTCGCTGCAAACTATCCGTGTTTTCACTCGGTCGCATACGTCAGTATAGCTCCTTCGTGAAAACACAAATTCTGCCTCCATTCTTGGCAGCCTGCACAGCATTTTATCGATTATTTTGCGACCGTTTCGATGCGGAGCACGTTCGTGTTGCCGCTTTCGCCGCTCGTGTTGCCGCCGGTCATGACGACGGTATCGCCCGGCTTCAGAGAAAGCCGGTCCTTCGCGGCGCGCAGCGCGTAGAAGTTCAGCACCTCCATGCTCGGGAACTGCTCGGTCAGATGCGGAATGACGCCCCAGGAGAGCGCAAGCTTGTACCACGCGTTCTTGTTCGTCGCAAGACCGAGGATCGTGATCGGCGCGCGGAAGCGCGAAACCATGCGCACCGTGAGTCCGCTCAGCGAGGTGACGACGATCGCGCTGGCGTTGAGGTCGATCGCCATCGTGCAGGCGGCGTGCGATATCGCGTCGACACGGTTGTGGATCGTGAATTTCTGCGCTTCAAACTGCTCGATGTAATCGATGTGCCGTTCGGTTTCCTCGGCGATCTCGCTCATCGTGCGCACCGCCAGCACCGGGTATTTGCCGGCGGCGGATTCGCCCGAAAGCATGATGGCGCTGGTGCCGTCGTAGACCGCGTTCGCAACGTCGCTGATCTCGGCGCGCGTCGGGCGCGGGTTGTTGATCATGCTTTCCAGCATTTCGGTCGCCGTGATGACGCGCTTGCCGAGCATGCGGCACTTGGTAATCAGGTGCTTCTGGATCGCGGGCAGCTCGGTAAACGGCACTTCGACGCCGAGATCGCCGCGCGCGACCATGACGCCCTCGCAGACGGAGCAGATTTCGTCGATGTTGTCGACGCCGGAACGGTTCTCGATCTTTGCGATGACGTCGATGTTGTCGCCGCCGTGCTCGTGCAAGAATCCCTTGAGGTCCAGAAGATCCTGCTTGCAGGAGACGAAGGACGCCGCCACGAAATCGACCTCGTTCCGGATGCCGAACAGCAGGTCCTCCTTGTCCTGTTCGCTGAGGTATTTCTGGCGCAGGACCTTTCCGGGGAAGCTCATGCTCTTGCGGTCGGAGAGAACGCCGCCGGTGATGACGCGGCAGTGCGCCTCGGTGCCGTCGATGGAGGCGACTTCAAAGATCACAAGCCCGTTGTTGACGAGAATGCGGTCGCCGACGGAGAGGTCGTTCACGAGCCCCGCGTAGCTTACGGAAACGATGTGCTCGTCGCCGATCACGTCGCGCGTCGTAAAGGTGAAGTCGTCGCCGTCGCGCAGGGTGATTTTGCCGTCCCGGAACGTCTTGATGCGGTATTCCGGTCCCTTCGTATCCAGCATGATCGCGATCGGCAGATCGAGCTCCTCGCGGATCGCCTTGATCATGTCGATCTTCTTCTGGTGTTCTTCGTGCGTGCCGTGGGAGAAGTTCAGACGGGCGACGTTCATGCCGGCTTGACACATCTGACGGAAAACGTCGGGATTCTCGCTCGCCGGACCGATCGTACAGATGATTTTCGTCATTCGCATAGCAGGATAACCTCGATTCTTGAAAGATTGGATTGCTATATATTATTATAATATGAAATCGCCCCGCGCGTCAAGGCGTCATGCCCGCCGGTGCACGGTTTTTCACGCATTTCGGCACGCTCCGAAAAACAGGAGACGCCGTCCGGCGTCTCCTGTTTTTTTACAGATATTATTGATAGTATCGTACCGCGGCTTCGAACATGCGGCTGTCGTAGTTGCCGGGCACGTTGCGGTACAGTCCCGCGCCGATGCGCTCGCTGTGTCCCATCTTGCCGAACACGCGTCCGTCGGGGGAGGTGATGCCCTCGATTGCGTACATGGAGCCGTTCGGATTGAACCGGATATCCATTGTCGCGTTTCCGTCAAGATCGACGTACTGCGTGGCGATCTGCCCGTTTTCCGCGAGATTCCGGATCAGCGCCTCGTCGGCGATGAACCGTCCCTCGCCGTGCGAGATCGGCACGTTGAAGACTTCGCCGGGCTCCGTGAGGCTCAGCCACGGGGACTTGTTGGAGGCGATCCGCGTGCGGACGATGCGCGACTGGTGCCGGTGGATCAGGTTATAGGTGAGCGTGGGGAAGCTCTCGTCCGGATCGATGATCCGTCCGAAGGGTACCAGACCGAGCTTGATCAGCGCCTGGAATCCGTTGCAGATGCCGCACATGAGACCGTCCCGGTTGTCCAGAAGATCGGTCACGCCGTCGCGGATGCGCTCGTTGCGGAAGAACGCCGTGATGAACTTGCCGCTGCCGTCCGGCTCATCCCCGCCGGAGAATCCGCCGGGGATGAACACCATCTGCGCGTTCTTCAGCGCTTCGGCAAACCGGTCCGCGGACGCCACGATGCCGGCGGCGCTCAGGTTGTTGAGCACCAGGATCACCGGCTCGCCGCCTGCGTCGCGCACCGCTTTCGCGCTGTCGTATTCGCAGTTGGTGCCGGGGAAGACCGGAATCAGCACGCGCGGCTTTGCGACACGGACGGTCGCTTTCGCATGCGTGTTCGCGGCATAGCGGAAGGTCTCAACCGGTTCGGCGGGCGATTCGATGTTGCACGGATAGACGCTTTCGAGACGGTCCTCAAAGATCGCCTGCAGCGCCGCGCCGTCCACGCGCTCCGCTCCGTAGGTGAACGCGAATTCGTCCGTCACGGTGCCGATCGCGGGCAGCTCGTCGTCCGTCATTTCGAGCAGGAACCGCCCGGGACGGTCCGCAAAGAGCGAGGCAAGCGGCACCTCCGGCGCAAACCGGAAGCCGAGACGGTTGCCGAACGCCATCTTGATGATCGCCGCCGCAGCGCCGCCGCGTTCCGGCGTATAAGCCGCAACCGCCTTGCCCGTGCGCAGCAGGTCGTGCACGCGGTCGAAGAGCGCCAGCAGCGATTCGCGCTTCGGCAGTCCGTTTTCGTCGTATTCGGGTTCGAGCAGCGCCGCGCGATGTCCCGCCTGTTTGAATTCGTTCGATACGATATGGCTTGCCCGATCCGCGGTCACGGCAAACGAGACCAGCGTCGGCGGCACGTCGAGCGTTTCAAAGGTGCCGCTCATCGAGTCCTTGCCGCCGATTGCGCCGATGCCGAGGTCCATCTGCGCCGCGAACGCGCCGAGCAGCGCCGCAAAGGGCATGCCCCAGCGCTTGGGATCGCGGCCGGGCTTTGCGAAGTATTCCTGGAAGGTGAGGTACACGTCCTCGAACTTCGCGCCTGCGGCGATCAGCTTGGACACCGATTCGACCACTGCGCTGTACGCGCCGTGATAGGGGCTCTCGCTAGTGAGCACGGGATCGTAGCCCCACGCCATCAGCGAACAGTCGTCGGTGTGCTTCTGCTCCATCGAAATCTTCTGTACCATCGCCTGCACCGGCGTCATCTGATGTTTGCCGCCGAACGGCATCAGCACGCTGCCCGCGCCGATCGTGGAATCGAACCGCTCGGACAGCCCCTTGCGGGAGCAGACGTTGAGATCGGCCGCCGTGCGGTTCAGATTCTCCGCAAAGCCGCCGGAAAAAGGCTTGTTCCGCAGCGCGGGACGCGGCGCCTCGATGGTGATGTGCTTGGGCGCGCCGTTGGAATTCAGGAATGCGCGGCTGACGTCAACGACCTTTTTGCCGTTCCATTCCATCACAAGGCGCGGCGTTTCCGTCACCTTCGCGACCGCGCACGCCTGCAGGTTCTCCGCCTGCGCAAGGGCGAGGAAGGCGGGTACGTCCTTCGCTTCCACCACGACCGCCATGCGCTCCTGCGATTCGCTGATGGCAAGCTCGGTGCCGTCCAGCCCTTCGTATTTCTTGGGAACCGCGTTCAGATCGATCCAAAGCCCGTCCGCGAGCTCGCCGATCGCGACCGACACGCCGCCCGCGCCGAAATCGTTGCAGCGCTTGATCATGCGGCAGGCGTCGGCGTTGCGGAACAGACGCTGGAGCTTGCGCTCCTCCGGCGCGTTGCCCTTCTGAACCTCCGCGCCGCAGGTTTCCACCGAATGCGCGTTGTGCGCTTTGCTGGCGCCGGTGGCGCCGCCGATGCCGTCGCGTCCGGTCGAGCCGCCCAAAAGAATCACGACGTCGCCGGGAAGCGGCTGTTCGCGGCGCACATTCTCCGCAGGCGTCGCCGCGATGACCGCGCCGATCTCCATGCGCTTCGCCGCATAGCCGGGATGGTAGATCTCGTCCACGATACCGGTTGCCAGACCGATCTGATTGCCGTAGGAGGAATAGCCCGCCGCCGCCGTGGTTACGATCTTGCGCTGCGGGAGCTTTCCGGGGATCGTCTCGCTCACGGGACGCGTGGGATCGGCAGCGCCGGTCACGCGCATCGCGCCGTAGACATAGGAACGACCGGACAGGGGATCGCGGATCGCGCCGCCGATACAGGTGGCGGCGCCGCCGAACGGTTCGATCTCCGTCGGGTGATTGTGCGTTTCGTTCTTGAAGAGCAGCAGCCACGGCTCCTTTTTGCCGTCGGCCTCGACCTCCATTTTGACGGTGCAGGCGTTGATCTCCTCGGACTCGTCCAGCTTGTCGAGCATGCCGTGTGCGCGAAGGTATTTCACCGCGAGCGTCGCGATGTCCATCAGGCACACCGGCTTGGTCCGGTTCAGTTCCCGCCGCGTTTCGAGGTAGCGCTCATAGGTCTGCTGCAGCAGCGCGTCCTGAAACCGTACGCCGTCGATCTCGGTCAGGAACGTGGTGTGGCGGCAGTGATCGGACCAGTAGGTGTCGATCATGCGGATCTCCGTGATGGACGGATCGCGTCCCTCGGAGACGAAATACTGCTGACAGAACGCGATGTCGTCGAGGTCCATGGCAAGCCCGTATTCGCGGATGAACGCTTCGAGCGCCTCGCGGTTCAGCACACGGAAGCCGGTCAGCGTCTTGACCTCGGTGGGCACGGCGTAGTCGACGTGCAGCGTGTCCGGCAGATCGAGCGACGCTTCGCGCGCCTCGACCGGGTTGATCACGTAGCGCTTGATTTCGCGGACGTCGTTCTTGCTGAGATCGCCGTACAGCACGTAAACCTTCGCGGAACGGATCAGCGGCCGTTCGCCCTGCGAGATCAGCTGAATGCACTGCGCGGCGGAATCCGCGCGCTGATCGAACTGTCCCGGCAGATACTCCACGGCAAACACGCGCCCGCCCCTGTAATCCGGCGTTTCGACGGCGTCGTCCACCTGCGGCTCCGAAAACACGGTCCGCACCGCTTGATCGAACAGGTCTCTGCCGATCTCCTCCGCGTCGTAGCGGTTCAGCATCCGAAGCCCCGTAAGCGACGTGATGCCCAGAAAATCCGTCAGCTCCCGACGCAGGGCTTCCGCTTCCTGCGCAAAGCCCGGTTTCTTTTCCACAAAAATCCGATAAACCATTATGCCTCCAATGCGCGTTTTCCGATATCGCGGCGATAAAATCTGTTTTCAAACTCGATCCGTTCCGCCCGGTCGTAGGCAAGCGCCAGTGCATCCTTGAGATTCGCCGCTCTGCCCACAACGCCGAGCACCCGTCCGCCGCTTGTCACAAGCGTTCCGTCCTTCTCTTTGACGCCCGCAAAGAGCACGTGCGGGCGCACGTCTTCGTCCATCGTGATCGCAAATCCCTTTTCGTAGGACAGCGGATAGCCCTTCGACGCAAGGATCACGCAGGCCGCCGCGTCCGCGGAGAAGCGGACCTCCGTTTCGTCGAGCCGCCCGTCGGTCACGGCGCGCATGATCGTAAAGAGGTCGCTTTCGAGAAGCGCCAGAACCACCTGCGTCTCCGGATCGCCGAAACGGCAGTTGTATTCGATGACCTTCGGTCCGTCCGCCGTCAGCATCAGCCCGAAGTACAGACAGCCGCGGAACGGCCGTCCCTCCGCCGCCATGCCGCGCACGGTCGGCAGGAAGATCTCCTCCATGCAGCGCGCGGCGATCGCATCGGTATAATACGGATTCGGCGCAACCGTGCCCATGCCGCCGGTGTTCGGACCGCGATCGCCGTCGAGCGCGCGCTTGTGGTCCATCGAGCTCACCATCGGCACGACGGTCCTGCCGTCGGTAAACGCCAGCACCGATACCTCGGGACCGGTCAGGAACGATTCGATGACCACGGTTTCGCCGCTGTGTCCGAACTTGCCTTCGCACATCGCCGCCTGCACCGCCTGCCGCGCTTCTTCGCGCGTTTCGGCGATCACCACGCCCTTGCCGAGCGCAAGCCCGTCCGCCTTGACGACGGTGGGCAGGGGACAGGACGCGACGTAGGCAAGCGCCGCCTCGGCGTCGGTGAACGTCTCGTACGCGGCGGTCGGGATGCGATGCCGCTTCATAAAATCTTTGGCGAACGCCTTGCTGCCCTCAAGGATCGCGGCAGCCTTGTTCGGACCGAAGCAGGGGACGCCCTGCGCCTCCAGAAGGTCGACCGCGCCGAGCACCAGCGGATCGTCGGGCGTGACGACCGCGTAATCGATGCCCCGTTCCTTTGCAAAGGCGGCGATGCCCGCAAGGTCGGTCGCGCCGATGTTCACGCACACGGCTTCGTTTGCCATGCCGCCGTTGCCGGGCAGAGCGTACAGCTCCGTAATCTCTTTGTTTTCTCTGAGCTTCCTGACGATGGCGTGCTCGCGCCCGCCGCCGCCGATCACCATAACCTTCATACGTGCCTCCTCAATGATGGAACAGGCGCAAGCCCGTGAATGCCAGTACCATGCCGTGCCGGTTGCAGCAGTCGATCACCGCGTCGTCGCGGATCGAGCCGCCGGGCTCCGCCACATACCGTACGCCGGAACGGAACGCCCGCTCGATGTTGTCGGAGAACGGGAAGAACGCATCGGATCCCAGCGCAACGCCGTCCACGGCGTCAAGCACCGCGCGCCGTTCCTCCGCAGTGAACGGCTCCGGCTGCCGCGTAAAGTACCGCTGCCACACGCCGTCCGCGGTCACGTCCTCTTCGTTCTGATTGATATAGCCGTCGATCACGTTGTCGCGGTCGGGGCGTCCGAGATCGGGACGGAACGGCAGCGAAAGGACCTTGTCCGCCTGCCGCAAAAACCAGGTGTCCGCCTTGGAGCCCGCAAGCCGCGTGCAGTGGATGCGCGACTGCTGTCCCGCGCCGACGCCGATCGCCTGACCGTCGACGGCATAGCACACGGAATTCGACTGCGTGTACTTGAGCGTGATCATGGCAACGATCATGTCGCGGACGGCGCTTTCGGGCAGATCCCGGTTCTCGGTCACGATGTTTTCGAACAGCGTGCGGTCGATTTTGCAGAAATTGTGTCCCTGCTCAAAAGTGATGCCGAACACCTGCTTGCGTTCCCGCGATTCGGGCACATAGTCCGGATCGATCTCCACGACGGTATATTTGCCGCCGCGCTTGGCTTTCAGCAGTTCGAGCGCTTCCGGCGCATAGCCCGGGGCAATGATGCCGTCGCTGACCTCGCGCTTGATGAGCTTCGCCGCGGTGACGTCGCATACGTCGGACAGCGCCACCCAGTCTCCGAACGAGCAGAGCCGGTCCGTGCCCCTCGCGCGCGCATACGCGCAGGCAAGCGGCGAATCGTCGAGCCCCGCGATGTCGTGTACAAAGCAGGCGCGCTTCTGTTTCTCGGACAGCGGCAGACCGACCGCCGCGCCGGAGGGGGAGACGTGCTTGAAGGACGCCGCCGCGGGCAGGTGCAGCGCTTCTTTCAGCTCCTTCACGAGCTGCCACGCGTTGAGCGCGTCCAAAAGGTTGATGTATCCGGGACGGCCGTTCAGAACCCGCAGCGGAAGATCGGCGCCGTTCTCCATATAGATGCGCGCCGGTTTCTGGTTGGGGTTGCAGCCGTATTTGAGTTCGATTTCCTTCATATTGCGCTCCTTATCGGTTTTTGTTGCGCATCCGTTCGCTGACGGCGCCGTCTTTGAGGTTCGTGTAACGCACATACAGGGAGATGCGATTCTGTTCGTCGAGCGCGTTCCACAGCGTTTCGGTGAACGCGTCGATGTCGTCCGCGGTCTTCACGCGCTCCGGTTCGCCCTGAAACGTGGGCAGCGGGTTTCCGTCGGTCACATAGGTGTGCAGGAAGTGCCCGAGCCCCGCGATCGCCGGATAGCGGAAGGTGTAGCGCGCGCAGGCGCTGCCCTCGCGGTCAACGCTTTTCAGGATGCTCATTTCGTAGGAGAAATCCTCCGGCTCAAAGGTCAGCATCCCGCTGATGCGCGGCGTGAAGTTCGGCGCGTCCGGCTCGAACGCGCGGGACGCAAGCGCCTCGGAAAAGCCCTTGCCCGCCTGAAGCCCCTCATAGACCGTGTCGGTCTGATCGCCGTTTGTGACGATCAGCTTGTTTTCGAACGACCGCACGGCGGCGTAGATGATCAGGCTCGGATCCTTGACCTTGGCGGGATCGAACGGCTCCGTAAACAGCGCGCCGTCGCGCCGGACAAAGATGCGGTTGCGCGAGTTTTCGCTGCGGCCCATGATGAAATACGCCGTGACGGCGCTGTTGCCGTCGGGCGTTTTGCCGATCAGAATGCCCCGACCGACGTACGGGTTGCCCGCGATCAGGGTTGAAATGTCATGTATGCGATAGATATCCAAAGCGTTCCTCCGAAAAAACTATTTGCGTGATCTGACGATCTCGCGGCTCACAAGCTCCGCGGCGCGGGGCAGCAGTTTCCATTCCGCCTGCTCCATGACGCGCCGCTGCAGCGTTTCCGGCGTGTCGCCTTTGCGCACGCGGACCGCTTTCTGGAACAGGATCTCGCCGCCGTCCGGCACTTCGTTGACAAAATGCACGGTCGCGCCGGTCACCCTGACGCCCTTTGCAAGCGCCGCCTCGTGCACCTTCAGCCCGTAGAATCCCTGACCGCAGAACGCGGGGATCAAGGACGGATGCACGTTCAGAATGCGGCGCGGCCACCGGTCCGTGAAATCCTTGCTGAAGATGGCCAGGAATCCGGCGAGCACGATGAGGTCGATGTTTCGCTCGCTAAGCGCCGCAAGAAGCGCCGCTTCAAAGCCTTCCTGTCCGCCGCAGCGTTTTTTGGTCAGCGTCAGCGTCTCCACGCCCGCCGCTTTCGCGCGTTCGAGCGCATAGGCGTTCGTACGGTTGGAGACCACGAGAACCACCTGCCCGTGGGGAAGCTTGCCCGCCGCCTGCGCGTTCAGGATGGCCTGCAGATTGGTACCGCCGCCGGAGACCAGAACGGCGATTCTCGCCAGATCGTTCATGTCTTTGTCCTTTCCGAATGTTGAAAACGGGCAGCGTCGCCGTTGCCCGGTAAGTTCAGCAGATGGTGATCTTGTCTTCGCTCTGCTCGATCGCGCCGATCACGTAGGCGTCCTCGCCGTTCGCATGCAGGATCGCAAGCGCGCGTTCCGCATCCTCGGCCGCGACGACGATGCTCATGCCGACGCCCATGTTGAACGTGTTGAACATGTCGCGCTCGCCGATGCCGCCGCGCTTTTGAATGAGATCGAAGATCGGCAGCACGCGCACGGATGCGCGGTCGATCCTCGCGCCGAGTCCCTGCGGGATACTGCGCGGAATGTTCTCGTAGAAGCCGCCGCCGGTGATGTGCGAGATGCCCTTGACGCGGACCTCTTTGAGCAGCGCGAGCACCGGCTTGACATAGATCTTCGTCGGCGTGAGCAGCGTTTCGCCCAGAGAGCGTCCGCCGAGCTCGTCAACCGGCGACAGAAGATCGGCGTGCTCCACGTCGAACACCTTGCGCACCAGCGAAAAGCCGTTGGAATGCACGCCGGAGGAGGGGAGCGCGATCACGACGTCGCCCGCCTGCATCGCCGCGTGATCGATGATGCGGGATTTGTCCACGATGCCCGTCGAATAGCCCGCAAGATCGTATTCGTCCTCCGGATAGAAGCCCGGCATTTCGGCGGTTTCGCCGCCGATCAGCGCCGCGCCCGCCTGCACGCAGCCGTCGCAGACGCCCTTGACGATGTCCGCGATCCGTTCCGGCACGTTCTTGCCGCAGGCGATGTAGTCGAGGAAGAACAGCGGTTTTGCGCCGCAGCAGATGATGTCGTTGACGCACATCGCAACGCAGTCGATGCCCACGGTGTCGTGCCGGTCCATCAGAAACGCGAGCTTCAGCTTGGTGCCGACGCCGTCGGTGCCGGAGACCAGCACCGGCTCTTTCATACCGGCAAGATCCGG
>JAEEGF011691971.1_pt1 | contig 24542 bp, 19 predicted proteins | sample 9134171 | NCBI WGS metagenome assembly JAEEGF01 (sample SAMN16246542, study PRJNA631951) | gut metagenome | biome: gut microbiome; feature: rumen; material: AP-attached | host: Bos | place: Iran: Karaj | collected 2018-10
CGGGGTCAGGACGGAGAAACGGCCGCCCACGTTGTCCGGGACGACGAAGGTCTTGTAGCCTTCCTGGGTCGCCAGGGTCTTGAGGGCGCCCTTCTTGGCGTCGGTGATGGCGACGATGCGCTCGGCGGCCTCGGCCTTGCCGTAGGTCTGCTCGATGTATTCCTTGAAGATGCGGAAGGCGACGGCGGGCTCCGTGGTGGTGCCGGACTTGGAGATCACGATGACGGCGGTGGAGCGCGTCTTGGCGAGATCCATCAGTTCGGCGAGATACTCCTCGGAGAGGTTGTTGCCGGCGAAGACGACCTGCGGCTTGCCTTCCGGGCGGACGAAGGAGTGGCTGAGAGCCTCTACGGCGCATTTGGCGCCGAGGTAGGAACCGCCGATGCCGATGACGACGACAAGGTTCACTCCCTTGGCCTTCCAGGCGTCGCGGACGGCCTCGCAGTCGTTGATAAGGGATTCCGGAGTGTCGGAGGGAAGGGTCTTCCAACCGAGGAAATCGTTCCCCGCGCCGGTCTCATCACGGAGAACGTCGAAAGCATCGAAGGCTTTACGCTCGTAGGCGGCGTAGACCTCGTCCTGGATGAAGGAGCGGCAGCCGTCGAAATTCAATGTAACCATAGTATTGTGTGTTTTATTGTTTTCTATCTTACAAATGTAGCAAAAGCGCTGCGCTTTCGCAAATCAGAAACCCCGGCCGAACTGTACCCAGTATTTCTTTTCCAGGCCATCCCAGGCCTTGGCAGCCTCGTCATAACTCTTCTGCAGATAGGCGTCCAGTTCCTCGGGCTTGGCCTTCTCCGTCGGCAGGCCTTCGAAGATCTTGTCTTCCACACTGATAAGGGTGTCATGGAACTCTTTCTTCGTCGTCTGCCAGCTCAGGGTCGCGAGTTTGTTGGCGCGGCGGAACTGCCATACGAAACAGTCGGGGATATATTGGTTCTGGCCGCAGACGTCGAAGGCCTTGGGCAGGGAGGTGCATCCGGCGAAGACCGGCAGGTGCGGGCTCTGGGCGGGATTGTCCACCGCCAGCCAGCAAATGCCGCCGACGTTGTCCGGCAGGAAATTGCGAAGTTGGATAACTGTCGAATAGGCACACCAGGCGACGGCTACCGTCCTGCGGAAGGTGACCGTGCCCGGAGCGATGGTGTTGAGGGTGTTCTGCATCAGGGTCGTCATCCAGGGGTTGGCGAGGGGGCTGATCTGTTCCCGTTCGACGGTGTCGCCGGGAGCTTTCATTTTCACCTTGATATTCTGGCACATGTCCAGATCGGTGCCTTCGTAGGTGGAACGCAGGAGTTCCATGACGTCGCGTACGCTGACCGGCTTCTCCGGCTTGACGCTGAAAGGCAGTTCGTCCATGTCCATGCTCAGGCCCAGCGACGGAGCCAGGGCATTGAGGATGAAATACTCCCGCTCACGGAAATTCTTTCCGCCGCCGTAGGCCGCGTGATAGGCTTTGTAGAAGGAGAACTCGCCCTGTCCGTCCCAGAGGCCGTATTTCAGGGCGATCTCCTCGACGTTGTCGGAGGCCATGAAATGGTCGGGGTCATTCCGGTCGATGTGGTTGATGCGGGGGATGTTGGCTGACACGCCGATCTCTCCGTCCGGGACGCGCTGGGCTGCCCAGGCGCCGCCGATCTCGCCCTTGCCCGGTCCGACGACTTCGAAGAACCAGACTTCGTTCTTGTCCGCGACGGTGAGGCACTCTCCGCCGTCGGCATAGCCGTATTCCTTGACCAGGTCACCCATCAGCTGGATGGCGTCGCGCGCGTTGTCGCAGCGCTGGAGCGCGATGCGGCAGAGTTCCTCGACGAGAAACATCCCCTTACCGCTGCGCAAGGTGTCCGGACCACTGAAGGTTGTTTCTCCGATGGCGACCTGCTTCTCGTTGAGACAGGGGTAGGCGGTGTTGAGATAGGCGTAGGTGCGGCGTGCCTGGGGGATCGTGCCGGCAAGCCGAAGACCGGTCGTATCTGTAGGCGAAGCCGTGCGGCGGGTGCCCTTCCAGATTTCGACGACCTCACCTTTCTTGTGCTTGCCGCCGGGTTCCATCGTGGCCCAGGTGCGCGATTTGCCGTCGCAGGTATGGGAAGTCAGGACCGATCCGTCGGTCGTAGCGAGACATCCGGCCGCGATGCTGGTGCAGTCCAGTCCGTCGCTTTTCCAGTCCTGGGCTTGCGTATTGATGCTCAAGGATATGGCGGCGATGACCGCCGCGCTGAAGACGATGACGCGTTTGAGGGAGAACATATGTTGTCAGATTTTAAATGCGTAGCCGAGGCCGAGGACATGGCGCTCTCTGTTGGGTGTGCCGGCCATCACGTAATACAGGTAAAAAATGTCGAGGGTGGAACGGGGACCGAGAGCACAGGTGGTCCCGGCGTAGTAGCGGGTTTTCTCCCAACGGCGGGTGGTGAAGAGTTCACAGCTCACGTAGGGCTTGAAACGCTTATCCGGGATAGCGTAAGCGACTTTGCCGCGGGTACGCAGGGCCCACTTTCCGCTGCCGGAAGTGCAATCATGCGTATAGATGGGCAGTTCGCGCAAGGCGAATGACAGATTGCCCTCGCCGAGCAGCAAGGTGACGGAGGGACGGCAGGTGATGAGCCAGCCGCCGAGGGTCTGGATGAATTCCGAGGAATAGCCCAGTTGCAGATGCCTCCAGGGCCGGTAGTTGACATAGGGCATCATGAGGGCGCAGTCCAGCGTTCCGGCGTTGTCTTTGGAACGATGTTCGAACCAGAGACCCCCGGTCCACTTTTCCGAGATCCGGGCGCCGAGATCGATCTGGGACCAGATGCCGAAATCGTCCCTTTCCTGCGCGCAGAGGCTGCCGGCTGTGCCGATGAAGGCGGTCAGCAGGATCAAGAAGAATAGCCCTTTGTACTTCATTCCCTTCTTTGTTCTTATACAAAGATGGTAATTATTTGCGACTTCTCTTTCATTAGAGGGTCGTTTTTCGTAATTATTTTATTATCAAAGTATTAAGCGATAGCCTATCCTCGGATTGGAGATAGGGTGAAAGCTATTTTGCTGAAAACTAAAGGTTTGAAGAAAACGCACATTTATTGTACATTCGCAATATGAGATTTTTGACTTGGATAATGGTCTTCGCCGTGCTGGCCGGACAGCCGGCACAGTTGCTGCGCAACCGCGCTCAGGTGCGTACGGTCCGCAGCCTGACCGAATTGGAGGAAGGACGCCTTTTCCGCCTGGACTACAAGGCCGATTACCGGCTGCAGGACTTTGTGGACGCGGACTTGGACTCGAAAGAGGCCGTGCAGGGGGGCGTGGCGCAGATGCTCCTGGATTTCTCCTCCATGCCGGCGGGATCCCTGTCAGCGCGCTGGCCGTCGGTGTTCTTGGGGTCGGATGAACTGTCTTTCCGCCCCGCCTGTTCAGCATTCCAGGCTGTGACGCCGGACGGAGAGGTGATTTACGGGCGGAATTTCGACTATGATTTCGACGAGGGGTCGGCCATCGTGATGCGCACCCGGCCGCGGAAGGGCTATCGCTCGGTCAGCCTGGTGTCGATGGACCATGTGGGCCTTTCCGGGCTGCAGCTCTCGGACGGGGAGACGGACCTGTCGATGCTGGTGGCGGCGCCATACGCCATGATGGACGGAGTCAACGAGCGGGGCCTGGCCGTCAGCGTCCTGGCCTTGACCGGCGGAGGCTGTGCCCGTCAGTATGAAAAAGGAAAACACGCCGTGATGACGACCGTACTGATGCGCCTGATGCTGGACCGTGCTGCGACTGTGGAGGAGGCTCTGGAGCTTTGCCGGAACTACAATTTCTTCGCCGACGGCGAACAGCGCGGCGTGCCGGCCGATGACAAGACCAATTACCATTTCCTGCTTTCCGACGCTTCCGGGCGTACCGTCGTGTTGGAATACGTTCAGGAAGGCGGACTGAAGGGGAAGGGGCCCTGGGTGATGAAGGTGCTGGACGAGCGCTGCGTGACCAACTTCTACCTCGCAGAGGGCTGGCGGAGCGTCATCCGTCCCGATGACCGTTATGAGGTGATGCTGCAGACACTCGCCGGGAAACAGGCAGTGATGACCGAGAAGGAGGCCATGGACCTGCTGCAGGCTGTCAGCCAGAAAGCCAAACGCAAAGGAGACGTCCGAACCCAGTGGTCCGTCGTTTATAACCTCACCCGCCGCACCGCCACTATCTGCCCGGCCGGAGATTATTCCCATCCTTTCTCCGTCTCCCTTCGTTCCCGGGACTGGAGATGAAAAAAACCGGCCCTTGGAAGGGTCGGTTTTCTTTTTCGGATAAGTAAGGGATTACTCGGCGACGACGTTGATCTTGACGTCGGCGAAAACGCCCTTGTAGCACTTCACCTTGGCCTCGTACTCACCACACTCCTTGATTTCGGGAACGGTGATGTCCTTCTTCTCAGCCTCGATGCCGGCAGCCTGCAGGGCCTCGGCCACCTGGATGGCGGTCACAGAACCATACAGCTTGCCGCTCTCGCTCACCTTGACCTTGACCTCGACCGGAGTCGCGGCGATCTTGGCGGCGCGGGCCTCGGCCTCCGCGATGTTGCGGGCCTCCTTGTGGGCGCGCTGGCGGATGGTCTCTTCGTGCTGCTTGATGGCGGAAGGGGTGCCGATGACGGCGAATCCCTGGGGGACCAGATAATTGAGTGCGTAACCGGTCTTGACCTCTACGATGTCTCCGGCGTCGCCGAGGTTGGCGACATCTTTCTTCAGGATGATTTTCATAACGCTCAATTATTTAAGAAGGTCAGTAACATAGGGAAGGAGAGCGAGGCTGCGGGCGCGCTTGATGGCCTGCGCAACCTTGCGCTGGAACTTCAGGGAAGTACCGGTGATGCGGCGGGGAAGGATCTTGCCCTGCTCGTTGAGGAACTTCTTCAGGAACTCAGGGTCCTTGTAATCGACATACTTGATGCCCGCTTTCTTGAAGCGGCAGTATTTCTTCTTCCGGACTTCGACGGTCGGAGGGTTGAGATAACGGATCTCGCTGTTCTGATTGTCTGCCATGGTTTAGTCCTCCTTGTTTTCAACGGGTTCTTCGGCCTTGGCGGTCTTGCCGGCCCTTCTCTTCTCGGCGTAAGCCGCGGCGTTCTTGTCCAGGGCCACGGTGAGGAAACGGATGATCCGCTCGTCACGGTGATACTGGGTCTCGAGGGTACCCACGAACTGAGGGTCCGCCTTGAATTCGATCAGGTAATAAAAACCTGAGGTCTTGTGCTGGATCGGGTACGCGAGCTGCTTGAGCCCCCAATCCTCTTCGTACACGACTTCGCCGCCGTTGTCTTTGATCAGCTGCGTGTACTTGGCAACCGCTTCCTTCATCTGGGAATCAGACAAAACGGGAGTAGCAATGAAAACGGTTTCGTACTGCTTTAACATTTTGATTGATAATAAATTAATAATTAAGCCCTCCGCGGACTTTCCGCAAAGGGCTGCAAATATAGGGATAAATATCCGATTTTCAAAAACTTCGCCTTAAATCTTCACCGTGAAACGCTGCTCTTTCTGATGGAAGCCGCCGACGACCAGGGTGTAGGTTCCAGACGGAAGGTCGGACAGGTCGTTGTTGATGTTGACTGTCCGGGTCTCGCCGGGCATCATGCTGAAGAAGTTGTCACTGTAGAAGGAAGGACGCACAGGCTTGCCGTCCGCTCCCAGCCACTGAAGGCGGGTGAAGAAGGCGACGCCCTTGTTCTTGTTCTGGAGCTTGACCGTGACCACATGTTCTCCCTCCTTGTCTTTGCCGGTCGAAACCGTGGCGCCGACTTTAATCCAGGGGAGTGAATTGATGGCGTTGAAACTGGCGGCGCAAGGGCCGCTGACGGTCTCGCGGCCGCGGTATTTGTCGGTGGAACGCCAGTAGAAGTTGCTGCCCAGCTGGTTGCCGGCCGCGTCCAGGAGGCGGAGTTTGATGAAGTGGACGGGATAGACATCCAGCGGGAACTTGACCTTCAGGATGTCGCATACCGTAGCGTCTTCGGGCACATTGACCCGCTCTTCGGCGTTCCAGACCTTGCGGCCGAGCACATCGATGACTTCGACCGTCAGGCGGCAGTTGTCATAGCGCCGGAAGCACTCGTTGGAGACGGATACCGTGTTCTTCAGGAAATCGAACTGCGGATGCACCGGCTCGGTGGCGTTGGCCATGGCGAACAGGGCAGCGGTCGGCTCCAGGGTCCAGTCCCACATGCGGCCCTGGACCTGCGGGTTCGGGCTGTTGTGGTACCAGAAAAGATAACCGGAAGCGAAACGGTCGCCCCAGCCGAGCTTGTTATAACGCCAGACCTCGGCGATGCCCTTATAGTTGACGGCGCCGACCATCTGTCCGCGCTCGGCATATTCGTCGATGTTGTTGGAACGTCCGTACTGGTCGGTCAGTTCCTTGTAGAGCGTGGCCATCTTGTCGAAACCGTTTCCGTCCATGTAGTCCCAGACCTCCTTGTTGATGGGCCAGAGGTCCTTCGCATCCATCATTTCCTTCAGGCATTCGGCCGTCGGGAGGCAGGGGGCGCCGTATTCGGGATTGAATCCGTCGATGCGGCTGCCGCGCTCGGAGGCGGTGTTCTCATAATAGGTCATCGGGTTGACCTGCTTGTAGGGGCTGCCGTCGTGGATGCCGTCGCATTCGCTCTGCATCTGGTAGGGGAGCGTGCCGTCCAGGGCCTGGATGAGCTCCGGGGCGCCCTGGGTGTAGGTGGATTCGTTGGAAGAGACGTAGAACGCCAGGCAGGGGTGCGTGCGCGTGCGCTTGACGGCGGAGGCGACGTTCTTCAGGTACAGGCCCTGGTCGACGGGGTGCTGGGTGTCGCCGGTCATCCAGAATTCCTCCCAGACGAGGATGCCCAGTTCGTCGCAGAGCGAATAGAAGTAGTCGGATTCGGTGATGCCGCCGCCCCAGAGGCGCAGCATGTTGATGCCCGTCTGGGCGGTGTAGCGCAGCTCGGTGTACATGCGCTTGTCGTTGCTGCGGCACATGGCCTCCGGAATCCAGTTGGTACCCTGGATGAAGATCTGCTTCCCGTTGACATAGAAGGTCTTGGACTGGTCGGGCGTGTTGCGGTCGGCCCGCACTTCCCGGATGCCGAAACGCAGTTTGACCTGGTCCACGGTCGTGCCGCGGATGACGGCGCGCACGGTCAGGTCGTACAGGTTCTGAGGCCCCTTGTTGACCGGCCACCAGAGTTTCGGGTCCTTGATGACGAGCTGGGGGAAATCCTCCGGCGTGAAGACGATCTCCTGCTTCTCCTTGCGCACGAGCGACACGGGCTTGGAGAACTTGATGCCGGTGCCTTCGATCTCGCCTTCGACCGTGATATCGAGGTTGCCCATCGTGTTGTTGCGAACCTCCACGGAAACGGTCTCGCGGGCCGTGTCATAGCCGGGATGGCTCAGCTCCGAGCGCACGAAGGGATATTCGAGCGCGGCTTCGCGGGTCGTATAGACCTTGACATCCTTCCAGATGCCGGTGTTGCGGTCGCGGACGCCGTCGTAGAAGGTGAAATCCCAGCCGGCGGTCATCAGCATGCAGACGTTGCGGCCTATCCAGCCGTCGCCGCCGTTGTGGAACTCGTTGCGGGGGCCCCAACTGCGGCTCATCAGCGTCCCGGGGGCATCGATGGGCAGCACCTTGACGGCCAGGACGTTCTCCTCGCCGGGGCGGATGTATTCGGAAATGTCCACCTTCTCCTGCCAGAACATGCCGGACCAAGTGGTGACCAGGCGTCCGTTGATCCAGACCTCGGTGTGGTAGTTGACGCCGTCGAACTGCAGCCAGGTGAACTTGCCGGGATCCTTCTCCCCGGGGAAGCTGAGCGTCGTACGGAACCAGTAGGCGTAGAAATCGCGCCCTGCTTTCGCCAGATCGGGAATCAGACCCTTCTCGAGCTTGTTGTTGTCCCCGTAGTACGGATCGGGATAGACGCCGTTCTCGACCAGCGAATGGAGGACGGTGCCGGGGACGATGGCGTCCATCCAGCCGGAAATGTCATAGCCGGGCGCCGAAACCTTTTCGGGCGCGTCCGTGACTTTTCCAATCTGCTGCATCTTCCAGACGCAGGGGCCGCCGTGCTCCTTGACGGAGGAAAGGACGCGCTCATAGGCGCGGTCCTGCGGGGCGGTCTTGCTGAGACGGGAGGAGGCTGCGCTGACGATGGGGTCGCCCTTCTTGGCTTGGGCGGGTGCCGCCGCAAGGGCGGCGAACAGGAACGTGGCGGCCACCGCCGCCATCAGGGATCTGAATCTGGTCATAAGTCAAATATTGTTTTGTCAAAGATAGTCATTCTTTTTATATTTGTAAGAATAAAACCCAAGCGCCCATGTACTCTCTCGGCATCGATATCGGATCTTCTTCCGTCAAGGTCTCCCTGCTGGACATCGCCTCCGGCAAATGCGTCAAATCCGTCACCAACCCCCGGACCGAGGCTCCGATCCGCTCCCCGCAGAAAGGATGGGCGGAGCAGGACCCCGAAATGTGGTGGGGCTATATCCGCGACGGCGTCCTGGAGCTGTCCGGGGACTTCAAGATGGGGGAGGTCGCCTGCATCGGCGTTACCTACCAGATGCACGGCCTCGTGGCCGTGGACAAGAAGGTGAACCCCGTACGGGATTCTATCATCTGGTGCGACAGCCGGGCCGTGGAGATCGGCGCCGAGGCCCTGGAGGGCATCGGCTACGCCAAATGCATGGATCACCTGCTCAACTCTCCGGGCAACTTCACCGCCAGCAAGCTGGCCTGGGTGAAGCGCAATGAGCCGGACAAGTATGCCAAGGTCTGGAAGTTCATGCTGCCCGGCGACTACATCGTCTATAAGCTCAGCGGCGAGGTGGCCACGACGGCGACCGGCCTGTCGGAGCAGATCCTTTGGGATTTCAAGGAAGCCCGCAGGGCCGATTTCGTCGTCGGTTATTACGGCATCGACACGGCGCTCATCCCCGAGGTGGTCCCTTCCATCGGCATCGCGGCCCGCACCAACGAGTCGGTCGAAAAGATGCTGGGCATCCCGGCCGGCACGCCGATCGCCTACCGCGCCGGCGACCAGCCCAACAACGCCTTCTCCCTCAATGTCCTGGAACCCGGCGAAGTGGCGGCCACGGGCGGCACGAGCGGCGTCGTCTACGGCGTGACCGACGTGCCCAAGGCGGACGCGCAGAGCCGTGTCAACACCTTCCTGCACGTCAATGACAGCCCCGACGCGCACCGCTACGGCGTGTTGCTCTGCATCAACGGCACGGGCATCCTGAACAGCTGGATGCACCGCCAGGTCGCGCCCGGAATGAGTTATGCCGAAATGGACGACCTCGCTGAAAAAGCTCCCGCCGGCTCCGACGGCCTGCTGATCCTGCCCTTCGGCAACGGCGCCGAGCGCGTGCTGGGCAACCGCAACGTCGGGGCGGCCCTGTCCGGCCTGGACCTGGTCCGCCACGGCACCCCGCACCTGCTGCGCGCCACCCAGGAAGGCATCGCCTTCTCTTTCCGCTACGGCATCGACGTGATGCGGGACCTGGGCCTGGACCTGCGGGTCATCCGCGCCGGCAAGGCGAACCTCTTCCTCAGCCCGCTCTTCCGCGAGACGCTCGCGACCTTGTGCGGCGCCGACATCCAGCTGTACGATACCGACGGTTCGCTGGGCGCGGCCCGCGGCGGCGCGCTGGGCGCCGGTTTCTACGCTTCGCCCGCCGAAGCGTTCGCCACCCTGGAGCAGGTCGGCCAGGTGCAACCCCGCGCCGAATGGAAGGAGGCGCTCGAAACCGCCTATCAGAATTGGAAAGAATTGTTGAACAAATCATTATAAGCTATGAAAGAATATTTCCCCGATTTTGGCAAAGTCCCCTTCGAGGGCAAGGATTCCAAGAACCCCCGGGCTTTCCATTACTATGAGCCCGAGCGCATCGTCGCCGGCCGTCCCATGAAGGATTGGTTCAAGTTCGCGATGTGCTGGTGGCATACGCTCTGCGCCGAAGGCAGCGACCAGTTCGGCCCCGGCACCAAGCAGTTCCCCTGGAATGAAGGAGCGACGGCCCTCGAGCGGGCGAAACACAAGGTGGACGCCGGCTTCGAGATCATGCAGAAACTGGGCATCGGCTATTACTGCTTCCACGACGTGGACCTGGTCGACGAGGCTGCGACCATCGAAGAATATGAGGCCAACCTCAAGGAAGTGGTCGCCTATCTCAAGGAGAAGCAGGCCGCGACCGGCATCAAGCTGCTCTGGGGGACGGCCAACGTCTTCGGCCACAAGCGCTACATGAACGGCGCTGCCACCAACCCCGACTTCGACGTCGCGGCGCGGGCCATGGTCCAGATCAAGAACGCCCTCGACGCCACGATCGCGCTTGGCGGCGAATGCTATGTCTTCTGGGGCGGCCGCGAAGGCTACATGAGCCTCCTCAATACTGACATGAAGCGGGAGAAGGAGCACCTGGCCACGATGCTGGGCATGGCGCGCGACTATGCCCGCGGCAAGGGCTTCAAGGGCACCTTCCTTATCGAGCCCAAGCCGATGGAGCCGACCAAGCACCAGTATGACACGGACACGGAGACCGTCATCGGCTTCCTGCGCGCCCACGGCCTGGACAAGGACTTCAAGATCAACATCGAGGTCAACCACGCCACCCTGGCGGGTCACACCTTCGAGCACGAACTGCAGTGCGCGGCCGACGCCGGCCTGCTGGGCTCGATCGACGCCAACCGCGGCGATTACCAGAACGGCTGGGATACCGACCAGTTCCCGATCGACCTCTACGAACTGACCCAGGCGATGATGGTCATCATCCGTGCCGGCGGCCTGGTGGGCGGCTCCAATTTCGACGCCAAGACCCGCCGCAACTCCACCGACCTGGAAGACATCCTGATCGCCCACATCAGCGGCATGGATGCCATGGCCCGCGCCCTGATCGCGGCCGCCGACGTCCTGGAGAAGTCCGAGCTGCCCGCGATGCTCAAGGAGCGCTACGCCTCCTACGACAGCGGCATCGGCAAGGATTTCGAGGAAGGGAAACTCACCCTCGAGGACGCCGTCGCCTACGCCAAGCGCCAGGGCGAGCCGAAGCAGATCTCCGGCAAGCAGGAGCTTTACGAGGCGATCGTCAACATGTACATTTGATCCGCTTTTTTGCTGTTATGAAATATCCTTACATGCAGCCGGACTTGTCCGCCCTGGAAGTGGAGGAGCAATTCACCCTGTGCACGAGCGGTACGGGTGAATCCTTCGACGAGGGTGGTGAGTTTGAAGGTCAGGATGATTGGGAATGAGGAGGACGGCTATGAAAAGAGTGATATTATCCCTGCTGACCGCGCTATCGGTCTTTGGATCTTGTTCGCGACCCGAACCTGCGGGTGGCGTCCGCGAGATGAGTTTCCGTGCCTATACCGAAACGGATGCCCTGACGCGGACGTCCCTGGGGAGCGACCATCGCTCCATCCAGTGGAGCGCGTCCGATGAGATCAGTGTTTTTGACAAGTCTTCGGCCTCCAACAACCGTTTCTACAATACGGCGGCGGCAGGCGTGACGGCCACTTTCTCCGGCATGGCGCCGACGGATCAGTATTATCTGGCCCTATACCCTTATCAGGCGGATGCGGTCCTGGAAGATGAAGGGGAGACCCTGGTGGCCACGCTCCCGTCGGAGCAGACGGCGGTGGCCGGTTCCTTCGGACCCGGAGCCAATCCGGCCGTCGCCTATACGCAGGCAGGCGGAGACTTGTATTTCCGCAATATCGGCGGACTGCTGTCCTTCACCTTCAGTACCTCTCATACTGTCGAGAGCGTAAAGATCAGTGCATCCGGCAACCCGATGAGCGGCCGGGTGTCCATGATGATGGACTCGGAAGGCGCCCCTTCGGTTGAATCATACGCGGACGATGCCTACAATTCCGTGACGCTCTCCGGATCCTTCAGCTCGGGCCAGACTTATTATGCCGTCGTGCTTCCAGGGTCCTACGGTGGGCTCAAGATCGTGTTCACGGACAACAACGGTGCCACGGCTTCCTATTCCAATCCCATCTCTCTGTACCTGGACCGCAACGAGAACATCAGCCTCGGTTCATTTACCATTCCCGAGAGCAAATGGAAGACGCCGGAGGCCGATGAGTATGTCAAAGTGAACCAAGAGTATGACGACTGGTCCGGCCGCTACCTGATCGTGGCGGGCGATGCATACGCCGCGACCGGGACGGTAACCGGCAAGTGGCTGGGTCATGTGCCGGTTTCGGTCAGTAACGGCAAGATCGCGCGGACGTCCACGACCCAGGAGTATGAAGTTACTGTCGCCAAGGTATCAGGGACAGATGCTTATTCCCTGAAGTTTGCCAACGGCAATTATTTGGGCTCTACGGATAACAATAACGGCATTACAACCTCGACGCAGGCTCCTTCGGCTTCTTCCACCACTTTCCTCTGGCTTTTAAGCTATGGGGAAAACGGTTTGGTCAAGATCGCTTTGAAGCTGAATCCCGCACGTTACCTGATGTTGAATGGAACCAGTGGATTCCGCACATACGAGGGCTATGACCAGGCGACCCAGGCGACTCTCTTCCGCGGTCCGTCCGGTGACGGGCAGCAGGAGGAAACGGCGATCACATCCTCTAATGTCCTGTCCCGCAATACGACTTCCGCCCGCCTGACCGCCTCTTATCAGAGCGTCACTTCGGTACCCTCGCAGGCAGGCTTCAGGTATGGCAAGACGGAGTCTCTGGGCTCAACGGTCCGCACGACGGATGCTTTGGCCCAGAGCGGTACTTTCACCGCCGAGTTGACGGGGCTTGAAGAGGGCACGCTCTACTACTTCCGGCCTTACATCGTCGTAGACGGGGTTACATACGTCGGTACGTTGAAGAGTTTCCGTACGGAGAGCGACAGTCCCGGCAGCGGCGGACGCGGTTGGTTCGAACTACCCGTCCAAAAGGACGTGGACCACAATGGCATCGATGATGACAATCCGGACTATTATTATTCCTGGACCATGCGTGCCGACGCCCCGTCGATCCGTAATTTCTCAGCCTGCTATTCCAAGAACATGAAGCATCCGGTCTGGGTGGCGGCTCCGATGCATGTTTCCTACAAAGGGAGCTCCGGCAGAAATGATTCCTACCAGAACGATCCCGCCATCTCTTGCACACAAACGGCCAAGTTTAACGGCTATACGCGCGGCCACATGCTCGGTTCCTCAGACAGGACCGTTTCAAAGCCGACGAACCGGCAGGTGTTTTACTATTCCAATATCGGAGCCCAACTCCAGGATGGTTTCAATACCGGAGGAGGTGCCTGGAACAAACTGGAATCGCTGGTGGACGGTCAGTGGTGTGCCGATACGCTGTACCAGGTGATCGGCTGCATTTTCGAGACCTTCACCGACCGCTATGGTGTCACGGTCAGCAAGCAGACCGGAACGGGCAGCGCCGGCACCTTCCAGGTTCCTACAGCTTGGTATAAGGTCCTGCTCCGGACCAAGAATGGCAGTACGGGCAAGCGGGTGGACGAGTGCTCCTCCGATGAATTGAAGTGTGTCGGTTTCATCCTGACGCATCGCTCCAATCATCAGCATGCCCCGTCTTCACAGGATATGTATTCTGTCAGCTACATTGAAGGTTTGACGGGGCTGACCTTCTTCCCCAATGTCCCTGATGCGCCGAAAGATAGTTACAAGGCCTCCGACTGGGGGCTGTAAACCTGCCATGTGATGTCCCATCCTTTCTTCCTTCAGTTGGTCCGCATCGCCGTCGGTGCACAGCCCGCTTTCGAGGCTGCGCCTTCCGAGGCGGAGTGGGATGAACTGTACCGGGTGGCGGGGGAGCAGTCGGTGTCCGGCGTCCTGTTCCGGGCGCTGGATGTCCTGCCGGATGAGCAGATGCCGTCCCGCGACCAGTGCCGCCGCTGGATGATGGACCGGACCAAGGCGGTGCGCCGCAACGCCCTGGTGGACCAGCGCTCCAGGGAACTGACGGCCCTTTTCGCCGCGGAGGGCTACAAGTCCGCCGTGCTGAAGGGCCAGGGCGTGGCGCGTTTCTATCCCGATCCGACCCTGCGCCAGAGCGGGGACATCGATCTCTGGGTTCCGGGCGGGCGCGAAAGGATCCTCGCTTTTATGAAAGGGCGCTGGCCCCTGCGGCGGCCAGTGTACCACCACGTGGAGGCCCGGTTCTTCGAAGACATTGAGGTGGAGGTGCATTTCCTCCCGGCTTTCATGTACAATCCGTTCCGCAACCGCACGCTCCAGCGCTGGTTCGACGGGCAGGAACGGGCCTGGGACATGGCGGGGGACGATACGCTGGGATTCCGCTATCCGAAAGCGGCTTTCGACGCGATCTTCTCCATCCTGCATATCTGCAAGCACATCATCAACGAGGGCGTCGGCCTGCGCCAGGTGATGGACCACCACTATATCATGAAGGCCCTGACCGAATCGGAACGGGAAGAGGTGCGCGGCCTGGCGGCCAAGCTGGGACTGACGCGGCTGGGGGAGGCCCTTGCCTATGTCGAAACGGTCTTTTTCGGCGGCCCCGGCTGCCCGGACCTGTTTGCCCCGGATCCGAAAAGGGGCGCCCGCCTGCTGGAAGACGTCCTGCTTTCCGGCAACTTCGGCCACGCCGATACGCGCAAGGGCGGACTCGCCGCCCGTTTCTTCCGCTTTGCCGCCGATTACCCTTCGGAGGTGCTCTGGAGTCCGCTTTGGAAGACCTGGCACCTGGTCTGGCGCAAATGCAAGGGCTATCTGTAAGTGTTTCAACCCATGAATGATTTTTTCGTCTCCCTGCTGCTGCTCGGCGCGCTCTCCTCGTCCGGAAACCTTCCTTACTGGGCGACGGCGGGGCAGTATGGCCTGATGCCGGAGGCCTCCGGCTCGCTGGCCTGGGTGCAAGCCGGGACGCAGTTCGACGAGAGCAAGACCTTCCAATGGCGCTGGGGCGCGTCCCTGGCCGCGAATACCTACAACGACGCGCTGGATCCGGGCTCTTCACCCCTGCATCCGATGGTGGATGAACTCTTCGTAAGCGCCCGCTGGAAGGCGTTTACCCTGGACCTGGGGTCCAAGCGGCGTGGGCTGGATTTCCTTTCCGCGGATCCGGTCCTGGGTTCCCTGTCCGTCACGGGCGGCCATCTGATGGAGAGCGGCAACGCCCGGACCCTGCCGGGCTGGCTGCTGACCCTCGATCCGGTCGCCATCCCCTGGACGGGCCGGCATCTGTGGCTGTTCGGCGCCTTCGGGGACTATCAGACGCAGGACCTGCGCTATGTGCAGGGGGCGCTGATCCACCGCACGCAGGTGGGTCTGCGGGGTGACATCGGGGAGCGTCTGCGCCTGTCTTTCGCCCTGGACCACTATGCGATGTGGGGTGGGAAACACCCCGAACACGCCGCGATGCCCGTCAATCTGGAAAACTACCTGCGCGTCATCACCGGACGGCCGGCCAATGCGTCCGGCGTCCAGATGGACCAGGCCAATGTGATCGGCGACCAGCGCGGCAGCGAGTTGATTCGCGCCGAATGGCGGGGCGACGGCTGGCGCCTGACCGCCCAGCACGACATCCCTTACGACGACGGCTCCGGCATGGGCCTGCAGAATTTCCCCGACGGGGTCAATACCCTGCATTTCGGCTGGGACGACAAGGACCGCTGGATCTCAGACATCGTGTTCGAATACCACTACACGCGCTTCCAGTCGGGACCGGTCAATGTCGAATGGTTCGGCGGAGAAGACAGCCCCTATGCGCCCGGGGTGCATAAGACGACGGGTGGGGACGATTATTTCAACAACGGCGACTATTGCTCCGGCTGGACGCATTTCGGCCGGACAATCGGGGAACCGCTGTTTTTCCCCGCCGGGACACACGCGGGGACCTGGACGCCTTCCGCGGTGACGCTCGGCGTCGAGAACAACCGGCTGAGGGCCCATCACCTGGGCCTGTCCGGCAAATTGTGGCGGCGGCATCCCTACCGGCTGATGCTGACCTACAGCCGCAATTATGGCATTTACAAGGTCCCTTATGCCGGCGATTCCGCTTGGCAGCGGCCCTGGGGGACGGTTTCCGAAACCCCACTCCGCCAGTTCAGCGCGGCCTGGACCGGCTGCTTCGACACCCTGTTCGGCGTCCGAGGCCTGAGCGCCGTGTACGGACTGTTCGCCGATACGGGCGAAGTGCTGCCCCCGTGCGTCGGCGCGACCCTGGGCGTCCGTTATTCATTTGAAAGAAGATAGAGTCAGATATGGCGAAAAAAGTATTCGTATCCGGATGTTACGACCTGCTGCACAGCGGTCACGTGGAGTTTTTCAAGCAGGCGGCCGCCTATGGCGACCTGTATGTGGGCATAGGCAGCGACGCGACGATCCTGGACTACAAGCACCACAAGACGGTGTATTCCGAGCAGGAGCGCCTCTTCATGGTCAAGGCGATCCGTTATGTCAAGGACGCCTACATCAATGCCGGCCACGGCATCATGGACTTCGTGCCCACGCTGGACATCGTCCATCCGGACATCTTCGTTGTCAACAGCGACGGCGGGAATGAGGAGAAACGGGCCCTGTGCGAGTCGCGCGGCATCGAATACGTCGTGCTGGAGCGCACGCCGGAGCCGGGCCTGACCGCCCGGAGTTCGACCGACTTGAAGAAGAGCCCCTGCCAGATCCCGACCCGCGTGGACATCGCGGGTACCTGGATCGACCAGCCCTACGTCAGCAAACATGCCTCCGGCTGGGCCCTGACGCTCAGCATCGAGCCCACCTTCGAGATTATGAACCGTGGTGGTCTGGCCACTTCCACCCGCAACAACATCCGCAAGATCTGGCCCTATCAGCTGCCCCACATGGATCCCGAGATGCTGGCCAAGCTCGTCTTCTGCTTCGAGAACGACCCGGAGCGCCCCAACGGCTTCATCAGCGGGGCGCAGGATGCGATCGGCATCTGCATGCCGGGCCTGACGCGCCATTTCTACGACTGCCATTTCTGGCCGGAGCGCATCGAGTCCTGTACGGATGAGAAGGTGCTTTCCTGGCTGGAAGGCCACTTGTGCCTGGTGCCCATGTTCCCGCGCCGCGAGCATTGCTCCGTCGTCGAAGGGAAGCAGGTGAACGCGGAGGGCGCCCAGGCGCTCGCCGCCGCCGCGGACCGCTGCTGGACGGCCATCATGAATCTGGACCTGGACGCGTTCGCCGCCGCATACGCCGCTTCCTTTGAGGCGCAGGTGGCGATGTTCCCCGCTATGATGCAGCCGGGCGTGCAGGAGTGGATCGACCGTTATGCCGCGGACGAAGACGTGCTGGCGTGGAAGATGACCGGCGCCGGCGGGGGCGGCTATCTGCTGCTGGTCGTAAACGAAACGGATGGCTTCCTTGCAGAGCATCCGGAAGCCATCCGCATCGTCGCCCGTCGTCCGGGAATGTAATTACTTGTTACCCAGGTTCTGGATGAAATCCTTGACGGAGTGTACCGCTCCGTCCACCTTCCCGGCAACGCCTTGCTGCTCGGGCGTGAACTTGGCCGCGAGTTTCTTCAGCATGTTCCGATAGCCCTTGATCTTGCTGGCCTGGGTGCCGGACGGGATGGGCAGGGCATTGTTGTATTTCTCCAGCTGGTTGATCTTGCCGGCGATGAAGTCCGCTTCCGCCTGGGTCTTGCAGACCTTGAGGTTCTCGCGGATCTCATAGTTCATCGCATCGATGATCTCGACCTGCTCCTCTTCCTTGGCGCGATAGACATAGCCGCTGGTGAACCACTGCAGGGTGCTGTCGTCAAAGACGGGGCTCTTGGTGAGGGGAGCGGCCGGAGCGGCTTGCGCGGCAGCGGCCTTTTCGGCGGCAGCTTTTTCGGCGGCGGCTCTGGCTTTGGCGGCCTCCGCTTCAGCCCTTGCGGCTTCCTCCCGGGCGAACAGATCCGCCGCGGCTTTGGCCCTGGCGGCCTCTTCCCGGGCATACCGGTCGGATTCCGCCTTCGCGGCCTTGTCTGCAGCAGCCTTGGCCCTCGCAGCCTCCGCTTCCGCGGCGCGGGTCCTGGCGGCTTCCTCACGGGCCAGCCTGTCGGCTTCCGCTTTCGCAGCACGGCCAGCCGCCGCTTCTTCCCTCGCTAGCCTGTCGGCTTCTGCCTTCGCGGCACGGCCAGCAGCCGCTTCTTCCCGGGCAATTCTGTCGGCTTCCGCCTTCGCGGCTCTGTCTGCGGCAGCCTTGGCTCTCGCAGCCTCCGCTTCCGCGGCACGGGTCCTGGCGGCCTCTTCCCGGGCGGCGCGGGCTTCGGCCCTGGCTTCCGCCTTCGACTCATCCTTCTGGAAGATGGAAGAGCCCTTGACCTTATCGATCAGGCTTTCGCCCTCAGCCCGGGGTTCACGGGCGGGTGCGGGCTGTCTGGGCGCAGGGGCGACACGGGGTGCCGGCGCGGGTCCCGGCTGGGACTGGACATCCCGGGGCGGAGCGGGTCTCCGGACCGGCCTGCCGACCAGCTCGATGACCTTGAAGCTCCGGGCCGACTGGACGATGATGGCGTTGCCGCCCAGTTCGTCGGCTTTCAACACGGCTTTCTTGAGGATATCCCCGGAGGCTGGTACAGGATTCTCCACGAAGGCAATCAGCTTGTAGGGACCGGGGACCTCCTGGTCGGACAGGAAGACCGCCACGTTTTCTTTCGCCGCGAGTTCTTCGGGCGTCTGCATCGCCTGCTTGTAGTTGTCGACCAGCGCATCGACAGGATAGACCTTGTACGAGCACGCGGCCAGGCAAAGGAGCGCCAGGGCGCCAAGTATGATTTGTTTCATATAGGGTTTGTTATACGTTCAAACATACAAATATAAGAAAAACTTCCAATAACGCTTGCCTCCGTCAGCGCGAAGCGGCAGGGACGGTTTCCGTGCCTGGGGTGACGCCTCCTTCGTTGAAGGCGTCGACGCGGAACCAGTAGTCCTGCCCGGCGGAAAACAGGCCCAGTTCGACCTCGCTGTCATAGACCTCGCAGCTGCTGAAGAGTTCGTCTTCCCGTACGCCCCAGTACAGGACATAGCCGTCCGCGCCCTCGGAGGGCGTCCATCGGACCGTGATGCGCCGGGGATCCACCGACCTCTCGGCGCTCAGTCCCGTCACGGCTCCCGGCTTGGGTGCGGGGCCGTTGCCGAAGACCCGCAGGTCGAAGACGGACAGCTTTCCGGTCAGGGTAGCGTCATTGCGCAGGCGGAGGTAACGGGCCTTGACCGCACGCCTGGGGACGACCAGTTGGTGGGGGTTTTGCGTGCCTTTTTCCTCCTTCAGCACGGACCAGCGTTTCCCGTTCCGGGAGTATTCCAGCGTATAGTTATAGGGGGTTTTGGACCCCGGCCCGGTCCCGAAATCCTGGTCGGCGAAATTGGTCTGGACGGCGCGGACCGTCTTCGGGGCGCCCAGGTCGATGCAGAGCCATTCGCCGGGATTGCCGCTCGCCGCGCTCCACCAGGTCTTGACGGTATTGTCACAGGCGAGGGACGCAGGGTGGTCCGGCAACTCTGAGGAGGCGGTGGCCGTCTTGCCGAGGGTCAGATCCATCCAGCCGGTCCAGGGCGTCTCCTTCGTCCAGTCCACCTGGCGGTCCGGCAGCACCCAGGGATAGTCGGACCATTCGGTCAAGGCGTGCATCCGGCCTTCCGGCGTAAAGAATACGGGGTAGAAACCGATCCGGCGCTCGAAGATGAAACGCTGGCAGATGACCGTGGATGCCGTGTGCCACCAGTTGCCGTACTTGTCCTGGAAGGTGTCGCCGTGGCCGGCGCCGGTCATCCAGCCGCCCGGCTTGACGCTGAAGGGGGAGTAGTCGCAGTGCTCGAAGGGACCCAGGGGAGCATCGCTGACATAGAGTCCGTCCCCATACGAGTCGAATTCGGTGCCGGGGCCCGCGTACTGCAGGTAATAGCGGCCGTCGTACTTGAGCAGGGCGGCGCCTTCGTTGGAACTGGGGGAATCGATTTGATTCCGGTCTCCGCGGCATTCCCAGCCGTATTCGGCTTCGTTGTGCCCGATCAGGACGACGGGTTCCGTTTTTGCCTTGAAGCCTTGGCTTGGATCGAGTTCAACCCCCATGATCGGGTCGATGGTACTGCATCCCCAGTATAGATAGACGCGTCCGTCTTCGTCGTTGAAGAGGTAGGGGTCGTGTACGGTCCGCTCCGGCTTGTCGATGAAAGGCTGGACCGTGTCGGATGCGACGGTCCAGGAATCACCGTCCTCGGGCGTGGACGTCTTGTAGATCTTGTTATGGCCGGATACCATCCAGTAGAGTTCGTCCCTGTAGACCATGATCGTCGGCGCGTAATTGCCGAAAGGCATCAGCTCGTTGGTGTGGAAGTCCCAGTGCTGCATGTCGTCCGAGCTCCAGTAGCCGAAGGACATCGATGGGAAGAGGTAATACCGTCCTTTATAGAAGCGTACGACCGGATCCGCCGCTTCCCGCATCCCGTTGAACCGTTCTCCCGTATGACGGGTGAAGGCATAGTCGATATCGATGGGATTGGCCACCACGCGGGCAAGATCCAAGTGCCGGGAGCAGGAGAGGACAAGGCTCATTGCCACCGGTATGGCCCAAAGGAAGATATGTCTCATAACGGAATGGATTTCGCTACAACTTCGCAGGCAGGGACTCCAGGAACTGGCGGACGACCGAGAAAGAGGTCGTGCCGACCGTGGCCCAGAAATCGGCGTACGCCTCGCCGCGGTCGCCCTTCAGCGAGTCGCTGATCACCCGCAGGCTGATGAACGGAACTTTCTGCAAATAACACACTTGCGCAATGGAGCAGGACTCCATGTCGACGGCGATGGCATCCGGAAAATGCCACAGGATGGCTTCCTCTTCGGCAGGGTCGGAGATGAAACGGTCGCCGCTGCAGATCAGACCGCAATGGATCCACGGGGCGCCCGGGGTGTCGCGGAGGGCCTCCACACGCTTGACCAGGGATGGATGGGCTTCATAGAACAGGGGCAGGCCCTGCACCTGGCCGTAGTCGTTCCCTTCTCCGCACCAGGTGTCATGGTAGACCATCTGCGTCCCAGCCACGACGTCCATCACGTCCACGCCTTCGCCCAGGCCGCCGGCCACGCCGGTCGAGATGATGCAATCCGGGTGATGCTCCTGGATCATCTGATAGGTTCCGACGGCCGAATTGACCTTGCCGATGCCGGATTTGGAAAGGATGACGGAGTTGCGGCCGATGCGGCCGGACTTGCCGATCAGTTCGGACAGGCGTTCGTATTCGCTGTCCATCGCGACGATGATTCCTATCTTCATGGCTTGCGTGTATTAGGGTATCTACAAAGATAGGGGATTTTGCAAAATTTTTCAAAATATCCTTGCATAATTCAATCCGAACTCCTACCTTTGCAATCCCAAATCTGAGAGCCCCCGGGCTTGTGATGAGGTTGGAAGACTCGTTAGCTCAGTTGGTAGAGCATCACACTTTTAATGTGGGGGTCTCGGGTTCGAGCCCCGAACGGGTCACGAAATTGAAATATTGCTTCCTTAGCTCAGTTGGTAGAGCACCTGACTCTTAATCAGGGTGTCTAGGGTTCGAGCCCCTAAGGGAGCACTGCTGAAAATCAAGCACTTGCGAAGGTGCTTGATTTTTTTGTCTCTTCTGGGGCGATGCCGTCGGCGGCGTCCTGACACTTGAGCCGGATCCTATTCATTCTGTGTTGTCCAGGGTGTGAAGAACTTGGGTGAGATAACAAGGGTCCCGTCTTTCTCAAAAAGGTAGTCACTGATATGGGTGATACGGGGTTGGATCCGTCCCGGCGCATAGTGGGAATGGAACACGATGCGTCTTTTACCCTTGGCGTCGTGGAAGAAGGCATGGTGGCCGACGCCCTCCAGCCCGCCTACACATTGGTAGATGGGGTTGCCCTCATATTTAGTCCAGGGACCGGCAGGGGAGTTAGACGTGGCATAGCCGATCCCGTATTGGGGGGATTGATACCCGTTTGCGGAATAGGTCAGGTAGTACAGGCCGCCATGATACAGGACGAAGGGACCCTCATTGACAGTAGGCAAGACCTTTTCCCATTCCTGGTCCATCTCCAGACATTTCTTTTCGGTGCCGGACTTGATATGCATCAGGTCGTCTTCGAGACGGGCCGACCAAATCTGGTTGCCGTGGTTGAACTTTACGAAGAAAAGCCAAGGCTTGCCATCTTTGTCGAAGAAGAGGCTGTTGTCGATTGCGCCATAGGGTATGATGGGCTCATGGATGGCTTGTACGAAGGGACCGGTTGGGGAATCGGCTGTCGCGACACAGATGCGCTCTTCCGCGGAATAGTACATGTAATACTTGTCGCCGACGTGATAGACCTCCGGCGCCCAGAACCATTTCTCGCCGTACGAGTCCTTCTTGTGCAGCGCCAGGTCCGGTTCCCGATTCCAGTTATGCAAGTCCCGGGATACATATACGGCGATCCCGTTTGCCGCACCGGTCCCGTAGAGGTAATAGGCGCCGTCTTCATAGAGGATGAAGGGATCGGCTACGGGCAGGGAAAGGGCGTCGACAGGACGTTCCGCAAGCATGGTTCCAGTGGAACAGGAGGGTATGGACAGGATGGCCAACAAAAGGCCTGCAAAATAACATTTCCTCATGATGCAGGGGCAGATGGTGGAAACAAGTATTGGGAAAAAGGGCTCGATTGATCCGGCATTCATCGAAGACAAAGGCTGATGCTATTTATCCTTTCAGTTTTCCTTGGAGATTCTTGTGGGACGGGAACTTTCCCAGGTCCTCCAGTTCCTGCCGGCGCCGCTCATAATACGCGTGGCGCTTCGGGTTTTCGGGGAACCAACCCCGCAGGACGCGCATTTCCTGCGCGAGGATCTCGTGGATGCCCCAGAAACAGGAGAAGGCGGCGGCACCGAGGATTGTGGCGCCGATCATGTCAGTGACGAACAGGGAGGCGACTCCGAACACGCAGCCGGCGAGCGCGAGTACCCACCAGCTTTTCTTCCCCCAATGGTATTCCATCTTGATGACGATGGGATGACAGATCCCGATAATCAGGAATACTGCCGCCCCGACGATAATGCCTCCGAAATTCATATCCAGTCAAATGTTTTGCGGGCAAATATAGAAATCAATTGTTATCCGTGCAATCTTTCCAAGACCAGTCGCGGGGGGCGGGGACACCCGGCAGCGGCTTACGGTCTTCAAGTTTCTTCAACAAAACCTCGATGGCCTTGTCCAGCTGCTGGTCGATGCCGGCGGCTTCTTTGACGGGATCATTGTCGATCTCGATGTCCGGATCCACGCCGTGGTTCTCGATGATCCACTGCCCGGTCTTCGCGTCATAGTTGGTAAAGAACGGGACGCGGATGTCCGTGCCATCCATGTATTGCAGTGATCCGCTGATGCCGACGATGCCACCCCAGGTGCGCGTTCCGATCAGTTCGCCCAGCCCGTTGGCCTTGAAGCTCCAAGGGAAGAGATCCCCGTCGGATGCGGAATACTTGTTGATCAGGCAGACCTTGGGTCCGTAGAATGTACCTTCCGGCACCTTGCCGGTCAGGGTCGACCCACGACGCATGGTCATGCGGTAAGGGGTGCGGAGCAGGCGCTCGATGATCATCGGGGAGACGTTTCCGCCGCCGTTGGCCCGGTCGTCGATGATCAAGGCTTCCTTGTCCAGCTGGGGATAATAGTAACGCACGAATTCGTTCAGGCCTTCTGCGCCCATATCCGGGATATAGATATAGCCGATGCGGCCCTTGGACGCCTTCTCGACATAGGCGATGTTCTTCTGCACCCATTCATAATGATAGAGGGGGTACTCGTCGGCGATGGGCTTGACCACCAGTTTGCGGGCGCCTTCCGCGGAAGGTTTCCCGTTGACGCTCAACTCGGTCAGCACGCCGGCCTTGCCCGCCATCAGGGCGTAGAAACTGGAAACGCTGGAAGTCGGCACGCCGTCTACCGCCACGATATAGTCACCCTCTTTCACATCCATGCCCGGCTCGGTCAAGGGTGAGCGCAGGGAAGGGGAGTAATTGGCTCCCTTCAAGATATGCCGGATCTGGTAGCTGCCGTTCTTGGCCGGGACGATCTCGGCACCCAGCAGGCCCGTCTGGATCCGCTGCGGCTTCTTGTACTCGCCGGGTGATACATAAGAATGCCCGACGGTAAGCTCTCCGATCATCTCACCGATGACATAGTTCAGGTCCAGGCGGCATTGCACATAGGGGAGCAGCACTTCATACTTCGCCTTCATCGCCGGCCAGTCGATGCCGTGCATGTTTTCGAGGTAGAAACCGTCCCGGAAGGCGCGCCACGCCTCATCGAAGATCTGGGCCCATTCCTGATGCCAGTCGATGTCGGCATAGAGACTCTTCAGGTCGATGCCTTCCTTCGGGGCGGCTGCCTTGCTCCGGGGCAGGTCTGTGACAAAGGTCTGGCCACCGGAAGTGAGCAGGGCCTTCTTGCCGAAAACGGCCATGCCGCCGTCCACGACGGGGGAGGCTTCCTGCTTCTGGAAATCGAAATACTGCACGCCGCCGCGACCGGAGGACCAGAATCCTTTCCCGTCGCCGTAAATCGGACGCATCCAGCCGGTGCCGGC
>JAEEGF011885008.1_pt1 | contig 24536 bp, 20 predicted proteins | sample 9134171 | NCBI WGS metagenome assembly JAEEGF01 (sample SAMN16246542, study PRJNA631951) | gut metagenome | biome: gut microbiome; feature: rumen; material: AP-attached | host: Bos | place: Iran: Karaj | collected 2018-10
ACATTATGAGAAAAAGAAAATTACTCTTCACATTGCTTGCCCTCGCCTCGGGTGCCTTCTTAGGCGGCAGCGGGGCAATGGCAGACAACGGCTGGGAGTCGGTCTATAATCAGACGCAGACCACCTCGGCCTCGTGGACAAAGTTGGAATCTGGCTCCACTACGGGAAAAGTGCTTGGAGGGTCAGGTGCCACGTCGTACTACTACATCGCGGAAAGCCTGAATTTCACCAACAACAACGCTGGTGGCAGTGGACTGACCATCCAGGGCACGGTGTATCTCTACATTCCTGCAGGCTTGACGATTACCTGCACTGGAGGCCATGCCAACGAAACAACAGGTGCTGGTGCCGGTATCGAACTGGCAGCGGGTAACACGCTCTACATCATCGGTGCCGGTGACGGTCTGGGCGGTACCACAGTCACTGCCATAGGCGGAAATGCAGCCAATGGCAGCAAAGGCGGCGATGGAACAGACGCAACAGGAAATAGTAGTGGGCTCCAAACTGGTACTGGTGGTAGCGGCGGCAATGGCGGCGGCGGTGCCGGTGCAGGCATCGGCACACGCGGCGGCACTGGCGGTACCGGCGGTAGCGGCGGTTACACCTATACGCACGATTGGAATGCGCATAGTGGAGCCAATGGCTCTGAAGGTACTGGTGGCGGAAGCGCTGATGCCATGGGCAATCTGTATGTAGATAACACCTACGGCATCAAGGTGGTTGCCACGGGAGGCAATGCAGGCTCATCCGGTGCTGGCGGTGGTCGTGGCAAAGGCTATATATGGGATGGTGGTAATAACTATACTGTGGCCGGTGGTGGCGGCGGCGGAGCCGGCGGCTTCGGTGGCGCAGCCGCAAATATCGGTACCGGTGGCCCCGGCGGTGGTGGCGGCGGCGGCGGAGCCGGCGGTGCGCAGGATTGGAAGGGCAGTCAACTTTATGATGTAACTGCCTACGGCGGCAAAGGCGGTACAAATGGGGATGGCACAAGTGCTGCCAATGGCGCTGAAGCTAACACTACACGTACTGCGTATGAGAATAACTTGGTCGTAAGCGAAAACGGTGATTACACATGGCAATGGGATGACTGGAATAAACCAAGTGGTGCTTGTGCTATGGGAAATGGCGGCGCTGGCGGTGGCAAGGGTAACAACGCATCCAATGGCACGCAGAATTTCGGCACGAAGACGTACAACATCACCTATCAGCCTGTAAAGACTCGTGTAAACGGAACGAATATTAATCCTGTGACCGTTACCTATTCTCCTTCAACTGGCACCAGTGTCATACTTCCGAAGAACATTGACGGCTACCAGTGGGTACTGCTCGTCTATGGTAAGGACTGCAGCGCAAATACAACAATCCATAAGAGCCCCTTCACCGCTGAGAATCTGTTGTTCTACGGAGGTAATCTTACTGAAGATGCTGATCGTACCATCGTGCTTGCCGATGTCTATGGAGACATCTATTTCCAGGAGGTGGCTTCTGTCTGCCCGCTCAATAATAACAGCAGCAACACTGATGTGATTAATGATTTCTTCTATGACGCAAACACTCAGTCGCAGAGCTATCCGATTACTGCCCGTCTGAAGGACCGTACGCTCTATAAGGACAACCACTGGAACACCATCTGTCTGCCCTTCGACCTGACTCCGGCACAGTTTGCTGCTTCTCCGCTTTCCGGAGCAGAAGTAAAGAAACTGGACACATCAGTCACTGGCTACTATCCCAATGGTGGAAATTCGGATGCCATCAACCTGCATACTACTGAGCCAACCCTCGTATTCTATTTTGCAGATGTTAACACCAGCGACGAGACATTACAGGCTGGCAAGCCTTACCTGGTGAGGTGGGCAAACGGTACCGATCTGGTGGACAACACCACAAAAGGAAAGAAGAATGCTGTTCACCAACTGGATTTCCCCTATGTGACGGTAAAAGAAAAGCAGGCAACATCATGGTCTGGCAATGCTGCCAATGGTGGTAGCGTCCAGTTCGTAGGCACATTCTCACCCATAGCCTTGACTGGTGGTGATAAGACGAAATTTGTGCTTGGTGTAAGTGATAATGTAGACAAGCTCTACTATCCCAAACAGAACATTAGTGTCAATGCCTGCCGTGGCTACTTCATCATTCCACAAGCTGCTGCCAATCTTTTCTCTTCTACTAGCGCACCTCAGATTGTGATGGGCTTCGACGACGGCGAGACCACCAGCATCCAGGTGGTTAATGGTTCAGGGGTTAAGGATCAGGGTTCTGACACCTACTACAACCTCAACGGACAGCGCGTTGCACAGCCCACTAAGGGACTGTATATCGTCAATGGCAAAAAGGTAATTGTAAAATAATCATTTAAATAGTATATACTAATTATGAAAAAGACTTATTTAGTTCCCACCCTGCAGGTGGTTCCCGTGAAGATGACACAGATGATCTGCACAAGCCCTGGCATTCAGTCGAATGTGGACTTTGAGTATGGAGGAGAAACTCCAACCGACATCATCATACGTTAATATAATAAGGTATAAGATATGAAAAAGGTATCTATATTGACACTCCTCGCCCTCTTTGCGGCCACCCTGACACAACAGGGTGGCGTATGGGCGCAGGACAAAGCCGAAGACTGGGGCCAGATAGCCACGGCGACGAGTGCGTGGACACACATCACCGCTGGCAGCACCACAGGTTTTGAACTGGCAGATGACTATTATTATGTGTCGGAAAACCTCACGTTCAGCAACACCATGGGTAACGCTTTTGATGCTCCCGGACGGTACAGCGGACTCTACGTAAGGGAAGGCAAGACGGTATATCTCTACATCCCTGCTGGTGTGACGCTGACCGCCATAGGTGCTGACGCTAACGGAAGCATTGGTGCCGGTGCCGGCATTCTGCTGCCACAGGGCTCTACGCTCCACATCGTCGGCGGCGGCACACTGGTTGCCAGAGGCGGCAATGCTGCCAATGGTCAGGATGGCAGCAGGGGAACCGACGGCCATTTAGATGAAGAAAGTGTTGATACATGGTTCTTAGGAAAAAAGATATACTGTGGCGCCGGCGGTGATGGTGGCCATGGCGGTGGTGGTGCCGGTGCTGGCATCGGAACTGCTGGCGGCAATGGCGGTGCCGGTGGTATAATGACCGCCGCACCAAAAGAATCTTATGCGGATTGGGAAGGTGGAGACCTCCCCGGTGTAACCGGAGTTAACGGTAACGCTGGCCAAGCAGCCGACGAGATGGGTACGCTCTATATCCAGAGCACCATCACACAGCAGATTACCGGCGGTGCCAAAGGCAACGGCGGTGCAGCTGGTGAATGGGGTACTGTGAGCACTACTGGCGGCGAGATCGAATTTGAAGGTTTTGAAGTGGTTAACGGTATTCCCATCCCGACCTTTGATATCACCGACATGCAGGCTGTAGCCGGTGGCGGCGGTGGCGGCGGTGGTGCCGGCGGCGGCAGCGCTAATGCTATCGGTACCGGTGGTTCCGGTGGTGGCGGCGGTGCTTCGGGTGCTCACGGTAGTGCCTGTGCCCACAACAGTTGGGTCAACGACAACTGGCCCTCGGTAGGTGCTGGTGGCGGTGCTGGCGGTGTTGGCACTGAAAGTAACAATGGCACAGACGGTGCTACTTGTTGGTTCCAAGGTGATGATAACATCTTTGACGACATGGATAACCACAAGCCCGGCGGCACAGGTGGTGCTGCTGGCATAGCCAGCGTTGACAAAGCAGATGAAGTTGCAGCTGCTACCGCTCCTCAATACACCGTGAACTACTACACTGTAGGTGTGACTCCCTCAAAGCCCAGTGAGAACTACAACGTTGGCAGCAGCACAACGATTACCCTGCCTACACTGTCTGGTGATGTTGGCAATAAAACCTACAAGTGGATACTGAGCATCTATGGCCATGCAGCAGGAAACACGACGAGCCACTGTGCCGGTCCCAACGGTGATGTCTATTCACCAGGCGACCAGGTTGACCTCAGCAACATCTATGGTGCCATCGAGTTCTGCGCCGTCTATGTAGGCTGCGAGATTGACTGTGCAAGCACGACAAACGAGTGGTGGAAAACGACGTGGGCTAACATCGCTGCTGGTCAATGGGCTGTTGTCAACTTGAAGAACCGCACGCTCTACAAGGATGGCTACTGGAACACGCTGACCCTGCCGTTCAGCCTCTCGGCTTCGAAGCTGGCTACCACCTGTCTGGCAGGTGCCGACATCCGCGAGTTCAAGGAAGCATTGTGGGACGCAACGAATCAGAAGCTGACCATCAACTTCTCCGACAGCAACGAGGGCGAGATTAAGGCTGGCCATCCCTACATCGTCCGTTGGGGAACACCTACGACTGCTACTGGTGAGGTCATCCAGAACCCCAGCTTCACGAATGTCACCGTCTCAATTATGGATCAGGAGTATTTGGACGATAACTACGCGTACAACAATTATGAAACGGAGTCCAATGGCGTTCGCTTCCAGGGACAGATAGGACCGGTTCAGCTGCAGCCTAACAGTGCCGAAAGCAAATCATTAGTACTCGGCGCAGAGAACAAAATCTATAAGGTCACGAATCAAATGTGGGTATGTGCTACTCGTGCTTACTTCGATTACATCTCGAATGACGATATCGCTTTTGCCAGCGAGATTGTGCTGGACTTCGGCAATGGCGAGGAGATGACGACCAAGATCGACGACGTCAAGGTGGATGACACCATCGGCAACCGCCGCATCCTTGACCTTGATGGCATCTTCAACCTGAACGGCCAGCGCCTCGATGCGCCCCAGAAGGGTATCAACATCATCAATGGTAAAAAGGTAATTATACAATAATACCATCATCTTAAAAAAAGCCACGGAGCCCTGGAACCGCAATGATTCCGCTCCGTGGTTTTTTTGTTGGGTAACAGGGGGACAGGCACGCTGTGAGGTTCCCATATTTTTTTCTAAAAGTTTGGTAGTCTTAAATATTATTCTTAAATTTGCAACGTCAAATAGAAGAATATGACCGCAAGACGTGAAAAATCCAAGCCGCAGAAGCCTCAACTCAACAAGCAGTTAGAGGTAGAAGAGGTAAAGCCGGTGATGATTAACACCTGGATGGAAAACCTTGGGAAATACCTTTTGGACATATCTAAATATGTGACAACTGGTGTTGTGATATCATCACTATTTAAGGATGTGTCGGATAGTTCTACAATTTATGTTATAGGTACTGTCGTTGCCGTGTCGACTTTGGTTGTCGGATTAGTATTAACAAATAAAAAGAAGAAAAAGGAGGAATAAGTATGGGAATGTATCTTATTTTTCTGGTTTATGGAGTACCGTGTATTCTGTTCTTGTTGTTCTGTTTAACACCTAACGGCAAGCACTGGCTCCGCCAGCATAATATGTTATAAGGTAACAGGGGGACAGGCACGCTGTGAGGTTTTCAACATATAATTACCATGTAATTTATCATATAATTGCTGCGCTTTAAATTAATGGATAATTATATGGCAATTCTTTGACCTAAAGGGTAACAGGGGGACAGGCACGCTGTGAGGTTTTCAACATATAATTACCATGTAATTAACCATGTAATTCCCATGTAATTTATCATTAATGGGTAATTCGTGTTAAAAAAGAAAGGCGTTTCAGAAAAATGTCGTTTCTTTCACCCTTGGGGTAGATACTTTCGCTCGAAAATAAAAAGAAAAACAAGCTTTCCTTTTGTATTTTCCTCGCTTATTCGTATCTTTGCAGCGTAAATTTAAAACAACGAAGATAATGGAAGCAATTACCTTTACCCCGGCACAAGTACAAGTGTTCAATCTGGTATCCCACATTAAGACTGCGGTGGGACTGGAAAAGCTGCGCCAACAACTGGCCGCATTCTATGCCAAGCAGATTGATGACGAGATGGATGCGCTATGGGAGAGCGGTCAGCTTGACGAGAAGAAACTCCAAGAATTGCGCAACTCACACTTCCGTACACCTTATACGAAATAAGCGGCCATGAATCCCGTAGTGATTGACACAAACTGCCTGTTGCAGATCATCGCTCGCAAGAGTCCCTATCGACCGATATGGGATGCATTCCTCGAAGGACGCTTCGACCTCTGTGTCTCCAACGAGATTTGGCAGAAACTTAGAGAGAAGCTTCTGCCACTTATCAAAGGTGACGAAAGGGTGGTTCTTGAGACTTTGTCTCTGATGCTATATAACTGCTGACGAAAACAATAACAACAAATAACTATGCGAACAAGATTTAAGAAAGGTGCCAAGGTTTTCGATATTGTCATCACTGCCGTTGCGGGAATGTTCTCGGTGGGCATGATGCTCTATGGCGTGTTTTATTTCGGACTGGGCGAGGCATGGCCCGAACTGGTGCTCAACCTGTTTTACATCGCCTGTCTGGTGATGATCTGGATGTTCTTCTTCGACCGGCTCGACACCCTCCGGTTCAACTACTGGTGTTCCTTCCTGGTGGGTATGACGGTGTTGCTGCGCGACATCCTCTTCGCGCCGCCGCTGGCTTATTACTCGCTCCATTTGGTGTGTCTCACGCTGTCGGTGCTGCTGCTCTGCACACTCACCTATTTCTATGCACGCAAGAACTGGAAGAGTTACACCAAGCGCAACCTGTGGGTCATCTGTATCATCGACATGCTCATTGCTGCACTCTACAATCTGGCCATCTACCTGGAGCCCATCGATGAGTACACCAACTACATGCTCACGGAAATATGGATTCGTCCCACTATCACCTACGGCCTCGTGGCCTGCTTCGTGACGGAGAGGGGAAAGTAATAAAAAGAATAAACTCACAAAACAATAACAATGATGCAAAAAATGAAGTTATGGTTGAGGCCGACAGCAATCCTTCTGATTTGTCTGACAGCAGCGATGCCCGTTAAAACATGGGCACAGACAGAACCGTCGGAACGGCTGACGAAGCTGCAATCATTTATCAAAAGCACAGTCTATACATTCAACTATCCGACTGTCAACGCCGCCGGTGAACCCATCGTGCTCTCGTCGGCACTTGTTGCATGGACACCTGACGACGCGCAGGAAGGCGACTGCATCGAGAGTGTACACATCTACAGCCACGCCACCATCGGCTCCGATGAAGAACGGCCTTCTACAGACGGATTTTCCAAAGAGCAGCTGATGTTACAGACACTGCCCAGACGAACCTACGGCGATTATGCAGGGGATGTTGTGGTCGACTACGTGGGACGCTGCATCATCATTGCCCCCGACTACGAGGGCTTTGGCGTGACCAAGAACCTGCCCCATCCCTACCTCTCGCAGCGACTGACGGCGCAGCAGGTGCTCGATGCCTTCAACTACGGTCTCGACCTCTACCGCAAGCAGGCGGCAGAGAAGTCGGACGACAACCCTCTGCTGCCCATCAAGAGTGACTGGCGCACGTTTGCCATCGGCTATTCCCAGGGGGGTGCGGTCACACTGGCCTTGCAACGCCTTATCGAGGAGAAAGGTCTGGCAGAACAGCTGCACTTCTATGGCAGCATCTGCGGCGACGGCCCATACGACCTGATAGAGACCATGCGTTACTATTTCTATGACGACGGTACCAGCTATGGTGCAGAGACAGCCCACCGTAAGGGCATTTGCACCTATCCCGTGGTTGTCCCGATGATTATCAAGGGCATGTGTGCCAACCATCCCGCCATGGCTCCATACAGCATCCAGGATTACCTGTCGCAACAGCTGATTGACACGAATGTGCTAAACTGGATAGACAGCAAGGATTACCCCACCAACGAGATGTCCAAGATGTGGTACGACCAGTTAATGTCGGGCTTGGACGCCGGGGACCGCCACTATACTCCGGAGCAGATGGCAGAAATGTTCTCTGTACTCAAAGAGGGCAGAGTGTCGGGACATTTGGACAAGATGTTCACCACAAACACATTTGACTATTTGAACAACGCCGACAATATGTCTGTCGTACCCACCGAGACAGCCAACGCCCAGCAGGCCCTGCATCGCGCCCTGGCCGACAACTCGGTCGCTACGGGATGGGAGCCCAAGCACCGCATCCAGTTCTACCACTCACGTAGTGATATGGTGGTGCCCTTCGGCAACTATCTGGCCTTCCGCGATGCACATCCAGACGGTGAGAACACCAACTATCGGATGAACGACACTTTCAGCCAAGACGACCACATGACGGCGGCAATCAGCTTTTTTGCGGCACTATGTCTCACCGAAACGATAGTGACTGACTTCGAGTGGATCAGCGAAGGAGCCATACCAACAGGCATCCAGACGATGTCTGATGTAAGAAGTCAGATGGCAGATGTGTGGTACACCCTCGACGGTCGCAAGCTCAACGGCAAACCGACGGCCAAGGGAATCTATGTCAATGGAGGCCGTAAGGTCGTGATTAAGTGAGAATAAAGCAGAGCTGGCTCATGCTTTATCGAGCGTGAACGAGCTCGAACTTTAGCTCAAGGTCGTGATTATAACAAAACAACTATAAATATTTAAATTATGAAACAGATTTTACGTAACTTGAGAATGGCACGGATGGCCATGATATTCATCCTTGCCCTGTTGACCCCCCAGACCGTACAGGCAGACCCTGCTACGGCAGACAAGGCCGCGCTGACCACCGCCGTCTTCGAGGCCGAGACCTACTACAGTAGCATCCAGGAGAGCAACCCCAAAGAAGCCGAGGTGCTGAACATGCTCATCAATGCTTGCAAGGACGTACAGAACGATGCCAATGCGGAGCAGTCGGATGTCGACTTCGCTACCGCTTTCATGAACGAGAGCGTGAAGCAGTGCAAGGTTGCCGTGGCAAAGGCCAACTACGCCGCCGCCATCGCTGAGGCCGAGGAGTATCTGGCCACCATCCAGGAGAAATACCCAGCACAGGCCGAGAAGTTGAACAACATGATCAATAACGCCAAGCCCCTCATGGAGAACACTTCGGTAGACGTCTTGGAATTCTTCACACAAGTCGTGACTGAAGGCATCAAGCAGATACAGCTGGAGGTGGCACAGGCAGACTACGCCGCCGCCATCGCCAAGGTCGAGGAGTACAGGGCCAGCATCCTGGAGAGTCATCCCGAGCAGGCCGAGAAATTGGCCACCGTCATCGATAACGCCAAGGCCATAGAGAGCACTTCGATAGAGGTCTTGGAATTCTTTACCAAGGTCCTGACTAATGGCATCCAGACTATAAAGAAGGAGATAGCACATGCCGATCTCGCCGCCGCCATTACGGAGGCCGAGGAGTACATGGCCAGCATCCAGGAGAGCAACCCCAACGTCGCTTCCGTGATGCAGATGCTCATTGACGCCGCCAAGCAGGTGCAGGACGACAAGAGCTACGACCTGGCCGACCTGGAGTTCGCCACAGCATTCATGAAAGAGCTGGTCGTACAGGCCAAGGAAATCGTGGCAACGGGTGTCAACGCCGTCCAGGCCGTAACCAGCCTGACTACCAAGTACTACGACCTGCAGGGTCGCCGTATGTCACAGCCTGCGAAGGGCGTGTACATCCAGAACGGCAAGAAATACGTCAAGTAAAAAGAAGACTATCACCAAATTTTAGCACGCTATTCTAAAAGTGTGCCTAAGCCAGAAACACAGTGTGCCAAAGGATGGCACACTGTGTTTCCTTCCTTGGCACACTTTTAACATTTCCAGCCATGAATATACGATTGTACGATTTTTTGTATATGTAAAAGGTGGTCAAATCGTATAAATTTGCTTCATTTTTCGTTTTTGCTCTTGCATGTTTGGAAAAAAGTTTGTACCTTTGCCACTGCTAGCAACTACCAATGCAAAACAATTGGAATAATAACATCAAAACAAAACAACTATGCAAAAGAAGTATCTTTGGATGATGCTCGCCGCCATCCTCATAATCTGCGGCTCAACGGTGCTGACATCGTGCAGCAAGGATGACGACAACAAAGCCGTCGTACAACCCACAAAGAAGGAATACTTCACGCTGTGGAACCAGTGCGAGGCGCTGACGGCCCTGAAGGACTACGTGACGGACGTGACGAATCCGAATAGTCCGAACTTTATCAAGGAGGAGGACCGCATCGCCACATTCGACATGGACGGCACGTTCGTCGGCGAGCTCTATCCGACGTATTTCGAGTATAACATGCTGGAGTACCGCGCATTGGATGATGCCTCGTATGAGGCTCCGAAGGACGTGATGGAGACGGCGCAGGAGATACGCGACTTCGTGCGCAACGGCAAGAAACTGCCCGACCACTTCGACATGAAGCACGCCTACGCCGCCGCTAAGGCTTACAGCGGCATGACGCTGGCCGAGTTTGACGCCTACGTCAAGGCCTACGCCAAACAGCCTGCCAACGGCTTCAGCGGCATGACCTACGGCCAGAGTTTTTATAAGCCCATGCTCGAGGTCTTTGACTTTCTGAAGGACAACGGCTTCACCTATTATGTCGTCAGCGGCTCCGACCGCTTCATCTGCCGTGCGTTGGTGGAAAGCATCGGCATCCCCTCCAATCGCGTTATCGGCATGGACGTGAGACTCGTGTCCAGCAGTCAGGGCACGGAGGCTGGCGTCGATTATACCATGAGCCAGAAGGAGGACCTCGTGCGCACCGATGAACTCATCATCAAGAACCTGAAGACGAACAAGGTGCTGCAAATCTCGCAGGAGATAGGCAAGGTGCCAGTGCTGTCGTTCGGCAACAGCAGCGGCGACTGCGCCATGCACAACTACTGCATGGGCAATAAGACATACAAGACCGCCACATTCATGCTCGTGGCCGACGATGATACCCGTGACCATGCCGACCTGGCAGAAGGTGCCAAGCGTGAGGCGAAATGGCGCGAGGCAGGCTACCACGTCATCTCGATGAAGAATGACTTCAAGACCATCTACGGCGACGGCGTGGTCAAGACCGATTTCGTGTGGGGCGCTGACTAGACTACCCGCAAGGACTATCAGCATTTCTATATGAAGAAATTGGAAGACATCAAAGTAGTGGCATTCGATGCCGACGATACGCTGTGGGACTGTCAGTCGTGGTTTGACGAGGTGGAGCAGAAGTGCTGTGAACTGCTGAAGCCGTGGGCTACGGCACGTGAGGTTAGCGAGGGACTGTTTGCCACAGAGCGCAAGAACCTGTCGCTGACGGGTTATGGTACAAAGGCTTTCACGCTGTCGCTGATAGAGAATGCCGTGCGTGTGAGCCGGGAACAGCTATCGGGTGACATCGTGATGAAGCTGATAGAGCTGGGAAGAGAGTTGCTCTTGTTTCCCACGACGCCACTGCCTGAGGTGCAGGAAACGCTGGAACGGCTGTCGCAGTCGCGCCACTACCAATTGGTAGTGTTTACGAAAGGTGAGTTGCTGGATCAGGAGAATAAGTTGAAACGGTCAGGACTGGAGCAGTATTTCTCGCACATGGAGACGGTATCGAACAAGACAGAGAAGGAATACCGCCAGCTGTGCGAAAATTTAGGGGTAGCACCTGAACAGACACTGATGGTGGGCAACTCGTTCCGCTCGGATATCGCCCCAGCATTGGCAGCAGGTGCATATGCCGTACACATTCCCTATCATGTGGTTTGGGAACTGGAGAAAAGCGAAGAGTTTCCCCATGAGCGTCTGAAGAAAATAGAGCACTTCGGAGAAATTCTCGATATAATTTAATTTTGAATGTTGAATTTTGAGTGTTGAATGTTGAATGGTCGCCTTTGGCGATTGTTCAATGAATAATTGAGAATTCATCATTCTTCCTCATTCAACGCCCCCGTTGCCTCTCTGAGCCATTGACGATTGGCCTCGTCAAGGTGCGGTGCCAGACGATTGTAGACCATCTGATGATAGCTGTTGAGCCATTGCACCTCCTCAGTTGTCAGCAGAGACCTGTCCACGGGCGTCATGTCGATAGGACAGAGTGTCAGGGTCTCGAACTGCAGGAAATGGCCAAAATCGGTGTCCTTATAGGGCTGAACGAGCAGCAGGTTCTCGATGCGCACACCAAATTCCCCAGCGCAATAGATGCCAGGCTCGTCGGTGACTGTCATACCTGCATGAAGTGGGGCAGGGCGATACTCCATACGAATCTGATGAGGCCCCTCGTGGACGTTTAGGTAGGAGCCCACCCCATGACCAGTGCCATGTAGGAAGTTGAGGCCTTCATTCCATAAATCTTTGCGGGCTACGGCATCGAGTTGCGTACCACTGGCTCCATCGGGGAACTTCAGCAACTGCAACTGGATATGACCTTTCAGTACCAGGGTATAGACACGCTTTTGCGCTTCTGTCACAGGACCAAGGGCAATGGTACGAGTGATGTCGGTGGTGCCGTCCTGATACTGGGCGCCACTATCGAGCAACAGCAGTCCCTCAGGTCGTAGCGGCGCATCGGTTTCTGGTGTAGCTTCGTAATGAACAATGGCGCCGTGAGCCTCGTAGCCAGCGATAGTATCGAATGAAAGTCCCTGATAGAGAGGTTGCTGAGCACGAAGTGCCGTCAGCTTCTCGCTGATGGTTATCTCCGTCTGTCCACCAGCAGCCACAGCCGGTTTTAGCCATCGCAGAAACTGGACCATCGCCACACCGTCGCGAATCATGGCCTGTCGGAACCCTGCTTGCTCGGCCTCACTCTTGACAGCCTTGAGAGCAGGAACAGGCGATTGCTCTCTGACGATTTCCTTGGCGCGAATGGCCTTCATCAGCGTATAGCTTACCTCGTCGGGGTCAGCCAGAATGTTGTAGTCGGGATAACGTGCGAGGGTCTCTTTGAGCGTGTCGTATGGAGCTGTAGCAATGCCATTCTGACGCAGACTCTGATCAGCTTCCGTCGTCAGTTTTTCCTGATGGACGAAAAGGGTCGTAGTCTGCGAGGTTATCAGCAGGAAACTGATGAAGACAGGATTGCAATGGACGTCAGAACCTCGCAGGTTCAGCGTCCATGCGATATCGTCGAGCGAGGCCATGAGCATGCCGTCGGCATGTTGCTGGCGCAGGGCCTTGCGAATACGCTTCAGTTTGGAGGCAACCTCCTCGCCGGTATACTCCAAGGGTTGTATGACGATGGGGTTCATGGGAATGGCAGGTCGGTCTTTCCAGATGCGCTGCAGAGGGTCGAAGTTGGTACGCAGGGTGATGCCACCCTGATGGCGCAGTTCAGTTATGAGTTCCTCGACGCTGTTGGTGGACGATGTCATGCCATCGATACCCACTTCAGAACTCTCAACTCTCAACTCTAAACTCTCAACTCTTAATTGTTGTCCCAGCCATTCAGCGATGGTTGGGGTTCCATCAATTTTTTCGCGCATCAGCTGATATTCCGTGCCTGCCAGCTGTTTTTCTGCAGCCAGGAAGTAGCGTGAATCGGTCCAAAGTGCTGCCGAATGGATTGTCACGACAGCCGTTCCAGCAGAACCGTCGAAGCCGCTGATCCATTCCCGGCCTTTCCACCGATCGGCAGTATACTCACTTTGATGTGGATCGGTAGACGGAAAGATGAAAGCACTAAGGCGTTCGCGGCGCAGTTCTTCGCGCAAAGCTTCTATTCGCTGGGCTATTGTTGTCATGTTATTGGCGTGTAAAGTTATTATTTCGGATGCGAAGTTACAAAAAAAATGCAATAATCCGTCATGATTTGCGTTATTTAATACGTGTTGAGACGTTTTTTGCTCATAATAGGCGTGTTGCTCATGGTCTCTGACGGGATAATGGCGCAGCAAGATGCTTCCTTCGCCCACTATTGGGCGATGGAACCTTCGTTTAATCCTGCTGCAGCTGGAAAAGAGTCTGTCATCAATGTGGCAGGAGCCTATGCTATGAGTCTGACGGGCTTTGAGAACAATCCTAAGACCATGTATGTCGCAGCAGATATGCCCCTTTACCTGATAGGTGCCTATCATGGTGTCGGTTTACAGCTGATGAACGATGATATCGGTTTGTTCTCCCATCAGCGGCTGGCCTTGCAATATGCCTACCGTTTCAAGTTGGCAGGAGGTTACATGAGTGCTGGTATACAAGCCGGCATGCTCAGTGAGAAGTTTAAAGGCAGTGGTCTGGATCTGGAGGATACCAGCGACCCGGCTTTCACGACCAGTGACGTCACGGGAACGGCTCTTGATCTGGCAGCGGGACTGTACTATAAGCACAAGAAATGGTATGCCGGTTTTTCGGTATCACATGCCACTGCACCGTCTGTAGAACTGGGCGAACGCTCCATTATTGACATCAGCAGAACTTATTATTTGACAGGTGGATACAATATTCAGCTGAAGAATCCGTTATTTTCTATGCACCCCTCTGTGTTGGCTCGTACCGACGGGACGGGCTATAGGGTGGACGTGACAGCACGTGTGAAGTACACTTTTGAGCAACGCATGTTCTATGCAGGTGTGGCTTATAGCCCAACCAACAGTGTGACAGCACTCATTGGTGGAAACTTCCACGGTATTTGTATCGGCTATAGCTACGAGGCCTACACCTCTGCCATCGGCATGGGACACGGAAGCCACGAGCTGTTCGTAGGATATCAGACAGAGCTGAACCTATATAAAAAAGGACGTAACAGACATCAAAGTGTAAGATTATTATAAAAAAGGTATATGAAAAAAGGTTTAATGATAGCACTCAGCGCCCTAATGGTGCTTTTGCTGGCGAGTTGCCTCGGCAGCAAGCATGCATCGGCATCCGGCGGTGAGGTTACAGGAGCCAGCGGTCGTGCTTTCTCAGAGCCGACGCCCCATGGCATGACACTCATCAAGCGTGGTCACTTGAAAATGGGTATTGACAAGCAGGACTCCCTGTGGGGCAAACAGACCCCTATCCGAGACATTTCTGTAGAAGGTTTCTGGATGGATGAACATGAGGTGACCAATTCAATGTATCGCCAGTTTGTCAACTACGTTCGCGACTCCATCCTGCGTGAGCGTCTGGCAGACCCTGCGTATGGTGGTGACGAGAGTTACAAGATTGAGGAAGACAAGAACGGCGAACCGATCAAGCCACACTTGAACTGGAAGAAGTCGTTGCCGCGCAAGCCTAATGAGGACGAGCAGCGTGCCTTCGAGAGTCTGTATGTGACAAATCCCGTGACAGGCGAAAAACTCATAGACTGGCGTCAGCTGAACTTCCGCTACGAGATTTACGACTATACGGAGGCCGCCAAGCGTAAATACCGCACCAATCCTGAGGAGCGTATCCTCAATACCGATATCGTCCCCAATCCCAATGAAGAGATATGGATTTCGAAGGATACAGCATACATTGATGACGAGGGTAAGATTGTCCGTGAGACCATCAACCGCCAATATACTGGTGAGTGGGATTTCTTGAACACTTATATTGTTAATGTCTATCCCGATACGACCTGTTGGGTGAACGATTTTCCCAATGCTGACAACGAGACCTATATGCGTTACTATTTCTCCAATGCAGCCTATAACGACTATCCCGTTGTTGGTGTTTCATGGGAACAGGCCAATGCCTTCTGTGCCTGGCGTACGGAGTTCCTGTTGCGTGGATTGGGTCCTGCAGCACGCTTTGTACAGCGCTATCGCCTGCCGACAGAAGCAGAATGGGAGTATGCCGCTCGTGGCAAGGATCAAAACGAGTTCCCGTGGGAGAATGAAGCCGTCATGACGGGTAATGGCTGTTTCTATGCCAACTTCAAACCCGATAATGGTAACTATACCAAAGACGGTAACCTTATCACCAGTCGAGTCGGTATCTATTCTGCCAACTCCAACGGTCTTTATGACATGGCCGGGAATGTGGCTGAATGGTGCTCGACCATTTATACAGAGGCTGGTGTGGAGTCGATGAACGACATTAACCCGCAGTTGAAGTACAATGCCGCCAAGGAAGACCCCTATCGCCTGAAGAAGAAGAGTGTGCGTGGCGGATCGTGGAAAGATCCGGAGAGCTACATCCGTGCTGCTTGGCGCTCTTACGAATACCAAAACCAGCCGCGTAGCTATATCGGATTCCGCTGTGTGCGCTCGTTGGCCAACACTACCAGTGACAAGGTGAAGACCAAGAAGGGAAAGAAAAAGTAAATGGAATTATCAAATTGTAAATTACAATGACAAGATACAGCAAACTGAATTTCGTCTATCGCTTGCAGAAGTGGATGGACAGCGTACCGGGACAGACATTCCTGAACTACGCTTATAGCTGGGGTGCCTCGATTGTGATTCTGGGTACACTCTTTAAGCTGACCCACCTGCCAGGAGCTAACTTTTTCCTGTTCTTAGGTATGGGTACGGAGGTGTTCGTGTTCTTTATTTCTGCCTTTGATCGTCCATTCGACAAGACAGCAGACGGTATGGATCTTGATATCCATGTTGGTGAAGAGAATGAAGCTGCCGGAGTGGCTCCTGCTATTGCAGGCGGTGTTCCCGGAGGTGGCACCGTGATTATCAATGGTGGTGGCACAGTAGGTGGTGTCGTTGGTAATGGCGAGGAGGCAGCCCGCTGGGAGGGAGGTCCTGCCAGCGTCGGTGGCGGTGTCGTCGGTGGCGGTGTCGTTGCTGGTGGCGTCGTTGGAGGCAGTGTCGTTGGAGGCGGTAGTACCGTTGTCGCTGAGCCTGAAACGTTGCCGATGGGCGAAGAACTGAAGGAAGCCACTTCTAACTATATTGATGAACTGAACCGTTTGACAGAGATGCTGACACAGGTTTCTGAACAGAGCCAGCGCTTGACGCGTGACTCTGAGGAGATGGAGAATCTGAATCGTACGCTGACAGGCATCAGCCGCGTTTACGAGATGCAGCTGAAGAGTGCCTCGGCACAGATCAGCACCATTGACGAAATCAATGAGCAGACACGTCACATGGCCGAGCAGATTCTCGAGCTGAACAAGATTTATGCTCGTATGATTGAGGCTATGCAGGTAAGAGCAAACATCTAATTCGTTATATCGTTATTACGTTATACCGTTATTTCGACATAAAAGAAACAAAAAATGGCAATTAAGAAAAGACCAGTTTCTCCGCGTCAGAAGATGATCAACTTGATGTATGTCGTGCTGATGGCGATGTTGGCGTTGAATGTCTCTACTGAGGTGCTCAACGGCTTCTCCCTCGTTGAGGAAAGTCTGAATCGCACCACCATCAGCGCCAGCAAGGAGAATCAGGCCATATATGACGACTTTGCCGTGCAGATGAAGAAGAACCCGCAGAAGGTGAAACAGTGGTACGAGAAGTCGCAGAAGGTGAAACAGATGAGTGACCATCTCTATAATCTGGCTGATGAGCTGAAGCTGGCTATCGTACGAGAGGCTGACGGCAAGAGTGGTGATGTACGCAACATCCGCAATAAGGAAGATTTAGAGGCAGCCACACAGGTGATGCTGGCACCAGGGCGCGGACGTGGTAAGGAACTCTACGACGCTATCAACAATTATCGTGTGGCCCTGTTGAAAATGGTGACAGACTATCAGCAGAAAAAGATGATAGCTTCGAATTTGACCACAGATATTCCAAAGGATGCCATCGCTATGGGTAAGAACTGGCAGGAATACATGTTTGAGTCCATGCCTACTTCTGCTGCCGTCACCCTGCTGAGCAAGCTACAGAACGATGTGCGCTATGCAGAAGGAACTGTTCTTCATACGCTGGTGTCAAACATCGACGTGAAGGATATCCGCGTCAATGCCTTGAATGCTTTTGTCATTCCCAACTCACAGACCATTGTGCGTGGCGACAAGTTCTCGGCTCGCATCGTGATGGCTGCTGTTGATACCACACAGGTGCCTCAGATTTTCATCGGTGGCAAGGAGATGAACCTGCCAGACGGACTGTACGAGACAGTAACAGGCCGTACGGGTGACTTCACATTGAGTGGCTATATCCAGGTGGAGAATGGTAATGGCGAAATCCTAAAGCGCGACTTTGAACAGAAATATACGGTGGTCGATCCGTCGGCAACAGTTTCTGCCGACCTGATGAATGTTCTCTATGCCGGCTATAACAACCCGCTGAGTGTATCGGTGCCCGGTGTTCCTGTAAACAAAGTACAAGCCACCATGTCGGGAGGCACGCTGCAACCCGTTGGACCAGGACGCTATATTGCCCGTCCGACGGCAGTAGGCCAGAATGTCACTATTACTGTGACCAGCACAAATACTGGCCGTCCGCAGCAGATGGGACAGTTCACGTTCCGTGTACGCCGCTTGCCTGACCCGACACCATACATTGCCATGAAGGATGAGAGCGGTAGCCCCGTGCGCTACAAGGGTGGCGGTTTGTCGAAAGGTCAACTGATGGTAGTCGATGGCATTGGAGCTGCCATTGATGATGGTATTCTCGATATTGCCTTTAAGGTACAGAGTTTCGAGACTGTTTTCTTCGACAACATGGGTAATGCCGTGCCAATGGTGAGTGAAGGCGCCAATTTCTCGGCACGTCAGAAGGATGCTTTCCGCAAATTGCAGCGTAACAAGCGTTTTTATATTTCGCGTGTCAACGCCATTGGTCCTGACGGTATTCCCCGTAAGTTGAACACTTCGATGGAAGTCATTGTCAAATGATAAATGAGAAATGAGTAATGTAAATGAATAAATGAAACTAAGATATGAATAAGTCAAGCATTAAGAAAATAATGAGACCCAGAGTGATGAGACGAGTGGTGCTATGCGCATTTCTCATTTCTCATTTCTCATTTCTCATTTCGCCAGTCAGTGCTCAGCCTAAGGCGCGTAGACAACAACAGCAGAAGGCTGCCAAGCAGCAGAAAAGTCAGCAGACGCAGAATCAGGGTATGACGATGCGTGCCCGCCTGACGTTTCCTACGGCAGTAGATATGCCTGAGAACGTCGTATGGCGCCGCGATATCTATCGTGAGTTGGACCTCAACAAAGATGCCAATGCCGGACTGTATTATCCTGTGGAGCCCATCGACAAGCAACTGAATTTGTTTACCTATGTCTTCAAGCTGGCTCTGAATGGTTACATCCCAGTCTATGAGTACCGTCTGGATGGCAACGAGTTGTTTACTGACTCTGCCAAGGTGACGATGAAGACCATATTGGACAACTACCACATCTTCTACGAGGAGAAAGAAGGTAAGCTACGTGTGGACAATAGCGATATTCCCTCTGCAGAGGTTAAGATGTACTATCTGAAAGAGAGTGCCTATTTCGATGATGCCAATTCCACCTTTCATCGCAAGGTGCAGAGTATCTGTCCTGTGATGATGCGTGAAGACGATTTTGGTGGCGAGGCATCGAAATATCCCCTCTTTTGGGTGAAATATTCTGATCTGGAGCCATTCTTGAGTCGTCAGACGGTCATGACCAGCAATCTGAATAATGCTGCCACGATGTCGATGGAGGACTATTTTACAATGAATCGCTACGAAGGTAAGATTTACAAAACCAACAATATGTTAGGTAAGACGCTGGCCCAGTATTGTCCCAATGACTCCGCTCTGGCACGTGAGCAGAAGAAGATTGAGGCAGAGCTGAAGGCATTCGAAGAGAATATCTTTGGTGACAAGCATAAGAAGGATTCTCTCGACTCTATCGCCAAGCTGGATGTCAAGAGCGTTAAGGCCAAGAAGTCATCCAAGCGTTCTGGAAGGAGTGCAAAGGTGAAGAGTGGCAGCAGCAAGAGTAGTAATAGCGGTAGTGCCTCGTCAGGCAATGCTCGTGTGAGCGTACGCCGTCAGCGACACTAAAGAGGTAAGAAGTAAGAGATAGAGATATTAATATAATAAGGTATAAATGAAAAAGTATTTTGTTGTCATACTGATGGCTATAGTAGTAGCTATGCCGTCAAGAGCCCAGGTGAGGTTTGGTCTTAAGGGAGGTCTGAACTTGACCCAAATGTCAGTCAGCAACAGTAGTGTTGAAGATATGTTTAAGAACAAGGCAGGTTATTTTGCTGGTCCGACTATCAAGATTGCACTGCCCATCGTGGGTCTAGGCATTGACGTTGCTGCCCTCTACGACTATCGCGAGGCTGAGATAGAGGTGTCAAACACGCAGAACAATACCGTCACTGAAAAGCTGAAACAACAGAGCATTCAGGTGCCTATCAACGTGCGATACGGAGTAGGGTTAGGCAGTACAGCCAATCTCTTTATCTTTGCCGGTCCTCAGTTTGGATTCAACGTCGGCGACAAAGACAAGAAGCTGTTTGATGAGGCTGCTGAGTGGACGCTCAGAAGTTCGAATGTCAGCGCCAACGTTGGTTTAGGACTACTTTTAATGGATTATTTACAGCTGTCCGCCAACTATAACATTGCTTTGGGCAAGACAGGTGAAGTCGATTTCAAGTCAGGAACCAGTGCCGCTTGGGATACTGTTCGCGGTAAGGCTAAGGCCAATGCCTGGCAGATAGCCCTTGCCTTCTATTTTTAGACCCTGCTGACGTGTTTGCAACCAAGTTGCACAGCCTTATTCCTACCTTTGCAGCCAGAAATCAAAAACAAAAAGGAATATGGCACATCAACACGATCATTGCGAACACTGTGGTCATCATCACGACCACGAACATGAACATCACCATGAGCACCACGACCTGAAAGCACAGGTGGTGCGTATCATTATCACGGTGATTCTGCTCATTGGAGCGGTCTTGATAGAGAAAAACTGTCAGCTGCCAACATGGCAGCTGCTGTTGGTTTATCTTATACCTTATATTATTATAGGATATGATACGCTGAAGGAAGCTGCTGAGGGTATTGCCCACGGCGATGCCTTCAATGAACATTTCCTCATGACGGTGGCCACACTTGGAGCCCTCTGCATAGGATTTCTGCCTGGTGCAGAGACAGAGTTCCCGGAAGCGGTCTTCGTCATGTTGTTTTTCCAGATTGGCGAGCTCTTTGAGGGTTATGCTGAAGGCAGAAGCAAAGCCAGTATTGCCCATCTCATGAACATCCGTCCAGATGTAGCACATGTGTTAGGGAAAGGAGAGGGGAGTGATGATATGACTAAAGATGTCAATCCTGAAGCGGTCGCTATCGGTGATGTCATCGTCATACGCCCTGGCGAGCGTGTTCCCCTTGACGGCATCATTACTGAGGGTTCTACCTCGTTGAATACAGTGGCACTGACGGGTGAGTCGATGCCACGTGAAGCAGCTGTGGGCGATGAGGTCATTTCTGGCTGTGTCAATCTCTCGGGGGTTGTCAAGGTTCGTACGACGAAGAGTTTTTGTGAGAGCACTGTCTCAAAAATCATCCGCTTGGTAGAGAGTGCAGGGGAAAAGAAATCGAAGAGCGAGGCTTTTATCACCCGCTTCGCCCGTATCTATACGCCTGTTGTGGTGGTTGGTGCTTTGTTGATAGTGTTGGTACCTCTGCTGATCTCTCAACTTTCTACTTTCAATTTCCAACTTTCAACTTGGCTCTATCGCGCCTTGATGTTCCTGGTGGTATCGTGCCCCTGTGCACTCGTCATCAGTGTCCCGCTGACTTTCTTTGGTGGCATTGGAGGAGCTTCCCGCAATGGTATCCTTATCAAGGGTTCCAGTTATATCGATACCTTGTCAAAGGTCGATACGGTGGTGTTCGACAAGACGGGTACGCTGACTCATGGGCAATTTGCCGTTGAGGCCGTGCATCCTGACACTTGTGACGAGCACCAACTTTTACATTTGGCTGCACACGTGGAGCACTTTACCACACATCCCATAGGGGCAGCACTGCGAGACGCTTTCCCTGATGAGGCTACCGACGGCTGTCAGGTGAGCGATGTCGAGGAGATTGCTGGCCAAGGCATCTGTGCCAAGGTCGGTGACAAGCTGGTGGCTGTAGGCAATACCAAGCTGATGGATACCGTGGGTGCCAAGTGGCATGACTGCCATCATGTTGGAACCATCATCCATGTGGCTATTAATCATGTGTATGCTGGTCATATTGTCATTAACGACCGTATCAAAGATGACAGTGCTGAGGCGATTAGTCGTCTGAAAGACTTAGGAGTAACTCGTACTGTGATGCTGACAGGCGACCGTAAGGAAGTTGGAGCTCGTGTGGCTGAGTTGCTTGCCATAGACGAATACCATGCCGAGCTGATGCCTGCCGATAAGGTGAAATGCATTGAGACACTTACTCAACACCCATCATCCAACACCCATCACCTGACAGCCTTCGTGGGTGATGGTATCAACGATGCCCCTGTACTGGCTCGTGCCGATGTGGGAATAGCCATGGGTGGATTGGGTAGCGACGCTGCCATTGAGGCTGCTGATGTAGTGCTGATGGACGACAAGCCCTCGAAGATAGCCTTGGCCATACGGTTAGCCCGTCGCACCCTGAATATAGCTCGTCAGAACGTTATTCTTGCCATTGGCGTTAAGGTGGCTGTGCTGTTGATGGCAGCCATAGGTATTGCCACCATGTGGATGGCAGTCTTTGCTGACGTGGGTGTGATGGTGCTGGCAGTACTTAACGCCATGCGCGCCCTTCAGGTGCTCCACAACTCTTGAAGGACACCCAGGCTCTTCAGTTCGGGAAACTGGGGAATATGCAATCGGTAGTATTGAAGCAACACTTCGACAATGCGGTTCCGGTCGTGACGCGACAACTTGTAGAGGTGCATGGTGGGGAAGTCCATACGCATCATCAACTGGATGAGGCTGGCTTCTGAAGGTTTCAGAAAGTCTTTGTGCAGGGGCACTTCAGTGCAAAAGCGTCCTTCACGAAGGTCAAACAGCAACTCTCCCGATTCCTGACTTCGGTTTCCTGCCTCCTTGAGATTCGGATAGAAACCAAGGAAGCGTGACAGTCGCATGAGGAATGTCAGATGGAAATTGGCATAGTCCGCCTCGACAGCGTCCAGCCATTGCAGAGAGTCGCAGATATAGGCAAACAACGGTTCGTTCTGTTGCTCTGAACGTAATGCGTGGTAGAGGAATTCAGCAGTGAATAGCGATAGTGCCAGCTTTTCCGGAGTAAAAGGTAAAGATACCCACGCTGCCAGCAGACGGGCATCTTTCAGCTGTTGTAGTTGTACCCGCTGACGATGGTCAAAGGTGATTTCAAGCAATGTCATGGGTTGGAAATACTGCTTCTTTAACCTTCCCTTCTGAGTCTTCGGCAAGGTAGCAATCAGGGAGAGCCGACCGGTCTCTCGCGAAAAGACGTCGACAACCATCCTCGTTTCTCCGTATTTGAGGGAGTGAAGCACTATGGCCTCTGTTTTCACCAACATGGGAGCAAAGGTACGAAGAAGTTAAGAGGTAAGAGTTATCAGTTAAGAGTTTTTAAGCCTCTTAACAGTTAAAAATCTTTAATTCTGTGTCATTTCTCATTTCTCAGTTCTCATTTCTCATTAGAAAGTCGTACCTTTGCAGCCGCTTTTGCATTTTGGTCCCTTCGTCTATCGGTTAGGACGAGAGATTTTCATTCTCTAAAGAGGAGTTCGACTCTCCTAGGGACTACACATTAAATTCGTCATCTGCACAGCCAAGTGCTACCGTAAGGAAAGGGTGGCGAAGGGCTCTGAAAAGAGTCTGCCCAGGGCAGTCCGTGAGACGCAAGACCCACAAGCTTTAAGTTAAACAATTAAATTTAAAAATTAAAATGGCAAATCACAAGTCATCCCTGAAGAGAATTCGTCAGGACAAGAAAAAGGCAGAGCACAATCACTACTATGCCAAAACCATGCGCAATGCTGTTCGCAAACTGCGTGCTATGACCAACAAGGAAGAGGCTACCGCTCTCTACCCGAAGGTTCAGAAGATGCTGGACAAGCTGGCAAAGACCAACATTATTCACAAGAATAAGGCTGCCAACCTGAAGTCAAGTCTGGCTAAGCACATCAGCAAACTGGGATAAAGCACATTAACCCAACGCATAAAGAAACCGTATTTCTCAACGAGGAGTACGGTCTTTTTATTTTTATAAAAAATAAACACTTTTCTTTCGTTTAAGTGCCAAAAAAGTAGTACCTTTGCAACCTATTAAGTTTTATTGAAAACCATGACAGAAGAACAAATTAACGCAAGTAATTATTCCGCGAGTAATATTCAGGTTCTCGAGGGTCTTGAGGCCGTGCGTAAACGTCCGGCCATGTATATTGGAGACATTAGTGAAAAAGGTCTCCACCATTTGGTAAACGAAACAGTCGATAACTCTATCGACGAGGCAATGGCTGGCTATTGCACGCATATCGAGGTTACTATTAACGAAGACAACAGCATCACCGTGATGGATAACGGTCGCGGTATTCCCGTTGACGAACATGAGAAAATGCACAAGTCGGCCCTGGAGGTCGTCATGACCGTACTTCATGCCGGTGGTAAGTTCGACAAGGGTTCCTATAAGGTTTCCGGAGGTCTGCACGGTGTGGGTGTGAGCTGTGTGAACGCCCTGTCTACACACATGCTGTCGCAGGTGTTCCGCAACGGGCATATCTATCAGCAGGAGTACGAGAAGGGAAAGCCCCTCTACGACGTTAAAATTGTTGGTGACACCGATATCACTGGTACACGCCAGCAGTTCTGGCCTGACGGCAGCATTTTTACCACTACCGAGTATAAGTGTGACATCATAGCCCGTCGTATGCGTGAGCTGGCCTACCTGAATGCCGGCATCAC
>JAEEGF012271626.1_pt1 | contig 24534 bp, 17 predicted proteins | sample 9134171 | NCBI WGS metagenome assembly JAEEGF01 (sample SAMN16246542, study PRJNA631951) | gut metagenome | biome: gut microbiome; feature: rumen; material: AP-attached | host: Bos | place: Iran: Karaj | collected 2018-10
TTCTTGCGAGTGGCATAAAATCCAGAAGTGCCCATAACTTCGGATAGATCTCGGAGTATTCGCAAAGACACAGTAAATATAAAATAATGCGCCTTGTTTTCTTTCATGATTATTCAAAACAGAAAACAAGGCTTTTATTTTATATTAACTGTCTCTATTGCTCATACTAAATCGCTCTATCCGAAGTTATGGGCACTTCTGGATTTATGGTTTACTACACATATAAAGAATAATTTTTTTGCAAGAACAGCACTTTCCTGTGAGCGCATCAATATTCAATGCCCAGGCGCGCTTCAATGCCCCCGTCGTAGGGATGCCTTATTTTCTTCATTTCTGTAATATAATCTGCATTATCTATAAAAAAATCAGGCGCATTTCTACCTGTTAAAACAATTTCCATATAGGCAGGCTTGTTTAGTATCAAAGCTTCAAATCTGTCCTTATCAATAATCCCGTAATTGTATGGATAGGTAGCTTCATCCATTATAAGTACATCACACTGTCCTTTTTCTACTAACTTCTCTATGTCGCCAAGTATTCTGTTATGCTCAGTTGTAAAAGCAAGAACAGAATCAGGATCATCTTTTTTAAACCACCCTAAATTCTTGCTGCTTCTGATCACTTTAATATTCTCAAGTTCGTCAAAAGAATTTAATTCCGATGTTTTTCTTCCTTTCATGAACTGGGTGAATACAACTTTTTTGCCGGAACCTGCTGCCCTTATGGCAAGTCCTATAGATGCTGTAGTCTTTCCCTTGCCATCGCCGGTATAGAGGTGGATCAGACCTTTTGCCCTCTTACCATCGTCTCCCATGTTTTCTCTCTTCTCTTTCGACAAATCTATTTTCGCATCTGCATTATCTTTCAAAACTCTTGCAGCTCCGGTATACTCACTTGTCCTGTATACGCATTTTTCAGCGCTGCAGCTACTACACTTGGAATGCTTTTCCTGCTGATTTTCAAATAGTTGAGTCCTAAACACAACACTCTTTTTGGGAACAAGTACAAAGGCGTCATTATATCTTATTTTCTTTTGTCCAAGCTTTTTCATGGCTTCAGGAATACTTTCGAGTGAAAAGCCATCACTCCCTGCAAACTGATATCCGCCGGCATAAAGACCTGTGGACTCATGGAGCTTTTCATCTATTTTTTCATAGGCAAGTGATAAAAGATCAAGTCCCAGACAATCAACAATATAGGCTTCCTGAATATTTCCTTTTTCCAAAAGATTATTCTGAAACTCATCAATTGCTCTTCCAAGACTTGCTACTACAAGTGCAGACTTTTTTCCCTCTTCATCCTCTTCGATGATATGGTGAAAAATAGCGTGAACTCTTGGAGCAATCTTCCTGTAAATTCTTATTATTTCTGCTTTTTCATTGTCATTAAAATGATATCGCCTGATGAAAGCATCAATGCAGCCCTCATCAAGCGATACCTCTATTGGTTCAAATGTCATTATTATTCCTCAATTTCCGGCATTACTTTTTATCTACATCCTCAACAACTGCTTCAACATCGACAGCGTTCATCTCCTGGTTAACTCTCTTTGCATACTTGGAGACTCTTGATATTGTCCACAGATTGGTGATTCCATCATAAACCAGGAATATTCCGATAATTGTTACCGCTATTTCTTTTGCATCCTTAGGATTAAACAAAAGAAATGCTCCCATACCGATAGTTCCTACTGCAAGGATCAGTGAGATCCACCAAAGCGAATATCTATAGCTTACAAGGGAGATTGTCTGTCCCAGATTCATAAGTCCGCTAAGCAGGATAAATACACCAAAGAGCTTGGGGATAAAATCGGTAAATGCGTCAGGTTTAAGGAAGATCCATACACCAATGGCTGCAATAATAACTCCCATTGCAAAACCGCCTGACATCACAATGCTGCGCTCTTTATGTAAAAAATAACTAAAAACAAATATTACGCCTGCTATTACCAGCAGGATAGCCAGCGCCCTAGCCATGATGAGAAGACTTGCTTCTGTCCAGAATATAAGAACAGCACCTATAGCAATCATCACGATGGCTTCAACCACGTAATTTAACTTCATTTTTTTAAGTGTTTCCATACTCTGCCTCCGAATATGCTATAATGTATTAACATTCACCTTAAATTTTAACTTAATCAATGATTATTGTTAAGCATCAATTACAAAGAATAGAGAGAATAGTATGGTTATTAAAAATGTAAATCTTGAAACAGTTTGTGGAATCACAAGCACACTTCCGGACAATCAGTTTCCTGAATTTGCCTTCGCAGGAAAAAGTAATGTAGGAAAAAGCTCCCTCATCAACGGCATTATGAATCGCAAAAACTATGCCAGAACTTCACAGGAGCCAGGAAAAACCCAGACAATCAACTACTACAACATAAACAACGAGTTCTACCTTGTAGACCTCCCTGGATATGGATTTGCTCGTGTCCCCGAAAAGGTTAAGGAGCAGTGGGGAAAAATGATTGAAAACTACCTCCACACATCCAAGCAGCTCCTCAGAGTTTTCCTTCTTATCGATATTCGTCACGAGCCCTCAGCCAACGACGTTCAGATGTACAAATGGATCGTTCATCAGGGCTTCCAGCCGGTCATCATTGCAACCAAGGCTGATAAGATCAAGCCTTCTCAGCGCGAGAAGCACCTGAACATGTTAAGGAACGGCCTTGGCCTTCCTGATGAAATTAAAATCTTCCCATATTCAGCATTATCCAAAGAAGGCAGACAGGAAATCTACGATTTCATGGATGAACTGCTCGCGGAAGCATCTCCTTCAACCGAAGCTTAAAAAAAGAAGCTGTGAAAAATGATCTCTCATTTCTCACAGCTTTTATTTTTTATTTATTTAGCCTGCTTTAATTTCTTGCTGTCCTTGTGGACAATGAGTGGCTGGCTTGTGCCATCTACAGAAGCATCTGTGATAACGCACTCGCTGATGGTGTCGTCAGAAGGAATCTGATACATAACATCCATCATAGTCTTCTCCATGATAGAACGAAGTCCACGGGCTCCTGTTTCTCTCTCATAAGCCATCTCAGCAATTCTCTGAACTGCTTCGTCCTCGAATGTAAGCTTAACATCATCGAAGTCAAAGAGCTTCTGATACTGCTTAACAAGGGCATTCCTTGGCTTTGTAAGGATTTTGACCAAAGCTTCCTTGGAAAGACCTTCCAAAGTAACTGTGATCGGCACACGTCCTACAAACTCAGGAATAAGACCAAACTTTACAAGATCCTGAGGTGTTACCTCTTTAAGGACCTCTCCGATCTCTCTTTCTGACTTATCAGCAATCTCTGCATTAAATCCGATTGAATTTCTGTCAAGTCTTGCCTCAACGATCTTATCAAGGCCATCAAATGCACCGCCGCAGATGAAGAGGATATTGCTTGTATCGATCTGGATAAGCTCCTGATGAGGATGTTTTCTTCCGCCCTGAGGTGGAACACTTGCAACAGTACCTTCTACAATCTTAAGAAGTGCCTGCTGTACACCTTCACCTGAAACATCTCTTGTTATAGATACGTTCTCACTCTTTTTGGTGATCTTATCAATCTCATCGATATAAACAATTCCGTACTGAGCTCTCTCAATATCGTAGTCAGCATTCTGGATAAGTTTAAGAAGAATATTCTCAACGTCCTCACCAACATATCCTGCCTCAGTAAGAGTAGTAGCATCAGCGATAGCAAAAGGAACATTTATGATCTTGGCAAGTGTCTGCGCAAGATATGTCTTACCGGAACCTGTAGGTCCGATCATGATAATGTTACTCTTTTGAAGCTCAACATCGTTTTTGTCCTCGCTCTTAGGAGCAAGAACTCTCTTGTAATGGTTATAAACAGAAACTGCTAAAACCTTTTTAGCTTCATCCTGTCCGATTACATACTCATCAAGAAAGTTTCTGATCTCAACCGGTTTGAGAAGATTGATGTTCTTTTCGCTGGCTGCGACAGGCTCGTCCTCGAACTCTTCCTCTATGATATCTGCGCATATCTCAACGCACTCATCACAAATATATACTCCTGCAGGTCCTGCTATTAACTTTTTTACCTGATCCTGTGTCTTGTTACAAAAAGAGCACCTGATCTCTCCGGAATTTTTTCCTGCCATAACATCTCCTTTGATTACTTAGATTCCTTTTCTACAGGACGATTCTCAATGATTGAATCGATAAGACCGTAGTCAAGAGCTTCCTGAGCTGAAAGCCAGTTGTCACGCTCTGTATCTGCGCAAACCTGCTCATATGTCTTTCCTGTATTTTCTGCAAGCATTCTGTTCATCTTCTCTTTTGTTCTGAGGATATGCTTTGCAGCTATCTCAATTTCTGTTGCCTGGCCCTGTGTTCCGCCAAGTGGCTGATGGATCATTACTTCAGCGTTAGGAAGTGCCATTCTCTTACCCTTTGCACCACCTGCAAGAAGGAATGCACCCATGCTGGCAGCCATACCGATACAGATTGTGCTTACATCACACTTGATGTAGTGCATTGTATCGTAGATAGCCATTCCGGAAGTAATCTCTCCTCCTGGGCTGTTGATATACATATGGATATCCTTGTTAGGATCCTCTGCCTCAAGGAAAAGAAGCTGTGCAACCACAATACTTGCTGATGTAGCATTAACTTCCTCACCAAGGAATACGATTCTTTCTTTTAAAAGTCTGGAGTAAATATCGTAAGATCTCTCTCCACGGCTTGTTTGTTCAATGACATAAGGTATTAAACTCATTATCTGTCCTCCAACCTTGCCTTATCAAAAAGCATTATTTACCACTAAACCTAAATAGTGTGGTCTGCACAGCTAAAAAACTATACACAACCACACTATATTATACGGCTAAATACTGTTTTTTGAAAGTCTTTCGCACAATTTAATAAACTCTTAATTATTCGCTCTTCTTGAATAATTTGTTAAAAAAGCTCTTTATTGCGTTTCCAATCTTCTTGATAGGGCTTGTCTTCTCAACAGATTCATCAGCACTTCCATCTTCATTTACGGCAGGCTCTGCATCCTTTGGTGCAATTTCTTCGGATAACTCTTCACCATCCTCTATAGCCTTTGGCGCTTCATCACCTGTCTTTGGCTCAAGATCAAAATCGATTCCTGCTTCTTCCAAAGCGCTCTGTAAAGCTGCTCTCGCATCTTCAACAGCCTGCTTAACTTCAGCTAGTGTATCTTCATCAGATTCTGCGTCTATTGCTGCCTGCTCTGCTTCAAGGGCATCTACAAATGCATCGTATAATGCTGTAATGTTCTCTTTTACATCTTCATCGTCCAGTGCTTCTATTTCCTCAAGAAGGTTCTCTAGCAAAGTTGTCATATCTGCGTCTGCTAAAGGCTTTTCTCCATCCTTAGGCTCTTCTTTAGGAGCTTCACCCTCTGGTTTTTCAGGTGCTTCACCGGTACTTGCAGCTCCTGATGCATCAGGCATTTCCGGTGGCTGCTCACCATCCTTTGGTGCCTGTCCGCCCTTTGGCGCTTCGCCCTGGGCAGGTGCCGCTCCCTGAGCAGGTGGCTGCGCATCTTTTGCCTGAGGTGCTGCCATGGCTGTAACCTGCACGGTCGCAAGCATTATAATCGCCGAAGCTATTGCTGTCATTGTTCCTATTATTCTTTTCATCATAGATTCCTCCATTTTTAATTTATTTTTAGTTCCTCACAGTAATATTTCTTGCAAGCAAACAAATATAGTGGGGTCACATTAAAAAAATTCAAAAAATCTTTTTTGGCGGGCTACCCCATTCTTTGTCCATCCATATTCGAATAATTCAATATACTCGGGAGTTAATTATGGAAAAGAATGCATTTAGCGAAGAAGTCATGGAGGTAAAAAATACTCCGTCTCAGCTGAATTCTTTTATTGAAAAAAACACAGGGTACATAAAATACTGTGCATATAAATGTGTGGGAAGATTCATAACAGAAAGTGATGATGAGTACTCCATTGCACTTAGCGCTTTTCTTGAAGCTATCGATTCTTACGATATTTCCAAAGGAGCTTTCTCAAGTTTTGCAAATCTGGTCATAAAAAGAAGGCTTCTTGATCATATGCGAAAGGCAAAGCACCATGAATGCGAGCTTAGCGTAGAACCCTACCTTTTTGAGGGAGAAATAGATGAGGACAAGGAGTCTCCTATTTCATTTGAACTTAAGGAAAAATCGGCGGATATTTCTTATTTAAAACAAAATTCCATAGACCATCAGGTAACTGTAAAGGATGAGATAGCAGAGATCAGCAGCAAACTCACTGACTATGGTTTTAGCTTTATGGATCTGACAAAATGCTCCCCCTGCACGGAAAAGACTAAGAGAGCATGCGCTAAAGCTGTAAAGGTGATGTTAACTTCAGAAGAACTGCTGCAGAAAATGAAACGTTCAAAAACTCTTCCAATGAAAGAACTCGAGGAAAAAAGCCTGATAACAAGAAAAATGCTGGATAGATACAGACGCTACATAATCACTGCAACATTGATAATAGATGGTGATTATCCACAGCTTTCAGAATATATGTGGTTTATAACTAACTCTCCATCAAATTTGTAAAGGGACAGATCATGCACGCAATTGTAATGGAAAAAAAGAAAAGAATATGTGCCGTTCTTTGCGATGACGGATGCTTTAGAAAAATAGCCGGTAACTTTGACGTCGGCCAGGAAATATCAGTCATTGCAGACTCGCCAACAACCTGTCATATAAGAGGCAAAAAAAACAGGCATCAAAGCATGTACAGATTATTTCTGCCATATGCGGCTGCTGCCCTTATCATCATTGCAGCAGGCCTCTCCTATATGTACGAGACAGCTCTTGCTTATTCCTATGTTACAGTCGATGTAAATCCATCCATAGAATACACCTTAAACAGACTGAACAGGGTAATAAACGTAACTGCCCTCAATGACGATGCTGCCGAGGTTGTTGATGCCCTTAGTGATAGTCTGAAAAACAAAAGTCTTTCCGATGCACTTTCAGAAACAGTTACTGTTTTGCAGGAAAACAATTATCTCCTCGGTGACGATGCCTCAATACTAATTGATGTAGTCCCCGGAAGTGAACGCTCTTACAGTAATCTTTCTGGTGATATATCCGAAGCTTTTGATGATAGCAATATCAGCCTTTGTCTCCTTGAATCTGATATAGCTTCAAGGCAGGAAGCCATAGACTCCGGTATGAGTACCGGAAGGCTCGAAGCCATGAAGCAGATAGCTGATATCACTCCTCTAAATGAAACTGATTCTTTTACCGGTGATAACAGCCAGGACTTATCAGCCCTTAAAGATGTTTATAAATCACTCCCTGTAAAAGAGATACTCTCAGAGTACTCTGGTGCTGAAGGTAACGGAAATGGTCCTTCTGAAATTCCAGGCGAGATTCCGGAGGAAAACACAACTGATAAGCAAATCCCAATTGATGATCCAGAGAGCCTGCAAAATCCCGACATCCCATCCGAAGACAGCAACAATCCTGATCTGCAAATAGCACCAGATAGTCAAAATACATCTCAGTTAAATGAAGCTTCCAAAGAAAATAGCGTTGCTTCAGAAAATGCTCCTCCTACAGATAACATGCCAACTACAGAAGGTGCCCCAAACGAAACCAATAATAATGCAATAAAAGAACCGGTACCACAAGATACCGGTTCTAAAGGCATTTCAGAAATGCCGTCGGTTCCGCAAAATGCTCCGCCACCAACAAATTAGTGCTCATCAACTCTTGCCGCACATATTACCAGTCTCATGGAGTCATCGTAAGTACAGGTTGAGAGCGTAACTATATGGTCAAGGCTCTGAGGTGCAACACTTGATTCAACATCTGCATTCTTGATGATATCACTGAGTGCACTCCAGTAATGCCTTGGATCCTGTCCATACGCATAATAGATCTCGTGATCGTCAGAGATCAGTTTGCAGGCAAATATCTGATAGCGATAAACCTTGTCCTTCGTAAATATCTGGAAGAATTTGTGCTCGTCATAATACTCTTTGTCATTCTCATAGAATTTAAGTTTACCGAACATGGTAAGATTTCCCATGTTGTGGCCATAGATCAGAGTATTGGGATCGTTAAAATCAGGTGTTGAAAGACCATCTACAAATATCGCTCCGGCATTAGCCCACTCTCCATTGTATGCAGTCTCAAGATAAGTCGTATTATCGCCGCTATAAACTATAGGATAGCTTATATCCTCGTTTTCAAACATTATCCATCCAACGACATCCACATAGTCTTTGCTCATTTCTTTTACATCGACCTGAGCAAGATTCCACCATTCATTTGACGCACTCGTCACAAGCACCTGCTCATCCGCATAACCAAAAGACTCTGCTACAGTCTTACTTACAGCCGCGCTTGTAACTGTCATCTTACCGGCGTTTCCTGATGAAGTAGTGACATATTCATTCTTTACTTCATCGTACATAGCCTTAGACTTTATATAGTCCTGATTAAGCCTGTATATAAGGATAAAAGAAACAGCCATTATCAAAAGTCCCACGCGGCATATGGACTTCCATCCATCCTTGTACCACAGCTTATCCTTTTTCTTTTCACCTATGTAAATATATATCCCCGCCAGTAAAACTGTAATAATTGCCTCAAGGATAAGAATCCACACTCCGGTAAACTTTCCAACATAAAATCCACTGGTCTTGGGAGCTCTCCCCGGAGTTATGATCACAGGAGGCGCTGGCACTTCCACAGGGGCCGGAGTATAAACCACTTCCTCATGTTTTACTTCCGGATCAGGTGTAGGCTCCGGAGTTGGCGCTGGCGCAGGCTTTGGTTCCGGTTTAGGCTCTGGCTTAGGCTCAGGCTGTGGCTCCGGTGTAGGAGTTGGCGTTGGCTCAGGCTGTGGTTCTGGTTCAGGCTCTGGTTCCGGCTCCGGAACTACTTCCACAGGAACTACATATGAAAGAACATATGTAGAAAAGTACCTTGAATAGATGCAGATTACATCTTCACCAAAATATACAGTGCCGTCAACATAGTCATCTGTTGGTCTGTCTGAAAGTGAAGCAAAGGCAAGGACTTCTCCATCATGGTCTCTTACAAGTTTAAAGTCCTCTTTATCAGTCATATCAAAATCAACTTCTATCTCAATAGTCCGTTCAAGGTCATGGATGCTTTCAGGGTCCTCATCGTTGATGCGCCTTGTTACACCAATATCCAAAAACTCTTTTTTCACATTATCAAGATTTGAGCTGTCATAAAGGCTTTCTATCTTGGAAGTGACGCTATTTACAATGCCACTATCAATATCTTCAGGTTTTTTAGGGGTTACAAGAAGTCTTACTCTGACCTTATCTCCTGACTGCTCATCCGTGTAGTCAGTAAGCTTACTCGCTGTGACAGATGTTATGGAACTCTCCACATCGTCATTTTCCAGATCTACAACAGTTTCTTTTTCCGGAGGCAATATGGTAATTATCATGCTTCCATACTCAGTCACATAGCCAACCTTGGCCGCCTGATAGTAAACTGTATACTGACCAACGTCCTTAAAAATAGGCGTAGAGTACCCGTAATGCTTATCATCACCAATTGAATATCTGAGGATCGCATCAGCAGGGTCAGAAGTGCAAACAAATGAATGATACTCGCCGTCTGCGACTATGGTCTTTTTATCAGGTTTAGTGACAGTAATCCGCAGCAAATCCACAGGATTAAGCCTTGTATGCACAGTCGTACCTTCAGAAATTTCGGATTTGAAATTACTGTCTGTAGCCGGAATCCAGGTCTTTATAATATAATCAGTGTCTTCATCAAGTCCTCTAAAGGTCAAAGGAGTCCCATCCGTTGGCGCATCCACCCAGTCTCTTCCCGGGATCTCATTGCCATCTTTATCATAAAGCCTGTATTTCTGCGAAGGTTTCGTAGGATCAGGAGCTGGGAAAATAACTGAAACCGTCTCAGGATCAGCAGATATCCCTCCGCCACTTGGATCTATATCTTCAGCTATTGGCCTTGGAGGAATAGCCAGCAGCTGTGGAGGTGAATCTCCGTATCCACCGGTACCTTTTTTAACTATAGCTACAGCAGTATCAATAATGTTATAAGGTGTTCCGTTGTCATCAGTACCTATAAGTGGTATTGTTCCGCTTCCTGATGAAGTAATACTAAGAACTGTTCCATCATCAGTTGTTATTTCAAAAAGTGACGATGGATCAAGGTTAGTAAGCTCTTCATCTATATATCCAATTTCCGACTCAGGGGCATGGAAGGAAAGAGATCCTGCCTCGATGAAAATATAAGAATTAACAGCAGTGTCTGTTATATCACAGATTGCAAGCTTGATCCTGACAGTATCTCCAACATTGACTTGCTTTTGTGCCGTAAAAACGTTGGAAACGCCATTAATGCTACCGCCATTAATTTGTATTTGCTTTTCTGTAAAAAGACTGTGAAGTCCTCCTAAAGTAGTACTGGTACCACCACTCATCTCAGTGCCGTCAACACCGGCTCTTAAGTTATTTATGGTGACAGGAACCTGGCTTCCATTTGTCCTTGTTATAAGCGCAATATTATCATAAGCTCCGCCATTGACACTTACAAAGAGTCCAAATATATCATTAAATTGCGGTCCCTGATTAAACTCTCCTGAAGCAAAAGCATAGTTGAAAGTTAATAAAGGACCATTGGCAACAAGCGAAAACTCCAATGTAGACGTATGTCCGCCATAGCTATAAGCAGAGTCTTTAATTGAATTAAGATGCGCATCAGTTCCACCAGCAATCTTGCCGCTTGTATCAAGAATAATCCCTGCATCTATTCCTACATCCGCAAGTCCATTTGAAAATGTATATACTGTTCCCGTTCTTGATTCGTTAGTTGCAGCTATTCCGCCACCAAGAATTTCTTTTACCAGATCACTTGCAGACTTATTAAAATCATCGTCATATACTAAAGTACCACCACTTGCAGTAATAGCAGCATCAGTCATAAGAATCTCATAGGTTATTCCGCTAATATCCACTTCAAGCTTCTCATTCGAATGAAATTCTCTGTTGGAAACAAGGTATATCTCACCTTCATCATTTCTTTTTACACTGACCAGGTCCTCATTGCTTGACCTTGCATCTGTGGCAGTTCCTTTAAGTCCCACAGCATCTAAGATTTCAGCAAGAAATACCCTTCCGCCACCTTCAATTGAATATTCGATCTTGCCGTAGGTAAACTCTACAGTGTAAAAAGAAAAACCATCTGTTTCTACAGTAACTTCATTTCCACTAGTTTCTGCATCAAGTTTTGACGCGTTAAGGTCTCCCGCTTCGTCTGCCACATGATAAACTTCAGTGTCTAGGTTATCATTTTCCACTTCCACAAGAGAAAAGCTCACCTTTACTTCACCCTTTGAAGTATCAGGCTGCAGCTCATTTCCATCCTTATCAACAACCTTTATATCAAAAGAGTACGATGCAGCTACATTTACATCATCAGTTCTTTCTTTTTCTACAGCATCTAATATCTGCGTCTCTTCACTTTGAGAAACTTCGCTTACAATAAGGCGCGCACCTTTCGGGAATACTCCTTCGGCTGCCTTCACAGTTATTGAAACGCCATTTATAATACTGGTCTGTTCAAAAGAAACTGCTTCTTCATCTTCTTTTTTCTCATCCACATATACAGTGATAGTTGGAAAACTACTCTCAATCCTGTATTCATCAGAAATAACAGGGAAGTAAACAAATACTGCCCCGGGCTCCTTAGTACTAAAATCCTCCGAAGTACTCTTAGTGCCATCAAGCTTCCACTCTATTCCTGAAATCGAGATTTCTTCAAGAGTTCTCTCATCATCCTCTTTATCAATATCATCTTCAGTATCGTCTTCGTTGTAATCTCCGGGAGCTATATAAGACGAAGTCTTATCATCATCTTCTTCTGCAGCATAAACTGTTATTCTGCCAAAAAGTTTCTCCCAGAATGTTAATTTCGCACTGTCACCTGAAGCATCGCCTGAATTATCGTTTTCTTCACTGTTTAGGCTATTATCCTGATCATTATCAGAATCTACATCTTCATTTTCAGAATTACCATCGCCTTCCTCATCTCCGTTTTCGGAGTCAGTGTCTTCAGCCACCTGGTCACTGGCAGAATCACTATCTTCGTCATTCTGCTCATTTACAGAATTGCTGTTTTCACCGTTCTGATTACCACCAGGAGTATCTTCTGACGTTGTGCCAGTCTCTGTTCCTTTTGCCCCTTCACTTGCAGCCTCTGCTTCTCCATTTCCATCGCTGTTATTTTCGCCGTTGTTTCCCGCATTACCTGTTCCGGTTTCGCTTTCCTTTTCTTCCTCACTACCTGATCCGTCTATAGTATTATTTGTGGCAGAGGAATCACCTTCATTTGCATTTTCCTTTTTGTAAGAGCCGCTTTCACTACTATCAGTATTGGCATCGACCATACTTCCTGCTGTTGCTGCATCGGAAGGCTCTTCTTCAGTTGATGCGCTTGCAGCAGCATCAGCCTCATCCAGTGAACTGCTACTGCTTGCTGCAGCATCTGCCGAATCTCCACTTGAAGCGCTAAGTGAAACTGCAGACTCATCAGAAGATAGAAGTGACGAAGCTTCTCCACCTTCAGTTACCACATATGCTATTAAATTATCCGGGAATATTATCTTTTCGAAAGGATCCCCCACAGCCAGACGCTGGGTAGCGATACCCTCAGGAAGTTCTAAAAAACTACTGATGACTTTCGCATCATCTTTTTCGGGCTTGGCAAAAGATGTCAAATTGATGACAGATGCTGCCAACACAAATGACATAGATATTGCAACTATTCTTTTATTAAGTACTGATTTAATAGTCATGAACATTAATCACCCTTAATAAAAAGACTATTACTTATCTGTTTATCGTACGTTTCACTATATTAATTAACACTATAAATCTAACTTTTTTATAAAAATGCTACGCCAAAAGTACAAATTCCTTAAGCTTGTACAAAGAAAAAAGGATTCTCGTGCAAGCATTTAGCTTGCGCAAGAATCCTCTTTATAATCTATATCTCTATAAATTGTTGTGCTTGAATATACAGAGTTAATTAAGCCTCTTCTTCTGTCTTTTTCTTTCTTGTTGTCTTCTTAGGCTTCTCTTCTGCGTCGTCATCCTTCTTAGCAGCTTTCTTTGTAGCTGTCTTCTTAGGCTTTTCCTCAGCATCGTCTGCTTTCTTTGTAGTCTTCTTTGCAGCTGTCTTCTTTGCTGGCTTTTCTTCAGCATCGTCAGCCTTCTTTGTAACTTTCTTCTTAGCTACTTCTTTAACGTTCTCTACAAGGAAATCAGCAGCTTTCTGAACAGCAAGGTCACTTCTCATTGTCTTCTGCTCAGACTCTGACATAAGCTCTTTGAGCTTGTCGAGTTCCATCTTGTACTGCTCAGCCATCTTCTTGAGTTCTTCTTCGAAGTCCTCATCGCTAACTGTGATGTTCTCAGCCTTAGCAACTTCCTCAAGAACAAGTCTAGCCTGGATTCTTTCGATAGCCTGTGGCTTAACCTGCTCGATCATCTTGTCTACAGTGTTGCCTGTATACTGAAGGTACTGATCCATGCTCATGCCCTGCATCTGAAGTCTCTGAGCAAAATCATTAACGATCTGTCTAGCCTGAGTCTCAACCATAGCTTCTGGAAGTTCCATCTCTGAATCTTCGATAACAGCCTTAACTACAGCGTCCTCTCTCTTAGCCTTCTCTTCGTTTGTCTTTCTCTCTACGAGTTTCTTCTTAACATCTTCCTTGTACTCAGCAAGTGTATCGAAATCAGATACATCGCTAGCGAACTCATCATTGAGCTCAGGAAGCTCTTTAGCCTTGATAGCCTTAACTGTGCACTTGAATGTTGCAGCCTTACCAGCAAGCTCCTCTGCCTGATAATCCTCAGGGAAAGTAACGTTTACATCGCCTTCCTTGCCAATCTCAAAGCCAACAAGCTGCTCTTCGAAACCAGGAATGAATGCGCCTGATCCGATTGTAAGAGGATAGTCTGTTCCCTTACCACCCTGGAAAGCAACACCGTCAACAAAACCTTCAAAGTCAAGAGTAACGATATCATCAACCTGAACTGCTCTGTCTGTAACTTCTACAGTTCTTGCGTTTGTATTTCTCTGCTTGTCGATCTCAGCATCAACATCTTCATCTGTAACATCGAGGTCCATTGCCTCAACCTCTACGCCCTTATATTTTCCAAGCTTAACTTCAGGCTTAAGTGCAACTTCTGCTGTGAAGATGAAGTCGCTGCCAGCCTCAAGCTGCTCAACGTCGATCTTTGGAGAAGAAACTACATCCTCGCCGCACTCTTCTACTGCCTTAGGATACTCTTCCTCAATAAGTTCATTGGCTGCATCTTCATAGAATACACCCTTACCATACATCTGCTCGATCATCTTACGAGGTGCCTTACCCTTACGGAATCCAGGAAGCTGAATCTTGCTTCTGTTCTTCTCATAGGCCTTCTGAATAGCCTTCTCAAGCTGCTCTGCAGGTACTGTGATCTTGAGCTTGGCCATATTGTTCTCAAGCTTCTCAACTGTTACGCTCATTTTTATCTAGTTCCTCCTAAAAAATATAATAACCATAAGGATTTGCGCCATGAAGGCGCAGTCGCTTGTAGATTATATCATAATGAAATCAAATAATCCACACTTTTTTGTTCAATATCATAGTTTTTCCAAACTCATCTGTGAGTTGCTATAGCGTCTGTCCCCGGTAACATCCTGGTCAAACCAGTCCGCAGGATGATAGTTTCTGGCGGCTTCTTCACTGGGGAATTCCACTTCCGCAAGAATTCTTCCCTCATAGGGTTTGTCAAAAATGTCCAGTTCTATCTTTATACTTCCTGATTCCACCGCCATTGCCAGTTCTAAATCTTTGGTCAGGTACCCTTCATCAAAGGCGTTCTCATTGAGCGGGATAAGATATCTTTTTTTCCTGATAAAATTGCCATCAGCCTTGGCTGCCAGATGATCATAGCTGGTTTTATCAAGAGGCATATTGTATTCCGTCTGGCCGATGTCCTGCTGCCCTTTCTCCTTTATGAACTGTCCCGGAGTTCCCTTGTAGGTCATGTAGTAGGTGTCATCCTCACGTCTCACTCTTATGGCAGGGTGCACATTGAGATACCCCTGTTCGATCTGATGGTAATGATAATCCTCCAGATTAAATGGTATTTGCTTTACCGTAAACTTTTTTTCGATTTCTACGCCCATATTCTTTTTTGCCTCCATTAGCATAAAAATGTGGTTTCAAGGCATTACTCATCTAATAATATCATAAAATTTTTCTAACATTTTTGTATGTAATTACATAAATCATTAAAATTATTCAGAATTTATTGTATCATATAGGTAATTTCGATAAACAATTGGAGGAATATTATGAGAAAAACAGCAATCTTTTTGGCGGACGGATTCGAAGAAATAGAGGCTCTGACAGTTGTAGACCTGTTAAGAAGAGCAGGAATCGATATCACAACAGTTTCGATCATGGGAAGAAAGAGTGTTACTGGATCCCACAACATCACTGTTGAGGCAGATGCACTTTTTGCCGATATTAATTTTAACGATGTTGATATGCTTATTCTCCCAGGAGGAATGCCTGGCACAACCAACCTGGATTCCTGCGAACCTTTGAAGGAAAAGATCCGTGAGTTTGATTCCGGGAATAAAATGCTCTGTGCCATCTGTGCAGCACCCACTGTATATGGAAAAATGGGACTTCTAAAGGGCAAAAAAGCCTGCTGCTTCCCGGGAAGAGAGGCAGACCTTCTGGGCGCAGATGTCCAGACAACAGAAACTGCAGTCGACGGTCATTTTATAACAAGCAGAGGTATGGGAACCGCAATCCCCTTTGGCCTTGCCATCATCGCACACTATCAGGGCGAAGATGCAGCAAAGGAAATGGCAGCGAAAATTGTCTATAACCATTAATTGCTTAATAATGACTCACTTTGTTTTTTTACCGGAGGATAATGCAACATGTTAAATCCTAAGAAACGTTTTTTCTATTCACTACTATGTTTTCTGCTTTTATTTGCAGTAATTAGTTCAACTTCTATTACCGGTTATGCTGAGGGAGATGAAAAAATCCATTTATCAGAGTTTGATTTCTCTGATTTTTCCAACTGGACTTCAGGTTTTTTCACCAATACCGGTACAAAGTATTCCTCTGCTACCATTAGAACTCTGGATTACCTCAGAGCAGATAATACAGAAACATATAAGATCAGCTCGTCATGGGATTCTTTTTCCATAGTTATATATGAATACACATCAGATTTTTCTTTTGTTGTATCCAATACCTTCAGTGACGGCGCTGAATTCACCCCCAACAAGGCAACATCTTATGTTGGCGTTTATATCAGTTCAACTACAGAGAGTAAATACAATGCCTTTGGCAATGTATTTGCAGATGGTGCCACTGTCTCCATAGATCTGATATCTGATTATGATGACAGTCTTAATACCGTTGATTTCACAAACACTTCCCTGTTTAAAAAGGGAAAATACATCAAGAAAATCACTTCTCAGGGCAACAGCGTGAAACTGACCAACACCACCAATGCCTCAGTATCATTATTTGATTCCTTCAAAAAGGTTGTTCCACTGGGAAATTACTATTTTATCGCACCAAGTGATGACTACAGGCTAAGCATTGTAGAGATTTCAGAAGATGGTACTGCACTCAGTGAATTGTCATTTTTACCGGGAGATACTTACACTCCTTCCGACAGGGTTTCAGGAGTTGCTTTATCCATTTACACAAACAATTCCTCTATTTCAGTTAATGATATTAAAAATGAATTAGCAAGCGGTGCACTCTATGTATTTACAGATTCCATTATTATCAGTGATCCGGGAAGCGATGACGACGGTGATGTCGAGATTATAATCCCTACTCCGGAAGAACCGGAAGAGCCCGATCCAAGTACTGATGCGCCTATTATCATCAGTCCTCCCATCGCCTCTTTAAATGATGCCCACTCTTTTGTAAACAGCATGAGAGCCGGCTGGAATCTTGGTAATTCACTTGATTCCTATTCATCCACCAAGCTGAACGGCAAAGCGAATCTCGGCTACGAAACTGTATGGGGAAATGTAAAAACCAATCAGGAAATCCTCAATTACGTGGCGGGCTGCGGCTTTGATACCATAAGAATTCCGGTTTCATGGTCTTACCACACCTATGTAGGAAATGACGGAAAATACCATATCCATGAAACATGGCTTAACCGCGTAGAAGAAATTGTAGACATGTCATTAGAAGCAGGGCTTAAGGTCATCCTTAACTCCCATCACGACCACCAGCTTTTTTATGTAGGTACTGACGACGCTTCATTTAAAAAGGTAAAAGGGAATTTTATCAGCGTCTGGACTGATATCGCCAACACCTTTAAGAACTACGATAACAGGCTTTTGTTTGAAGCCCACAATGAGCTGGATAACGAGGCAGAAGGCTTTGTTTACAGCGATCTGGCAGCTTCTCAGTGCAACGAACTCAATCAGCTTTTTGTAGATACGATTCGAGGCACCGGTGGAAATAACGCCGAAAGACTTTTGGTAATTCCGACTCTCATGGACAAGTACGGATCGCCCTTCATGGATGCCTATATACTTCCAAATGACAGTGCCGCCGATAAGCTTATAATTGAAATTCACATGTATTCAAACGAATATGACCAGAGCCTTGATTATTCCTTTGACGTCCTTGAAGCATACAGTGAATTGATCGGAGCCCCCATCATTATTGGTGAGTACGGCTATTCTCCTTCATTTACTATCGTGGATAGGAAAATAGCCTTAAGTAACTATGTAGCCAGAGCCGCAGAACACGGCATGAAAACCATAGTATGGGATAATGGCAGGGCCTCAGCTTATGGCATAATCAACCGAAGCGATCTGTCGGCTTCCTACACAGATGTCATTTCAGCCATTGTTAACCCCGTCAAGAATGAGGGCACCCCATATATCGATATCACTCAGTATCTTGTTCCCGGAATGAAGCTCACTCAGTCTTCCGGCGCCATGATCAGTGATCCCTGGTGGGGCAGCATGGTGGCATCCAGCACCGATTTTGCAGTTCCTTTAGATTCAACTGCTAAATACTTACGTGTAAAGTGTATAAATAACGGAAATGCCTTTAGTAGAAACGTTCACTACGTAAATTTCTACGATGCTCAGGGAAATGCTCTTAAGATGAATTCCGTAGGCTACCCAGGATATGACTATAAGACCTACTCAATTCCAAAGGGTGCTGCATCAATGAAGATATGTATCTTCTCATCCAAGTTTAAAACCTCAAACGACGAGTACATGAAATACATATCCGACGGCAGTCTAAAGCTATTGATTGGCTATACATATTAAAAAAATTGGACGTACAAATCTGTTTGTACGTCCTTTTTATTGCTTATTTACGTCTCATATTTTTAATCTTAGAAAGAAGATAGAGCATGTCTTTTCCATAGAAGATGGCGTTAAGCGCCACTGTGAACACAAAAGAAATAACTACCACCATAACGGCTTTCTGTATCCACTGCATAAAATTTAGCACATCCCAGTTCAAGAAGGTATTGCATACCAGCACCGTAAGAACTGCTACCGCCGCTGTCACAGCTATGTGTCCAAAGAATATCCAAATACTTCTTGGGATCAGGTTCTTAGAAAGATATCCTGCATACTGAACAGAACGGAAAATAGTTGCTGCCAGAGTTCCAATGGCAACTCCAACTATTCCAAACTTAACAACAAAGATCAAAGAAAGGGTAATATTCAGTGCCGCCTCAAACAGGGCTCCGTTTCTGGTCTGTCTGTAGTGACCTGCCGCTTCAACTATAGCCTGATAGGGAATACGGAAACAGCTGAAAGCACCGGCCAATGTAGCTATTATGGCAAATGTAGTCCTGGAATAGTTTACATCATAAACGCCCTTGGTATACAACAGAGCGAAGGGAACGATCATGATTCCCGCTGTGGTATAAATAACCGCGGTCAGACAAAAAATAATGAGCTCATAGACCTTCAGATTTTTCTTGGCAAGTTCTATCTCGCCCTTGGCAAGCATATTTCCAAAAGCAGCGCCAAAACCATTTATGAAGTTAACCACAAAGGTTTTGATATTGGCGATCACGTAATTATATACAGTGTAAACAGATACCTCTTTGATGTCTGCAAATACAGTCAGCACCATTACATCAGTGTTGTTATGAACAAAGTAAGCGATTGACTGCCAAAAAGCATCCCAGCGCTGTTTAAGTGCCGCATCATTTGGCGTTGCCTTCTTATTGAGCTTATATTTTTTATTGACATAAAGGTTTATGATAAGCGGATTTAAAGAAAAGATAAAGGCACTTCCAAGCTTTACTACATGGATTCCAAATCCCATCCTCAGCAAAAGAATGGCAAGAACTGTGTTACCAACTGTAGTAACGATCTGGACAATGGAGATTATGTATAACCTCTGGTCCGCCTGCAGTAATATCTGATAAGTCACACCGAAATAATACTGCATGAAAGTGGATATTCCCAATATCAGAACAAGCGTAAATGAAAACAGCCACTCAAACTCATAACTTACTAAAAATGGATAAACAGCGGCAACTCCAACGATTCCAAAAATCAGTATTACCGCAACTTTTCGCATGAATTTCTGAGTTGCCTGAATGATCTGACTGACGGACTCCACATCATTATCCGCCAGGGGCTTGTAAAGAGATGCCCTGGTAACACCGCCTACACCTGCCACCAGCAAAGACGCACAGGACAGGAACTGGGTGATGGATGAAAGGATACCATTATAGCTGGATCCAAAGTATGTTAAGATCATTCTGGGAAGAATGAGTCCACAGACAATAGATATAATCTGATATGTCATGGAGGTTATTGTATTTTTTAAAGCCTTCTTAGTACGCATCTGTTATATCTCCGAGCTCAAATCAAAAATTCAACTTCGCAAGTCTCTTCAGGTAGAAGTTGTCCTCTTTATTTTTTAACAGAGGGGTATACTTCTGAGTTGTCAAAAAGCCTGACATATCATTGATCTCCAGGATCTTTACACCCTTATCTGAAACAACAAAGTCAAAGCCGCAATAAGTAAGCTGAGGCAGTCTTTCCATAACTTTCTGAGCCATCTCCTGAATCTCGTCCCACTCCTCTAACTTGCCCACAAGCTTAACATGTGTATCCGGATGCTCATCCACCTCTACCATAACTCCCTTAACCTTGGTATAGCCGAACTTAAACTCTCCATTCTCATCAATAGGACAGGAAATGCCGCCTCCGGTCAGGTTATCAACGTATCCTGACTCCTGGTTACCAAACTTAATAAAATTGCTGATGTGGTACTGCTTCCCATCCTCTTTTCCGATTATGACTCTGATGGAGTTTGCAGTCTTAGGATAAATCTTCGCAGGAAGACCGGCTGACTCCAGGTACTCAAGAACCAGATAATTGGAAAGTTTCCCTAAAAACTTCTCAAATTCCTCCTGGGTGTACTTGACATCATTTACATACAGGTCATTTTTATCATCGTAAAAAACCTTGTAGAATCCGGCGCCGCCAAAGCCTTTTAATCTTTTGATTGCAAGGGACCGTTCACTCTGCAAAAGCTTAGTGATACCTGCAACTGACGCATCACACTCTGCAGGGCACTCAAACAGCTTTAAGATGCTGCCGCCCTCCTGAATCTCATAGAAATACTTAGGCATATAGGAAGCAAGATCGCCCAAAAGATATTTTAAAGTAATCTTGTTATTAACCCATGGATGATAATCACCGTTGAGAGGTCCCATCTTATAGTAGTCAGTATCGGATAGATAATCCTGATAGTTTTCCTCTGTGATGCCAAGTGCAAGAACAGTAGATGGAAGAAAGCCATGACGCTTAGCTATTTTGCGGACCTTAGCGGGATAGGAGCGGTTTCTGAACTCAGAAAGGCGCCTTGAAACCATATCCTCAGCCGTGACATCGGCATATCCCTTATTCTTATACTTAAAAGACAAAATCTTTACCACTACTTCACGCACACTGTACATTTTTATTATCTCCTTAATAAAAGCCGAGCCTACCAGAGAAGTAGGAACCGGCTTTTAGTTTATTTCTTGATGATTTTCTTTTTCAGGAACTCATAGATAGCTGCAATACCCATGGTCAATGTAATGCCAAAGATAATATACAGTATCCACCACGCTCCGGAATAAGTAATTACAGGAAAACTTGCCAGCATATACCATGGTTCATGCATAACCAGAATATAAATAACGCTGGCCAACTTAAATGCCACAAAATGAAGTCCCACTATAAACATGGACTTTTTGCTTATACTCTGCAGAATCTTCGACAGGAAAGGAATCTTTCCTTCAACAAGGGTTGCCACCAAAAAGTAAAGAACCCATCCCACTATAGATGCTGCAACCAAAAAGAGCGGATTAGGATAAGAATTGGCAGACATATCCACCATTCCATATTTCCTAAGTACAAGAGATACCGCCAAAAATACCGCAAACAGTGCCACGGAAAGCCATCCATGCCAGCACTTTTCAATATTTGCACTGTATTTTCTTATAAGTTGTCCAAGGAAAAACATGATATAGCAGGAAAAAAATCTGTCCAATCCGAAGGCAGAAATATGCTTAGCTGAGCAGATTCCTCCCAAAATCAGGAACACCACTGAAATAACTGCCTGACATATCATGACAGCCTGACGTTTACTGCTTTTAAAAACAAGGTTAAGAATAAACTCGATTATTCCATACCCAACAGTCAGATAAAATAAAGCCTGGAAAAACCACAATGCTCCGCCAATCTCCGTGGAAGTTCTCATAAATACTGCTTTCACAAGATTAATGGCAATATCCTTAATGCTGTACACCTGTCCCAAGTTGACATATCTGCCCGCTGCTCTGGTAAGAAACTCAGGATTTGTGGTGTAAAAATTTATCTTAATGAAAAAATTATTCAGTAGCACAAACAAGCTTGTAAAAACAAAATATGGAAGCCATAAGTGCAATATTTTTCTCTTTGTATATTTGATCAGACCATCCTTGGTAGCAACACTTTCTGGTTTAAACAAATAACCGCTGGCAATAAAGAATATTGCCATATGAAACAACAGAAAATAATTAGAGAATGGTGCATAGGCGTGCCTGTACACCATTATAAATATTCCAATCCCCTTCAGTACATCCAACCTTTTATCACGCATAGCAAACTCCCCCACACCTAATTTATTAGTCCTTCTTGAGCTTACTCATATGCTTTCTGACAAAAGCTGTACCTGTTTCACCCAGCAGGTTCTTGATCACAGCCTTGTTCTTGTCCATAGAATCCTGAAGGATGCTACCGATAATGTCAAAGGCATCACTGTCATCCTTGGACTGAGTGAATATCTCAAACAGGATAGGCTTTCCATCCACGCTTGGATTCAGGAACTTCTTTATTCCCTCTTCATACTCAGATTTATCGGATGCAGAAATATAATCAAAGCCAAGGCTCTCTGAATAGTGTTTAAGGAGCTCTTTGGACTGCTTGCCGTAGTGTCCTCCGGCTGCTACAAACTCATTTGTCTTTTCATATCCAAGCCAAACCTGAGCTGCGTGTCCATTGTGTCTGAATATATTGCCGCCATCGTTGTTAACAACGATGATACGTACATTTCCGCCAATATGCCTGTTGCCCAGAGCATTCATGTCATAGAAGAATGTAAGGTCTCCGAACACACCAATATATAAGGTTTCAGGTGAAGCAAAGGATGCTCCCACAAGAGATGAAACGCATCCGTCAATTCCTCTGCAACCGGAATTGGCTCTGGTCTTAATTCCCTCAGGTAATCTGAAGAAGTTCCAGGCTCTGATGGAATCACTTGCTCCTAAATGAAGAACAGAGTTGGCCGGCAGTAACTTTGAAGTTCTGTTGGCAACAAAAATACTTGAGAAGGGCAGCTCAGGTATTCTCTCTTCCAGGTGCTGCATCTGCTTCTCATATTCAGCGTAGAATGTGATTTCTTTCTTCTCTTTGCCCTGAGACATCTTTGATAAGAACTGCTCTTCAGACATTTCAAATATCTTGCTGAGCTTTCCAAAGGTATCTCTGAGATAACCGTCATTACCTACTCTCCAGACTTCCTTCACACCTGAAAGAGCTTTTCTGGTGATATCATCACCGAATTCCTCGCCCATATGAACCAGAATATCAATATTCTTAAGGAGTTCTCCGGGCTTCTTCTGAGTGGTTATAAGAGTGCACTGCGCTCTGAATTTACCATAATACTTACTTGTATGGTCACATACCACCAAAGCGTCATGAGTACTGCAGAATTCATCCATAAGTCTGGTCTGTTCGCTGGTCCAGTCAATATGGCTTCCGATGAGAACTGCAACCTTCTTATCCTCGATCTTGGGGAACTCATCTTCGTAGTAGTAATGATCAATCTTCTTAACAGCAGGAAGCTCTGTGAGCGAGAAGTCAAACTTTCCACCGTTCCATGGCATATTAATGTGAACCGGTCCCTTATTCTTTCTGCCAAGCTCAATTAAAGCCTCATTTATCTTAAGAACGCTGACATTGTAATCCACTTCGTCCTTAATAACAGGCAGGTTTACTTTCTTGATAAATGTATCCACAGGTGAAACACTTCTGTCGATAACCTGTGGCTCAAGATTGCCCACATATCTGTAATCGTGAAGTCCGGTAACAGCAAGAATAGGAAGCTTTCTGTGATAAGCCTCTGTGAGACCCGGAAAATAATCTCTTGAAGCTGTAGCCTCAGTACATGTAATTACTACGGGCTCACCTGTCTCTGATGCGAGACCGCAAGCCATATATGCTGCACTTCTCTCATCAACACAGGAATACATTTTGAAAAAGCTATCATGCTGCATGCTGACAACAAACTCCAGGTTTGTTGTTCCCGGTGATGCTATGACATATCTGATTCCATAAGCCTTAAGCAAAGATACAAGTATCTGAACATTTTTATTTGAAGAATAATTAAACATATTAAATCACGACCTTCCACATTCGTTGTTATAGACCAATGTCCATAAAACTATATTTCCTTAAATACATTAACCAGGTCATCAGTAAATGCCTGAAGCTTTCCCTGAACTGCGTCCCTGGCAGCTAATGCATTTTCTCTAAGCTTCTCATAGTCAGACACCCACTCCATGGTCTGCTCTATGGCCTTTTGCGTGTTTAATTCCTTTACATCAAGCACGTAGTTATAACCGATGTTTCCATAAAGTCCCATGAACTTTCTGCTGTATGCAACAGGGATCGTTGCAACACCTGATGAAACTCCGGCCACCGTTGCATGCATTCTGGCCGCGATCAAAACATCCATGGCTGAAATATGATTTTTGGCGGCTATAGGGCTGTCTATGCCCTCTATAACATGAGTGTTCGGGTACATGTAGTGAAGCTTCTTGCAAATCTCATAATCATTATCTGTAGCTTCATAATTTCCCACTACGTGAGTAATAAGATACACTTCATAGCGTGGATCTTTGCTGAGATTTTCAATTACTTTTTTGCAATATTCCTGATAA
>JAEEGF011473108.1_pt1 | contig 24533 bp, 22 predicted proteins | sample 9134171 | NCBI WGS metagenome assembly JAEEGF01 (sample SAMN16246542, study PRJNA631951) | gut metagenome | biome: gut microbiome; feature: rumen; material: AP-attached | host: Bos | place: Iran: Karaj | collected 2018-10
ACTTGCCCGGGTGATTTCTTGAAGGAACAAGATAATCCCTGGCACCTTCTGGAGAAGAACATGTAAGGATAGGTGTTGTTATCTCAAGAAAATCATGAGCTATCATGGCTGAACGAAGCTCTGCCACTATCTTGCTTCTTAATACAATCTTTTCCTTAACTGCAGGATTACGAAGATCAAGATATCTGTACTTTAATCTTGTTGCTTCATCGGCTTCCTTTGATCTGTTTACTTCGAAAGGAAGTTCATTATATATACATTTTCCAAGTACTTCTATTTTTTCCGGAACAACTTCAATATCACCTGTGGGAAGAGCTGCATTCTTGCTGGATCTCTCTCTTACTGTTCCCGTGATCTGAAGAGTCGATTCGTTGTTAACACCTGCAAGAGAATCCATCATCTCCTCGGTCTCTACAACAAACTGAGTAATTCCGTAAAAGTCTCTGAGAATTAAGAACCCGAGATTCTTACTTACCTTACGCATATTGTCATACCAGCCAACCAGTGTTACCTTCTGACCGACATGTTCCATGCGAAGTTCATTACATGTATGTGTTCTTGACTGCGTCATTTTATGTATGTCCTTTCCGATATAAATATTTACCTATATGATTATATCACTATATCCGCTATTTTGGGCACTTTCCTTAACTTTATCCGGAAGCCCTTTCAAAAATATTTTTTTCAGGGGTTGTTTAGTTCGTAGCCTCGTCCGATAATATATATAGTGGTAGTAAAATATATGGAGGTACAACATAATGTGGAATTTTATTGTTGCTATTGTTATCGGTGCAATCGCCGGATGGCTTGCAAGTCTCATAATGAAGACAAGCTCAGGTCTTCTCCTTAACATCATCCTTGGTATTGTCGGTGGTTTTGTAGGAAGCTTCGTACTTGGTATTATAGGTATCGGTGCCTCTAACTTTATCGGCAATATTCTGGTATCCGTAGTTGGCGCCTGCATTATAATCGCAGTCGTTAATTTAATAAAGAAGAAGTAACTTTAGCTTTACTTAATCCACTATAGAGGAGCTGGCCAAGTATTCCCACAGAGATTACTTCGCCGGCTCCAACTGTTAATATGAGGAACCAGTAAGCATCCTGTACATGATAAGCATATATCAGTACCAAAGGTACTATAATCATGTTAGATACAATCGGTGGAATACAAAGAGCTACTCGATGTTTTCTTAAAAGATATGTTCCTACAGCTCCTATAAGAGTCGCAAGACTTCCAAAAATCACATCCCAGACAACACAGCCTGATAAATAATTGGATGTTATACAGCCCACGAAGAGTCCGGGTATTGCTGCGGGGGTAAATGCTGGTAAGATGCAGAGTGCTTCAGATATTCTTACCTGAACGGCACCTGAAGATAAGCCGAATGCCGTGCTTATCATTGTGAGCACCACGTAAAGTGCTGCTACTACGCCTGATGTGGCAATGTACTTTGCTGTTAATTTCATAGATATGTCCTCCTAGTTTTATTTATAGTCAGGATGGAATTTCGAACTGACTGTGTACAACAAACGCTGTTCTCAATTGCGACAGCTTTTCTAGAATATCACCTTAATCCGACTACGTCAAGCGCACAAAATAAAAAGAACCGTCCCCTGCCTGCAGACTTAAGACGATTCTTTCTATAATATAAATAATAGGTTATCTACGCAATCGATTACTGAACGTACACTTCCATGTAACCCTTTACCTTTGTTACATCATAATTGCTGATTACACCAAGGTTGGGATCGTATCCTTTTCCGTCAAAGTAAATAAGATAATGACTGTATCTTCCCATCTTTTCCATTACAACACAGCACTTGGGAAGTGTAATACCCGGCTTTTCATTGGTATATATGATGTCCTCTGAATGATCGATTCCGAAATAGTTCAGCGCATTGATTATTCTGTTCATGGTTGCTTGCCACTCGCCGCAATGCATGATATTGATTGCTTCGTCCAATGTAATACCTGCAAGCATGGCAACGCAGGACTGACCGCAGAGACCGTCATGGGGCTGTATAACCACATCGATACTGTCAATCTTTCTGATAGGATTGGACGTACTGTAAGGACTTGATTCAGCACTTGACTGTGTTACTCTGAAGCCGATGGGATATTCTGTATTCTCATCAAAATGATTCATGATCTCAGGCTGAAGGGGAATGCTGTAAAAACCATTGCCTTCGGGAATCAGATTACATACGAATACTGTCTCACCAATACGAACCTTAACAGGTACATCTCCTTCTTTTTTACATATCTCCCACACATTAAATGGGATTCTGATATTTCCACCGTTTTCGGTCTTTTCTATCTTAGATTCAAAAATGTACTTCATGTAACCTCCAAAATTCAAAAATAATTACTACTAGTATATCACATTATTTCTTTTTTATTGAGTATCCAAATTTGCCCAGTTTTTCACCAAGTAAAAAATATTCTCCGTGAGAATAAGCAAGAAGATCCGTATTCTCAAGATTGAACTTACCGGATTCATCCATGTATTTCTCACTTACATCCACAGCAAGAACATCCGCAATAAACATATCATGACTTCCGAGTTTTACGATCTCCTTTACTTTGCATTCGATATTCACAGGACTCTCTTCTATCAGGGGACATGATACTTTTGTTGCTGACATTGCTTTCAGATTCATGTCTTTGAATTTATCTACGTCACGGCCGGATCTGACACCGCAATAGTCTGTTGCATAAACCAGATCTTTTGTGGTCAGATTGATTACAAACTCCTTAGTCTCTTTTATGATGTCATATGAATATCTCTCAGGTCTTATGGACACTGACACCATGGCCGGATCGGAGCATATGGTTCCCGCCCATGCTACTGTTATGATATTCGGTTTTTCGCCGGGTCTTCCGCAGCTAAGCATCACAGCGGGAAGAGGATAGAGCATATTACCCGGACGCCAGGTTTGTTTTCCTTCTAATTCTTTCAATTTCAAGCCTCGTATTTACTCTGCTTTCTTGACTTTTGGTCTTCTCTCAAAGAAGCCTTTGATCACCTTGGGCTGTATAAGGATAAGAAGAGGGAAGAGTTCAAGTCGACCCGCAAGCATATCTATCATCAGCACATACTTGGTAAAGGGAGTAAGAAAGCCAAAATTACATGTGGGTCCAATCAGGTTAAGACCGGGTCCAACGTTATTTATCGTTGTTGCTACAGCCGTAAAGGACGTAATAAGATCCAGTTCGTTGAAACTTACCAGAAATATTGATATGGCAAATATCATTATATATGTGCCCATGTACACATTAATCGATCTTACCACTTCATGTTCAACGGGCTTACCTTCAAGCATTATCTTCTTAACACTCTTGGGATGTATGTAGGTGTTCATTTCCTTTTTAATGGTTCTGAACATTACTATAAATCTGCTTACTTTGATACCACCACCGGTACTTCCGGCACAGGCTCCCACAAACATAAGCATAACTATCACTATCTTACAAGTCGTATTCCAGGTATCAAAATCGGCTGTTGCAAAACCGGTTGTGGTAATTATGGCAGCAACCTGGAAAAAAGATGTTCTTAAAGCCTCTTCTATACCCTTACATGTTCTGAATATATTAATGAATATGATAGCGGTCGATGAAAGGATGATGAGGAGATAATACTTTACTTCTTCAACATGCAGCGCATCTTTTATCTTTCCCAACGTAATCAGATAAAATGCGTTAAAGTTCACACCGAAGAGGATCATGAATACTATCACAACCCACTGTATATAAGGACTGTAGCTTGCAAGAGAATCACCTCTTACTCCGAATCCACCGGTTCCCGCTGTTGCAAAACTTAAGTTGACTGCATCAAACAAAGAACATCCGCCTATCACCATAAATATAATCTGCATAAGGGTAAGAGCGGTATATATAAGGTAAAGTGTTCTTGCCGTTGCCTTGATCTTGGGAACGAGTTTTCCAACTGACGGACCCGGGCTTTCGGCTTTCATAAGGTTGATTGTCGAACCGCCGCTAAGAGGTACTATGGCAAGAAGGAATACAAGTACGCCCATTCCACCCAGCCAGTGAGTAAAGCTTCTCCAGAAAAGTGCGGTATGACTGAGGGCCTCCACGTCGCTTAGGATACTTGCACCCGTTGTTGTAAAACCTGATATAGTCTCAAAAAGGGCGTCTGTAAACGAGGGTATCTCACCCGAAAAATAAAAGGGAAGACAACCGAAAAGACTGAGAACAACCCAGCCTAAAACCGTTGCAACAGATCCTTCTTTCAGATACATCACCGAATCGGCAGGCTTTTTCAAAGTCATGAAAACACCCAAAAGAGCTGTTATGCAGGCAATTGCAAGATAAGTCCATCCCACATTCTCTCCGTAGATTACGGCGACTATACACGGAAGCAGCATAAAAGCGGCTTCGATTTTCATAATATGTCCTAAAATGACCCTGATCATTGGACTGTTCATAATCTTACTTCCTTATCTCAATATATCCCTTATATCATTGAATCCCGTATGAGTTGTAACAACCATAACCGAATCGCCCACATGGATCTCATCATGACCACCGGGGAATATGATCTCTCCGTGCCTGTTGATAAAGGCAATAAGAAGATTGTCCTTCAATTTCAGATTCATCAGTGCAGTATTTGTTAAATCCGATTCACTTTCAACCTTGAATTCAATTGCTTCCGCCTTTGAATCAAACATCTTGTAAAGTGTCTCTATGTTGGAATCTTTTGTATTCTGTCGTGCTCTTACGTAAGCAATGATAGCATCGGAAGTAATGTATTTGGGATATACCACACTTCCGAGATCCATATTGTCAAGAATACCCTTGAAGTTATTTCTTGATATCCTTGTGACAACCTTTGCATTGGATACCTGTTTTGCATGAAGACTTAAGAGAACGTTCTCCTCATCGATTCCCGTCAGAGGAACGAAAGCATCTACAGTCTCAAGTCCCGCTTCCTTAAGAGCATCCTCTCCGGCACCGTCATCATTGATGATTATGGCCTTGGGAAGAAGTACGCTGAGGACCTCACATCTCTTTTACCTTTTCGAAGATCCTTACCTCAATACCTGATTTAATCAACATATCTGCAAGGTAGAAGCTTCCCTTGCCTCCGCCTACGATGAGAGTATCCTTAACCTGACCGGTCTTGAATCCGATCTTGCCGAGGAATCTCTTGGTGTCATATCTGGAAGCAACGAAACTGATAAGGTCTCCCTCTTTCAAAATAAACTGACCTGAAGGTATGAATACCTGTCCGTCACGCTCAACACCGCAGAAAACTATGTTGGCCATAATGTCATGACCTATGTCCATGACTCTTTTTCCGTCCAGTTTATTACCTTCGGGAAGTCTGATCTTAACCATCTCTACCTGACCGTGAGCAAATGAGCTTACTTCCTCTGCTGTGGGAAGATAGAGGATACGCGAAATAACCTTTGCACACTCATACTCGGGATTGATGATCATCTCAAGTCCAAGCTTGTCCTTAAGGTATTTTGCCTCCTTGCTGTATTCGGGAGTATGTACTCTTGCGATTGTTACGCATTTTCCTACTCGCTTTGCAACGGTACAGCAGAGCAGATTAAGCTCATCCGAGTCTGTTACCGCAATGAGAAGATCGGCATCATCTATTCCGGCTTCCTTCTGAACACTGTATGTAGCTCCGTTACCCAAAATACCCATAGCATCATAGGCATTGGTTATAGCCTGTATTCTTGCGGGATCCTTGTCGATAAGGGTAATATCATGGCCCTCTTGGGTCAGCTGCTCAACAAGTGTTGATCCGACTTTTCCGCATCCCACAATGATTATTTTCAAACCGCTTTTGTTTTTGTTAATAGTTAACATAATTCCTCCAGCTATTTTTCAACGCTATTTCATATAATACTACCAATAATGCATTTATACAAGATTTTGGTTTACATAATTGTTGGCCATTGCTCTACATTAATGTTATAATGGCTATACTATCAAACAGGAGACTAGCATGGCTTTATACGACAATTATATTTTTGATTTTTACGGTACTCTCGTTGATATCCACACCAACGAAAGTAAAGCTTTCCTCTGGAAAAAACTGGCACTTATTCTTTCCGGAATGGGCTTCCCATATGAATGGAAGCAGCTAAAGAAGGATTATCTCCGATTCGTTGATGAAGAAACCTCGAAAATGGCTTCCGAATTCACCGACTCTGATATAACTACCCGTCCGGAATACAAAAGTGCTCTTACAAAATCCTGTCCTCCCATTGAAGTAAACGGTGAGATCAGGAAGCCTGAGATTGAACTCAGGAAAGTCTTCAGGCAGCTTATGAGTCCCTGGACCACTGATGAAGAGATTGCCGAATTTGCAGTTACCTTCAGAGCCCTGAGTCTGGATTACATACGAGTGTATGATGACATCTTTGTCATTTTCGATCATCTTCGCAGTGAAGGAAAAAAGATCTTCCTATTAAGCAACGCCCAGGCATGTTTTACCGTGCCCGAAATGCGATCACTGGGCCTCTACGATCTCTTCGATGATATCTTTATATCTTCGGATCTTGGATGTGCCAAGCCGGATCCCAGATTCTTAAGAGCTCTTGTTAAGAAGCATAATCTTGATATCTCCAAGTCTGTTATGATTGGCAATGACTATAACAGTGATGTTGCAATAGCTAATGCTCTCGCTATGGACAGTTTTTATATTCATACAGCGACATCTCCGGCCATAAAGGACGAGAAAGATATTCCCGCAACATATATAGATCAAAAATCTGGAGAACTGAAGCTGAAACACTTCACTTCTCTCATATAAAAAAGAGACAGTTTCAAAACATCTCCCGGATGAACCTTTCATTCATCCGGGAGATTATTTTCTGTCCCGTTTATTAATGTCAGTGCGAAGCATTCAGCTCTGCAACATATACTTCTCTTGATATCACGTCATCAACACCGCATACGTAATAGTCCATCAAAAGACCTACGACTTCCGAATAGTTGGCCATACCTTGTTCCAGACCGTTGGCCTGAAGATTGGTCTCAACGAATTTCATGCTGGCTTTCTTCACTGTCTCCGTCTTGATTACTGCTTTTTCCTCCACCTGTTCCCAGGCGTCCGGAGTAAGGAATACATTATCCCTCTTTACAAGTGACGATACTTTCGTATGTCTGTCATAAATCTCCTTATTGTAATCTATAGAGGTTATGAAATCATTGTTAATGTATGTAAGTATAGACAAATATCCACTGTACTGAAAAACAGGATCGTCCGAGCGAATACATGCCAGAAAGGCTATCATGTTGGCCTCATCTTCATATATAAAGCCTTTTGTATGTGCAAGCTCATGACACATTGTAGCCGGCTTATTGGCCAAATACATTACATCATTGTAATTGGCTTCAAGACTGAAGGGGAAATAATATCCCTTCATATACTGCTGACTGAAAAATTCACTTGCGGAAAAAGCTTTTGGAGTCGTATAGTAACCTGACAATTGAGGGTAGTCTTCGCCCAGGGCCATCATAGCCTCTTTTGCTTCCTCAGCCATATTGCCTTCATATACTACATAGCCCTTTTCATCTCTGGGAACTTGTTTGCTTAAGGTGTTCGCCCTGGCTACTATGATATCTCTCAGCTCAGCCAGTTCCTCAATCGAGTATTCATTTTCCCCAAGCATATATTCCTCAAGATATTTCTCTTCAAAGGTTGAGCTGTGATAGAGCATATAGCAGTTGAGGGTCATTATCAGACAGACGATTGCAAGAATAGCCACGAATATTCTCATGTAGGGCCTTATCCAACGGCATTTCTCTTTTTTTCCGGATAAAATAAAAATGACCGCAACTAACCCCAGTACGATAGCTATTACTATCAGTACCGCTGCAATTGCAATCATCATCTCACCAATGGATAAACTGCTCAGATCACTGAGCCTTCCGTATGTATGTCCCCATACCGGAAACAGGTTGTCTACATACCAGTCGCAGAAAGCACGAGAGTTCCACGCCATTATATTAAGAATTGCAGTAACCCCAAAAATACCTGCGACGATACCCCAATATCGTCTTCTCATGTACGCCCCTCCGCGTAAAAGCATACTTAAAATGGTTCGTACAAATATAATATCAAATCCATGTGTCCAAAACGTGACCTGATATGAACATTTTGTAAACAAAAAACCGGATGATATTCATCATCCGGATTTGTTTTGGGTTAAGAAAGAAGTACCCCTTTTGGGGTAAATAGACAGTTGCCTGTCTATTTAGAAGGTATTTCTTTCTTATGGGGTATAGCAAAAAACTACAAAATGTATTGGGGGGGTTACATCTAGTATAATAGCACCGGCTACCCCCTCCAACAATGCAACAAAACAACAAATATTACAAATGTTTCTACATGTTTTTGTGTATTATGCACAATATTTAATCACTTGCTTCCGAATCCGTCTCCTCCTGAACTATATCCACGGGAGTACCTGAAGAATTGGATGTGTGATTAAGATATATGTCCACATGATCATATATGCATCGCCAGTTGCTGTGTGCATCCACAGTAACAGCAATATAGCTCGTACCATCGTTCTGCTCTGAAAAGCTGACAGCGCAACATCCCGACTCATCTACGAATCCCGTCTTGGCACATATCACTTCGCCGCCGGTTTCCTTATCCTCTATTCTTCTTAAGAACCAGTTGGATATAAGAATTCCTTCCGGATGCTCGGGGGTAAGACTTGTGGTGTATTTGTGTGCGGACAGCACTTTTCTGCAATAGTCATTGTCAATGGCTGCATTCATAATGACTGCCATATCATAGCAGGTACTGTAATGATCTTCATCATATATGCCTGCTACGTTTGTGAAATGTGTTGTCTCCGATATACCAAGTTCCTTCAGCTTATCGTTCATCATTTCCACAAAGGCTTCCTGGCTTCCTGCAACATACATGGCTAACTGATAAGCTGCATCTCCACCGGAGCAGAGTATTGTTCCATAGAAGAGATCTTCCACGGTTACCACTTCATCATTGGAAAAACCGACTGCGCTGCAGTCATTTACATAGGACCAGTTGGTAGCTTCTCCGGTTATGGTCACTTTATCGGATACATCATCCACATGCTCTGCCGCTACCAATACCGTAAGAACTTTGGTCATGGAAGCCGGAACTATCCTGGCTCTGCAGTCAACTTGTCCTTCAATCTCACCCGTGTCTACATTGACCAGTATGGCATTTTTGCTGGTCATATCCTCTCCACCGAGAAAAACCATGTCAGCACTTTCTCTGTATTCGTAATGTTTTGGTTCGGGTGTGGGTTCGGGTGTCGGAGTGGGAGTTACTATAACTCTTGTCTCTTCAACCTTAACAGCTTCTTCCTGCTTTTGCTTTTCTTTTGCTTCCCTTACTGTCAAAAGTTTGCTTATGACAATGGGAATTGCTATTATGACAGCGAGTGCAAGAAGCGCAGGTAAAGCATATTTCTTGACAAGTCTTCGTCTACGAAGCTGCTTTTCCTGCTCTTTTTTGGCGCGTGCAATCAACTCGGCGTGTCTTCGTCGATGATTCTCCGCCCACTCTTCGTCGTAAACCTCGTTCATTTTATTACCTGTCTGCAGTAATCAGATTGGTTACTACAGTATTTTCTTTTTTGTTTTAAGTATAACGGCCCCCTTGGGACCGATCTCAACCTTTGTTATACCCTTCTCTTCTCTGAAAGTTTTCTTTTTCGTATTCCATCCGCTTTCGAATGTAGAGAAGATTCTTCTGCTGACGGTCTTCTTGCCGAGGGCAAGCATCCAAGTAGGAATCGCCACTTCAACATTCACTTCGAAATTGTTGATCACTACAATCGATGCGTTCTTACCGGATTTTCTTCCGTAAGCTAAAACACCGTCTACCGTAGGAAAAGGAATGAGCGATCCTTTTTTTAATTCCTCATTGGCCTTGTGAATAGATATTAATTTCTTGTGGAAATCAATAAGATCCTTGTCTTCCTCTCCCCATGGATAGCATCTTCTGTTATCAGGGTCGGTAAATCCGCCAAGTCCCGCTTCATCACCGTAATATAAGGTCGGAGCACCCGGCCAAGTCATCTGCATTGTGACAGCTTCTCGCATTACTGCCTTGGATGCATTCTGCGTTGCCTCTTCCCCATTGCTTCCGTTATATCTCTCTGCCTTCTCTGTTGTCCTTGTTAAGAACCTTGAATGGTCATGATTGGACAACTCGTTCATAGCTGTCTGAAGAGATGATGTTGTAAACTTTGCGCTGTTTTCACGCATCATTCTCCAGAATTCTCCCGTGTTGCCCTTAAGATCTTTTCTGTATTCGTCACTGTGCTTTTCCATACCTGTTGTGAACCAGGTAACAGGTTCCATAAAAGCATCATAATTCATGACGGTATCCCACTCATTGCCGCCCAGCCATGCGGAAGGGTCACCATAGTGTTCTGCCAGAATGATAGCTTCCGGATTGGCCTCTTTTACGGCCTTTCTGAAATCAGCCCAGAATCTGTGATTCATCTCCGGGTCGTCTCCCAAGTCTGCTGCCACATCCAGTCTCCATCCGTCACAGTTATAGGGTTCGGATACCCATTTTGCCCCGATTTTTAACATATAATTATAGAGTTCTTCGGAAGCATAATTAAGCTTGGGCAGGGTATCATATCCCCACCATGATTTGTAATTCTTATTATTGGGCCATGTTCCGCCTTCAAATTTAAAGAAGTCATGATAAGGGCTGTTCTCGGCTACAAAAGCTCCCTTCTCGTAACCCGGAGCTTTGCTGTAGAGTTTCTCAGCATCCAGCCACTTGTTGAAGGATCCGCAGTGATTGAATACACCGTCAAGAATGACTTTGATTCCTCTTTCATGGGCCGCTTTTACCAACTCCGCAAAAAGAGCATTGGATGCTTCAAGATTATCCTTGCCTGCTATACGATTAACAAATCTGCTTGCTTTGCTGTTGCCTCTTGCTCTCTCGGAAAGAAGTTCTCCAAAATCAGATACAATCTTTCCGTAATGAGGGTCTATGTAATCATAGTCAGCAGTGTCGTACTTATGATTGGAAGGTGATACAAAAAGTGGATTAAAATATATTACTTCAACTCCAAGGTCTTTCAGATAATCCAGCTTATCCATTACACCCTTAAGATCACCGCCGTAGAACTGTCCTATTCCGTCTTTACATACGGGTTCGCCCCATTTTGAAGAATAGACCAGTCTGTCTATATATTTGTATTCCGCATCCACAACATCGTTGGATGGATCGCCGTTACAGAATCTGTCTACGAAAATCTGATAGAATACTGCGCCCTTGGCCCAATCCGGTGTATGGAAGCCGGGAATCAATCTAAAATCACAGAGCTCTTCTCTGTTTTCCTTGAGACCCTCTGCATCATAGAAGTAAAGGTCTTCTCCTATCATCAATTCAAAATGATAAGAATAAGTATCGCTTCCCATAGTGATGGTCTTGCTGTATATATCAAACATACCTTTTCTGCAAGCCCTCTTCATGGCAAAAGTCTCTTCACCGTTAACCAGGCTGACTTCTCTTACAGAGCCTTTAAGAACTCTGATCTTAATCTTGACACTTTCCCCTTCCTTGGGCTCCATGGGTTGAATGAATTCACTTGTGGTATCTGAAAAGATGCCTCTCTTTACCATAGTCTCATCGTAGTTTTTCATTTTTTCTCTTGTCCCCCGAAGAGCTCACGCTCTCCCTTATTCTAATCAAACAAAGCTTCAAACTCGTCTCTGCTTATTCTTTCCTTTTCAAGCAGAAGGGCCGCACTCTTTTCAAGAACTGCCATGTTCTCAAGAATTATTGCTTTTGCCTCGGCATAACACTTATCTATGATTGCCTTAACTTCTTTATCGATCTCGCCTGTGATATATTCACTGTGACTTCTGGGATGAGCAAGATCTCTTCCTATGAAGACTTCTTCCTCATCATCGTCATAATTGATAACTCCGATATTCTCGGACATTCCGTACTTGGTTACCATCTTACGGGCTTCTGCCGTTGCACGCTTGATATCATTGGATGCACCTGTTGTGATGTCATCAAAGATGATTTCTTCGGCAATACGTCCTCCCAAAAGAACCATAATATCATGGAGCATTCTTTTTTTCGTAAGGAACATCTCATCCTTCTCAGGAAGAGGCATTGTATAACCTGCTGCCCCTACTCCCGTAGGTATAATGGACACGGTGTACACCGGTCCCACATCAGGAAGTACATGGAAAAGAATTGCGTGGCCGGATTCATGATAAGCCGTGATCTTCTTTTCCTCATCGGAAATGATTCTGCTCTTCTTCTCAGCACCGATTCCGACTTTAATAAAGGACTTTTTGATATCTTCCATAGTAACAAAAGCTCTGTTAGATCTTGCTGCTACTATCGCTGCTTCATTAAGAAGATTCTCCAGATCCGCTCCGGTAAATCCTGCTGTTGTCTGTGCAACCTGTTTGAGATCCACATCCTCAGCCAAAGGCTTATTGCGGGCATGTATCTTAAGTATATCTTCTCTTCCTCTTACATCCGGTGTGCCGACAGCAATCTTACGGTCGAATCGACCGGGTCTTAAGATAGCCGGATCAAGTATGTCCACTCTGTTGGTTGCGGCCATAACGATGATTCCTTCGTTGACTCCGAAGCCATCCATCTCAACAAGCATCTGATTGAGTGTCTGCTCACGTTCGTCATGTCCGCCACCCATACCGGTACCTCTTCTTCTGGCAACGGCATCGATCTCATCTATAAAAATAATACAAGGTGAATTTCTCTTTGCTTCTGTGAAAAGATCTCTTACTCTTGAAGCTCCCACACCTACAAACATCTCAACAAAGTCCGAACCGGATATGCTGAAGAAGGGAACATTGGCTTCTCCTGCCACCGCCTTGGCAAGAAGGGTCTTACCTGTTCCGGGTGCACCTTCAAGAAGAATTCCCTTAGGTATACGGGCTCCTACTTTTGTATATTTGTCCGGAGCTTTGAGGAAGTCGATTATCTCTTCCAGATCTTCTTTTTCTTCCTGGAGACCTGCAACATCGGCAAGTTTTGTCTTGGTATCTACGTCCATCTTGGCACGGCTCTTACCAAAATTCATCATCTTGGCATTGCCTCCACCGCCACCTGCTCCCATCATGAAGAACAGCAGTATGCATATGGCTACAATGGAAAGAATCGGCACTCCGTATGCCAAGAACCATCCCTCTTTGGGAACGTCCTGAACAAAGGGATCATATCCTTTTTCCTTAAGATAGTCCTGAATCTCCTCTACATCGGTTACGTTAAGTTCCCTTCTCTCTCCATTTTTCAGTTCCACATTCACAACGCCTGTGGGAACCTCTGCATTTGGTTCAATGGTGATCTCGGCAACATTTTCGTTCTCAATGTCTTTTTCAAAATCTCCTCTTGTATATCTGTTGCTTACAGCTTTGCTTGTGGAATACCACATAAGCATCATTATCACTACAAGCATGATAACGAAGAAAAAATTAAACTTTTTGTTACTCTTGCTCAACTCTATTACTCCTTGGTAATTTCGGTCTTTTTATCCGGCCTTTTCTGATATATTACTGGTCCAGCTCAACCTTTCCGATATAAGGAAGGTTACGATACTTCTGAGCATAATCAAGACCGTATCCTACAACGAATTCATCAGGAATCTCAAATCCTGTGTAATCTACTTTTACGTCCACTACTCTTCTGTCAGGCTTGTCCAAAAGTGTTGAAAGCTTAAGACTTGCGGGTTCACGTCCCTTAAGCATTTCCATAAGATGACTCAGAGTTCTTCCCGAATCAATGATATCCTCAACTATGATTACATCCTTACCTGCGATGGGCTGATCAAGATCCTTAACGATCTTAACGAGTCCGCTGCTTACTGTATCGTCGCCGTAGCTTGAACAGCTCATAAAATCCATAGTAACGGGTACTGTAATTCTCTTTGCAAGTTCACACATGAAGAATACGCCACCTTTAAGCACGCAAATAAGATGAACTGTCTTGCCTGCATAGTCCTTGCTTATCTGGTCGCCCATCTCCTGTATTCTCTTGTCAACTTCTTCCTCTGAAAGCATTACACTTATCTTCTCAGCCATTTTCTTTCTCCTCTCATAGCTCAGATATATCTATCTTCATTATTCTCTTTGTCTGCTCGTCAATCTTGTAGTAGGAGCTTATTCTGTGCCCCAGAACCCACATTATGTGACTTCCGTCTGCCAAAAGCAGAATACTGTCTCTTTCCGATCGCGGAATCTTCTCGTCTACAAAATAATCTTTTAATGACTTTTTGTGCATATGATCATCTGTAGTGAGATAGTCTCCGGGACGTCTTGTTCTCAACATCGGCGAACACTCTATTTTACCATAATCCAGCCATTTAGTACACTCTGAAGACGGGATGTCAGATCCCTCTTCTCTGTCAGCCAAAGAAATTCTTACCTTCAGACCGCTGTCTGTAGCAGTCTCCCATTCTGCATTGATATCATCCAGCTCGATAATCTCTTCAAAGCCGCTGTTATCTTTTTCATCCGCTTCCTTGCAAATACGCATTGTAAGCTTGTCGTACTGTTTGAGAGCTCTTATTCCGTAAGGAAGGTCCAGAGATTTCTCGCCCTGCAGATCACACAAAGACAATACACTTTCCACATGTATTCTTCCAATATCTTTTCTGCCCACATGAAGACTGCCAAAAACTTCAAGTATTACTTCCTTCTGTATGTAGATATTTTCATTTTTCAAAGAAGGAACAGCAATTTCTAAGGTGTTCTCTGACACGCATGTCACAATTCTGTCATAAGCTTCTCTGACCTTAGTCATCAGATATTCTTCCACCTCTCTCACATCTGCTGCCAGGTCACTTATATGACTCTCCGCTCTGGAATTAATGTTTTTCTCAAGATAAGGCATTACTTCCAGTCTTATCTTGTTTCTTGTGTAGTCGGTAGTAAGATTGGTGGAATCCGTACAGTATTCCTGTCCCAAATCATCAAGATATTCCTCAATCTCTTTTCTTGTAAGTCTTATCAGAGGTCTTATTACATCCCCCGATACGGCCGGTACACCTACCATGCCGTGTATGCCGGTTCCTCTGCACATGTTTAAAAGAACCGTCTCTGCCACATCAGAACTGTGATGTCCTACGGCTATCTTCGTAGGCTTATGATCTCTGTAAGCTTCATATCTTGCTATCCTTCCTGCTTCTTCCGTAGATATGTGCTTTTCTTTTGCCAGTGCCTCTACATCAATTTCATGCAAATAAAAAGGAATATCATATTTGTCACACAGACCCTTTACGAATGATGCATCGTGCGATGCATCTTCCCTGATAAGGTGATTAACATGTACCACCTCAAGGTCAAATGCCACTTTCTTCTGATATTCCACAAGATTAAGCAGGAGACACACTGAATCTGCACCGCCGGATATACCGGCAACCACGTGGTCTCCTTCTTCTATCATATTAAATTGTCTAATGGTTTCAGCCATCAGGTCAATCATTATTCGTTCTCGCTCTTAAATATGATCTCATCCTCACCAACCAGACCAAGCTTTTCCTTGGCCACTTCTTCAGCATACTTCTTTGTCTTGGTATACTTCTCGTATTCTTCTATCTCGGTCGCTCTTTCCTGCTCGGATTCGATCTGTGCTGCAAGCTGTTCTTTCTGCTTTTCGTATTCAGCCAGTTTTTTTCTGTTATTATACTTGCCTACTCCCAAAACAACGGCAAGCAGTATTACAACTATAATAACCAGGGTAACGCTAAATCTGTTCTGACGCTTTTTTGCACTTCGTATTAAATATTTATTACCCTTCATTTCATCACCCGTTATAAATACTTATAAAGTTCTTTAGCCTCATCTTTCTTTACAGTCTCTTCAACTGCCAGCACTTCCACCTTTACTTCCTTATTCCCAAACTGAATTGTTATCTGATCCCCTACTTTAACATTGGCCGAAGCCTTTGCCACATTGCCGTTGATAAGCACTCTCCCCGCATCACAGGCTTCATTGGCAACAGTACGCCTCTTGATAAGTCTTGAGACTTTAAGATATTTGTCCAATCTCATAAAATACACCTTTATCGCTTATATAAAGAAAAGGGTAAGTACAAAGGTACTTACCCTAAATCCCATTTTCTGGACTGCTATATATTAGTTAACAGCATCCTTTAAAGCCTTACCAGCCTTGAACTTAGGAGCCTTAGAAGCCTTAATCTTCATAACAGCACCTGTCTGAGGATTTCTACCCTCTCTAGCTGCTCTCTTAGATACTTCGAATGTACCAAAGCCAACTAACTGAACCTTGTCACCCTTCTTAAGTGCGCCTGTAACTGTCTCTGTGAAAGCCTTAAGAGCTGCCTCTGCGTCCTTCTTTGTAAGACCAGCCTTCTTAGCCATAGCTTCAACTAATTCTGTCTTGTTCATGGAAATCTCCTCCTACGTACTACATAATAGTTTTTTGTGCGCTTTCAAAACGCCTATACTATATATAGCCTTTTTTGGCCTCTTTGTCAACTATAAATTGGTGTTTTTCCCCATTTTATGCCATTTTTAACACTTTTTTAACAAATTATTCCTTTTCCTGCAGATCTGAGAATGAAAAAGTCTCATCCTGCTCGCTTCCATCCACGGAAATTGTGTAACTTCTGGTAACAAATCCGTCCTTTCTGAGGATGATTTCATGATTACCTGTCGTCTTTGCAAAGCTTATGGGTGATATTCCTATATAACTTCCGTCAAGATATACTTCAGCATCGGTAGGTGTGGCAACTGTAATCTTGTATCCGCTTACGGTCTTGGAAGTATTCTCCGCAGTAACTACCTCTGTGGGTATTGATGTAGGCACCGGTATCGGAGTAGGCGACGGAGATGCGGTTACATAGTGTGTGCTTGTATCCGTAAATGATGCATTCTTCTCCAGAGACAATTCCAATGTCGCACTTTCCTGACCTACTTTTATATACTGAGTAAGAGTCTCATATCCATCCGCTCTTGCAATCAGCTGATGTATTCCGTACTCAACTTTAATAGGAAAGTTCTTATCCTGTTCTTCTCCGTCTATGTATATTTCAGCAGTATCGGGATTGGTAACTATAATAAGAGTACCGTAAGTAATGGGTTCCTCTACCTCAATAACACTGAGGTCAAGGTTGGTCTCCTGATTACGGGTAATGGTTACCGGCAGAGAGTCCTCAACTTTACCCTGACTGAGCAGAACATCATATGATCCTTCGGGAACCGCTATAAGCATATCTTCCCCGATTGTTCTGATTATCTTGCTGCCCACTTCTATCCAACCGCCAACGAAGTATTCTTCATTGCTGAGGCGCAGATAACCGTGTCCTTTGTCTACAGTTATGGAATTGACCACTCTGTCAACACCTCTGACAGTGATGGTATCCACGGAATTAACATCCATAAGCTCGGCCTGCTTGTCATCCGTATATACAAGCAGATTGTCGCTCAGATTAAATACACCGGTTGCCAGAGTAATTGTTCCGGCCTTTTCATCTATCTCAAATTCCGATGTCTCGTCAACTGTCCATGCAGTGTCGGACAATTGCAAAGAATTCAGGAGTTTTTTGTCTTTTAGAAAAGTTATGTTAACAATTTGGCCTTCCTCTATCTGCTCCATTGAAAGAGAATCGCCGTACTTGTCATAGAGTTTGCTTGTTCCGTCATAGTTAAGTGTGTAATTACGCTTAACCAACCTGTTGTAGAGGGTTATTGTCTTATCTTTACTGTTCTTGGATACTATAACGGCATTCTCATCCGCACTGTCATACATGCCTGCCTTGGTTACTATAAAACCCGTATTGGCAGAGGCAGTACTGTTTCCGGCTGATGATCCGCATGAACACAGCAAGAGGCACATGATTAACAAATATGCAGTTGTCCTTACTTTTTTGTTCTTGCTCACTACTGTAACAACTCCAACAACTTTTCTTTAACGTTCAAAGAAGGTTCTTCTATTACCTTTTCAAGCAGGTAATTCAGTTTTTCTCCGATTGCGGGACCCGGGGCCATTCCCCCGGCAATAAGATCCGATCCGTTAATCGCCAGATCCGAGATCTGCACACAGTCACCGTCCGAGATGACTTTATCATATGCATCCCATATTTTCCCTAATTCTTCTTCTTTTTGTTCTCTTTTATAATCCGACTGGGCTGAGACATCGGCTGCTTTAACCTTTAGCAGCATAGGGAACAGATCCCTTCCTATAAGATTCATGGCCTTTCTAACCGACTTACCGTCCGCCTCAATCTTCCTGTCGTGATATTTTACCAGTTTCTCAACCTTGTAAAGGGTATCATTGTCAAAGCGAAGTCTCTTCATTATTGTATGAGCCATCACCGCAGACAGTTCCGCATGACCGTAGAAATGATCTATGCCTTTTTCATCGGTAATCTTTCGCTTTGGCTTGCCTATGTCATGGAAGAGCATTGCGTAGCGCAATACTTTGTCATCCTCCACTCCCTGCATGGAACGAATTATATGCTCTCCAACACTGTAACAGTGATGAGGATTGTTCTGCTCCGTTACCATGCATTCATCCAGCTCGGGCATTATTACGGAAGTGATTCCCAGTTCATAACAGTCCCTGATATATTCCGGATGAGACGAGATGAGCATCTTGGTCAGCTCTACGTTGATTCTTTCGGCACTGATTGCTTCAAGATTGCCATAGAGATCCTTAATTGCTTCTCTTGTTCCTTCTTCTATATCATAACCCAGCTGAGCCGAAAAACGAACCGCTCTCATCATCCTCAGGGCATCTTCGGAGAATCTTTCCTTGGGATCGCCCACACAGCGGATCACAGCATTATTGATATCTTCCATTCCGCCGAATTCATCTACAAGGCCGCTGGCATTGTAGGCCATGGCATTGATGGTAAAATCGCGGCGTTTCAGGTCTTCTGTAAGACTCTTGGTATATACTACGTCCTTGGGATGTCTGTTATCCTCGTATTCACCGTCTATTCTGTAGGTCGTTACTTCATATCCAACATGATTCTTAAGTACGGTAACTGTTCCGTGCTGTATTCCCGTATCAATGGTCGGCCTGAAGAGAACCTTTATCTCTTCGGGCCTGGCACTTGTTGTAATATCCCAGTCGTTAGGTTCTCTGCCAAGAATCGAGTCTCTGACGCATCCGCCTACAGCGTAGGCTTCATATCCGGCCTGTTCGAGTCTTTCTATTATATAATTTACATCCTTTGGCATATCAATGATCATTTTCCGACCTCCGGATATATGTTAAAAAGCTATTTTGAAGTCAGTCTTACTGTCTCTCTTGCTATTGCAAGTTCTTCATTTGTAGGAACTACCATAAGTGTTATCTTGTCTCCGGGATTGGATATGATCACTTCTTCACCTCTGGTATTGTTCTTCTCGGTATTAACACTTGTTCCCAGGAATTCAAGATATTTCGCAATATCTTCTCTCATGGAGATATTGTTCTCTCCTATACCGGCTGTGAAAGCAATTACATCCACTCCTCCCATGGCAACAATATAAGAACCAATATATTTTGCTACTTTATAAGCATATGCATCAAGAGTGTCCTGGGCCTTTGTGTTGCCGCCATCAGCTGCTGCCGCCAGATCTCTGAAATCACTTGAAACTCCGTCGGAAAGGCCGTATACACCTGATTTCTTGTTAAGAACATTTACCACTTCATCAGAAGTAAGTCCCTCCTTATCGGCTATAAATCCAACGATTGCGGGATCGATATCTCCCGAACGAGTACCCATCATAAGACCCTCAAGAGGTGTAAGTCCCATGGATGTATCCACTGACTGTCCGTTCTTTACTGCCGATATGGAAGCTCCGTTACCAAGGTGACATACGATAATCTTAAGGTCTTTACGATCTTTGCCGAGTATCTTTGCAGCTCTGTCAGATACATAATCATGACTTGTACCATGGAAACCGTAACGACGTACCTTGTACTTCTCATAATATTCATAAGGAAGTCCGTAAAGATAAGCTTTCTTCGGCATAGTCTGATGGAATGCCGTATCAAAAACGGCAACCATGGGAACACCCGGCATTACTTCGGCACAGGCATTGATACCAATGATATTGGCGGGATTGTGAAGAGGTGCAAGATCATTACACTCTTCAATAGCCTTCATTACTTCATCACCTATTACTACAGATGAGGCAAATTTTTCTCCTCCGTGAACAACTCTGTGTCCCACTGCGTCAATCTCGGAAAGGGAATCGATCACTCCCACTTCCTTGTCAGTAAGCTTGTTTATGACCAGCTTAACAGCATCCTTATGATCCTTCATCGCTACTTCTTCGGTAACCTTATCACCTCCCTTAGGTTGGTGTGTTATGGCACTTCCGCCAATTCCTATTCTTTCACAAAGTCCTTTTGCAAGAACCTGCTCTGTATCCGATTCAATCAACTGATATTTCAAGGATGAACTTCCGCAGTTTATTACTAATACATTCATTTTTTCTTCTCTCTCCTTTTTATCCTCTATTCCCTTTATGGGTATGTCCTTCTAATATGCTCTTCCCCAGTAAACCATCTTCTTGGCCGGTTTGCCACAGCATACACATGTATCACTTATCTGCTCCTGCTCGAAAGGCATACAACGGCTTGTTGCAGACATTTTTTCTTTGATTGCATCTTCGCATGCCTGGTCACCGCACCACATAGCTTTTACGAATCCGGGTGTAGTATCCAAAATCTTCTGCATCTCATCCAGGTTCTTTGCAACATATGTGTGTGCATCTCTGTGCTCTCTTGCCTTCTCAAGCATATCTTTCTGGATAGTATCAAGAAGCTTTGGTATCTCTGTTTCAACAGCATCAAGACTGCAGTCAATCTTCTCACCGTTATCTCTTCTTCCGAATACACACTTGCCTGCTTCTATATCCTTGGGACCGATCTCTATTCTTACAGGGATTCCTCTCATCTCCTGCTCAGAGAATTTCCATCCCGGAGTCTTGTCGGAATCATCAACCTTTACTCTGCATCCGGCTTTAGCAAGTCTGTCTCTGAGTTCATATGCCTTATCAAGAACTCCTTCTTTCTTCTGCTGAATGGGAATTATCATTACCTGTACCGGTGCAACCTTTGGAGGAAGTACCAGTCCGGAATTATCTCCGTGTACCATGATCATTGCACCGATAAGACGTGTTGTTGTACCCCATGATGTCTGATGAACATACTTAAGAGTATTGTCCTTATCAGTGAACTGAATGCCGAAAGCCTTGGCAAATCCGTCACCAAAGTTGTGGCTTGTTCCTGACTGAAGTGCCTTACCGTCATGCATAAGTGCTTCGATTGTGTATGTAGCTTCCGCACCGGCAAATTTTTCCTTGTCAGTCTTACGTCCCTTGATAACAGGAATAGCAAGCACTTCCTCGCAGAAATCAGCATATACATTAAGCATCTGAATTGTTCTCTCTTCTGCTTCTTCTGCTGTTGCATGTGCTGTATGTCCTTCCTGCCATAAGAATTCACGGGAACGAAGGAAAGGTCTTGTCTCTTTTTCCCAACGAACTACAGAACACCACTGGTTATATACCTTAGGAAGGTCTCTGTATGACTGGATATCATTTTTATAAAAATCACAGAAAAGTGTCTCAGAGGTAGGTCTTACACACATTCTCTCCTGAAGAGGGTTAAGACCGCCATAGGTAACCCATGCAACCTCAGGTGCAAATCCCTCGACATGGTCTTTTTCCTTATTGAGAAGACTCTCGGGGATAAACATGGGCAGGTATACATTCTGTACCCCTGTCTCCTTGAATCTTGCATCCATCTGTGACTGAATGAGTTCCCAGATAGCATAACCTGCGGGCTTGAACACCATGCAACCCTTAACGCTGGTGTAGTCCATAAGTTCTGCCTTCTTAACCACATCTGTGTACCACTGTGCGAAATCAACATCCATGGATGTGATCGCTTCGACTAATTTCTTGTCTGCCATTATCTTTTCTCTCTTTCTGCTTCGCGCCATTCGAAGCCAGTGTATTTTTTTGCCATTTTGGCCGGCTAATACTCTATTATAGTGCGAAAAGAGCCAAATATCAATGGTTTGACCATATCAAGGCTCTTTTCGTAAAAGGTTCTTATGTATTTGTATCTTTATAAAAACAGCGAAAACTATGCAAGTCTCGCGATCACCTCCAGAAGCATCTTATAAACCCTCTGTACCGACGGTATATTCATGCTCTCATTAAAGGTGTGTATATTCTTAAGATCGGGACCGAAGCTGATACAATCGATATCCTTAATCTTATCTGCAAAGAAACCGCATTCCACTCCTGCATGAATGGCTTCAATCTTTGGTTCTTCATTGTACTGCTCTTTGTATACTTCCGTCATCAGCTCGCGAATAGGAGACTGCTCTCTGTATTCCCATCCGGGATACTCTCCATGGAATATCACATTGCCTCCTACGGCTTTCATTCCTGTTCTCAGTCTCATCTTAAGATTCTCTTTCTCGGAAGCAACGGAGCTTCTGAGGCAATGAGTTGTTATGACGCATTTGTCATTTTTCTCAAGAATACCCATGTTCAGAGAAGTTCTCACAAAGTCATTGCTATCAGGACTCATTCTCTGTATTCCGTTGGGAAGACAATTGAGCATGTACAGTATCTTGGAACTTGTCGCCGCATCCGATGCCACGGTATCAAATATGAATTTTCCCTTAACATCTTTGGCCTGAATCGACTTAAAGACTGGACGACACACTATCATCATTTTGGGATCTGTGGATGAATACTCGTTTTTGAGTTCCTTCGTTATATCAGAAGCAATCTGCACAGCCCTGCTGAGCAAATCTTCCGTCTGATCTTCTCTTAAGCCGGCAAGCACTATCTGAGCTTCCGCATTAATCGGTATGGCATTGTCCTTCGAACCGCCCTTCAGCTCTCGAATGCGAATATCGAATCTTTCGCTTATGGCCTGGAGCACACGTCCGAGTAGTACACAGGCATTTGCCCTGTTTTTGATTATCTCAACTCCGGAATGACCTCCCGTAAGACCCGAAACCATGACCTGCATTACGGGGCCCTGGACCTTGGTATTGTTGATGGGAAGAACACACTTCGCAACAACACCTCCGGCACAGCTTACGGTAAATATTCCTTCGTCTTCGGAATCTATATTGAGCATAGTGTGACCTTTTACATCACTTATATCTATACCTGCTGCCCCCAGCATACCTATCTCTTCATCAACGGTAAAGATTGCCTCAATCGGTGGATGCTTTAATTCTTCATCGGCAAGAATGGCCAGAGCCATTGCAATGGCAATTCCGTCGTCTCCTCCGAGAGTTGTATCCTTAGCCCTTATCTCGTCACCCTCTACATAAAGGTCGATGGGATCTTTTGACATATCTATCTTTGTATTGGCAGGATTGACTTCGCAGACCATATCCATATGGCCCTGGATGATTACGGGTTCTTTATCCTCAGATCCTTCGCTGGCATCCTTCCATATAATCACGTTATTCATATTATCCTGTCTGTATTTCAGATTATGTGATTTTGCAAACAGTACAAGATAATCACTTATAGCCTTTGTATTACGAGAACCGTGAGGAATCTGCGCAATCTGCTCAAAGTAGCGCATCACTTCTGTCGGCTGAATATTCTCTAGTACACTCATTTCATTCCGCCAAGAACTTTGTCCTATGTTAGTATACCACTTCTCAGCCCTGTTTAGTTTTTTTGTTATAAAAAAGATTCCCTTTGATTATCCCTATAATAATCAAAAGGAATCTTTATTATTTCTCTTCGTCTGTGATAGTCATCGTTTCACCTGTTACAGGATGCGGAAATACCATCTTATATGCTCTGAGAGCCACAGTTTTTATGTTGTTTTCCATGCTGTATTCAATGGATTTTTCAGATCCGTATTTACGGTCTCCCAAAAGAGGATAGCCTGCATTGCTGCATTGAAGTCTTATCTGATGATGCCTTCCCGTAATAAGCTTGATATCAAGAAGTGCCTCATTTCCTTCTCTCTCCGCAACTTTATACTGAAGGATTGATTTTTTGGCTCCCCTCTCTCCTTCTTTGCATATTATTGAACTGTTGGTCTTCGCATCCTTTCTAAGATAGTCCGTGAGAGTGCCTTCATCATCCTTCGGACCTCCATACACTCTTGCAAGATAGTATTTTTCCGGCTTAGCTTCATTCATAAGCTTCGTAAAAGCTGCCGTGATTTTGCTGTCTTTCGCAAAGAGCACTATGCCGGACACAGGCTGATCAAGTCTTCCGATTATGCCAATCGTATCTTTCTTGCCTTTGGAAGAAAGATAATTCATCACTTCACTGTAGAGGTCTTTCTCAGCAAGCTTGGATGTCTGAGTCGCTATTCCGGCTTCTTTGTGAACCGCCAGAATATAATCATCTTCATATAATATCTTCACCGGATTAGTTCCTTTTCTTAAAAATATGTCGACTATTATATCATTTTGGCAGACTTAGAAGCATAATTCAATCTAGTCTTTCTCTTTTGAAAGGATTATCTTTATTTGGGAATTATATTCTTCTCCTATCGGGCTTAAAGGTACATT